>Ga0187784_10003602_pt1 | contig 12527 bp, 10 predicted proteins | sample 1015_SJ02_MP15_2_FD_132964 | JGI IMG/M metagenome (GOLD analysis project Ga0187784, IMG submission 132964) | Tropical peat soil microbial communities from peatlands in Department of Meta, Colombia - 1015_SJ02_MP15_20_MG | ecosystem: Environmental > Terrestrial > Soil > Wetlands > Peat | place... | reverse complement strand
TAGAAGATCGAGATTATTTCAACGATCAGCGACGAGAACACCGGCAGCGGAACCTGAAGGAAACGCACGAACAAAGTGACGCCGAAGCTGGTTACCACCAGGGCGAGGATTGACGCGCTTTTGAAGGTCACGGTGTTGGCGCCGAGCGCGGCGATGAACACGCACGCGAAAGTGCCCGGCGCCATTCCAAAATAGAGGCCGAAAAGGATGAACAAAGCCGGGCTGGCGAGGATGCAGAACCAGGCCCACCACTGCGGATTTTCCGGCAGGATGCGCTGATCGTCTGCGCTGCCGCCTTCGGATGGCGTCAGACCCGTAGCCGCAATGGCAATGCCGAGGAGAACAAGGAGCACGCCGAGCGCGGTCGGCAGGAAGCCCGGTCCCATATGCATCAGGGTTCCGGCGCGGTAGGTCGCGCCCTTGATCGCAATGCCGAGGCCTAGCAATACCATCAGGCCGCCAGCGTAGAAGTCACGCTTGCCCATCAGCTCGCGGAGAGGGCTGGTGGAAAGCCGCAATATTTCCTCCCGACAGTCTTTGGGGGCCTTTACGGTTCTTCGCCCCGATTTCTTCGAAACGAGGAACTACAGCAAATGCCGCGAGGCTCCGCAGCGACGCGGTGTCGCGGGCCTACCGTCGCCCCCCGTTGCCGCACAAACGCTAGCCCGGGGGAAAACCTGCATTCGGCAGTTCCGAGACGATATAGGGCAGTGCGCAGAGGTGCAACTCCCACCTATCGCCCGAGCGTCCTTAACCGGCATGAACCGCCATCAAAAACCGCCATCAAATACCACCATGAAATACCACCATAAAATACCACCATGAAATGCCACCATGTAAATCGGACCATGACTGGTGGTGGAAGCCTTTGGTGGTGTTCAATTTAACCGGATTTGATTTAATCGCGCGGCGGCTTAAGCCGGCTGGCTCACAGGCGCGAACAAGTCCGGACTGTCGTTGCGGACATTGCCGACCCGCCGGTCGACCGGCCAGAACGTCATCGCCGCGCCGGGATAAGGCTTCAGCATGGCTTTGAGCTCGGTTGGCGTCGCGGCTTGTTCGCCCAGCCAACACGACCAGCGGTCCCGGGCGAGCAGGACCGGCATGCGGTCGTGCAATGGTTGGAGCAGGTCGTTGGCGACCGTCGTGATGATGGCGAAGGATTTGAGCACTTTGCCGTCCGGCGCGCGCCAGAGGTCCCACAGGCCGGCAAACGTCATCGGGCCGCGATTGCCGAGCGCCACAGCAAAGGGCTGCTTGTCGGCATTGCGCCACTCGTAATAGCCGTCCGCGATCACCAGGCAGCGACGGCCGGCGTTCCAGGCGGCGCGGAAGGCGGGACGCGTGTCCACGTTTTCGGCGCGGGCGTTGAAGGTCGAATAGCCGATCTTGACGTCCTTGGCCCCCGATTTGGTCGCCGATTTGGTCCATGACGGCACGAGCCCCCAGCGCATCAAAGAGAGGGTGCGTTCGCCGTTGTTCGAGACCACGACCGGAAGGTTGGATGTCGGCGCCGCGTTCCAGCGCGGCTGATAATCGCCGATTTCATCCCAGTCTATTTTCAGATCGAGTTTGATTTCGGAAACGTCGTCGGGAAGTTTGGCGCGACCGCACATGATAAGGCTCCCGTGAACTCGTCATTTCGGATTGTCGCCGATCTCGGGTTTACCCGAGATCGGCAGGTGAATGGCCAAGTCGGCAGCAGCCGACTTGGCTGGCGGCAAGTCCGGAATCCATAGTCGCTGACCTGCCGTTATGGATTGCGGGCTCCACGCTTCGCGCGGCCCCGGAATGACGGGCATGAGTTGAACGAGATTGATCATCGGCATCTCAATGAAAGTCGCGGCTCTTGAGCGGAAGGGAGACGCTTGCCGGACGCGGCGCACCGGAAAGCTCCGGTGAAAAGAGATCGCCGTCCCGCAACCTCGGCAGTTCGGCGGAAAGATCGACAAAACTTTCCGCGACCACATGAATGACGAGCCCCGCGCGTTGCAGCCGGCCGCGCACGGCGAGGAAACGCGCCGTCATCACGGTGCGGCGGTTTCTGGCAAAGACTTTCGGCCAGACGATGATGTTGGCGACGTCGGTTTCGTCTTCGAGCGTCATGAACACGACGCCTTTCGCTGTGCCCGGCCGCTGCCGCACCAGGACCAGGCCGGCGACGGTGATCGTCGAATCCTGCACTAAGTCGTCGCCGCGAAGCGCCGTGTTGCGCAGGGCGCCGAGCGCGCTGAGGCGGTCGCGGAAGAAGCGTACCGGATGTTCTTTCAGAGACAGCCCCGTTGCTACGTAATCCTCCACGACATGCTCGCAGAGCGGCATGGCGGGGAGCGTGACATCAGGCTCCGGGAAAAGCTCGTCGCTCAAATGCGGCGTCAAGAGCGGCAGTGCCAAATCTTGCGCTAAATCTTGGGCTTTAGCGTCGCCGCGCGGCGGCCGAATGCCGATCACGTCGAGACGGCGCGCCGCCCATAATGCTGAGCGCCGATCAAGCCCGAGCGAGTGGAACGCATCGGCTTCCGCCAGCCGTTCGATGCAAAAGCGCGAAATGCCGGCGACCGCGGCGAGCCGCTCGATCGAGGAAAAGCCATTGCCGCGCGCCGCGATGAGTTTTTTCAGCTCGTCTTGGTTAAGTCCGGCAATGAGGCGGAAGCCGAGGCGTACGGCATGACTCCCACCCTGGGAGGGAAGGGTGGGGGCTTCCAGCGTGCAATCCCAGGCGCTGAAATTGACATCGGCCGGGCGAATCTCGATGCCGTGCGCCCGCGCGTCGCGCACCAGCTGCGCCGGCTGATAAAAACCCATCGGTTGGCTGTTGAGGATGGCGGCGCAGAATACGTCGGGATAGCGGCATTTGATGAAGGCCGAGGCATAGACGAGGAGCGCGAAGCTCGCGGCGTGGCTTTCAGGAAAACCGTATTCGCCAAAGCCTTCGATCTGGCCGAAGCAATGTTCGGCGAAATCGCGGTCATAGCCGCGCTCGGCCATGCCGCCTATGAACTTGTCGCGGAACCGATGGACATTGCCGGTATGGCGGAACGTGGCCATGGCGCGGCGCAATCCGTCGGCTTCGTCGGGGGTGAATTTCGCCGCCGTGATGGCGATCTGCATCGCCTGTTCCTGGAACAGCGGCACGCCGAGCGTTCGTTTGAGGACTTCTTTCAGTTCGTTCTGCGGGCCATGTGCGGGATGCGGGGAAGGGTAATGCTCCTTTTCGATGCCGTCGCGCCGGCGCAGATAGGGATGCACCATGTCGCCCTGGATCGGCCCCGGCCGCACGATCGCGACCTCGATGACGAGATCGTAGAAACATCGCGGCTTCAATCGCGGCAGCATCGACATCTGCGCGCGGCTCTCGACCTGGAACACGCCGACCGAGTCGGCGCGCGACAGCATGGCGTAGACGGCCGCGTCGTCCTGCGGCAGCGTCGCCAACGAATAGTCGGCGCCGTAATGGTCTTTGAGGAGATCGAGCCCGCGGCGCAGGCAGCTCAGCATGCCGAGCGCGAGCACGTCGACCTTCATCAGCCCGAGCGTGTCGATGTCGTCCTTGTCCCACTCGATGAAGGTGCGATCGTCCATGGCGGCATTGCCAATGGGAACCGTCTCGTCGAGCGGGCTGCGGGTGAGCACGAAGCCGCCGACATGCTGCGACAGGTGGCGCGGGAAGCCGATCAGTTCGTCGGCAAGCGCTGTTGCCTGCCGGATCGCCGGATTTGCCGGATCGAGGCCGGCCTGGCGAATGTGATCGTCCGGCAAGCCGTCGCCATAGCCCCACACGGTCTTCGCCAGCGCTGCAGTCACGTCCTCGGTCAATCCCAAAACCTTGCCGACTTCGCGGATGGCGCGCCGCGAGCGGTAATGCACGACGGTTGAGCAGATCGCCGCGCGATGGCGGCCGTAGCGCCGGTAGATGTATTGGATTACTTCCTCGCGCCGCTCGTGCTCGAAATCGACGTCGATATCGGGCGGCTCGCCGCGATTCTCGGAAATGAAACGGGCAAATAGAAGATTGCTTTTGTCCGGGTTCACCGAGGTGATGCCGAGGCAAAAGCACACCGCGCTGTTGGCCGCCGAGCCGCGGCCCTGGCAGAGGATTTCCTTGTCCTGCCGCCGCGCGAAGGCGACGACGTCGTGGACGGTGAGGAAATAACGCGCATAGTCGAGCTTGGCGATGAGGCTGAGTTCGTCGGCAAGTCGTTTCTTCACGTCGGCAGGGATGCCTTGCGGATATTGGTCTTTAGGGTAGCGCTCCTGCGCGCCCGCCCAGGTGAGGTCTTCGAGATGGCCTTGGGCGGTCTTGCCTTCCGGCACCGGCTCGTCGGGATATTCGTATTTCAGTTCGCCGAGTGAGAAGCGGCAAGTTTTTGCGATCTCGGCGGTGCGGGCGATGGCGTCGGGAAAGTTTTGGAACAGCCGCGCCATCTCCTGCGGGCCTTTAAGATGGCGTTCGGCATTGACGGTGAGCCGCAATCCCGCTTCGGCCAGCGTGCATTTTTCGCGCACGCAGGTCAGCACGTCGGCGAGCGGCCGGCGCTCTGGCGCGTGATAGACAACGTCGTTGACGGCGACGAGCGGCGCTGCGTGCCGGTTGCCGAGTTCGGACAAAATGCCGAGCCGGCGCGGCTCGTCGCCGCGATGATAATGCACGCCGGCGAGAAAGCTGCGGCCCGGCGCCGCGCGGGCGAGGGTGGCGAGGCGGGCAAGAAAAGTCAGCGATGAGTTATTTCCGTCATCCTGAGGAGCTCGCGCGCAGCGCGAGCCTCGAAGGATGCCGGCCGAGGCGCCCGGGCCGTCGTCCTTCGAGGCTCGCTTCGCTCGCACCTCAGGATGACGGTGAACATGGAGCGGCGGCAGCGCGATGAAAATCTGTCCTTCGCTTATGCCGAGAATGTCGTCGAAGGTCAGATGGCATTCGCCTTTCTTGGCCTTGAGATTGCCCGCGGTGATGAGGCGGCAGAGCCGGCCGTAGGCCGCACGATCGGTCGGATAGGCCAGCACTTCGAAACCGTCGATGGTCACCAGCCGCGTGCCGATGAGGAGCTTGATGTTTCGCTTGCGGGCTTCGTCATAAGCGCGCACCACGCCGGCGAAAGAGTTGCGGTCGGCGATGCCGATAGCGGCAAGCTTAAGGTCATCGGCCGTCGCCACCATTTCGTGCGGATGCGAGGCGCCGCGCAGGAAGGAAAAATTTGTCGTCACGGCCAGTTCGGCATAAGCGTTCATCTGTTTTCTCACGCGAAAAAATTCACGCAAACAGTCCGTGCACGAACCAGCACGCCGCCGCGGTCTCGCGTCCGTAGAGGCCTTCGCGGTAGAGCCAGAAGCGGCGGCCGCCTGCATCCTCGACGAGGTAATAATCGCGCGTCGGCTCCCCTCCCTTTCCCTCCCCCGAGGGGCGCCCCGCCGCGCTCGCGCGGCGGGGACCCCATTGCGGGGGAGGGTGGGATGGGGGCGCACGCCACCATTCGGCGGCGATGCGTTCCGGGCCCTGGGAGCCGGCGACGTCATAGGTCGCGCCGCGCCAGCAAAAACGCCGCGGCGGACCGTCGGGGACAAGTGCCGTGACCTCGATCGGCTCGGCCCGGGGCAACAGCAGGAGCGGGCGAGCTGGTTCCGGCGCCGGCCAGGTTGAGGTTGAATCCGTCTCGCCGTCGATCGGCGCCAGCGCTTCAGCGCATTCGGGGAGATGACGGGCGACCGCTTCGAACCGTCGCACGCGGTGCGGACCGAGACGTTGCCGCAGCGCATCGATCAAGGCCGCGCAACGCTCGGCGCTATCACCATGCCCCCACCCCGGGGTCCCCGCGACGCGAGCGTCGCGGGGTGCCCCGGACCCTCCCCCGCAATGGGGTCCCCGCCGCGCGAGCGCGGCAGGGTGCCCCGCGGGAGAGGGAAGGGAGGGGGTGAGTTCGATTTGCTGCGCCGGCATGGCTTCGGCGCGGGTGACGGCGAGGCCTATCGCTTCGAAGCCGAAGCCTGAGTCTTGCGTCGCCGCAAGCGCATCGAGCTTAAGGTCGATGAGACGCGCCACATGTGAAACGCTGCGCGTCGGCAGCGTAAGCCCGATATCGATGGTCTCGACTGCGCCATCGACGCGGTAGAGACTAAGTTTTAGCGCGCGCGCTCCGACATCGTCGCGGGTGAGCACGTGCACGAGGTTTTGCATGAGCCGGCTGGCGCGGGCGACGATCGCCTGCTGGGTGACGATCGGTTCGAGCAAATACTGCAGGCTGTGATAGACCGGCGGCGCGACGATGGGGACGAGCGGCTCGTCGACGCGGCCCAACGCCTGGTCGAGACGGCGCAGGAGTTCGGCCGCAAAACGCGCGGCAAAGGGCGCGCGCGGCTGCTCGATGAGCGCGCCTATGGTTTTGAAGCCGAGCCGGCGCAGCGCGTTGCGGGTTTCCGGCTCAAGCCGCAAAGCTGCGATGGGCATCCCCGCAAGGGCTGCTGCTTCCTGACCCGAAGGCAAAACGGATAACGGCAATCTGTGAAAGCGCGAGGCCGCCCAGGCGGCGCCGGGCGTTGCGGCAACCGCAAACCGCGCCTTAAGCCCGAAATGATCGAGCCGGGCAGCGAGATCGGCGATGAGCTTGTCCTCGCCGCCGAACAAATGTGCGGCACCTGCGATGTCGAGGAAAAAACCATCCGCCTCATTGCCGTTACCGCCAAATTCTTTGAGCCATGGCGAGGCGGTCGGCGTGTAGCGCGTCGCCCATAAAGCAAGGCGGCACAGCGCGGCGGCATCGGCGGCAGCGTCGACGGCGCGCACTTGCAGGGAGCCCGCTTTCGCCCGCGCGTCGGCCAAGGGCTCGCCGATCGCAAGGCCGGCTTGTTCTGCCGCCGCATTCAAGGCGCCAAGGCACGGACCTCCGGCGCCGGCAATGGCGAGAACGAACGGCCGGTCAGGATTGACGGGCCGGTCTGATGGATCGATCGTCTGCGCCGCGAGAAAGCGTTGGATCGGCCAGCGCGGCAGCCAAACTGAAACGATGCGCGACATGATCGTACTCCACTACCCATTCGCCCAGCCGGCCGTTGCGACAGCGTTCGAGTTGCAGATGCCATCGTGGGCGCGCGTGCATGCCGAAGCGGTCGCGCGCGGCTTCCGCCGCGCCGACGCGCCAGCGCGTTGCCGCGGCACTGGCTTCCAGCGTCGGCGCCGGCCGCAGCAGCAAGAGCGGCAGGCCGCAATCGCTGGCCGCGAGCTGCAGCTTTTGGCTGGTCTTGAGATCGAGCCGGTCGGTCATTCCGACGACTGCGGCCGGAGCTGCCGAATGCAACGCTTCCGCCATGGCCCACAGGGTTTCTTTGCGATGCACCGTCTCGACCAGGATGACGCGGGCCGGATCGAGACCGAGGCTGTTGAGGCCGTGTCCGGAAATATGTCCGCAGAGCCGGCCGTAGGGGCGCAGCCCACGGGCCGGCATCACGAAGATGACCTTTTTCCTCCCCCCAGCCCGGTCGCGCTTGCGCGCGCCCGAGTGCAAGCTTGGGGGAGAGTAGGGTGGGGGGTCGGGAGGGGAAGTGGAGGCATCGACGCCTGCGTAAAACCTCTCGACCCCCAGCCCCAACTCCTCCCCATAAGGGGGAAGGGAGCCCACTGAGATGCGAGCTAGAATTGCCACGATGAAACCTAAGGCGGCCGCGATAGCGCCTTCTGTCTCGGGAACGACTTCATGCAAGGCCCCGCAGGCGAGGCCATCCTCCGGCAGGTGTGAATCAAGCGCGGAGAGGCCGAATGGCAGGGCTTTGTCGCCACCTTGGCTCGCGGGCCGCAGCAGGCGGCGCAATTCCTCGATGACGGCGACGCGGTTTCGCGCCACGGCAAGGGCAAGCGAAGAAGAGCGAGAAAGAGCAACGGGCTCTGTCATTTGACCGGATCCCTGGCGGGGGATAAGAATGTATGTTCTCTGTATGTTCTAGGGCTGCATCCTAGAACAAGTAGAGAACATTGCAAGGACAAAAGAGGCGGGCGAATGGGCGATCGAGGGCTGGGGGCACGCCGATTAAGGTTCCGCAAGGTGAGCGAAGCCGCTCGCGCCGGGCGGGCCCTGTGCGTTGCTTTTCGCGCTCGGGGCCCTAAACTGCCGCCGTGAAAATCATCATTCTGAGACTGACAGCTACGGCTGCGGGCCTGGCGGCGGCGATCGCTTTCGCCATTACGCCAAGCCAGGCCGCCACTTGGGGCCACGCCCAATGGTGCGCGGTCACCAACAACGGCGGCGACAACTTGATGTGGGAATGCGTGTTCGACACGGTCGAGGAATGCCAGCCGTTTATCCTCGCCGGCAACCGCGGCTTCTGCAGCCTCAATCCTGATTGGCGCAAACCGGACGCGCCCCCGGCGGCGCAACGCTGACCGGCGCAACAACCACGGCGGAAACATCACGCGGGGACTGACGCCATCATGCCGGAAGCCGACCAAGCAGGCGAACGTTACTTCCTCGATCAGCCGCAGCAGACGCCGGGCTTTTACCTCAAAGGGTCGCACCAACTCGACTGGGGCATGAAGAACCGTATGGCGCGGGTATTCGACCCGACTTCGGGCCGCACCGTGATGCTCGCCATCGACCACGGCTATTTCCAGGGCCCGACCACCGGCCTCGAACGCATCGACCTTTCCATCGTGCCGCTATTGCCGTCCTGCGACGCGCTGTTCTGCACGCGCGGGATATTGCGCACCGTCATTCCGGCGCAGTGCGGCAAGCCGATGGTGCTGCGGGCGAGCGGGGGCCCGAGCATTTTGCGCGAGGAACTCTCCGACGAACAGATCGCGATGGACATGGACGACGCGGTGCGGCTCAACGCCGCCGGCGTCGGCATCCAGGTCTTTATCGGCGGCGAATACGAAACGCGCTCGGTGCACAATATGACGAAGCTGGTCGATGCCGGGCTGCGCACCGGCATTCCGGTGATGGGCATCACCGCGGTCGGCAAGACCATGGTGCGCGATGCAAAGTATTTCCGGCTGGCCTGCCGCATCATCGCCGAGCTCGGCGCGCAATATGTGAAGACCTATTACGTCGACGACGGCTTCGAGACCGTCACCGCGTCCTGCCCGGTGCCGATCGTCATGGCCGGCGGCAAGAAGCTGCCCGAACTCGAGGCGCTGACCATGGCCTACAACGCCGTGCAGCAGGGCGCCTGCGGCGTCGACATGGGCCGCAACATTTTCCAATCCGACGCGCCGGCGGCGATGATCGCCGCGGTGGCGGCCGTCGTGCACCAGAATTTTAAGCCGAAGGACGCCTTCGAGCTGTTCAAGTCGCTCAAGGCGAAGGGGTCGGAAACGGCGAAATTGCGAATAGCGAATAGCGAATAGCGAGCTTCGGCCTGCCACTCGCCACCGACCATTCGCCACTCACCGCACGCTCGCTCACCGATAGTAATCGACGGTCAGAATATTCCTTTCAAGCGGCACGCCGCTCAGCCGGCTTTTCATTGCCGCATCCTCGTCGAGACCGGCTCCGAATGTCGCGATTTTGCTCCGTTCGGCCGTGATGCCGGCCAGCAAGTTATTGAAAATCTGCATCACAGCTTCGTTCTCCGACTTGTCGCTATGTCCGAAGATGACAAAGATCGAATCGTAGCGACGCCCGGAGTCGAGACAGTGCCTGACGTTGAGGAAATATCCGGCACAGCGGTCGTCGTTGGTCGCACCCAGCACCCAGGGAATCACCGGGTCGGTCGAGATGACGAGTACGCTGCCCTTCGCGTTGCTATCAATGAAATCTAATATGCTCTGATACGGAATGACCGAATTGCGCTTGAATGGGTGCGTCCCGAAATTGATGTTGGCAATGGCTGAAACTGACACGGCCAGCACCAGCGAGATCAGTGCCAGCACGCATCCGGCATGGCCCTGCCGCACCTGCCGGTCGACAAACAGCGTCAACAGTACCGCGACTACCGGTGCGAGATAGAGAAATGAGCGCGGTTTGGCGAATCCGGCCAGTGCCATCGTTGCGGTCGCAGCCAGCATCAGCAGCAACAAATGAGCAGGTTTGTCCGGCTGCTTGCGGTCGATGGCCGAAAATATCGCGAGCACGAAAATGATGGCGGTGGGACCGACAAGCCAAGCTTGGCTTAGCCCGAGCGCATCGCCGCCGAAAAACCCGAGCGTGTCGAGTGGCACGGACGTCACGATGCTGCCGAACTGCGCATTGGCGTGCCCGTGGCGGTGCGCCAACACCGAATAGGCCGTGTACAAGCCGAGCGCGGCGGTGCCGCCGGTTAATAGCCAATAGGCCAAGTCGAATGACCAGCGAAACTGGCGCTGCAGCACGTAGCGGTACAACATGAACGCTGGGACCATCAGCGCCGCGAGGAAATTGGTCGACGCGGCGAACCCGAGCGCGACGCCCGACCAGAGCCGTGCCGCGCCGTTATGTGGGGCCAGATAGAGCGTGACAAAGAGTGCGATTTGCAGCGCAAACAACGGATACCAGCGCAGCGCATCGCCTTGGCTGATCGCGAGCGGGGTCAACGCGAACAGTAGCACCGCAATCAGGCGGATCGGCAGCGAGTTCGCTGCGGAATTGCGCGGCGCGATCCAAGTCAAGGCGAGAAGCTGGAACAGCAGGAGCGCAGCCGCTGTCATCGCCAGGCTGCTTAGCCGCATTCCTGCGTCACTCAGGCCGAGTTGACGCAATCCGTGAAATACCAGGTACGACAGCGGCGGATGGACATCCTGAGCGGCGGGAAAAACGGTCAGCAGCGCGCGTGCGAACTGCCGCTCGATCACTGAGAGCGTGTAAATCTCGTCATCGAATGGAAACCGCCAGACCCGGCCGGCCAAGAAGCTGACAGAGATAAATAAAACCAGAGTCGACGCCAGATCGAGGGCATAGGTGCTCGCGCTCGCGGCATAGCTTACCGCGGCCGAGCGCGCCTTGCCTAAACGCGCATCGCCTTGTTGGGCCATTCGCCGACTTCCTGCACCGCCGGCGATGAGTATGTCCGGAACGGATTAGGCGGACAACGGGGAAACGGCGCAATCCGGCCTCGCACTCAGCCATAGGTCCGTTGCGGTCCCGAGCCGATCAAAAACCAGGCGACTGTGCCGGCGGTAATTGCGCCGCCGAGCGCGGCCAGCACTTGCGCGATCCAGGAGGCGCTGCCGACTGCATTGTCTTGTTCGTGCACCGGCGCGGCCAAGACGGTTGGCGTTGCCGCAGCATCGGCGGCATCGGCGCGGTCGCCCCGGAGGACCGCCGACGCGCTGTCGTGATGGTCATCCGCGGCAAGGTCGATCGCGTTGGCTTGATCCGGCGCAGCGATCTGGACCGTCTGGCCGGCGACGACGATTTGGTTCGAATTTTCATTTTGCGCCGCGTCCGGCGGCGGTACGCTATCGGCAGCGGGCGCCGAATCCGCCGGCGGCGCCGTTGTCATGGACAACGCCGGGGCTTGCGGTTCCGCCGGTTGGGCTGCGAGCTCTTGACGCTTCCCGGTCGGCAAGCGCGTTCTTGATTTTCGGGCGGCTATTCTTTTGTGAATTTTGTGATGCGCGACGACCGCTTTGGTTTCGTGCGGCGGTTTGAGCCCGGCCAAGAGCGCGAGCGGCTTGCCGGCGCTCGTCTGCGCGGCGGCGGCTTGCGACAACAGCGCGGTCAAAACGAGCGCCGCGGCGGCAGCGAAGATGCCGATACGCAGCATCTCCTCCTCCATGGAAGTGAATTTGAACCCGCCGCATAGGGCACAGGCGGCATGGCCCCACGGTGACGCAATTGCGGATTTTTTCGCGCAAATAGCGGAGGAAAAGCGGCGGAGTTAACCAAATTCCGCTACGTGACTTCGCGATCCGCGGTCAGGCGTTCGTCCGTTGCGAGAAAAAACATTCCTTCTTCTTGATCGCGCGAAAGAAGTCCGTGCCGCACGGCGACACATGCGCAGTGCGGTGCTTCTTATTATTGGTGAACCGTTGACTTGTGCGATGCAAACAGTCTTGATGAGATTATCTCAGAAGTGGGATCGCGGGATTTGATGGAGCAGCTTGCGCCGCGACACCAACGCTAAAGCGCCACGAAGCGACTTCGTGGGCTCCGTTGAACGATGGAGACGATTCGATGAGCTTCGATTCCGGAACGGACATTTCACAGGTCCATTTCTCCTGCCGCTGTGCGTCGGCGGCGACCGGCGCGTGTCGTTCCCCTGCGCGCTGACCGTTTCGTCACCCATCCCCCGTTTTGATCGAGCAACGCCGGCCGGTGCCGGCGGCAGGAGCCTCTTTATGTCCGACAACTACATCATCGAAATCCGGCCGAAACCAGCGGGCCGCACCGTGCAAGCCGGCATCGTTGTCCGCGACGGCAGCGCGTTCCGGTTTTTCGCGGCCGCCGATGCATTCCATACGCTTGAACGGCGGCTGTTCAAAAATCCGAAAGCTGCCGAACAAGCGGCGCTTCGCAGCGTTACCGCCACCGAACCCGAAAACTCAAATGCAATGCCGCGCTAGCGGCGTCCGTAAAATCTCTCCGCAACCGGGAAAGGTGAAATCATGAACCGCAGATCGTTTTTGT
>Ga0187784_10003601_pt1 | contig 12529 bp, 9 predicted proteins | sample 1015_SJ02_MP15_2_FD_132964 | JGI IMG/M metagenome (GOLD analysis project Ga0187784, IMG submission 132964) | Tropical peat soil microbial communities from peatlands in Department of Meta, Colombia - 1015_SJ02_MP15_20_MG | ecosystem: Environmental > Terrestrial > Soil > Wetlands > Peat | place... | reverse complement strand
GGCCGGCACTATTCTTTATGCCCTAGGACGACACCGCGCCTATTTTGCGGCTACCGCCGCAGGGGCGGCGGGCGGAGTGCTTCTTTATCTGCTGCTGATCCCAGCCTTTGGGTTGGCGGGTGCGGCTGCAGCTTTTGTCCTGGCAGAATTGGCCGTGGCGCTAATCGCCTTTGGATTGTTGCCCAAGCCGTTGCGCGACCTTTGGAAGAACCCGGTAATCGCAATCTCGCTCGCCGCGGCGGTGTTGATGGCCGCTGCAGTTGAACTGGGAACGATGTGCGCCTTGCGGCTTCCATTACTCGTCACCGGCGGCGTTTTGGTGTACGCCGTGGCCTGCGGCTGGTATGTGCGGAAGTGGTTTCACGAGCAGCTCGGAGCGGCCTAGGGGAAGCCCTGATTAACTGTTCAGTCGGGGCACGAACATGGGTGATTGGCTGGGAAGTTCGCGGATAGGAATGTGCGCGCCGCACTTAGTCAGAGCTTCCCTAGGGCGCATTGCGGTTGCCGGCAGAGTTGCCACAGCGGAACCTAGGTAACCATTGTTCTCCCTGCGGCGATATGCTTCTTTTAGATCAGTTACAAAATCCGAAGGATGCTGGAGACACGGACCGCGCATGCACGTCTTGACGCTGACACCGTTCTATCCGACGGCTTTCGACGATGCTGCAGGTTGCTTCACGGCGGAGCCGCTGGCCGCGTTGCAGAAGCTGGGAATCCGCTCGCACGTGATTGCCGTTCAGCCGTTCTATCGGACCGTGGGAAAGCCCAGTCCGTCCAGCCCTCCTGCCACCTGGGTTCGTTATCCGTGCCTGCCGGGCGGCATAGGGCTGTCATCGGCGGGCGCGTTGCTGCATGGAAGCTTGATTGCTAAAGTCCGCAGCATACATCACTCTGAACCGATCGACTTGATTCATGCCCATGCCGCGCTGCCTTGCGGTCATGCTGCAAGCCGTTTGAGCCGCGATTTAGGCGTTCCCTGGGTCGTGACCGTCCATGGCCTCGATGCGTACTACACCCGGCAGGTGCAAGGTATGGCCGGGGGCTGGTGTGAACGAATGGCTAAATTCGTATATGGTTCAGCCGCCCGCGTGATCGGAATCAGTTCAAAAGTGCGCGATGAGGTGGCTGCTACCGTGTCCACACCCGCGAGGACGAAGGTGGTCTACAACGGAGTGGACTGCCAGGAGTTTCATCCGGCATCATCCGAACCCGAACAGAACCTGGTTCTCAGTGTGGGGAACCTGATCCCGATCAAAGGCCACGACCTCCTGTTGCGAGCATTGGCTGCGGTTCAAGGACAATTTCCGCAATTGCTCTGCGAGATCATCGGCGACGGGTCTGAGCGTGGCCGCTTGCAGCAGCTGGCGCGGGAACTCGGCATCGCAGAAAAAGTGCGGTTCCTCGGGCGGCAAAGCCGTTACCAGGTAGCAGAGGCCATGCGCCGCTGCACGGTGTTCGCCCTGCCCAGCCGCTATGAAGGTCTGGGCTGCGTTTACCTGGAGGCCATGGCGACGGGGAGACCGGTCATCGCCTGCCACAGGCAGGGCATCGCCGAGATCATTCACCACGGCTGTAATGGCTGGTTGATCGATCCCGATAATCCGGAGGAGCTTACCAATGCGCTAAGCAACCTTTTGGCGGCCCCGCCGCTTCGCCAGCGGCTGGGAAGCAACGCCCGGCGTACGGTCCTGGAGAGCCTAACCTTGGATCATCAAGCGGCAAGTTTGGCCGCGGTTTATAAGGAGTGTGTGGCGTGAGCCGCAGAATTGTCATCCTGACCGAGATCATTGCTCCTTATCGCATCCCGGTGTTCAATGCTTTGGCGGAGCGCGAAGGCGTCGATTTGCACGTTATCTTTCTTGCCGAGACCGATCCTACCCAGCGGCAGTGGCGGGTTCACAAAGAGGACATCAGGTTTTCCTACGAGGTTCTTCCCAGTTGGCGGCGGAGAATCCGCGGGCAGACTGTGCTGCTGAACTGGGGGACAGAGAAAGCTCTGCAGCAGACAGCGCCGGACGCGATCCTCTGCGGAGGCTACAACTATTTTGCTTCCTGGACGGCGCTGCGCTGGGCAGAACGGAACCAGGTCCCGTTTTTCCTTTGGGCGGAGAGCACCAAAAAGGATTTCCGCAGGGGTGATCGCTGGACAGAATCTCTGAAAATCGGGTTCCTGCGGCGGTGCCAGGGTTTCGTTGTGCCGGGCCAAGCATCTTGCGACTATCTCGCTGGCTATAGCGTGCCGCTCGGCAAAATCTTCGTTGCTCCCAACGCCGTGGATAATCAATTTTTCGAGCAACACAGCTTCCGTGTACGGCAGCAAGCCGATTTCCACCGGCGCGAGCTTAACCTTCCACCGCGATTCTTTCTTTTCGCAGGCCGGCTGGTGAAAGAAAAGGGGATTTTTGATCTGCTTGATGCCTATCGGGCTTTGCTGGCCGGACTCAGGCGCGAAATTGCACTAGTGTTTGTGGGCGATGGGCCCGCCCGCGCTGAGCTTGGCCGGCGGGCTGGCGACGAGGCCGGCTTGATCGTGCTGGCCGGCTTTGCCCAGCGCGAACGTCTGGCATCCTACTATGCGCTCGCGGAGGCCCTGGTTTTCCCCACGCACACCGATCCCTGGGGCCTGGTGGTGAATGAAGCGATGGCTTGCGGTTTGCCGGTGATTTGCTCAGATGCTGCCGGATGTGCAGAAGATCTGGTGCAAGGCTGCGAAAACGGGCTTATAGTCCCGGCCCGCGACATTGCGCAACTCTCCGCGGCCATGGCTAAAGTGGCCGCGGACTCGGAACTGCGATCGAGCATGGGGCAACACAGCCGAGAACGTATTCAGAGCTATTCTCCAGAGGCGTGCGCCGCGGGCATGGCACAGGCAGTGCTTGCGCCAGAGGTTTGCGCCGCATGAGGACTGCCGGCTGGCGGCGCGGGGCTCTGATCGCGGTGGGCATCGGGCTGATCCCTTTTCTTCTTGTGCCCGGCCGGGCTTACCTCACGGATCCCGGCACACTGGCAGCCCTCATCTTGCTGGAACTGATTCTGGCGGCCCTGTGGAGGTACAACGCCCGTTTTTTCCTGGTTCTGTTGGGAGCATTCCTGTGGGCAGGCATCCCCATTCCCTTCGGCGTGGCCTGGGCGACTGGGCGCTGGTTTGTACTGGCGATCGCGGCATCGGCCGGGTGCATCCTTTACCTGAAAGAGCGGCAACTGCATTTAACAGCTTTCCATTTTGCTGCTTTCATTTGTACCGGGACGGCGCTGGTCTCTGCCCAGGTCTCCGCCTATCCGCGGGTGGCGTTGCTTAAGTCGCTGAGCTTAGCGCTGCTCTTCCTGTACAGCGCTACGGGCGCCCGGCTGGGGGCCCTGGGCCGGGAGCGAGAGTTCCTCCACTGCTTCATGATCGGCTGCGAGGCTATGGTGTACGTCGCTGCCATGGCATACTTTGGGTTTCACTACCCGCTGCTAGGAAATCCCAATTCGCTGGGCGCAGTGATGGGCGTGGTTGCGGTGCCCGTATTTCTCTGGGGAATCCTGAGCAGTGAAGACCGCGCGCTGCGAGTGCGGTTTACCTTCGCAGTGGTAGTTGCACTGCTCCTGCTGTTCAGCAGCTATGCTCGCGCCGGTATGGTGGCGGCCGCGTTCTCAAGCTTGCTCCTGTGCCTCACCCTGCGCCGCTACGGCATGCTGGTGAAAGGGATTGGTGTGGCTTTGCTGCTGGCCGCCGTTGCGGCAACGTTCATGCCCCGGGAGGGCCATCCCTCCCAGTCCTTGACCACCACGTTCGTGTACAAAGGGGAGCGGGAGCAAGGGCTCCTTGGTTCCCGCCGGTCGGTGTGGGACGAGACCGTTGCCGTGATCCGGGACCATCCTTGGCTGGGCCTCGGATTCGGAACCAGCAAGACCAGCTACGAAGAGATCACGGAGCAGCCCGAAGCGTTTCGTTCGGACGATTCCTCAACCCGCGAACACGGGAATAGCTATTTGGCAATCACCGAATGGGTAGGCCTGTTGGGGGATGTGCCGTTCTTGTTTTTGCTCATGCTGGTTGTAACCAACATCGGGCGCGTCGTGATTGCCCTGCGCCGCTCCGGCGGCGTGGCCTCCCCAGTTGTTCCCCTCGCCATGGTGGTCGCTGCCGGCCTGGTGCACGCTGCTTTTGAAGACTGGCTTTTTGCGGTGGGCTACTACCTGTGCGTCTTGTTCTGGAGCTTCGCCTTCATTCTGGTGGACTTGGCGCCCCGGGCGGTTGCACCGCTGGCCGCGGCTCCCGCTGTGCCTGTTCCCTGGCTCGGCTATCGGCAAACCGTGTTTCCCGCTGATCATGCATCTGTTTCTTAATTGCCTGGCTGCCAGCGCGGGCGGCGGCTTGACTTACGCGCGCAACATCATCCCTCATCTCTCAGCCTGCCCCGGTCTCCGCGCCACGGTGGCGATTCACCCCACGTTGAGAGCGGAGGTGAAAGCTGGCGAAAATGTCTCTTTTGCAGTCGTCCACGTCCCCTCCAACGCCGGCCTGCGGTTTTATTTCGAGCAAACACGTTTGCCCCGGTTGATTCGCGAAAGCCGCGCCGATGTCCTGATCTCCACGGGAAACGTCGCCTTGCGCCACTCACCCGTACCGCAGATTCTGCTCACGGGGAACTCGCTGTACAACTCGGCTGAGTTTTTCCATGACCTGCGCCGGCGCGGTGAATATGGCATGTGGCTGGACACGCGCCTCCGCGGCTATTTCGCGCGCCGGTCGATTCATTGGGCGGACCGGGCTGTCGCTCCCAGCCAAGCGTTCGCCCAGCAGCTTCGCAGATGGGCCGGGTCAGAAGTGCTGTGCATTCATCACGGCTTCGACGCCGAGATTTTCTTTCGCGACCAAACACCGCTTCCTCCCGATGTCCAGGCCAAACTCGATTCCGGCGTGGGCAAGCTGCGGCTGCTCTTTGTCAGCCATTACAACTACTATCGCAATTTTGAAACCTTGCTGCGGGCAATGCCCCGGCTGGCGCAGCGGCTGGGTCCAGACAAAGTCAGGCTGTTCCTCACGTGCAAGCTGCGCGCGCAGGAAAATCCCGGATCGTTTGATGCTTCAGCCGCGCGGCATCTGGTTCGAGAGCTCGGCATATCGGATCAGGTAGTTGAGTTGGGCGCGATTCCATACCCGCGTCTTCACAAGGTTTATCGTGCCTGCGACATTTATGTCACTCCAGCCTACACCGAGACCTTCGCCCATCCTCTGGTGGAGGCCATGGCCAGCCGCTTGCCCATCGTCGCCTCTGATCTGCCCGTGCACCGCGAAATCAGTGGGGGCGCGGCTCAGTTCTGTTCAGTGTTTTCGGCAGAAGAACTGGCGGAGCGAGTGTTGCAGGTGGCGCAATCGGCCGAGCTCAGGAAGAGCCAGGTTGAAGCGGGGCAGCGGCGGGCGGCCGAGTTTTCCTGGGCGAAGCACGTCGAACAGCTTGTGAGTCTGGCAGAGGCGTTGGTTTCGTCCGTAAAACGCTGAGTCGCCGCTACTGTCGCCGCGCCGCGCTGCCCTGCGCCCTGGCGGTGACGTACAGGCTGTCAGCCACATAAGTTAAGGAAGAGAAGCTGCCGCTGATGGCGCGCAAGGCTTCAGACGCATAGATGATGATGCGGTATCTGCGGGGAAGAAAGCTCACGTCGCTGATTTGGGGGTTCAAAGAGAAAAACCCGTCGACAGATACGCGGGCGGATCCGAACACTGCGGCAAACGTAGAAGTGAGTTTCCCTGGAGTCCAGTAGCGCACTTCAAAGTCACGGCCTTCGCGAAATCCCCGGCGCGCTTGGTGGTAAAGGCAGCGGATGCCAAACCGATTCGGCATCTGCACCAGACACGTCCCTTCCGCAAGCAGGACCCTGGCAGCTTCTTGCAAAACCAGACGTGCATTTTCCCGCGATAGATGCTGCAGCACGCTGTAGGAAAAAACCTGATCAAAGCTACCGTCCGCGAAGGGCAAGTAGCGCCCGTCAGCCACCACATAGTGCGCCTTCACACCCAATTGGCGCGCCACCTTACGGGCCGATCGAATGCCATTCAGCGACGGATCAATCCCAACTGGACAATATCCTTTCCGCGCCGCTGCCACGCACCACCTTCCCCAATGGCATCCGATCTCCAGAAACAACTTTCCCTCGCCACGCGGCAGCCGGAGATCGGGAATCGGGTACTCCGTCATTTTTCCGATCAACGGAATATAAAGACAGCCATTTGTAGCGGCGATCATCTTCTGCACGAACGGGTCAATTCCGTGGCTTGGGGGCTCGTGCGAAGGCGCCGAACACACGCCAGGCGTAGCGGCAGCCTCCAGGGAACGCGTACCCTCCACATGGGTTTGGGGAATTTCCGCGAGCAGCAGGACTGGGATTCCCTCGACAATCGGATAGCCGTGCCCACTCGGGCAAACCAGACGCTGATGTCTCTCGTCCAGAGGTTCGTGGTCCCTGGGGCAGACCAAAAGTTGCAACAGCGTCTTGTCGACAACGGAGTCTATGGTTATTCCCCTCATTGTAAGATAATCCCGAGTCTGCTCCCATGATTGGAACTTTTGCTTATTCATGTTGATTCTTGGCCTCAACATGTTTCACGCCGATGCGTCGGCTGCCATTGTGCAGAATGGCAAAGTGGTTTTCGCCGTCGCCGAAGAACGTTTGAACCGGGTGAAACATTACGCGGGCTTTCCAGCACTGGCGGTGAAGGCCTGCCTGGACAAGGTTGGGGCGAAGATCACGGACGTGGAGCACGTTGCCGTAGGCCAGGATAGCGCCGCGAATCTAACCAAGAAAGTTCAGTATGCGCTGGCCAATCCGGCCAAGGTGCTGAACTTCATCCGCTTGCGGCAGCGCAAGCAGGCCATGCGCGACCTCCGCAAACTCCTGGCCAGCGCATTGGAAGTCAACCCCGCCGTGCTGAAATTTCAGGAGCACCACGTGGAACATCACCTGGCGCATATTGCCAGCGCATATTACTGTTCGCCGTGGGAAAGCGCAGCGGGATTCAGCTACGACGGCTCGGGCGACTTTGTCTCCACCATGACCGCGCGTTGTGAAGGCAAGCAGATCGAAGTACTGGACCGGGTTTTCTTGCCTGACTCGCTGGGCAGCTTTTACACCATGATTTGCGAGTTCATCGGCTATAAGCAGTATGGCGACGAAGGCAAAGTCATGGGGCTGGCGCCTTACGGCAAAGATGCGTTTTGCGAAGAACTGCGCACCGTGGTGGCCACTTCAAATGGCGCCTTTCGGCTTGACCAGAGCTATTTTCAACCCCTCGGCAGCAACCAGGGCATGCAAATTCGCGAAGATGGCACCGTCGCGCTGGCACGGCATTTTTCCCGGCGGATGGTGCAACGGTTTGGCAGCCCGCGCGAGCCGTACACAGAGATTACCCAGCGCGAGATGGACTTGGCGTTTGGCATGCAACAGCGGTTCGAAGAGATCTTCTTTTATTTGCTGAAACAACTGCACAGGAAAATCCCCTCGCAAGACCTTGCCATGGCGGGCGGCTGCGCGCTCAATAGTGTGGCGAATGGCAAACTGTTTCAGAAAACGCCGTTTCAGCGCACTTGGATCCAACCGGCCGCAGGCGATGAAGGCCTGGCTATCGGCGCAGCCATGTACGTCTGTCATGCGGTGCTGCAGCAAGAACGCAACTGTGTGATGCAGAATGCGTATCTCGGCCCGGAATTTTCCGAAGCGCGTATTGAGGCAGACTTAAGAAATGCGGCAGTGCGATATCGCCGGCTGGGGCGGGAGCCGCTGTTGGAGCTCGTTGCCGATACGATCGCTGACGGCGCGGTCGTGGGCTGGTTTCAAGGACGCATGGAATGGGGCCCGCGGGCTCTGGGAAACCGCTCCATCCTGGCGCATCCTGGGCGGGCGGACATGAAAGACACTCTCAATGCGCGCATCAAACGCCGCGAATGGTTCCGGCCCTTTGCCCCGTCGATTCTGGCTGAGCGGCAGCATGAATACTTCGAACACGACCATCCGTCTCCGTTCATGCTGCATGTTTACAAGATCCGTCCGGAAAAACGCCGGCAGCTCTGCGCGGTGAACCACGTGGACAACACGGGACGATTGCAAACCGTAAGCCGCCAGGACAATCCGCTCTACTATGATCTGATCCGCGCCTTCGAACGCAAGACAGGAATTCCCGTGGTGCTGAATACCAGCTTCAACGAGAACGAACCGATCGTCTGCGCGCCGGACGAGGCCATTGACTGTTTCAAGCGAACTCGTATGGACGTTTTGGCGATCGGCCCGTTTGTGGCCGAGAAATCTGAGAAACGAGGACTATGACGGCGCTGGCCGACAGCTTGCCGGATGTTTTCCCTGGAGCTCTGAAACTGACCGAACTGGGGGCGTTTCCGGGCTTGCGCGCGCTCTGTTGGAACAACGGCGATCTGTATGCTTCCCGCGGCTATGAGCTGCTCCGGGCCAAGGTGAACCGGCAAGATTTTTCCTTGGCTTGGGAACCAGTCGGCATTTGGCGCGCCGGCCTCCTTCGCGCCTGCACCTCATCGTTCCGGATCGCCTCCAGGTTTTGCCGCGATGGATTTCATGCGCTGGCAGTTTTGTCTTCCGGACATATCGTTGGGGCCGTGCCGGGCAGGATCATTGCCTTGGCGCCCGGTGAGACGGAATTTCGTACCAGCTACAAACTCCTGCGCGGCACGCGCCCACTGCACATTACAGCGGGGCCGAATGATCACCTGGTGTGGGGAGAATACATCGACAACGCCGAACGCGGCGAGGTGCATATTTACGGCTCAACCGACCGCGGCGACCATTGGGACGTGGCCTGCACCTTCACCAAAGGCGCGATACGCCATGTCCACAACATCGTTTACGATTCCTGGGACAATTGTTACTGGGTGCTGACCGGGGATGTTGGATCCGAATGCCGCATCTGGCGCGCATCGCTGGACTTCAGGAACGTGGACACAATTCTGTCGGGAAGCCAGCAGACGCGGTCGGCAGCTTTGATTCCCACCCCCGACGCCATCTATTTTTCAAGCGATACGCCACTGGAAACGAACCACGTGTACCGTTTGGCGCGTAAGGGAAGTCCCGCCAAAGTGGCGACATTGAGCAGTTCTTCGCTCTATGGATGCCGTGTCGGAAACAGTCTTGTCTTCTCCACCATGGTTGAGCCAAGTCACGCCAACCCGGAAGGAAATGTCTGTTTATTCGGCAGTTCAGATGGCTTGAACTGGCAGCGGCTGCTGCAATGGCCGAAAGATATCTGGCCGCTAAAGCTCTTTCAATATGGCAATGCATTTCTACCTGACGGCGAGAACGACACCGGCCTGCTGGCTCTGACCACGATCGCCGTCAAGGATCGAGATCTTGAAACCACCATCTGGCGCTTAGGTCTTTGATCGCGCCGCCATCGTCCGTCCTCGGGAACCTAGTCTGGTACGGGCGAGCCGCTGCCGGGGTGCGATAATCCAATCGATTCAAGAGACGACGATCGTGAGTCGCTTGCAGTACTACCGGCGCATTTTTCAGGCCTACCTTCGGCACGGCCAGAGCCATCTCACATTTTGGCACGATCAGCCAGAGGTTAATCCCCGTGCGGAGTTCGACACCCTGGGCGAATACTACATGCCCTTTACTCAGAAGGCGGACTACGCCGGCCATCACGATCCGGCCGGCATTCCGATGCTCGATTATCGGGGCCGCATCGGCTTGCAGCACAACCCGATCGCCGTGGCGCAATGGGGTTTGGGCAACTACAACTTGTGTGTGCGCGATGGCAGCAAAGAACGCCAGCGAAAATTTCTGGCTGCGAGCGATTGGCTGCGCGGTCATCTGGAGCAAAATCCGTCTGGCATTTGGGTCTGGCAACACCACTTCGATTGGGAATACCGAAGCCTGTTGAGGGCGCCTTGGTATTCGGCTTTGGCCCAGGGGCAGGGAATCTCGCTTCTGGTTCGGGCCCACCTTGCGACGAGCGACGAGAACTATCTCAGCGCTGCCGGTCGCGCGTTCGGAGCGTTTCTTAAACCGCTCGGCCGCGGAGGCGTAACGTTTAGCGATTCGGACGGCAACATTTGGTTTGAGGAATACATCGTGAACCCGCCAACCCACATTCTGAATGGGTTCATCTGGGCAGCTTGGGGCGTGTACGATTACTTTCTGGCAACTGGCTCGCCGGTCGCGCGCGCCCTGTTTGATGCAGCGATGGCTACGCTGCGAGCGAATCTCAACCGGTACGACCTGGGATTCTGGTCGCTGTATGAGCAATCGGGCACGTGGCTGCCCATGGTCGCCAGCCCTTTTTATCACCGCTTGCACATTGCGCAGCTGCGCGTACTGCACCGGATGGCAGGAGATGCAACCTTTGCGCGGATGGCCGACCGATGGGAGTCCTACACGTTCAGCCCCTCCAAGCGCACGCGTGCGCTTTGTTACAAGACGGCATTCAAACTTGGCTATTACTAGGAACTGGTGAAGATCCTTTACGTATCGCAGTATTTTCCGCCGGAGATGGGCGCGCCGGCAGCGCGTGCGGCGGAACTGTCGCGCTTGTGGGTTACCCAAGGGCACGAAGTGACCGTGCTTACCGGCTTTCCTAATCATCCTACAGGCGTCGTTCCGCCCGAGTACCGGAAGCAGCTTCGGCATCTGGTGGTGCGCGAATGTGTCGACGGCATTGATGTGGTTCGCACCTGGCTTCTGCCGCTTCCCAATCGCCGCAGTTGGGAGCGGGCGTTGAACTACAGTTCATTTTTCCTGTCGGCAGCGGCGACCGGCACACTCCTCTCTCGTTCGGACGTCGTGATTGGGACTTCCCCGCAACTGCTGGTTGGCTTGTCCGCGTGGTGGATTGCGCGCCGTCAAGGAGTGCCTTTCGTCTTCGAGGTCCGCGACCTGTGGCCCGAGTCTCTGGCCGCCGTGGGAGCGGGAAGTCCACAGTCTTTCTTGCACCGCACGCTGTCGCGGGTCGCCGCTTTCCTGTACAGAAACTCCGATCACGTTGTGGTGGTGACTCGCGCCTTCAAGAGCTATCTCGCCGAGCATTGGGGTGTGCCACTCGATAAGATCTCGGTCGTCGAAAACGGCGTAGACACCCGATTGTTCAGCCCTGAGGCTGCAGGTGCGAATATCCGCGAGGGACTGGATGCCGGTGAAAAGTTCGTCGTCTCCTACATCGGGACCATGGGGATGGCTCATGGATTGGAGACACTGCTGGAAGCCGCACGCCTTCTGCAGTTGCACGCACCGAAGGTTTTGTTTCTGCTGGTCGGTGAAGGCGCGGAGAAGCAGCGGCTGGTGGATCTGGCCAATTCTCGAGGCTTGACCAACGTGCGCTTCGTCGATCAGCGGCGCCACGAGGACATTCCGGCTTACATCTGCGCCTCGAACGCCTGCCTGGTTATGCTCAAGAAGGCTGAACTCTTCAAGACTGTGCTGCCGACAAAGTTGCTGGAATTCATGTGCTGCGCGCGCCCGGTGATCCTGGCAGTGGACGGCGAAGCGCGGAGAATCATGGATGAGGCCGGCGGCGGCATTTTTGTCGAGCCGCAGCACGTGGCTGATTTGAGCGCCGCAATACTACGCCTTGCCGAAGATCCGAAACTGTGCGACGTTCTTGGTAGCAACGGCCGTCGTTACGTAACTCGCCACTTTGCCCGTCAGCAGGCCGCGGAACGCTACATTGATGTGCTGGAGAACCTTTGCTGCCCAAAGGCAGTCGAGGGCGTTGCCGCAACCGCCTGAGCGATCCGAGTCCGCTCTCCGCGCCTTGACTACGGGATCGCGGCAACGATGCCGACTGCGGTTGCCGCCTGAACGGCTGCTTCCAGCGTGCGGTTAGCCAGCATCTTTTGCGTGCTAGTGGGAACGAACAGAATATCGTCTGCCTGCATGGGCACATCCGGCGCTTTGGCTTCCAGAATTTGTTTCAGGCGCACCGGTGTTTCACTCATTCCGGAGGGTCCTTTGCGGATGATCCTGGCTCCGCTCATCTTTGCGGTGCGCGTTGTCCCCCCAGCCAGGGCGATTGCCTGAAGCACGGTCAGTTGCCCGCTATCCATAAGAAATCCGCTCGGTCTGCCCACCTCCCCAACCACATACACCACATCCGCCTTGCGCACGATGACCGTGTCGCCGGGATAAATCGGGATGTTCCCCTCCGCATGATCCGACAGATTTCGCGAAAGCGGGATGGACTGCGGCTGGTCCTCCAGGCCACGATGCACGACCGAGATGCTGCGTCCGGCTTTTTCGCTAAGGCCCCCGGCTGCCGAAATCAGGTCGAAAAGCCGCTCCTGTCCGGTGACTGGATACACTCCCGGTTTGGCCACCTCTCCCAGAATGCTCGCGCCGGCTGACGAATAATGATCGACAAACAGGCTCACATGCGGGTCCTTCACGAACCCTCCCTCGGAAAGCCGCTTCTGAATGAGCGTTTGGGCCTCTTCAGCCGTCAGCCCCGCCAAGTGCACGTAGTCGATGAGCGGGAGGTAGGCGTCCCCATTGCTGCCAATCCTGGCTTTGGTGGCAAGGTCTGGCACAT
>Ga0187784_10003598_pt1 | contig 12535 bp, 12 predicted proteins | sample 1015_SJ02_MP15_2_FD_132964 | JGI IMG/M metagenome (GOLD analysis project Ga0187784, IMG submission 132964) | Tropical peat soil microbial communities from peatlands in Department of Meta, Colombia - 1015_SJ02_MP15_20_MG | ecosystem: Environmental > Terrestrial > Soil > Wetlands > Peat | place... | reverse complement strand
GGCGTTGGTTATGCGGATCACCAGGCTCCAGCCGAAGAGGTAGACAACCAGCCGGCGTGGAGAGAGGGTAGCCTGTGACAGCGCCAGTATCAGCCGTCGCGGGCCGGGTGACGGGTCAATTGGAATGCCAGAGGGAGGTAAGAAATGGTCGGCTTGCGCTATCAGGTAATTTCTTGGGAACGTAAGGGCCGTATTTGGTTTCACGTGGTCGATTCTTGGGCTCCACTCCGCAAACAGCCGGCTGTGGAGTATTCTTTCCTCACTCGGGCCGCCTCGGACAATGCCGCGCGAGAACTGAACAGAGTCTGGGAGGCCAGCAAACAGCGACGCGCTGAGCCGCCGGGTGCTCCCCAGCGTCCAAATTGAGTGGCCGTGGGCGAAACCCCCGAAGCCTAACACCCTGCCTTCGACGCCCATCTGCCCGCCAGATTAGACAGGAGGAATTGGGTGAGGGTGGGGCGTCTCCGGGGACGTGGCCCCACAGGCGTTAGCTGGTGCGAAGTGTGGGCAGAGAATGCCCGAAGGGCATTAATATCATTAGCCGTAGGTGGAACCTAGGGGCCAACGGCCAACACGCTCCGAACCTAGCGAGCGTGTTTTACAGTTAGCGTCCGATCTTACCCAACAATAGACCCCCGCTTTCGCAGGGGTGAAGTCGCGGGTGATTCTCATTCCTTTGGGCGGACCCGCAGGCGCGTGGCCCGCTCGGACTGACGACAGTGAGGGTTTTCACCCAGCCTTTTCAGCCCGCTAAGATTGCGACTCCAATTTTTTGTGCTCTCCGGCGCTATTGTCTATCGTGCAGCTCCTACTTTCCGTTCCTCTCCGCCCCTAGGGCTGCCCGAGTTGAGCCCATCGTCATCTGAAGGGAATCTTTGGGAATGCCGGTTACGAAGGGCTTAATGAGCCAGCCCAGTCCTGTGGGAATGTCTCGAGTCAGGGAAATTGACTCGCACTCGATGTAGACCCCGCCGTCTTTCTCCTCGAACTTCCAGTAAGAATTGAGCCTCCAAAGGAATCCTCCATCCTGGCCAACGGGTTTTTCGCGCTCGTTCGGCGTGTCGGCGTCGGCCACTTCCGCGATTCGAGTCGAGTAGGAGCGGCTGTACCAATGTTTCGAATCAACTGGGAAATAATGAATGTCGTGATTGGTGTTGAGTGTAACCGTGATGACCTTCTTTTTCCTCAAGCGGTAGAAGATCTTGAAGTCGTTATCCTGCCGGCTGAGCAGGCGCGAGCGAACCACCTCCGGTTTATAGATATCCTGGTGGTGATCGTAGTCCTCCATAAGTGTCAAGGTTTGTTGCAGAGTGGCGCCGGAAACGAAAACCGCACCCAGCCAGTGATGGATCAGGCCCCCGGGTGCCACGATCGTCTGACCGGAAGGATCCGTGGTTTGAAGCCGCTCCATGAGCACCTCTCCGCGCTGGAGGGCGGCCAGGGCGCGGGATCTGCGCTCCGGAGGATATCCCTCCACGTACAGGAACTTTTCGGGCGCGGAGACTTCTCCATGGATTCGTGCTTCCGTCAATTGCACGTATCGGTTGAAGGCCTGAACGGTCTCCGGCTTAAGTTCGAGGTAATTGACTCCGTCCACGGGTGCCCGCGAAAGCTGCAGTGCCAGGAGGATCGCGAGCCATCGGTTTTGTGACCCGAGGATCATCGTCTCCGACGATAGCACATCCCGCCTGAACAAAAGAGTTGACTGCGGAGGAAGACCTGGTTCGCAAGGTACGTTTCCGAATTGCCGAGAGTCAAAGCCGCGATCAAGAAGATTCACCACAGTCGCAGGAGTCTTTGGAACAGAGGCCGCGGAGAAAAGAACCCAGTGTTGCTCTTCAATAGAATCGTAATCTAGCGTCCTCTCCCAGAAGTAAGTGAATTAAGGGGGTTGGGATGCCCTTCGTTGAGGCAGCGTCGTATCACGATCTCCGCTTTGCAGCCCCGTCCGGGGCGGCAGAATTTAGCCCACGGCGCGAGCCGTGGGTGTGCAGCGTGGTACCCCCAACCCCCTCCTCCGCCGGGCGGGGGGAGGGGTACACAAGGGGGTGGGGAACGTCCTTCCCAGGGCTTTCGCCCTGGGTGATCATCTTTCGCCCCAGCCGGGGGCTGGTGCTGCTTACATCACGAATCATTGGGGCAGGAGACTCGCTTTTCCGCAACCTCTTCTGGCTATGGCTTCTTGAATCTTGAATCGCGGCCTACGAAGAAGCTGGCGGGCTCGCTTCGCTCCGCGGCAATCGTGCACTCACCACCGGCACCATCCATACCGCATATCCGCGCGGAGCACGGATATTGGAGATCATCTGATTGAAATATGCCAATGCCCACTCGCGCGTGAAGGGTTCCAGCTCTCCGATCGCCGTGGCGTAGCCGTCGCGCCAAGCCTCCAGAATGGCGGCGAAGGTCTCTTTCGGCACACGGATCGTGTCGACGATCAGGTAGTCTACTGTTATGTCCTCCAGGCCCATCGCCGCCAGGATTCCATAGGTGTTTCGGCCAATAAAGAGGTCGGTCCCGGTAAGGGCTCCGAAGCGCGCCGGGACCTCGTACCAGAAATCTCGCGGATCAGGCGTCCCGCGCTGGAAATGAATCATCCCGTAGTCTTCCGGAATAAGGTGCAGGTAGCCTCCGGGTCGCGTCACCCGCGCCAATTCGGCGAGCACCCGGTTGGGGTAGGGAATGGAGTGGAGCACGTGACGGCACACAGTGAGGTCGAAGGCATGGTCGGCGGCTTCAAGCCCAAACACGCTCTGGTGCTCGAACGACAACCGGGGTGCAAGGCCTTGATAGCGCGACCGCGCGAGCTCCAGGTGCTTGCCGATAATGTCAACCCCCAGGACGCGGGCGTGCGGAAACAGCTCCGCCAACCGCGACGAAACCTCGCCCGTGCCGCACCCGGCGTCGAGAATGTATGGGTCATCCGGCAGCGCGTAGCGGCGAAATAGCACGCTTTCCTGCGGCCAGATCGCCCGCGCCTGAGCGTCCAGGTTTCGCACCATCGATTCGTCGGCCATCTGTTTCCCTTGCGGGTTGAGATCTGTCACAAGCCCCTCCGGCTTTGCCCGTCCTACCATAGTCGTCCGTTGAAGCCACAATTGATGTGGCCTCGGACGGTTGCTTTGGGAGCGAGGGCTCGCGGCGATACGACAAGATTTCCGGCGCAGTCGATTTCCCTCACTTCCTCTCCCCCCGCCGCCCAATAATGTGAAGCGACTCCCAGAGATCATTCTAACTAAGCCGGGCAAGCGCGGGAATTCCTTTCTTGCTTTGCGGGCTTTGCGCACTTTGCGCCTTGGCGTGAAACCGGTGTGTCCATCCCTGAATTAGTTCTCAGGTTTCGACCCCAGACCCCTTTCCCTCTTGCGATTTTTTGTTTGCCAAACTCCCGGACCTATGATAGCCTACAAAGATGGGCATCTTGTGGACGCATTGTCGTAGGCAAGGGTCGGTTGGCACGAGGCGCGAAGGATAGCGGGAAGGGTCTCGGCATCAGGGAAAAGGGGGCTGAATACAAATACAAAATGATGCCAACGAAGCCACCATTTCACTGAAAACAAAGAAAGGCATGTTGAAACGAAGCTAAGAACGAACCCAAAACGAACCTAAATTGAGTCCACAATGCACGCATTAAATGCAAAATTCGAGCTGTTTGACACCGCACTTGCTCCGGGGGTGGCTTGGAGCGAGGGAATGCGGCAGGGTTCGAAGTTATCCCGCTGGGGGGATTCCGGAAGATCGCGAGAAAACATAAAAACAGTGGAAACGAAGCTAAGGAGTCCTTGAAAACAAAGGCCATCACATTTTTGGATGTGCACAGGAAAGGGGTTTTTGTAGCGCCGATGAGCCCATTCTGCGCATCAAATAGTCGAAAAACTGCGCATTTTTGGCGAATTCGAAGCCAAACGCTCAGCTTCCAGGGCTAGGGTTGATCGAGTAAAAGTCGGCTACACGGAGTTCCAGTTTGCGGCCGGGTGACCTGCCGTGAGATGACCGACAATAAGCCCTGCACTCCCCCTTCTGACCATATGTCGGCTATTAATGTAGGTTCATCCTGGAGCGTTTGACAACCGCGAGCAACCCGCGTAAGATTTTCGGTTTGAATCGATTCTGTAACTAAGAACAATGGAGGACTCTTTATGCCTGTTAAGGTTGGAATTAACGGTTTTGGGCGCATCGGACGAAACCTGTTCCGGGCCGCGGTCGACGATCAGGGCATCGACATTGTGGCAGTCAATGATATCACCGACCCGAAGACCCTTGCCCATCTATTGAAGTACGACTCGGTGTTCGGAATTTTTGGCGCCGAAGTCGGTTTCACCGGCGACTGCATCACCGTGAATGGCAAGTCGATTCGGGTCTTTAAGACCAAGGATCCCGCCGAACTTGACTGGTCGTCGCTGGGTGCAGAGATTGTGGTCGAATCCACCGGCCTTTTCACCAAGGCGGAAGATGCGAAAAAGCACTTGAAGGGCACAGTGAAGAAGGTCATTATCACGGCGCCCGCCAAGGGTGAAGATATTACCATTGTGCTGGGAGTCAACGAGCAGGCCTACGATCCGGCCAAGCACCACATTATCTCCAACGCTTCCTGCACCACGAATTGCCTGGCGCCCGCAGCCAAAGTCCTACACGATAATTTCAAGATTCTCAAAGGCTCGATGACCACCATCCACGCTTACACTAACGACCAGCGTATTCTGGACCTGCCCCATAAGGACTTGCGTCGGGCCCGCGCCGCCGCCCTGTCCATGATCCCCACGACGACCGGTGCTGCCAAGGCCATCGGGCTTGTGATCCCGGAACTGAAGGGCAAGCTGGATGGCTACGCGATGCGCGTCCCCACTCCCGACGTTTCGGTGGTTGACCTAGTCGCGATAGTTGAGAAGCCGACCACCACGGAAGCTGTGAACGCCGTTCTCAAGAGCGCCGCGGAAGGCCCCATGAAGGGCATCCTGCAATTCGTGGAAGAGGAGTTGGTCTCCAAAGACTTCACCGGCAACCCGCACTCCTCCATGGTGGACGCGGGGTTCACCAAGGTGATTGACGGAAACCTGGTGAAAGTTGTCGCCTGGTATGACAACGAGTGGGGTTACTCGTGCCGCGTCCGCGACCTGATCGACTTCCTGGCGAAAACCCTGTAGGAGAACAAGAAGGCAGAAAACAGAAGGGAGAAAGCAGAAACCAGCTAAGGGCAGTTCGTGACCCGTCGCGGGCTGCCCTGTCCGCTTGTTTTTTTTCCAGACCTCGCCGCAGAATATGGGGAGTGGCCTCGCCGGCCACCGAGCATGCGGCAGAAGGCGCAAATATGGGCTTAACAGTGCGCGAACTCGAAGTGGCAAACCCCGCCACGCCGGAGAAAACCGAGACGGTGGAGTTCCTGTTTGACTCCGGAGCCGTTTACTCCGTCGTCCCGACGCCGGTTCTCGAAAGGCTGGGCATCCGTCCCCTTTCGCAACAGCAGTTTCGGCTGGCCGACGGCTCGAAGATAGTCCGGAAAAAGGGTGTCGCAGTGTTTAGGCACGGGGATCTGGTCGGGGGCGCGGACGTCATCTTCGGCGAGGAAGGAGACAGCAACCTTCTGGGTGCTTTGACGCTGGAAGCCCTTGGCCTCTCACTGGACCCGCTGCGACGTGAGCTAAAGCCTCTACCGATGATTCTTGCTGCAAACGTCCCTTCTCCGTAGTCCGTTGCCCGTCATCTGTCGAGAGCGGATGCCGTAAACAGGATCAAGCCTCTGATTGATGCCGACGGACAAAGGCCTGCCGCGTACATGAGTTCGATTGGTCCAGTTCCAGGTGGAGTCAAGACTGACTTCGGTTGGCAGCAGACAACGGGCAGCGGACTGCGGACGACGAACAGCGAACCTCCTAGAAAGGAATTATCCATGTCAAAATTATCCATTTGCGATATTGACTTGAAAGGAAAGCGCGTCTTCATGCGTGTGGATTTCAATGTCCCGCTGAATGACGCTTGCCAGATCACCGATGACACCCGGATTCGCGCTTCACTTCCCACCATTCAGTACGCGTTGGACCACGGCGCGCGGCTGATACTGGCTTCGCATCTGGGAAGGCCCAAGGGGAAGCTCAATCCGAAGCTGAGCCTGAAGCCTGTCGCCGCGCGGCTTTCCGAACTTCTCGGCAAGCCTGTGGCTTTCGCCGCCGACTGCGTGGGCCCGGAAGTTGAGAAACAGGCCCAGGCACTTCAGGACGGGGAAGTGCTGCTGCTCGAAAACCTGCGCTTCCACCCGGAAGAAGAAAAGAACGAAGCGGGTTTCGCATTGAAGCTCGCAGCCTTGGCCGAGGTCTACGTCAATGACGCTTTCGGCACCGCGCACCGCGCCCATGCATCCACCGAGGGGATCACTCATTTCCTTTCGCCCTGCGTGGCGGGCTTGTTGATGGAGAAGGAACTCGAATATCTTGGCAAGGCGGTCGAGAACCCGGCGCGTCCGTATGTCGCGATCGTGGGTGGGGCCAAAGTCTCGGACAAGATCGAGCTGCTTGAGAACCTCACCAAAATTGCGGATACCGTGCTCATCGGTGGGGCCATGGCTTACACGTTCCTGAAGGCCCAGAGGGTGGAAGTGGGCCTGTCCAAGGTGGAAGATGACAAGCTGGATAGCGCTCGCGACCTGCTGAAATCCGCCAAGGCGAGCGGCAAGAAGTTCCTGCTGCCTATAGACCATGTGGTGGCAGCGAAATTCGACGCCAGCTCCCCGGCGGAAGTTGTGAACACCGTCAGCATTCCTCCCGGCAAGATCGGAATGGACATCGGACCCGCCACGCGCGCCCTGTACACCCAGGAAATCGCCGGAGCGAAGACGATTGTCTGGAACGGTCCCATGGGCGTCTTCGAGATGCCTCAGTTCGCAGAGGGCACTCTGGCCATTGCCAAGGCGGTCGCCGCTTCTTCCGCAGTCTCGATCGTAGGCGGCGGCGATTCAGTCGCGGCAGTAAAGAAGATGGGGCTGGGGGATAAAATCACCCATATCTCCACCGGCGGCGGTGCCTCACTGGAGTTCCTTTCCGGGCTCACGCTGCCTGGCGTGGCCGCCTTAACGGACAAGTAGGCAGAAGGCAGTCGTGGAGCGGCAACTTTGCTTCGCCGTCAGTTGGCGATACAAAGTTGCCGCGACCGAGTGCAGGCAATTTGATAGAATGGGGTGAGATGGTGACAACCACCATGGGCAACGCGCGGAAAATCCGGGTTCATTACAACGACCGCATTGTGCGCGATCGGCAGATCTGCGGGGGACAGCCGGTATTCAAAGGCACGCGCGTCACGCTGAGGACTGTCCTCGCCAGCCTTGCCGACGGAGATTCCGAGGAGGTAATCCTCTCGGAATTTCCGACCCTTAAGCCCGAGGACATCCGCGCCGCGATTGCTTTTGCCGCCGCCTCCGCAGAGGAGGACATCCCTGTCCCTGCCATTCCTGACGTTCGATGAAAATCAAGCTCGATGAAAACTTACCGCGTGCATTGGCATCCAGCCTGGCAGCGATAGGCCATGACGTCCAGACGGTAATCGCGGAGGGTATCGCGGGCGAGGGTGACCCTGTAGTGTGGGACGCTGCCCAGCGTGAAGGGCGTTTCCTGATCACCCAAGATATGTACTTTTCAGACACGCGCCGGTTCGCCCCAGGCACACACCGAGGCATTTTGCTCTTGCGTCTGTTCACCCCGAGTCGTCGGGCACTGGTCGCTCGAGTTGAGGAACTGCTCACAGATCACGATGTGGCCGAGTGGCCGAGGTGCTTCGTTGTGGCAACGGAACGCAAAGTTCGAGTGCTACGAGCGAAGAGAACAAACTAAGGAACGCGGGTGGAGGTGGGTTCGTTCCCTTGGCACCTGCTTGGACGGTAATATGCGGACGAGTCGCTACGAGATCGACTTCCTTCCCGAATACACCGACGAAGCGTTACTCGACGAGCTGCGCCGCATCGCCGCTTTGCTGTCCCCTGGGGAACCGCTTACGAAGACCGCTCTTAAGCAACACAGCCCCAGAGTGTCGGAGAGCACATTACGTAGAAGATTTGGCGGTTGGAAGGAAGCATTGGTTAAGGCTGGTTTGGGCCATCTGTACCACGGTCATCCCGTTTCCCAGAAGATGAAAGAGCAACCCGCAAGGACCTTGTCGAACGAAAACCTCATCGCGGAATTGAAGCGAGTTCATGCGTCACTCGGGAAGCCGTATCTGACACGAGAAGATTTCAACCGCCATTCGATTACGAGTGTGGAGGCGGTCCGGAGCAGGTTTGGCAGCTTTCCTCGGGGGCTTGAACTCGCAGGAATACCTAGGCCCCCGCGAACCCATCGGCGACTAACAGATGCACAGTTTTTTGAGAACCTGGCGAACGTCTGGACGCAACTCGGAAGAGCGCCGGAATACCGAGAGATGTCCGCACCTCTTTCGAATATTCACTACGGCCGGTACAAGGCGCGATGGGGAACGTGGCGCAGGGCGCTTCTGGCGTTTGTAGATTGGTCGAAATCCGAGAGCGAATCCGGTGAGGCGATCTCGGAGGCGCCGCTACCCGCACCGCAGTCCATGCCAGTGACGGAAAAACCGCGTTCCGAAGCCGACTGCCGGGACGTGCGCCCCGGCCTCAGGTTCCGAGTCTTTATGCGAGATCGGTTTCGTTGCGTAGCCTGTGGCAGGAGTCCGGCTACGCATCTGAACATCGAACTCCATGCCGATCACCGTCGACCAGTGGCTAATGGCGGAAAGACGACACTGGAGAATCTTCAAACGCTTTGCCAAGATTGTAACTTAGGTAAGGGGCGAACCCTCGAGTGGTGAGGTGCTGCGGCGGTCACACTCACATCACCACCCAGATTACTGGCAAGCGGGGTTCCAACTACGGAGGAGGCACTAGCTGTCTACTGCTTTCTGCCTACTGCCTACTGCCGACTGCCTACTGCCTAGTTCTAACGAGGGAAGGAAAAACATGCGTAAACCCGTCATTGCTGGTAACTGGAAGATGTACAAGACCATCCCCGAAACGGTGAATTTTATTGAGAAGATCAAGCCGGTGGCGGCGCAGGCGAGCCACTGCGAAGTGATCGTCGCGCCGCCCTTCACGGCGCTCGCCGCGGCCGCTGCTGCAGCAAAGGGCAGCAAGGTTTCGGTGGCGGCCCAAAACTGCCACTGGGACAAAGAAGGCGCACACACCGGAGACATCTCGACAGGAATGCTCTGCGACGCCGGATGCACCCACGTGATCATTGGGCATTCGGAGCGGCGTCAAGACTGTGGGGAAACCGACGAACAGGTGAACAAAAAGGTGAAGGCGGCGCTCGCGGCTGGCCTGACGCCGATCGTGTGTGTGGGCGAGACCCTCTCGGAACGTGAAAGCGGTGAAACCGAAAAAGTCCTCGAGCATCAATTCACGCGCGACATGGCTGGGTTGACCCCGGCGGACTTTTCCCGTATCATGATTGCGTACGAGCCTGTGTGGGCCATCGGCACCGGACGCACCGCTACGCCCGCGATGGCGGCGGACGCGCATCGGCTGCTTCGTAGTTTGGCGCGCCGGCAGTTCGGCAAGCAAGAGGCGGACGGCGTCCGGATTTTGTACGGCGGCAGCGTCAAGCCAGACAACGTGGGCGCGCTGATGGCGCAGGAAGAAATTGACGGGGCCCTGGTCGGCGGGGCGAGCCTAAAGGTCGATTCCTTTACAGCCCTGGTGAATTACCCGTGCGGCTGAGGCGGCCGGAGAGAGATTTTCCAGTATGATGGCGGTTATCCAAATCATCCACGTCCTGTCCAGCATCCTGCTGATCATCACGGTGCTGCTTCAGGGTGGCGAGAACGTTGATATCACTGCGGCTTTCGGCGGCGTAAGCCAGGCAGCTTTCGGGCCCCGCGGTTCTGTGACCTTGCTGGCAAAGATCACCTGGGGTTTGGCGGTGGTTTTCATAGTGACCTCCGTCACGCTGTTTATTCACAGTTCCAGAAGCTCTTCGGGTTCGGTGCTGGAGCGCGCGCCCGTCAAGTCGGCGCCCGTGAGGCCCGCGTTCCCGGCCCCAACGCCGCAAGCGCCAGCGGCGCCGGCAAAGAAGTAGAAAAGAAGTCGTCAGTTGCCAGTCATCAGTTATCAGCCAAAACCCGCCGCGAGGGTACCACGGCGAGCTTGGCATAAGGTCAGCAACCGAAGACTGAGAACTGACAACTGATGATTGAGTGTTGCCTCTCGTGCGGAAGTGGCGGAATTGGCAGACGCACCAGCTTGAGGGGCTGACGGTCGCAAGACCGTGGGGGTTCGAGTCCCCCCTTCCGCATATCACCCTTGCCTTCATTTATTCACGTAGTGCTTCAGAATTATATATTCCGCCCGATGTTTATTGCCCAGCGTGTATAGTAATAGGTTGCGATATCAAATTATCTGAACCGAGCACGTTGAATGGTTCCCTACCGCGAAACACCAAGAGGAGGTTAGTAAGTCATGGCGGATACAGGTGAAGATCGAGAGGTCAAAGCGGAAGTCGAAGCAATGGAAGCCGAGAGGTTTAGGGAAGCCCAGCAACTCGCCACTAAGACTAGGCAAGCTAATCGACGTGGGCGGAAACTCAAACGAGTGATCGATCCGAACCAAATTCCCCCAGGGTTGATTCCAAAGCCCCCTAAGGAACCTGAATGATGCCGATGAGAGCGCTCAAGGATAAATCGAGACAGCTTCTGATTTCGGTGCAGGTGGGGGCCATATTCGCTTAAGCTGTTCCAGGGGCCCGACGAGCAAGATTGCCAGCAGTGCAGAAACGAGAAGATCTCGCGGTGATATCTCAACGAATCGCAGCGGCGCTCGGATGGGTGGAACATAAACGGCCAGCAGCAAAAAGACTATTGCTGCCAACGCCCAGACATTCATGACGCGGTTGGAAAAGAGATCATGGCGTATGACCGGCTCGCGGTCCTTGCGCGAAATGAAGGCCAAGGCGACGTGGCCTATCATCCATGAGGTAAATGCGCAAGTCTGAACCGCGCCGCTCGCCAAGCCTTGCTGCGTCGCCCAGGTGTAGGCCGCCATTACGGCCAGGAATAATGCCGTGCCCTTTGATAGTATTCTCATCACCGCATTTCGATCCAGGAAGGGTGCGGTGGTTCGAGGAGGCGGGCGAAACGCGATGTTTGCTTCGGCGGGTTCGGCGACAAAGCCCGCCGAGGCTGCCAGATCCATAAACATCTCGAGGAGAATGATCTGAATGGGAGAGAACGGCAGTGGCAGGCCAGCGAGCACGGGCAACAGAAAAATAGCGATAAGCGCGAACTTGACGGCGAGGTAGTAGTTCACTCCCTTGCGGAAGTTATCTGAGAAGTGCCGCCCTTCGAAAACACCGCGCGCCAGGGTGGCGTAGTTGTCGTCGGCCAGCACGGCCTGCGCCGCCTCCTTCGCCACATCCGTACCTCTGATCCCCATGGCTACGCCAACGTCTGCTGCTTTCAGCGCTAGCGCGTCATTTACCCCGTCTCCGGTGACTACCACGACCTCGCCGGATTTCTGCAGCGCCAGCACGATCCGGTACTTGTCCTGAGGCGTCGTCCGCGCGAAGACGGAACTGTCGCGTACCGTTTGAGCCAGGGTCGGTTCGTCCATGCCGTTCAATTCGTCCCCAGTCAGGACCCGATCAACTGGTATTCCAACCTCACGAGCGATGGCGGCAGCAGTGGCGGGATGATCTCCCGTGACCATCATGGTGCGGATGCCAGCCCGAGTCACTTGCGCAAGCGCTTCTTTGATCTCGGGTCGGGGAGGATCAGCCAGACTCACGATGCCTTGGAAATAAAGCCCCCGTTCCAATTCTGAAAATGGGGCATTCATCTCTGTGGCTGCAATCGGGCGCGTGGCCACGGCGATCACGCGTCGTCCTTGTGCCGCCTCCCCTTGGAGGAACGCCCGTGCCGCAGGATTGACATCTCGACAGCACGAAAAGACATCTTCCGGGGCGCCTGTTAAATCGAGCTGAAGCGTTTCGTCCGGTTTGCGCCAAACCGCGGCTTTGCTGCGACGACCATTGCCGACGTAGCGTAAGCGCAAAATCTCTCCTTTCGGCATCGAGACGCCCTCAGCCTTGGCGCGCTCCACCTCAGCGTGCTCCAGCGCATCCGGCATCTCGGGAGATACGGTGCCCAGGGCCGTTTCAAGGGCTGCACGCTCCCGCTGGGGTGCCCACACCGCCGCAACCTGCATACGGTTTTCGGTCAGTGTACCCGTCTTGTCCGTAACAATCGCCGTGGTGTCGCCCAGTGTCTCGGCCGCGCTCAAGCGCTTGATAAGAAATTTGCGCCGCGACAACTGGTAGGATCCCAGAGCCAAAGTCATAGTGATGATGATAGGCAGTTCTTCGGGAATAATAGCGAAAGCAAGGGCGAGACCGGTAAGGATCATCTGTCGGACGGGGCCACCGCGCGCAATGCCAATGACCGGAATGATAATGGAGAAGAACAACGCCACCCACGCGAGTTTTCCGGCAAGGGAGTTCATCGCCAATTGAAGCCGAGTCTTCGGCGGTTTCACCGTACCAAGCTGCGC
>Ga0187784_10003597_pt1 | contig 12535 bp, 11 predicted proteins | sample 1015_SJ02_MP15_2_FD_132964 | JGI IMG/M metagenome (GOLD analysis project Ga0187784, IMG submission 132964) | Tropical peat soil microbial communities from peatlands in Department of Meta, Colombia - 1015_SJ02_MP15_20_MG | ecosystem: Environmental > Terrestrial > Soil > Wetlands > Peat | place... | reverse complement strand
GATCAAGGCATCCGACGTGATGGTCGCGATCGACGACTAGGGAGCGACGATGGTTCGACGGAACGAGGTGCGCGCGGGCGAGGTCACGGTCCTGATGGGGCGCAACGGCTCGGGCAAATCCTCGTTGCTCGCCGCGTTGTCCGGTGGGCGGAGGCCGACGCAGGGGTCCGTCCTCGTCGGAGGGCGAGACCCGCGTGCGATGCGGCCGAGGGAGCTGGTTCGCCAAGTCGGCCTGGTGCCGCAGGATCCTTCGTTGCTGCTCTACGGTGAGTCCGTCGCCGACGAGTGCGGCAGCGCCGACCGGGTATCCGCGCTCGGCTCGGGAACGACTCGGGCCACTCTGGAGCGCATCTTGCCTGGGATCCCCGCCGACCGGCACCCCCGTGACCTCTCCGAGGGCCAGCGGCTCGCCCTCGCCCTGGCGGTCGTGCTGGCGCCCGCGCCACGAGTGCTCCTGCTGGACGAACCCACCCGCGGCCTTGACTACCCGAGTAAGGACCGCCTGGTGGCCGTCCTGCGGGAACTCGCCGACGCCGGTCATGCCGTCGTCCTGGCCACCCACGACGTCGAGTTGGCGGCCCGGGTGGCCGAGCGAGCGATCGTGCTGGCGGACGGCGAGATCATCGCCGACGGACCGGCGCACGACGTGGTGTGCCACTCGCCCGTCTTCGCACCGCAGATCGCCAAGGTCATGGCCCCCGACGAGTGGCTGACGCTCGACGAGGTCAGAGGGGCGCTGGAGGCGATCCCGGCATGACCATCCCCACCGTGCCCGCGCGGCCGTTTCGGGACGGGGAGGCGCGGCCGCCCGCGCTCGGTGCGGCCGCACCGCCGCACGGCCGCGCCATCCGCCTCGGGCGACGCTCCTCCCTCCTCCTGGCCCTCACCAGCGCCTTCGGGGTCGTGGCGTTCACCTGGCCGCTCCTGGTGCACGCGCACGCCGACGTGGACACGGCCCACAGTGGCGACGCACCCTGGGTGTTCGTGGCGTTGGTCCCGCTGCTGATCGCCATCGTGATGGCCGAGCTCTCCGAGGGGGCGATCGACGCCAAGGCGATCGCGCTGCTGGGCATCCTGGCTGCCTGCTTCGCCGCGCTCCGCATCGCGAGCCCCGGCATCGACGGGTTCGAGCCGGAATGGTTCCTCCTGTTCTTGTCCGCCCGGGTCTTCGGGCGCGGCTTCGGCTTCGTCCTCGGGGCAGTCGCCATGTTCGCCTCGGCTCTCGTCACCGGCGGCATCGGGCCGTGGCTCCCGTTCCAGATGTTGGCGGCGGCGTGGGTCGGCTTCGGCGCCGGGTGCCTTCCCCCGGCCTCGGGGCGGCGGGAGCGGTTCCTCCTCGCCGGCTACGGCATCGTCGCCGCCCTCGCCTACGGCTTGCTCACCAACTTCTGGTTCTGGCCGTTCGTCGCCGGCTCGACCACGACGTACTCGTTCGTGCCAGGGGCGGGCGTCGTCGCCAACCTGCACCGCTTCCTCCTCTTCGACCTGACGACGTCCATGGGCTTCGACCTGACCCGCGCCGCCACCTGCGCCGTGCTGACCCTGGTGCTGGGCCGCCCGGTGCTGGCCGCACTGCGTCGGGCCTCGAGGCGGGCCGTGTTCGAGCCGACGGTGGTGTTCGACGACTGACCCTTCGGTGTAGCTTCCTTCCCTACGCCTCCCTGTCCGTCATGACACAACGCACCGACAACGACGCGGCCGGGGGCGTGGCCGCGCAGGCAGCGCCCGAGTGGGTGAGGGGCGAGTCCGTGTGCCGTGCCACGACCGATACGCTCCCGCCGATGCCGGAAGCACAGGACCGGGGACCCGGCGCTTTCGGCTCGACGCCGGGTTGGCGCGACAGCCTGCCGGCGTGGCTCGACCGTCGGTGCCGCCAGTCGCTGTGGCTCTCGCTCGGCGTCTCCGTGGTGGTCGGGGTCGTCTACGCCGATCACCTCGGGTCCGCGCTCCGCTTCTATGACGAGCACGTCTACGTCGCGATCACCGACAACCTGGTCCGCCACGCCACGTTCTCGTCGGACGGCGTCCACGCGACGGCGTACCAGGCTCCAGGCTGGCCGTTGCTGCTGGCGGCCGTTCACGTGCTGGGTGGTGGGATCGTCGCCTACCGGTTGGTGAACGTCGCCCTCTTCGCGTCCTGCGTCGCCCTCGGTTGGTGGATCGCCCGCGAGATGGGCGGCAAGGCGGTCGCCGCGCTGGCGGCGCCGATGCTGGCGCTGTACCCGCTGGCCGTCTTCACCGAGGAGACGCTCTACCCCGAGACATTGGCGTCAGCGCTCCTCCTGGCCGGCTTGGCCGCTGCCGTGCGAGCCCGGCGGGCGTCGGGCCCGTCGTGGTGGGCCGTGGGCGCCGGCACGTCCTTCGGGGCTCTCGTCCTGGTCGTCCCCAACGCCTGGATCCCACTGGCGGCCGTGTTGGTCTGGCTCGCTCTGGGCCGTCGGCGGCTCTGGCATGTGGCGACGTGCGTGCTGCTGGTCGCGCTCGCCCTCGTCTCGGTCTGGGTGGTTCGAAACGCGGTGACGTTCCACGAGTTCATCCCCGTCACCGACGCCAACGGCTACAACCTTCTGCTGGCGAACAGCGAGGACGCCAGTGTGCGTTCGGGTGTGAACCCCGACATCAGCCTGTACACCGCCGCCGCCGAAGACCAGGGGATCACCTCCGAGGTGGGGCTGCAGAGCTTCTACCGCACGGAGGCGCTGGACTGGATCCGCGCCCATCCGGGTCGTGCGTCCGAGCTCTACGGTGAGCGCGTGCTCGACTACTTCGCGCCCTTCGACGAGCTCGCCACGATCTCCCAGCGTTCCGCTCGCGAGGATCTGTTGGCCACGCTCACCTACGTGCCGCTGCTGGTCCTGCTGGCTCTGCGCCTGCTCCGCTGGCGATCGGACCGACCGGGGTCCCTCGAGCGGCTGGCCATCTGGATCTACCTGCTCAATGCCCCGGTGGCGGCGGTGTTCGTCACCCGCATCCGCTATCGGGTCCCCTTCGACGAGCTGCTCATCCTGGTCGCAGCCTCGTCGTTGGTCTCGCTGCTCGCCGTCCGCCCCGGTGGCCGCCACGCCGCCGCTTTCCGGGGCGCCCCCGGGCACGTCCCTGCACACGCCCACGGGCACGGGCGCGCCGTCGCGGCGGCCAGCCGACCGCCGGGAGGAGGTGCCCCATGACGTGCGGTGGCCACCGGTGACCGAGGCGTTGGACCTGCGGGCGGCCTTCGCCGGGACGGTGCTCCGGGTCGAGGTGGCACCGGGTGACGCGGTCGTCGCGGGCGACGTGCTCGTGGTGCTCGAGTCGATGAAGATGGAGCACGCGCTCGAGGCTGCCGGGACCGGCCGCGTGGAGCGTGTCGCGGCGGCTCCGGGTGACGCCGTGCAGACCGGCGACGTACTCGTGACGATCACGCCCCTCGGCATCGTGGCGGCCACATCCGGGGCGAACATGGGCGCCGGGGAGGTGACCGCGGTGCGCGAGGCGGGGCGCACGAGCCCGCCTGAGGGCACCGTTCGCCCCGAGTTGGCCGAGCTGCGTGCCCGTGTGGCCCGCACGCTCGATGCCGGCCGTCCCGAGGCGACGGCGCGGCGCCATGCCGCTGGACGGCGCACGGCCAGGGAGAACATCGAGGACCTCTGCGACCCGGGCAGCTTCGACGAGTACGGCGGCCTCGTCGTCGCCGCCCAGCGCGCCCGCCGCAGTCACGACGACCTGGTGGCCCACACCCCGGCCGACGGCCTGGTGGCCGGGGTGGCGCGGGTGAACGGCGAACTCTTCGGGCCCGAGCGGTCCCGCTGTGCGGTCGTCTCGTACGACTACTCGGTGCTTGCGGGCACCCAGGGCCAGATGAACCACCGCAAGAAGGACCGCATCTTCGAGCTGGCGGCGCGCCTGGCGCTCCCGGTGGTCCTCTTCGCCGAAGGCGGCGGGGGGCGGCCGGGTGACACCGACACCGCCGTGGTGACCGGGCTCGAGACGGAGGCCTTCGCGCTCTTCGCCGCGCTGAGCGGGCGCGTCCCGCTCGTCGGGGTTGCTTCCGGCCGCTGCTTCGCCGGCAACGCCGCGCTGCTCGGGTGCTGCCATGTGATCATCGCCACGCCCGAGGCCACCATCGGCATGGGCGGCCCGGCCATGATCGAAGGTGGCGGCTTGGGCGTCGTCACGCCCGACGACGTGGGCCCGGTGTCGGTGCAGGTACCCAACGGCGTGGTCGACGTGCTGTGCGCCGACGAGCGCGAAGCGGTGGTGGTGGCCCGTCGTTACCTGGCCTATTTCCAGGGTGACGTCCACAGCTGGGCGAGTGCGGACGTCGGCGAGCTGCGGGGTGTGGTGCCCGAGGAGCGGCGTCGGGTCTACGACGTGCGGCGCGCGCTGGAGCTGGTGGCCGACGAGGGTTCGGTGCTCGAGCTGCGACCGTCGTTCGCCCCCAACATGGTCACGGCGCTGGTCCGGCTCGAGGGCCGGGCCGTGGGGGTCATCGCCAACAACCCGCTGCACCTGGCCGGGGCCATCGATGCCGTCGCCGCCGACAAGGCGGCTCGGTTCATGCAGCTCTGCGACGCCTTTGGGCTGCCACTCGTCTCGCTGTGCGACACGCCCGGTTTCATGGTCGGCCCCGAAGCGGAGGCAGCCGGACTCGTGCGCCACGTCAGCCGGATGTTCGTGGTGGGGGCGTCCCTGCGCGTGCCGTTGTGCTGCGTGGTGCTGCGCAAGGGTTACGGGCTGGGTGCGCAGGCCATGGCCGGGGGCAGCTTCCGCCGGCCTGCCTTCACGGTGGCCTGGCCCACCGGCGAGCTCGGTGGCATGGGCCTCGAGGGTGCGGTGCGCCTCGGCTTCCGGCGCGAGCTCGAGGCGATCGAGGATCCCGGCGAGCGCGAGGTGGCCTTCGAGGCCATGGTGGCCCGCGCCTACGAGCACGGAAAGGCACTGAACGTCGCCGAGCACTTCGAGATCGACGACGTCATCGACCCGGCGGACACTCGGGCGCGCATCGTGCACGTGCTCGCCGCGGCCGGTTCCGGGGTCCACTGGTCGGCTGGTGCCGCCGCGCCCCGGCGACCCTTCGTCGACACCTGGTGATCGCCACCCGGCTCCCTCCTCCGGCGACGGCCGGGCGACGCCCCTAGGAGGAGGGCTCGATCACGACGCGGATGGCGCCACTGCTCCGGTCCGCCGCGGTGCGGAAGGCTTCGGCGCCGTCCTCGAGCGGAAAACGGTGGGTGATCACGGTGCGCGCGATGTCGGGGTCGTCGGCCAGCATGGCCGCGACCTCCTCGAACTCGCGCACCCCGTCGTGGGCGCAGTAGCCGAGCGAGGGGAGGAGCCGGGCCTCCCGGTGGAAGAGCTGCAGCCAGTCGACTTCGACCGGTCCGTAGTGCACGCCGACGACGACGATGGTTCCGCCCGGCGCCACCAGCTCGCCGCACCGCGCCAGGCTCTCGGGGGTGCCCGCCGCCTCGAGCACCACGTCGTAGAGGCCCTCGGTCCCCACCCGGGCACCGAGGCGCTCGGCTGCTTCGCGTTGGTGGGTGTGCCGCGCCTCGACGGCCACGTCCTCGCTCCCGAGCCGGCGGGCGCCGGGTACGGCCAACAGGCCCAGGGCGCCGGCGCCCACGACCGCCACCCGCTTCTCCGGAGCCGTGCCGGCGAGGCGTAGCGCGTGCCACGACACCGAACCGGGCTCGACGATGGAGGCGTCGCGCAGGTCGAGCCCGGGGGGAAGCGGCACCAGCCGCTCCGCCGGGGCGCGGAACTGCTCGGCCATCCCGCCGTCGGCGAAGATCCCCAGCGCACGCTGCGCGTGCGTGGGGCACAGGTTGTAGGCGCCGCGGCGGCACTGGTCGCACTCCATGCAGCCGTAGATGGCCTCGACCACGACCGGCGTCCCGTCCTCGGCGATGCCCGCCAGCTCGTGCCCGAGCACGTTGGTGCTGCCGAATCGGATGTAGCTCAGATCGGAGGCGCAGACGCTGGCGGAGCGCATGTCGAGCAGAGTGCCGGTCCCCGGGGGCTCGTCCAGATCGACCACCGCCACGCCACCGTCGTGGCCCCGCACCGCTTTCACCCCGGCTCCTGCAGGCCGACGCTGTTGAGCACGGTGGCCAGGCACTGGTACCCGCCGATGAGGAACAGCAACTCGAAGAGCTGCGCGTCGTCGAACTCGGCGACCAGGACGGCCCAGGTCTCCTCGCCGACGGCGAACCGGTCGACCATCTCGTCGACCGCGGCGACGATGGCACGCTCGACGGGCGTCCACACCTCGGACCCCGGGCCGGTGACCACGGCCTCGAGCTGGGCCTCGCTGAGCCCGGCCTCGCCGCCCATCCGGCGGTGTTGGGTCCATTCGTACCCCGAGCGCGTGCGCCAGGCCACGCGCAGGATGGCCAGCTCCCGATGATCGGGCGCCAAGCGAGAGTCGGCGCCGGCGAGCATCGCGGTGAAAGGCAGCCAGCTGGCGCTGAGCGGAAGGTGGCGGGCGAACAGCTCGAGCACGACCGGCATCGGAGGGGCGTCGGGCGCGCCCGAGAGGTAGAGCTCGGGGCGGCGCAGGTGCGCCAGCAGCACCTCACGGGTCTCCGCGTCCCACTCGGCGAAGGCGAGCGGGACGAGCCGTAGCTCCTGGGGCATCTCCGGCGGTGGCAGTGACTGGGGCGGCTGCGGTGAGTGCGGTGTCATGGCCGGCGCGTCCGAGAGCTCACAGAGGGTCGATGGCGCTGCGGTCGAGTGCGGCGACGTCGGGCACGCCGATCAGCGTCATGGTGCGCACCATGTCGTCGCGGAACCAGCGCAGCACGCGGTCCACGCCCTGCTCGCCCCCGGCCGCCAGACCGTAGAGGTAGGCGCGTCCCCCCATGCACGCGGTGGCCCCGGCGGCCAGCGCCTTGACGATGTCGCTGCCGCGACGGACCCCGCCGTCGCAGATGATCTCGGTGCGGCCTGCCACGGCGTCTGCGACGGGGGCCACGAGCCGCAGGGTGGCCGGCGAGCCGTCGAGCTGCCGGCCGCCGTGGTTGGACAGGGCCACCGCCGAGACCCCGAGGTCGGCTGCGATCTTGGCGTCGTCCACTGTCTGGATGCCCTTGATCACGATGGCGCCCTCCCACTGGGCGCGCAGCCACTCCACGTCCGACCACGAGAGGGCGGGGTCGAACTGCGTGTGGATGTAGTCGGAGATCTTCACCGGGGAGGCGGCATCGCCGACGTCGTCACGTCCGACGACGTTGGCGAACCGGATCGGCTCACTGCGCAGGAAGGCGAGCGTCCACCAAGGGTGGAGTGCGCCGTCGAGGATGGTGCGGAGCCCGATGGCGGGCGGGAGGGCAAAGCCTCGTCGGAGGTCCCGTTCGCGTCGTCCGAGGACCGGCGTGTCGACGGTCAGGACCAGCGCGTCGTAGCGGGCCTCGGCGGCGCGGCTGACCATCTCCTTGACCAGGCCACGGTCGCGCCAGGCGTACACCTGGAACCACAGCCGGCCGTCGCTGACGGCGCGCACCTCTTCGATGGAGCAGGTGCTGAGCGTCGAGAGCGTGTAGGGGAGACCGGCGCGTTCTGCCGCGCGGGCGGCCCCCAGCTCACCGTCGGGGTGCAAGAGGCGTACGAAACCCGCCGGAGCGAGGACCAGCGGGTAGGACACGGGGCCACCGAGCAGGGTCGAGGCCAGGCTCACCGAGTCCACCTCGCGCAGCACCCGCGGGCGGAACCCGACCTCGGCGAACGCAGCCGAGTTGGCGGTGAGCGTCCGCTCGTCGTCGGAGCCCCCGTCCAGGTAGTCGAAGACACCCCGGGGCAGCCGACGGCGGGCCAGCCGGCGGAGGTCGGCCACCGACGCGGCGTGGGCGAGTCGCCGGGCGACGGGGTCACGCTCGAAGGGCTCGAAGCGGATGACGGCGCGCAGGTTGCTGAGGACTCCCATGGGATTGCGGCCTACATTACTGCTGTTATGCGGAGCGGCCCGTATCGAGTGGTCCAGTGGGCGACCGGCAACATCGGGTTGCGGGCGCTGCAGGCGGTGATCGAGCACCCCGACCTCGAGCTGGTCGGGCTCTTCGTCTACTCCGAGTCCAAGGTTGGTCGGGACGCCGGCGAGCTCTGCGGACTCGAGGCCACCGGCGTCGTCGCCACTGGCGACATCGACCAGATCCTGGCGCTGCGGCCGGACTGCGTGCTCTACATGGGTGACCGGGCCGATATTGACCTGGTGTGCCGCCTGCTGGAGTCGGGCGCGAACGTCGTGGCCACGCGCAGCGAGTTCCACCGGCCGGCCGACCTCGACCCCGAGGTGCGGGTACGGATCGAGGCGGCGTGCGCCCGGGGTCGGTCGACCTTGCACGCCACGGGCTCGAGCCCCGGGTTCGTCACCGAGGCGTTGCCGCTGGTGCTCACGTCGCTGCAACGGAGCCTGGACCGCATCACCATAGAGGAGTTCGCCGACATGTCGACGCGCAACTCCCCGGAGCTCGTCTTCGGCCTCATGGGGTTCGGCGAGGACCCGGCGACCTTCGATGCCGGCGTCCGTGAGCAGTACGGCGGCCAGTCCTTCGCTGGCTCGCTGGCCATGGTGGCCGACGCCCTCTCGCTCCCGCTCGACGACGTCGTGGCGAGCGCGCAGGTGGCGGTGGCCCGACGCGACGTGCAGGTCGCGGCAGGCCGGGTGGCGGCGGGCACGATCGGCGCCCAACGGCTCGAGGTGGCGGGCCTGCGGCAGGGGCGGCCGCTCCTCACCTTCTGCGCGCACTGGTACCTGACCGACGCCATCGAACCGGCGTGGGACCTGCGCGAGACCGGTTGGCGCGTCCAGGTCCACGGTGACACTCCGCTCGACGTGCAGATTCGCTTCCCCGTTCCTCCCGACGAGTGGGCGGCGACGTCGCCGGGCCTCACCGCACACCGGCCGGTCAACGCCGTCCCCTATGTCTGCGCCGCCGAACCGGGGATCCGTACTTCGGCCGAGCTGCCTCAGATCATCCCGAAGCTGGGCCGATGAGCACCGCCCCTGACGTGGGCGCCATGACCACCCTCCCCGTAACGTGGGCGCCGTGAGCACCCTCGCCGTCGTCGTCGGGAACCCCAAGCCCCGTTCTCGGACCCTCGCCGTGGCGCAGGCCGTGGCCGACGCCGCGGCCGGGGTGGCCGGACTGTCGGGTGCCGACCGGCTGGTGGTGGACCTGGCCGGCCTCGGGCCGGAGCTCTTCGACTGGTCGTCGGAGCCGGTCCGCCAGGCGGTCGACGGCGTGCGCGGCGCTGCCCTCGCCGTTGTGGCGTCGCCGACCTACAAGGCGAGCTACACCGGGCTGCTCAAGGCGTTCCTCGACTGGTTCTCCACGACCGACCTGGTCGGGGTCACCGTCGTCCCGCTCATGGTCGGAGCGGGCCTGCAGCACGCGCTGGCCGTCGAGGTGCACCTGCGTCCCGTGCTCGTGGAGTTGGGAGCGTCCTTGCCCACCCGGGGGCTCTACGTCACCGAGCAACAGCTCGAGGACCTCGACGCGGTCGTGTCCGACTGGCTTGCTGACGCGGGTCCCGTCCTGCGCGCCTCAGTGCAAGCAGCGTGAGCCGCCGACCGTCAGGGCGTGGAGTGTTCAGCGGCCGGACCACCGGGGCGGCCGTCGCTCGGCGAACGAGCGGGCGCCTTCCTTGGCGTCCTCGGAGTTGAACACGGCCTCCACCATGGCCACCTGTTCGGGCCACAGCTCGTCCTCCGTCCTCCCCGGCGCCAGGTGCAGCAGCCGCTTGGCGGCGTCGACGCCGAGGGGGGCGTTGCGGGCGATGGCGGCGGCCAGCTCGAGGGCCACCTCGAGCGTCTGACCGGGCGCGCACATGCGGGCGATCAGCCCGTGGCGGAAGGCCACGTCGGCGGGGATCGGCTCGCCGGTCAGCGCCAGCTCGGTGACGATCGAGTGGGGCAGGTGGCGCGGCAGGCGCAGCAGGGCGCCGCCGCCTGGGAAGAGGCCGAACTTGACCTCCGGCGAGCCGAAGCGGGCGTCGTCCGAGGCGACGAGGAGGTCGGCCGTCAGCGCCATCTCGAGGCCCCCGCCCACCGCGACACCCTCGACCGCGGCCAGGAGCGGTTTGCGGCAGCCGTAGCGGAAGACGGTGTCGATCTCTTCGGGGAGCCCGGCCTCGGCGAAGGCCTTGAGGTCCATCCCGGCGCAGAAGGTGCCGCCGGCCCCGGTGATGATCCCGACGCGCAGGTTGTTGTCGTCGTCCAGCCGGCTCAGGGCGTCGAGCACGCCGAGCGACATGGCCGAGTCGATGGCGTTCTTCACCTCGGGACGGTTCAGCGTGATCACGAGGACCTTGTCCCGGAGCGACGTGAGGACGGCCGTCACGGCGTGCGCACCGGGAGCGTCTCCCACCCCCGCACCGTGGAGGTCCGCGCCTGCACGGCGTTGGCCTCGTCGATCTCCCAGTCGGGGAAGCGCTTGAGCACCTCCTCGAGGGCCACCCGTCCCTCGAGGCGGGCCAGGTGCGCACCGAGGCAGAAGTGCAGCCCGTACCCGAAGCTCAGGTGGCGTTGCACCTTGCGGTGGATGTCGAAGCGATCCGGGTCGGGGAACTGCCGCTCGTCGCGGTTCGCCGACGCGTTGAGCAGCAGCACCACCGAGCCTTCGCGCACCGTGCGGCCGTGGTGCCCGACGTCTTGCATGACCACGCGCGCCTGCACCGGGGAGGGGGGCTCGTAGCGGAGGCACTCCTCGATCGCGTTGGGGATGAGCGACGGGTCGTCGGCCAGGGCGCGGCGCTGTTCGGGGTGCTCGGCCAGGAGCTTGGCCGCCCAACCGATGAGGCGCGTCGTCGTCTCGTTGCCGGCGCCCGCCAGCAGGCCGATGTACCCGAGCAGCTCGTCGCGGGTGAGCGTGCGGACGACGCCGTCGCCATTGGTGAACTCCGACGTCAGCAGCTCAGTGATGAGGTCGTCGGAGGGGTGCTCGGCCCGCCAGTCGATGTACGCCGCGTAGTCCGAGGCGAAGGAGTCCTGGTTGCCGATGTTCGGTTCGGGCATCACGCCCGCCTCCAGCCGCAGACCTTCGTCGATGTGCTCACGGAGCGACTGTTGGTCCTCTTCGGGGATCCCCATCAGCAGGCCGATGGTGCGCATGGGGATCTCCACGCCGAGGTCGGCGATGAAGTCGAAGCCGCCGGCGCCGACGAGCGGGTCGAGCGTGCGCGCCGCGAAGGCCCGCACCTTGGGCTCGATGGCGGCCAGCCGCCGCGGGGTGAAGACACGGCTCAGGATCCCGCGGTGCAGGTCGTGGTCGGGCGGGTCCTCGAAGATGAACATGCCCGGTGGCATCTCGACCCCTGCCTTGATGATCTCGAGGACCGATCCCTTCGCCGAGCTGTAGGTCCGCCAGTCGACCAGGCCCTGCTCGACGTCGTCGTAGCGGCTGAGGGCGTAGAACTCGTACTTCTCGTTGAAGTAGAGCGGTGCCTCGTCCCGCAGCCGCTTCCACACCGGGTACGGGTCGGCGTCGATTTCGAAGTCGTAGGGGTCGTAGTACGGCGCGGCTGCCGTCGTGGCCATCTCGCCTCCCTCTGCGGCCGTTCGTCGCCTTGTGGCGACGTCGCCCGAAAGTAACATTGTTGGATGCCAAGAGCACCGTTCTCAATCGTGGGCGCCGACGCGCCCCCGGTGCTCCCGTGACTGACCCGGCCGGCAACGGCGCGCCCCGGTGGGCCTCGATCCCGGCCATGCTGGCCGGCGCCGGTGAGCGGTTCGGCGACCTGCCGGCGCTGCGCGATGGGCGCACCGAGCTCACGTACGCCCAGCTGGCCCAGGAGGCCCGGGACCTGGCGGCCGCCCTGGTGGTGAGCGGCGTGGAGCGGGGCGATCGCGTGGCCATCTGGTGCGCCAACGGCGCCGAGTGGGTGGTGGCCGCACTGGGTGCGTTCGGCGCCGGCGCCGTGCTGGTCCCGGTCAACACCCGCTGGAAGGCCCTCGAGGCGGCCGACGTCCTGGCACGCAGCCGGGCCTGCGTGCTCGTGACGATGACTGACTTCCTGGGGACGGACTACGTCGCCATGCTCTCGGGAGCGGGCACCGACCTGCCCGCGCTCGGGAGGGTCGTCACCGCCCGCGGCGACGCAGTCGGAGGCGTGCTGGCGTGGGACGAGTTCGCCCGCCTGGGCACCCCCGAGGCGCGCGACGAGGTGGCGCGGCGCAGCGCCGTCCTGGGCCCCGACGACCCGTCGGACATCCTCTTCACGTCGGGGACGACGGGAAGCCCGAAGGGCGTGGTCATGACGCACGGCCGCACGCTCACCGTGGCCACGGACTGGGTGGCCATGACGGGCCTCACGGCCGGTGACGTCTACCTCCAGGTGAACCCCTACTTCCACATGTTCGGCCTGAAGGCGGGCATCCTGGCCAGCGTGGCCGCCGGCGCCACCATGCTGCCCGAGCCCGTGTTCGACCCGGCGCGGGTCCTCGCTCGCGTGGCGGCGGAGCACGTCACCGTCCTGCCTGGCCCGCCGACCCTCTATCAGTCCATCCTCGACGACCCCGAACGCGGCGCCTACGACCTCTCCTCGCTGCGCGTCGCGG
>Ga0187784_10003596_pt1 | contig 12536 bp, 12 predicted proteins | sample 1015_SJ02_MP15_2_FD_132964 | JGI IMG/M metagenome (GOLD analysis project Ga0187784, IMG submission 132964) | Tropical peat soil microbial communities from peatlands in Department of Meta, Colombia - 1015_SJ02_MP15_20_MG | ecosystem: Environmental > Terrestrial > Soil > Wetlands > Peat | place... | reverse complement strand
GGGGTCAATAGCAAAGGACTTATTGCGCCTATATGAATGAAGATCCAGGTTGACGGATAGGGAGAAAGTGAGTAGTATGAAACCGTAAACCGGAGGAAGCAGCACAGGACAGAGAGGGCTTTTTGGGAAAATTGTGGAAATTCATGATTTTCAGCAGGAAATTCCTTTTAATTTTAGAATCTTAGGTTAAAATGAAGCATGTAATAATAGGCAGAATTATTATATTGTAATATAATTTTTCCGTCTAATGTCTGTTATTAGAGCACATCAAGTTCCTAAAGTCGAACGTTCAATTCATCAGTATTTTTGCCGCGGGGTAGAATTTGATCACAGAGAGTGAGCCACTCGGTCGGGGCCCAAGTTCACTGCAAGAGATTGCTCAAAGCATTCTCGGACTGCTCTCGCCCATAGCTGCAACCAGGGCGGGGATTGACGCTGAGGACTTCCACGGTAGAGTCCGGCTAGACTTTAGGGACTCGTCGGTTATTAATGCGGGCGTCCATTCAGACGACAACTGGCAAAGCTTTTCGATTGTCATGAACCAAGCCCTAATGATCTTCTATCACAAGATGCTAAAGGTCTTTGCGAGCACGATAGGGATCGGTAAAAATGAACAGGAGGCATCAGAAAGACCAACAGCCCCGCCAAAAAAGATACTTTCGGTAAGCAAGAAGCTATTGATCGCCTTTGAGGAAGGCACGATCTTACGCCAGAAGAGTTTCTACGCGGAAGAACTTGGAAAAGGGCAAACTGCAATTGTAGGTCGCTTAGTGAACGCGTGCGAGTGCTTCGACATTGCTCACGAAATAGGGCATGCCATCTACGGCATCAAGAACAAACAGGTGCCCGAACAGGCACTTGCCGTCCAGTCGGTCGTCGGCTTCCTGGCAGACATCCAGGACTTGTCCCAGGCCGACAAAGAAGCTCTGATCGAGCCTTGGACTGAGGAAATCTGTGCGGATCTTATCGGCCTCAACTTGACACTATCACAACCCTGCGTACCTCCATACAATAGCTGGCCAAATTATAAACAGTATCTGTGCGGCGGAGCCGAAATAAGCCACCTGCTGCAAATGATGATAGGTGAGTTCATTGATCGGCGGCATTTTGGCTCAAGAATAGCGCTGGTAAGCACTCATCCTCACGACTACCTCAGGTGGAAAGCCATTTCAAGAAGTCCAGACAAGGCGGCCATCACTGACAATATTGGCTTCGGGAAAATGTTCGGAAACTTTACGATGTGGATCCTTAACTCACTTTTCCAGAAGGACGAACGCGGAGAGTATCAGCTAAGGTAAGGGCTATATCTGGTATAGGATGGGCTTTAACAATTTCATGCACCGGACGCGGAAGAAAGATGGGCTAGCCTCATTGGCACGGCCTCGGTCGCGCGCCGGTGATGATGACGTTAACCATATGGGCTGGAAACATCTTGACAACCAAATGCTGTTTTTCTCTACTCGTTTGACAAGTGAGGTCAAGCTTTCTCCTGAAATGGTAGCGAAGCTCGCGACGACCATTTCTTCTGAGATCCGCTTCTTAACGCCAGATCAGAAAGACAGGATAAGATCTGCCTCGCCAATTCCTCTCAAAGATCGTCTCCTAGAGTTGCAAGCTTTCCAGGGCTGGATGGATCAAGCCTCACAGGTAAGAAGCAACCCATTCATCACTCGTGCCCAGGTCTTGTGTCAAAACTACATCTGCTTTGTCTATTTGCCTGAAGCATGTTTCCGAATCTTGGCCAAAGTATGCCCAAACGGATCGGCGGCAAGAAAATGCGGTCAGTATCTAAGCAACAATCCCATTCGTGCGTTTCGAAATGCGATGGCGCACGCGAATTGGACATACCGCGCTGATTTCGGCGCTCTCGTATACTGGGCTCGGAAGGGAGACAATCCTACCGATCCACTCGAACGATTTGAGGTTGAACAAAGCGATCTCGCATTTTGGCAGTCACTTAGCAGGTGTGTCGCCTATGCAGCATATTCAAATCTATAGGAACGGTTAACAACGGCATCCAGCGGATCGCCAATAAATCCGGCTCCCGCTGATGCCGGGCGTTGAGCGGCGTGTTTCACGCGCCGCTCAACGGCGAGTTGCTTCGCCAGCGTCTTGTGGGCGGCGCAATAAACAAAAACATAAAAAAACGCGCCGCCCAACAATCCGCTGGGGCATCGCGTCGCCTCGCCCTCTGACTCCGTCGTCCGGCAACCGGCGCCGCTCACCTCAGCTCGCCGTTCGCTGTGGAGACGAAGGATGGATAAACCATTTCAACGCAAAGGGGCAGAAAGCAATACCCAGGTTGGTCGTGATTTCGAGGTCAAGGCTCAGGTTTTCTTTGCTAAACAGGGCTTGAACTTGACCCCCGGTATGGCGGTTCAAATCGGCATCAGTGGACAGAAGTCACACAATTTCGACCTTGGAGATGAACAGAAAAAAGTCGTTGTTGAATGCAAAGCCCACACATGGACCGAGGGAGGAAATGTCCCCAGCGCAAAAATGACCGCTTGGAACCAAGCAATGTTTTTCTTTCATGCGGCTCCGGCGGGCTACCGGAAGATTCTCTTTGTTCTCAGGGACTTCAGTCAAAAAAGAAACGAAACCCTTGGTGAATACTACATCCGGACGAATCCTCACCTCATCCCAAACGATGTTGAGGTGTGGGAATATGACGAGAAACAGGAAACGGCCAAGAAGATCAACTAACCAGCGAACAATTCAATCAAGGCGACGGGGGAATAGCTCCGTACCCTTTTTATGGAGGTTAATGCCCCGCGCCTTATTTCTATCGTTCCTCGAATGAGTCAGAAAGAAAATTACATCGCTTGCAGTTCTTGCTTTACCGATCAGGGTCTGCGATTGGATGCGCAAATGTTAGGTCAGAATTCTGCTGGCGAGTGCCCAAATTGTCATAAGAACGAGGGGGCCAAACTTACTAGAGACGCTTTACTAAGGTTGGCTCATAGGTACTTTGTGTGGGGATCCTTTCATCGAACAGAATATGGTGGAGCGCCAACTATCGAATTCAACGATAGGAGAAGCGGCGGAGAAGTCGCCTTCCCACACCCTCTTTCCGACGATGCAGCTCTGATCGAGAGAGTGTGCGGAGTTGGTTTTTTCCACTATGGGCCACGGCTTTGGATGATTGGAGAAATTGAGCCACTGAAACAGCTTCAAGACCCATTAACTCGCAACAACATTGTGGACCGCATCATTCGAGAATACCCTTCAGAGTCTTTAAATCCGGAAAACCTGTTCTATCGCGTTCGCAAAGCTCCTATGAATCCGGACAGCCACAACGAATATGATAGTCCCCCGATTGGCATCGCAGGAAATGGAAGATTGGATGCTGAGGACTTTCGAGTATTGTATGCGTCCCCCGACTTGGAGGTATGTGTACACGAGTGCCGCTTCTCGGCAGAGGATGAACTCTATGTTGCGACCTTGAGCACGACAAAACCACTTCGCCTGCTCAATCTAACAGCGATTCCGAAAGAGGAAGTAACGGAGTTTGAAAGCCTGGATATTTCTGTCAACATGATGTTCCTCGCGGGCAAGCACTCCTACGAAATTGCTAGACAAATTGCCGTAAGAGCTCGAGATGAGGGATTCGACGGATTGATCTATCCTTCCTATTTTTCCGAACTTCGCACAGGAGTGATGCCGTTAAGAACTACGTATGGCCTGTCCAATAGGAGGATCCCTCAATATCAGGAGATTGAGGAAGCATCGGCCGTCCCCAACTACGCGATTTTTGGGCGCCCGATTGAAGACGGCAAGCTCGTCGTGCGTTGTATTAATAAAATGGTAATAAGCAGGGTCGATTATGAGTTTCATTTTGGCCCGGTCGGAATCTAGGCGGTGAACGCGGACGCATTTTTCGCTCGCCGTGCTCACTGCAAATGCGCCGATTACGGCAAACGTTAGCCCAAGGAAAGGAAAAAACTATGAAAAGAGTTGATTTACACCTGTCAAAACTTTCAGTTGCCCAGAAGTTGGACTTAATGGAGACTCTCTGGGCTGACCTAACCCGAGATGAAAAGAAGTTGAAATCACCGGCTTGGCATGACACCGTCCTTAAGGATAGAGAGAAGGCTTATGAGGCCGGCAAAGCAACTGTGTCAGATTGGGAGCAGGCCAAAAAGAGGATAAAGAAGAAAGTCTCATGCCGCCGCAACCCAAGTTGGATAAGGGAAAGACTGGTCAAGGGTTAGCAAGCGGGGTCGAAGCGAGCGTGAATAGCCCGTTACTTTTCTCTTCAAAAAAACTTGACAAGTTCCAGAGGAATTTGTTAAATAGTGTCTGTTCATAAAGTCTTCAGTCCGTCATGCCGGACCCGATCCGGCATCCAGAAGCGTTTGAAAACACTGGATTCCGGGTTCCGCCGGAATGACAGCTTTTTGACTGTAAGTAGTAATCCATATCGGACAGAGAGGATTGAGTGGAGAATATTTTCAGAATCAAACAGAGTAATTGGTGGTGGTGGCAGAACATAAAGAGGGAGGTCTGCCCGGCGCCATCGTGAACATTTAAATCGCAAGTAAAGGCCATGGGAGGCTTCCAGTTTCCCATGGCCTTTTTGTTTCTGCCTATTCTTCGGCAGGTGGTCCAAAAAGGCTGTGGTTTCTGACCATGGCCTTTTTTGTTTTTTGAAGAAAATGACTTAAATCCAAATGAAAGGAGCAAGACGATGATCAAAGAAGCAACGGGCAAGGTGGTGCGAAAGAAAGACTTAACAGAAGAGGAAATGAGAGGAGTGATGGAGGAGATTACGAAAGGAAGCGCTTCCGATCCACAAATCGCTTCATTTATCACAGCCTTAAGAATGAAGGGAGAGACCCCCGAAGAGATCACCGTAGCCGCAAGGTCCATCAAGCAAGAGGTCTCGACAATCCAGGGAGGGGAGGATGTTGTATGCATGGACCGTGAAGAGATCACGGTCGAAAGGGAAACGATCCTGAGCACGGCGAAGGGGTTAACGGAGGGGACAAAAACATTTAATGTCTCGACAGCAACAGCCTTCGTCGTAGCGGGAGGAGGTATAAAAGTGGCCAAGCATGGGAGAAAATCTGTTTCTCCTCTTTGTGGGTCTGCAGATGTCGTGGAGGCACTGGGAATCAATCTCGATATGACGTCTACGCAACTGGAAAGATGCCTTAAGGAAATCGGTATTTGTTTCCTCTATGAACCTATCGCTCAAAATGGTTTGAGACACATCATTTCGCTCCGGGAGAAGATCGGCATCCGGACGATCTTCAACCTTTTAGAGCCTCTGATCAATCCCGCAGGCGCAACGATCCAGGTATTAGGCGTTTATGAACCAAGGCTGACGGAGACGATGGCCGCTGTTTTAAAGAATCTTGGAATTCAAAAGGGTCTGGTCGTCCACGGGCACAATACGTTGGATGAAATGAGCATCACTGGAAAGACGAAGGTTACGGAGTTTAAAGGAGGACGAGTAAAAACCTACCTCATGAAGCCTGAAGATCTTGGGCTGAAAAAGGGAAAACTCATTGAGATTGAAGGCGGGGATAAGAAAAAAAATGCCGAGGTCATCGTTGAAGTCCTAAGGGGTGCTCGAGGGGCGAAACGAGATATCGCTGTTTTGAACGCGGCAGCGGTCTTTATGATAGCCGGAAGGGCAAAAAATCTCAATGAAGGTATTGAGTTGGCCAATCAATCTATCGATTCGGGGGAAGCCTTCAATAAATTGGAGAGACTGATCAGATTCACCAATACCGAGAGCAGATATTTAAGAGATGCGTATGAAGTGGAAATGGGAATATCTACGGGAGGTCATTTTCAAGGGTTTTGATGATGATTCTGTTCCCGTCTTTACCGGAGGGAAAAACTACTTACCGTTCAGAACATTGGATAAATGGTTTTCTGAGTCGTTTCGACAACGAGAGGATTACAAAAAATGATCGCTCCCTCTTTATCCGATTTTAAGCGATTGGCGACCCAGGGTAACCTTATTCCCATCTTTGATGAAATTCACTTTGATTGGGAAACACCTATCTTCGCCTTCCGAAAGATCGATGATGGAAAGTTCTCCTTCCTTCTCGAAAGCGTGGAGGGAGGGGAGAAATGGGGACGCTACAGCTTCCTTGGCTCCGGGTCTTTCTGTCTTTTCCGAAGCAAAGGTGAAGAATTTGAAATTCTTAAGAATGGCGAGGTCCTTCGAAAGGGTAGGGCAAAAGACCCGCTCCAACCGCTTGAGGAGTTCATGGGCTGTTACCGTCCGGTTCCGCAGGATGGGCTTCCCCGGTTTTCAGGGGGGGGCAGTAGGGTATATCAGTTACGATGCCGTTCGGTCTTTTGAGAAGATTCCGACGCGACTTCAGCGGGACATAGACATCTATGACTGTTCGTTCATGGTTACCGATCTCCTGCTGGCCTTTGACAATTTAAAGAAGAGGATCAAGGTCATCTTTAACCTATTCCTAGACGGCCAGCAGAGCTTGGAAGAGGCGTATCAAGAAGCTCAGGAAAAGATTGAATCGACCATTGCAAAGCTTCAAAAGCGCCATCCAGCCCTCCCCGTCCGGGAACCTTTTTCTCCCTGTCCCCTTCGGTCGAATTTCAGTAAGGAAGATTACATGAAGGTGGTGGAGAGGGCAAAGGAGTACATTCGGGCCGGAGATATCATCCAGGTCGTGCCCTCGCAACGGTTTTCAGCGGAAGTTCACTGCGAACCTTTCGATATCTATCGTGCCCTCCGAAGCATCAATCCTTCCCCTTACCTTTTCTACTTGAAAATGAACGACACGATTTTGATGGGGAGCTCTCCGGAAGTGATGGTTCGTCTTGAAGACAAGCAGGTTGAGCTACGGCCTATCGCCGGCACCCGAAAGCGGGGAAAGACCAGGGAGGAAGATCTGACCCTGAAGAAAGATCTTCTGGCCGACGAGAAGGAGAAAGCAGAACATATCATGCTGGTGGATCTTGGCCGAAATGACGTGGGCCGCGTCTCCGAGATCGGCTCGGTCAAGGTGACCGAGTTGATGACCGTCGAGAAATATTCCCACGTCATGCATCTGGTTTCCAATGTTCGGGGAACGCTCGCTCCGGGGAAAAACGCCTTCGACGTCTTTCGGGCCGCTTTTCCCGCGGGGACGGTCTCCGGCGCTCCGAAGATCCGGGCCATGGAGATCATCGAAGAACTCGAACCCTTCTGCCGAGGGTTCTATGCAGGTGCTGTCGGCTACTTCAGTTTTCTGGGAAACATGGATACCTGTATTACGATACGCTCGATTCTCATCAAGGATGGGAGGGCCTATGTGCAGGCGGGCGGAGGTGTCGTTGCGGACTCCGATCCGGAGAAGGAATATGAAGAAACGTTGCACAAGGCCCGGGCCGTATTCAAAGCCATTCAACTGGCTGAGGAGGGGTTGCCATGATTCTCTTGATCGATAACTATGACTCCTTCACCTATAATCTTTTCCATTGTATCGCGCAGCTCGGGCAAGAGGTGATCGTCCGAAGAAACGACGCCGTCTCTATCGAAGACGTGGCAAATTTAAAACCGACCTCTGTCTTTCTTTCTCCCGGTCCCCGATCGCCCAAAGAAGCGGGCATGACTGTTGAGGTGATCAAGCGGTTTTATCAAGTCATTCCCATCATGGGCGTTTGCTTGGGCCATCAGGCGATTGGGTACGCCTTTGGTGGTAGGGTGGTGAGGGCGGAACGGATCAAGCATGGCAAGACCTCTCCTATTTTTCATGACGGTCAAACGATTTATCGTGGCCTGCCCAATCCCTTTGAGGCGACGCGCTATCACTCGCTTATTGTCGATGGAAAGGGGCTGCCGGAATGCCTTGAAATAAGCGCCTGGACCGAGGAAGGGGAGATCATGGGACTGAGGCATCGGAAACATCAGGTGGAAGGAGTGCAATTTCATCCGGAATCGATTTTGACGCCTCTCGGGAGCGTGATCATCAAGAATTTCATCCATTCTAATCGTATGTAAGCGAGCCGAAGCGATGGACAATCTCGTGAATATCGTTGATTCATTTCATCTCGAGGTGGGAATTATTCCGGATGTACCATAGGGAAGAAGTGGGTTCGATTAATCCCCTCTCCCTTGGGGGGAGAGGGCGGGATCGTGGGGCAAGAACAAGGAGAGATGACATCATGATTAAAGAGGCGATTGCCAACGTAGTTAGAGGGAGTCACTTGACAGAGGTCGAGATGGAGCAGATCATGGAAGAGATCATGACCGGCGCGACCACGCCTGCCCAAATCGGTTCGTTCGTCACTGCCCTCCGGATAAAGGGAGAGACCGTGGATGAGATTACCGGTGCGGCCCGGGTGATGAGGAGGAAGGCCGTCAGGATTCTCGTGAAGGATCAGCCGGTGAGCATCGATCGGGATGAGATCAATATCGAAGATGAAACCATCCTCGATACCTGCGGCACCGGGGGGGATGGCACCAACACGTTTAACATTTCCACGGCCTGTGCCTTTGTGGCCGCAGGAGCGGGCGTGAGGGTTGCCAAACACGGCAATCGCGCTGTCTCCAGCCAGTGCGGAAGCGCGGATGTCATTGAAGATCTTGGGATCAAATTGGACATCACCCCTTCGGACGTGGAACGATGCATCTGCGAAGTCGGTATCGGTTTTCTCTTTGCCCCTCTTTTTCATGGGGCCATGAAACACGCTGCGGGTGCGCGCAGGGAGATAGGGATCCGAACCATCTTTAATCTACTGGGTCCTCTGACCAATCCTGCCGAGGCTACTGTCCAGGTCTTGGGAGTTTACGACCCGGCCCTGACAGAAAAGCTTGCCCATGTTCTTAGAAAGCTTGGGACGAAAGAAGCCTTTGTCGTTTGCGGAGAAGGGACTTTTGACGAGATCAGTATCTGCGGTTCTACCCGTATCTCTCATCTCAAGAATGGAGAGGTGGAGACCTTCAACCTGACGCCCGAAGAGGTGGGGTTTAAGCGAGCGGCCCCGCAGGAAATAGCAGGAGGAAACTCGCTTGTGAATGCTCAGATCATCCGAGATATCCTGAACGGCGGGAAAGGCCCGAAGAGAGACGTTGTCCTGCTCAACGCCGCGGCTGCCTTTTTGGCTTCGGGTCTGGACGGGGAATTTAAGGAAGGTATCCAGCGGGCAGAAGACTCGATTGATTCCGGCAGGGCGATGGAAAAACTCAAAAAGCTTGCCGCCCTGACACAGCAGTTGACGGCTCGTGTCCGACCAGAAGAGATGGGAGTTTTGTCATGCACTCAAAGATGAAAGAGATCGTCGCCCATAAAAAGACGGAGGTCGAAGCGCTAAGAAGGCGAGGAGTGCCAGCGCTGGCACAGACCGACCTGTTTCCTCTTCGTGATTTTAAGGCCGCGATCTCCGTAGCGAACAGAATGGGTGTGATTGCTGAGATCAAGTTCGCTTCTCCTTCCACGGGTGTCATCCGCGAAAAAATGGACCCTTGTGCGATTGGCCGCATTTATCAGGAGGCGGGGGCAGCAGCCATCTCGATTCTTACCGATAGCCGATTTTTTGAAGGGGACCTGTCCGCTCTTCCACTCCTGAAAAAGGCGGTCTCTCTGCCAATATTGCGCAAGGACTTTATCATCGATGAGATACAGCTAACGGAATCTCGCTTCTCCGGCGCAGACGCAGTGCTTCTTATCACTCGCATCCTGTCAAAAAATCGTTTGAAAGAACTGCTCGTTTTCTCTAAGGAACTGGGGTTGACCCCCCTGACCGAAATCCATGATCATGAAGATCTTGAGAAAGCGTATGATTGCGGGGCGGAGGTGATCGGAATCAATAACCGGAACCTCGACAGCTTTGAAGTGACTCTGCGCACCACACTCGATCTGGTCCGCCTTGTTCCGAGGGGTTGTATCCTCATCAGCGAAAGCGGCATCTCTAACCAGGAGGATATGCAGCTCTTGAAAAAAAGCGGCGTCCACGCCGTTCTTGTCGGAACTTCGTTGATGAAGAGCAAAGACATAGGAAAGAAGACAAGGGAGCTGGTGAATTACGGCAGGCAGAAGGGGGAAGCGAATGGTGGAGATTAAAATCTGCGGGATTACCAATGTCAGCGATGCCCGTGCAGTCGCCGAGTACGGTGCCGATGCCCTTGGGTTCATATTTTACCCGAAAAGTCAAAGGTATGTGGAGCCGGAGAAAGCGAGAGAAATCATTCAAAAGCTCTCCTGCAAGATTGGTAAAGTAGGGGTTTTCATCAATCACGAGGTACGAGAGGTCAAGGAAATCGTTCAATTTTGCGGCCTCGATTTGATTCAGCTCCACGGGGACGAGCCGCCTGAATACTGCGCTCAATTCCCGACATCCTCTCTGATTAAGGCCGTTTCTTGTCGGACGGAAGAAGAGGTACTGGAATTAAGAAGCTATCCAGTCGCAGCAATTCTGATGTACGCCTGCGACGCAGAGCACTATGGAGGAACGGGAAAACTTTCGGATTGGAAACTGGCGATCAGGTTGATGGAGATGCATCCCCTCATTCTTGCCGGTGGCTTGAACGAGGAGAACATAAGAAAAGCTATCAAGACGGTCAGGCCGCAAGCCGTGGATGTGAACAGCGGTGTGGAGATCTCTCCCGGGAAGAAGGACCCAAACAAAATTAGGGAAATCATTAAAATTGTGCGCGAGGTCGATACCCCCTCACCCCTACTCTCCCGCTCAAGGGGGGAGGCGAGGCAGGGGGTGACAAAACTATTTCTCGCATATTCCACGGCAATAAGAGGTGAAAATAATTCCCTTGTGTTCAAGACAGAGGACAACCGGAAAAGAGGTAACCATTTATGCAGAGGAATTCTCCAGACAGGGAAGGGCATTTTGGCATCTTGGGCGGAAAATACGTCCCGGAAACGCTTATGGCTCCGCTCATCCAGTTGGAAAAGGCGTACCGTACCGTAAGAAGAGATCGTGCCTTTCAAAAGGAATTAAATTTCTATTTGAGGGATTACGCAGGGAGGCCGACTCCGCTCTATTTTGCGAAAAGACTGACGCAGAAATTGAGAGGGGCCAAGATTTACCTCAAGCGCGAAGACCTGACGCACACAGGATCCCATAAGATCAACAATACCTTGGGCCAGGCTTTGCTGGCTAAAAGGATGGGAAAAGAGAGGGTCATCGCTGAAACCGGAGCAGGTCAACACGGGGTGGCGACAGCCTCAGCCGCCGCGTTCTTAGAGCTGAAATGTACGGTGTACATGGGGGAGGAGGACATCCAGCGGCAATCCCTGAATGTCTTCAGAATGAAGCTTCTCGGAGCTGAGGTCATTCCTATCTCCTCGGGCAGCAAGACATTGAAAGATGCGGTCAACGAAGCACTCCGGGATTGGGTCACCCATGTCCGGGATACCTACTATTTGCTTGGATCGGCAGTCGGCCCCCATCCCTATCCCATGATGGTCAGAGATTTTCAGTCGGTGATCGGTCGGGAAGCAAGAAAACAGGTACTGGAGAAGGAAGGCCGTCTTGCTGATTGTCTTGTCGCCTGTGTGGGAGGAGGGAGCAATGCCATCGGTCTCTTCCATCCGTTCTTCAAAGACAGCGTCCGTTTGATCGGCGTAGAGGCTGGAGGTCTTGGAGTAAGCTCAGGAAAGCATGCGGCTTCGCTCTGCGAGGGCTCCATCGGGACACTTCACGGAAGCAAAAGTTACATCTTGCAGAGTGACTCGGGGAATATTCTGGAGACCCATTCCTTTGCCCCTGGCTTGGATTACCCAGGGGTCGGCCCGGAGCATGCTTATTACAAAGAAAGCGGAAGGGCGGAGTACGTGACGGTCACCGATGAGGAGGCCCTCGAGGCCTTTCATCTTCTGTCCCAAACTGAAGGAATCCTTCCGGCTTTGGAAAGCGCGCACGCAATGGCCCATGCCAAGAAGATCGCCACTTCTTTCAGAAGGGATGAAATTGTCATCATTAATCTCTCAGGCCGTGGGGACAAAGATGTCCAGTCCGTGGCTTATAGGGAGGGAGTCGAACTATGAGCCGAATCAGTCGCACTTTCGGTCAGCTTGAGAAGAGAAGTCAAGCTGCCTTAATCCCATTTATCATGGCGGGCGATCCGGATATCAAGACCACAGAGGCTTTGGTGTTGAGAATGGCTGAGGGTGGAGCAGATATGATCGAATTGGGAGTCCTTTTTTCAGACCCTATAGCGGATGGTCCGACCATCCAGGCCGCTTCCGAGCGGGCTTTGCAAAACGGGGTTAGTCTTAAAGAGATGTTGCATTTGGCGCAAAGATTGAGGGGGATCAACACCCCTCTGGTCCTCATGACCTATTTCAATCCAGTTCTTCGGTATGGCTTGAGAGATTTTGCAGAAAGCTGCGGACGAAGCGGAGTGGACGGAGTGATCATTCCCGACCTTCCGCCGGACGAAGCAGGGCCCTGGATTGACGAGGCCCGGAAAATAAGTTTAGATACGATCTTCCTCATCGCTCCCACCAGCCCTCCAGACCGAATCCGTTTAGTAAGCCGATACAGCCGAGGGTTCATCTATTATGTTTCGGTAACGGGCGTCACCGGAGCAAGGGAGAATCTTCCGGATG
>Ga0187784_10003595_pt1 | contig 12536 bp, 7 predicted proteins | sample 1015_SJ02_MP15_2_FD_132964 | JGI IMG/M metagenome (GOLD analysis project Ga0187784, IMG submission 132964) | Tropical peat soil microbial communities from peatlands in Department of Meta, Colombia - 1015_SJ02_MP15_20_MG | ecosystem: Environmental > Terrestrial > Soil > Wetlands > Peat | place... | reverse complement strand
GTTGCAGATGCTCCAGCGTCCAGCGCCACATGGTCATCGCGGTAGCAAGAGCGCAAGCGCCAGTGCCAGGATGCTCGGAAGCAACGCTGCGCATCTCGCGAATCCATTCCCGGAGCTGCGCCAGAAAAACGGGGTTTGCCATGGTGATCGAGAGCTGCCGACGCTGCACCGCTTCGGGACCTTCGTAGGTTGCTTCCAATTGCGAATCCATCCATTTGTTGCCGAGGAAGCCCGGGCAATCTTCCGTGATTCCGTAGCCGCCCATGAGGCTCACAGCCTCGCGCATCATCTGCGCGCCCCAGCCGGTGTTCCACAATTTTGTGGCAGGACACAGCACGTCGGCCAAAGAATCCAGAGTCACAAAGCGCAGCTGCAGATCGGTGTTCAGGGCTTGCCTCCGTGGATTGCTGGCTGGCAGCGCCAGCAGTTCGGCGGCCTTGTCCGAAGCCTCCTGCAAGAATTTCATTCGCGCCTTTGCACCACTGATGCCGCGCTCGGCGTAGAGCTTCTCCATTTGCTTTTCGAGTGGATCGAGCTCGTCGAAAGCGCGAGCCGCGGCAAATCCCAGCGAGGCGCTCGCTTCACCTGTCGCCCACACGTCCACCAGCCGGTGCAGCGCATCTTCCCGCGCCTGCAGTCCCATCTCATACCGCACTGAACCAGGAGTAGACTTTTCCGCTCCGCGGAATCTCCCGCGCTGATAGCGCACGATCGGCTCGACCGAAGAAAGCAGGTGCGCCGCAGTCATAATTCCCACGGTGACGCGCGTGCGGCGAAATACCGCTTCGATTACCTCGCTATGGTTGTAGCGTGGAATCAGCACGCCATCTTTCACGTCATAACCTCCCACGATTCGGCTCGCCGGAATCCGCAGATTAAAGATGGGGTCTCCCGTCGAAGAAAGCTGGTGCACCATCTTCTTTGTGGGAGTGCCACGGTCAAACACGCCCGGATCACCTTCTTCCAGAATCACCATGCAACTGCCCTTGATGCGTTCGTCGTCGGACTGCACCGCAGCAGTAACAAAATTCGCAAAGCCGATGTTGGTGATAAACCTGCCGCGCTTTTCAATGCGCACGATCGGCTCTTTGCCGGGCTTCCATTCGACGATGCGGATTTTGCCGTTGAGCTGCCCGGTATCCACGCCCACATAAGGAATAGGCTCGGTAAGACAAAACGCTCCCCGCCAAGGTGTTCGCGATTCCCCCGGACGCGGCGGTGCGGCCAGGCCCATGTATTGATGCTGCTGTTCCGCAGTGCCGCGCTCGTGAATCGGGGCAAGCGCGAGACAGCCAGCCAAGCCAGTCGTAGCAGCACCGGCGTCAACCCAAGCCAGTTCAAAGGCCACCAGCGCGAGAGCCAGATTCTTCGGGCCAGCAAACAGGCCTCCCTCTTCCGGCTCCATGAACACGCCCGTAATCCCGGCGCCATCAAACGCCTCGAGCAACTCAGCCTTGGCTTCGGTCCACTCATGCGAGTTGCGGCCGCCACTAGCCACAAGCCGCGCCACAGGCCCGCGCGCCACGGCCCTTGCGGATTGAAGGAGCATCTGCAAATCATAACGCTCGGCAAAACCCCACTGGATTTGGCGGGCGGCGTCAGAAGGCAAGGTACGCAACATCTCTCTGTGCAGGGAGCTCGCAGTCGCCATAAAGCCTCTTTTCTAGTGCTTCAGGTCTCTCTAAACGATTGTGCCGATGGATGAACCGAGGGTCTGTGACCAGGGTCACCCCTCTCGTGACAACAAGCCCTGTTGTCTGTGCGCCTATGTCTTCTCGGACCGACAACTTCGAGCGAGCAGACCACTCGCCGAACTTGCAATAGGAGCGCCTTTTCTATAGCCTCAACAACAGTAAACGAAAACGAGAGGTGCAAAACAATGCTACGAGTTGTTTGGGTTCGCTCGCTTCTGGTCATTTTCGCACTGCTTACCATGGGGCACATCTGTACAGCACAAATCGGCATTGGCATTAGCGTGGGCTTCGCTCCTCCGGCGCTACCCGTTTACGAGCAGCCGCTGTGCCCGGGCGATGGCTACATGTGGACGCCAGGCTACTGGGCTTGGGACCCCGACGCGGCCGACTATTACTGGGTACCCGGCACCTGGGTTGTTGCGCCGGAAGTCGGCTTTCTCTGGACACCTCCTTACTGGGGCTGGGAAGGCGGCCGCTATTTCTTCCATGCCGGATATTGGGGGCCGCACGTGGGGTTCTACGGCGGCATTGTTTATGGTTTTGGGTATTTCGGCCAGGGCTATGAGGGCGGCCGCTGGGACGGCGGGCACTTTTTCTACAACCGCTTCGTCAACAATGTGAATGTCACCGTGATACACAACGTTTACGAGACCCGGATTGAGACCCGGGACGTAAACGTCACGCGCATCAGCTTCAACGGAGGAAATGGCGGCGTTGTTGCGCGTGCCACAGCAGAAGAAGAATCGTATGCGCGCGAGCGTCATATCGCGGACACCCGTGAACAGAGCGAGCACATCCAGGCCGCTCGCGGCAACGCGCAGTTCCGCGCCTCTGCGAATCATGGCACACCACCTGTCGCGGCGAGTGCGAGAGCGGGGGAATTCAGCGGGCGGGAAGTAGTAGCAGCGCGCTCCGGCGCGAATTACACACCTCCGGCGAACCGCGGGGGGGCCGACAGCAATCGTCCGCCAAACGCATCCCATCCGAAGGAACTTCCCGAGATTCAGCGCCCGGCCGCTCCGAATACCGGGAACGCGAAGTTGGATCAGAAATATCAGCAGCAGCAAAACAAGTTGTACGACAAGCAGAATCAGGAGAGACAACAGCTGCAACAAAAGCAGGAGCAAGAACACCAGAAAGCGCAACAACGCAATTACAGTCAGGCGCAGAACCAACAAATGGAGCAGCGCCACCAGCAACAAACGCAACAACTGGCGCAGAAGCACTCACAACAACAACAGCAACTTCAGCAGCGCCAGCAGCATCGCTAGCGTGCAGCACCCAGCTCCGGGCGAGCAAACAGACATCGTGATGTGAGGTCAACGCACTCTTTCGCGCAAAGAGCGTGCCGCGGACCGTTCTGATTCGTCGCTCGAAGAAATCCCCAAGCAAATCCCGCGTGAAAACGCAGCGAGCGCAAATCAATAGGTTTTTTCCTCTAGGCATTCCGCCCTAGGCTTTTTTCTTAGGTTCTTCGACTTAGAACATTCGAACAGTTTACGCGCCGAACACGCGAAAGCTTCTCTTCTCTTGTGGTGAACTTTTCTCTCCCCAATCATAGACGCAGAAATTTTCGCTCCACGTTCGGGTCGAATTTGAAATGAAAATGTTTCACTCCGGACCAACGCTGAAAGGAAGCAGGCATTCACTTATGCGAGCGGTGAAACGAAGCATGGCCGTAGCCGGTCTGGTGCTGCTCTTCACGGCGGGGCCAGCTCACGGACAGTCAGTCAGAAAACCAATTTCCAGCCCGGAACCTATTTTTCCGGATCTGGCGAAGAAGATGCATTTGTCTGGAGTGGTCAAGGTCATCGTGACCATTGGACCCGACGGACAGATCAAGAACACGGAATTTCAGGGCGGGCATCCCGTGCTGATCGATGCCGTGCAAACAGCTTTGAAGCAGTGGAAATACCCGCCCGCGAGTTCCGAAAGCAAGGTCATGCTGGAATTCAAGTTCTAGTTTTTCTCCGGCAGTCAGTCCGAACGACGTGTGGTGGTTGCCGGGATGCGAAGGGGCCATTCGAGAAGCGGTAACAGGGGGTTAGATCGCGCGGACGAGCCGGGGACAAAACCAGGTCTTCTCACCGAGGAGTCTCCGGAACAAACGTAAGCCGACCCCGAGAAACGAAAGGATCCTGCGCGGCTTCGGCCGCAACAGGAAAGGTGTGTCTGGACATGAGAGGGATGAAGGCTGTAGTTCTGCTGCTGTTCTTGGCGATTCTTCCTCTGAAGGCGTGGGCGCAGAACGTCACCAGCGCCAACCTCCGCGGCATGGTGAAAGATGCGAATGGTGCGCCCATTGCCGGTGCCGTCATTACCGTGAGCGAAAGCGGGCATGATTTCTCGCGCACCGTGCAATCGGCGGCCGACGGGAGCTATCTCTTTTCTTTACTCCCACCCTCCGACTACACCGTGAAGGCCGAGGCTTCCGGGTACACAAGCGTCAATCTATCCGGACTCGTTCTGACCGTCGGGCAGCAGGCGGTGCTTCCCATCATACTTTCCTCCTCAGAGCAGATCGTTCAGGTAGTCGTGGACAAGGAGTCGAAAGCGCGGATGGAAACGGAGCGCTCCACGACCAGCGACACAATCACGCAGGAGCGCATCAACAGTCTGCCGATCAACGGGCGCAACTACGTGCAGTTTGCTTTGACGGACGCACAAGTAAAGCCGGATGGCGCGCCAGTCATTCCGTTCGCGCCAACGTCCGGGCTCAACTTCAGCGGCGCGCGTGCGCGTTCCAATCTCGTGAACGTCGACGGCGCGGACGCGGAAGACAGCATTATCAACGGCATCCGCTCGACAGTCTCGCAAGAGGCAGTGCAGGAGTTCCAGATTCTCACCAACAGCTTCGCGCCGGAGTATGGACGCTCCGCCGGCGGAGTGATCAACATCGTGACTCGCGGCGGCAGCAACGACTTTCACGGCGACGTGTTTGCTTTCCTTCGCAACCGTGATATGCAGGCGGTGAATCCCTTCAGCAATGTGCTGAATCCTGCGTACACCCGCGTACAGCCAGGCGTAACCCTGGGCGGCCCCATTCAGAAAGACCGCACCTTCTTTTTCTTTTCCTACGAAATGACTCGCCGTCAGGAAACCGGCTTCTCCACCATTGGCTCGGACAACTTCGGTTTGGTGAACATCGACGCCTCTCCTTACCTTGGGCCAGGCACCACCATCCTCGGGACGCCAGACCAAAAGGCCTTTCTGGAGAATCCCGCAACTCCGGTAAACAGCAACACGATTGCGTACGCCGCGCTGGTTGGCCAGGCTTCCGCTACTGCGCTGCAAGGTGTTCCGGGAGTCTCGACCTTTGCCAGTTCCGGTGAGCCGCTTCCGGCAAGTTTCGTCCCGTTGCAATCGCTAATCGGGAATTATCCTATCACCGAAAAAACCGGTGTTTGGGGATTCCGCCTCGATCACAAGATCAGCGACATGCAGCAATTTTTCCTGCGTGTCAACGTGAGTCCCAGCTTGGTTACCGGACTCCAGACCCAGGGCCCCGGCCAGAATCCCGGTCTGAACGCGTTCACACGGACCGATCAGCAGCAGTTTCACGACGTCACCGTCGCGGCTTCCTATCTCACCCTTTTTGGCTTCTCGAAGTTCAACGAGCTGCGCTTCCAATTCAGCCGTCGCGGCCTTGGGTTCGACGTAGCCGACACTCCGGGCTCCCTCGGCGTCGGCGTCGACATTCCGGGATACGCCTTCTTTGGCCGCGATCCCAACACCTATCTCCACCGCATCGAAAAGCGCTGGGAAGTGGCCGACAATTTTACCTGGAACTTCGGCCACCACAGCGTGAAGTTCGGGGGTGACGTGAACTACATCCCTCTGAATATCTCTGCTGCGACCAACTTCGGCGGAGACTTCCAGTTCAGTGATATCTCCTTGTTCTTGGGATTGCCCAGCTTTTCGCCTGTGCAGGCTTACGGTCTTGGCCTGCCGCAAACGTTCACCCAGGGCCTCGGCGTACCGAATACCAAGCTATCCGATGAAACTCTCGGTGCCTTCCTTCAGGATTCCTGGAAGATCCGTCCAAACCTGACGTTGAACTACGGCCTACGATACGATTTCGAGTTCACGCCGACATTCCCGGCTTCCACCCCGATGGCAGCTGCCGCACAGCAAGTTCTCGGTGTTACCGAGGGAATCCCGGAGGACCGGAGGGACATCGCGCCACGCCTGGGCTTGGCGTGGGATCCCCGGAAAGACGGCAAGACCGTGGTGCGCGTTTCCGCGGGAATTTTCTACGACCATCCACCGCTTGATATCGCTTACCAATCGGTGGTCGAAGATGGCTCGCGCACGCCGACGATTCAATTCTTCGGCGGTACACCATGTACGCCCTCGACCGTTTTCTCGTTCGATCCCACACGCGTCAATGCCGCAAATATTTTCCAAGGCTCCCTAGAAAACGCCAATTGCCTCAGTAATTCGATCGCAGGCTACCTGCCGAACGAACAGCGGTTTAATCCTACGGACCCGAACGTCGTTGGGGCCCTCACCAACCAAGGCTATTTGCAACCAGCCTACTTCTTCCCGCTGATCTCTCAGCCCTTCGGATTGGCTACCGCGAAGAATTTCGTCTCCGCCTACGCACAAGAGGCCGATCTGCAAGTGGAGAAGCAACTCGGTCACGGCTACACCTTTATGCTGGCATACGATTTCAGCGCCGGGCGTCACCTCCCATATCAGAACGACTTTAACCCCGAGAATCAGACCGAGCTCGTCGCCAACTGGGAGCGAGCGGTTGCGGCCGGCGCCGTTACGCCGGATTCTCTGCCCATCGAGGTCGACTCTTGCGGCACCGGCCCCGCCGGCGCTTTTTATCCTGCCGCTCTTCTGAGCTTTTTCCGGCCTTCGGGTTTGAACCCGTCTCTGGCACCGGTATTTCCGGCGGCCTGCGTTGCGGCAGCGACAGCAGCGTATCCAGGGCTTGGAGTTACTGTGCCCTTTGCGTCTGTGACTACGGAAGTGTCCAACGGCACCTCTTCCTACAATGCATTCACTGCCAACCTTAAGAAAAGCTATGGCAAACACCTGGAATTCCAGGCGTCTTACACTTGGTCGCACACCATGGACATTGCCAGCGACATTTTTGGAGGCCCGCAAAATCCGTTTGATCCCGCGGCCGATCGCGCCTCCTCTTTGCTCGACCAGCGTCACCGCTTTGTTCTGAGCGGCGTTTACAACGTCGGACACTTCTCCGACGGTTCTGTAATGAGCCATCTGCTGAGTAACTGGACCATTGCCCCGCTCATCACCGTCGCCTCAGGGCGGCCTTTCAACATCGTCACCGGCGCCTCCGGGCAACGTCCCAATGTCGCGACCGCTGGACAGACCGATCTTTGCGGAGATACCGCGGTCGCCTCCAAGTATTCGCCGACCGGTTATCTGATTCCGGTGTGCACCAACGACGGCGTCTACGACGGCAATGTCACCGTGCCTCTGTACGGTACCTTGGGACGCAACACCGGTGTCACTCCCATGACCGTCTTTAACGACCTGCGCGTGGGCCGCGAGTTCGGCTTAAGCGAGCGCCTGCATCTCACCGGATATATGGACCTCTTCAACGTCATCAACAAATTCAACGTAGAAGCCGTAAACACTCTTTACACGCAAGCGGGCGTACCAACCGCGGCATTCGACCCGCGCCAGCTTCAGCTAGGTTTGAAGATTAGCTGGTAGTCAATTTTCCCCACCCCGACCCGCAACACGAATCGGCCGCCCAGCAACATCGGGCGGCCGATTTGCCTTGGGTGCCATGCCCTCGAAGCTCAGGCCTCACAAGTTCCGGCATGCGCGAATGGCGTGATTACTCTCTGAAATTCAAAAGAGACTTAAGGGGATTTTTGTACTCTGCGGAAATCAGGTTCGAGCTGTTCGACTCTTCCGAACCGCGACACGCGCGGCAGAAAGATCAAAACCAGGCCATAAAACAGCAAGGAGACCATCAACGTGCCCGCACTTCCAAAGCGCAAGTCCTCAACCACCAATTTAAACGCTCCCAATCCCACTGCCCCGTAGGCCACCCACCCCAACTCCATGCGGTTCCAGCGCGATCCGGCGTAACCTAATCCCAGAGCTGTCACGCACGTCACCGCCGTCCTGACCATAGATAATCTCGAAGCGCTCAGTCCTTCCCCGTAAAGGTGCGCCATCCCCGCGACGGCGAGTGCGGTAACCGCGAGTGCCACCGCAGCGGACGACACGCCCAACAGTACCCGAGTGGTCCAGCTTTCCGGGACAGCGCGCGCCCCCACGACGTAGCTTAGAAGCGCCGCTATCGCCAGTAACCAGAAGCTCCACTCTGGCCAAGCGGGCACCGAGCCTGCCAATGCGCTCCATGCGTAACCCAATAGCCCGCACACCACCGAGGCTGCAAGTAAGTAGAACGTCCCATGAATCCCAAAACTCAAGCGCTCTGTTCGTGTGAACACAATGATTGCTGCGAGCGCCGCCAGAGTCAGCAGTACTGCCCGCAAATTTCTTCCGTGCAGAAGAAAAACGCCCGCCAGAACCAGCCCCGCGGCATAGCTCATGCATACTCGCCGGTTCCAGCGCGCCGCGGCACGCGCAAATCGCTGCAACGCGCCCCAATAACAGAACATCGCCAGCATCAGGAAGACCAGTCCCAGCACCGCGGCTGCTCCGTGCCTGACTCGCAAGCTAACTGAGGTCCCCAAAGCAAACGCCACGGCCGCCTGCGCTACCTCTCCAAAGGTCCAGGTCTTGCCGATCAGGAATCCACGCACCACGAAGCTCACGCCGTAAATCAAAAGGAGCGCCAGGGACAAGGCCAGGATTTCGCGCGCACTTATTGGCAGGTAGCCCGCGGGCGCTCCCTCCGGCGATGTCATTACCAGCCCTAACACCCCCACGGCACAATCCGCCCCCAGTGCCGACATAGTCCGCAGGCCCAGCCAGCGCCCGCTCCATGCTGCTGCTTCGGTGAGGAAGGCGATCGCGAGTAACGCCACGGTCAGGGTGCGCAGCTCATGCGTGGCAACCAGCAGCGCCAATGCCGTTCCCACGGCCGCTGTGACCGCGATCCACGGAATCGCTTGCAGTTTTTCACTCCACGCCAGCCCCAGCGACAGTGTCACGTACCCCAATAGGACGATGGAGGCGAATCCGACGGTCAACTGCTGAAAGCGCACCGTCCCTTCCCACAGTAATGGCGCCAAAACAAAGGCCGAGGTCATTCCATAGGCCACGCTCGCGAAGTGGCTCTTCCGGTACGTGCGCGTTGCCCACACTAGCCACACACCCGCGTAGGCAATCCCCGCACCGAGCAGCAACCGGCGCGGCGCTGCTCCAGACTCCGCTATCGCGCGCAGCAAATAGGCTCCGGCAATCGCCAGCACTGCCTTCCCCAACACCGGCACCATGCTGACTGGTGCTTCGTGCTGTTCTTTTTCTTTCCGCTTGATTCCGAGGGCGGTTTCCAAAGGTGGGTTCGCTCGCGATGTTGCTGACTTCTCCAGAGCGGCCACGCGTTTCTCCAGCTGCTGAAGCTGTTCCTGGATCTGCTCGAGGCTCAGTTCGCTCTTTTCGGCCTGCTCCGGCATGTGCGCGCACCTGTGGCCGTGCCCCTCACTGGGCAGTATCCCGGGAGCTGACGGCCTTCGGGCCACACCAGCCGAGGTCGCACATCGATAGCCGTTTACCGACACGCTGGTCCATGACCACCATCACGCTACATAGTGACCGTCATCACTCAGGCGACAAGCCATGGATCAGGACTCCAGCCTTAGTTGATCGTGAAGCGGACATTCGCGAGGCCTTTATGTACTTGGGGTGCGCTCTGATCTGCTGGAATTTCCTTCAAGGCCTCCTCATAATCAAGGTGAAGCTGGCAAAAGCCACTGCAGCTTCGCGTCATACTCTTAACAGAGCTCCGGTATGGGATACGGGTGCTGGCAAAAAAGCCCGGCTTCACCGCTGTGGCTGTGGTGACACTCGCGCTTGGCATCGGTGCGAACACGGCGATCTTCATTGTTGTCAACGCTGGCTTCCCGATTTCAGTCCAACTACCGTCCAAAGCGGACCATTTTTCGTGCTGGATTCAGTCGACTTAGCCAGGTAAGGCCATTTGAATCATCGGAAGTTCTGGAGCGGGCGATGGGAATCGAAATCATCGCCGCTTGGCTTTTCAAGGACTTACGCAGTAGGGCTCGGACTGATTTGGAAGGACTTGGTAGCTTCTGGAACCCTTACTGCCGCCTCGATGCCGCCTCGTTTCCCCAGGATGTTCTTCACAACTTTGCGATTTGCTTCGCGTACTGCTTTGGGTACCGCTTGCGTGTAGATGTTCATCGTTGTTCGGATGTCAGCGTGACGCAACAGCGCCTGCTGAACCTTAATGTCCACTTCGTGCTCCCGCAACAACGAGGAGTACGTGTGCCGAAACGTATGCCATCCAACGCGCCCGATGCCCGCCGCAATTCCTGCGGGCACCAAATGATTCTCGCGAATCTTGCTCGGCCAGAACGGATTTCCCGTGGCTGGATTCACAAAGATCCATGGCGAATCGTATCCCTTCGTTCTTTGTCGATGTTCCTTCAAAACGATGGCCAAATCCAAGTCCATAGGCAACGGCTTTGCGGAACCTTCTGTCTTGGTGTCCGCGACTTCACCGATTACCCATGATCTCGCGATCGAGATCGTTGATCGGTCCCAATCCACGTCACTCCAGTTTAGTCCGGCGATCTCACTCACTCGCGGGCCCAAAAACAGAGCAACGAGCGCCATCGTTCTGTAAGGTTCTTTTAGCTTCTCTAGGAGCCGGTTGAACTCTTCGATGGTCAGAATCTTCGGAAGCCTGGTTCGTTTCGAACAACCTTTTACGCGAACCAGACTCATGGGATTCCGATCATGCGGGACCAATTCCCATCGCATAGCCCAATCGAAGAGCATGTGCATCACCTCGCGAACATGCCCTTTACTCCTGCCGGAGAGTGGCAAACCTTTGATCCACAATTCGACAGCGAGAGGTTTTATGTGTGCGATGGGGCAATCCCCCCATTTGGGCCGGATCTGGCTCCTGATCCAACTCAAGTAAGTACACCGAGTGACCTTTCGCTCGGGCAGTGCCTCCAGAATATAACGATCTAGCACCGCACCAAACGAGATTTGCTCGGCAGCCAGAAGGTCGTTCAATATCAACCTCCGGCCCTCCGTAGCCTTCCAAGCCTCGGCCTCGGTCATCTCGTCAACCGTTCCCAGAATCACCGAATGTGAACCACTACAGTCCCGATACTCCCACACCCAGACATGTGGGCCAGTCTTGCGAGGTTTCTGGCGCACATATCCGAACTGGTACCTCCTGCGCTCAAACACCATGGATCCTCCTTGTGTTTGAGCCTCAAGGGTGGCGCTCAGAGTTTAGTTCCATCTTCATCCAAGAGTCCAGTTCGGAAGGATAGAAAAACCAACGTCCAAACCGGAAATGGCCAGGGACCTCCCCCCTCGCGGCCATACGCTTGATTGTCTTCGGATGAACTCTCAAAAGCCCGGCCGCTTCATTAGATGTGAGAGGGCGCTCCACACCCAGACTCTGGCTATTCCGGACGTGTTCGCGCCCAACTACGAGAATCTGGGGAAGACGGCCAGCTTGTGTGCTCATAGGACGACTCCGTGCGTTCTATTCTTTAGCGCCAAATAACGCGCTCGACTCTAAACGTAGCGGTTCGAGTCGTCCAATACTTCCTACGTCGCACCCTATAGCTCTTGTCTATTCCACCTCGTTCCGCTTTCTGTCTGTGGCGCAGTGCTACAAAGGGTGACAAGGTGGGATACTCACCAAGGCTCTTTCGCCATCCTGCTGTTTTTTCAGTAATGCTGGTGACCAACTCCGCGAGCAGCCGCTCGAACCAGGGAGTCGGTCCAGTAGCTTCGAGTCTACACGCACCGGCGGCGGCAGACTTCGGCAGAAGGTGTTGACCTGCACCCCTCAGTCCGCAAGAAAGTGTATATGATTCAGCGGGACGAGGAGGGGAGTCATGGCGAAGGGAAAGCACAGCGAGGCGGAGATCATCGGGGCGTTGAAGCAGTTGGAAGCGGGGCGGACGGCGGAGGACGTCGGTCGGGAGATGGGCGTGTCGAAGCACACGATCTACGCCTGGAAGGCGAAGTTCGGGGGGCTGGATGTGAACGAAGCGCAACGGCTGCGGCAGTTGGAGGATGAAAACCACCGCTTGAAGAAACTGGTGGCGGACCTGAGTCTGGACAAGGACATGCTGAAAGCGGTGATCTCAAAAAACGGCTGGGGCTCGTGAAGCTGCGGGAAGAAGTGCGCTGGTTGGGAGAGCAGTATCGGGCGAGCCAGCAGCGGATTTGCGGGCTGATGCAGATTGCGGTGTCGAGTTATCGCTACCGGAGCACGCGAAGCGATGTCGCGTTGCGCGGGCAGTTGGTGGAGTTGGCGCGTAAGAAGCCGCGGTGGGGCTACCGGCGATTGCACATTTTGCTGACTGCGAGCGGCGAGCGCGTGAATCACAAGCGGGTGTTTCGGGTGTACCGGGAGGCGGGCTTGGCGGTGCGTCGCAAGGCGCGAAAAAGGCTGGTGCGCGAGGGTTCGCCGCAGCCCACGCTGACGGCGGCGAACCAGGAATGGGCGGTGGATTTCGCGCACGATGCGCTGGCGAACGGGCGAGCGATCCGCGTGTTGACAGTGGAGGATGAGTACACACGGGAATCGCTGGCGCTGCCGGTGGACACCAGTTTTGCGAGCCGGCGCGTCACGCGGGAACTGGAGAAGATTCTGGCGGAGCGGACCAAGCCGCTGGCGATTCGTTGCGACAACGGGCCGGAGTTTACCAGCCGGCATTTTCT
>Ga0187784_10003594_pt1 | contig 12537 bp, 7 predicted proteins | sample 1015_SJ02_MP15_2_FD_132964 | JGI IMG/M metagenome (GOLD analysis project Ga0187784, IMG submission 132964) | Tropical peat soil microbial communities from peatlands in Department of Meta, Colombia - 1015_SJ02_MP15_20_MG | ecosystem: Environmental > Terrestrial > Soil > Wetlands > Peat | place... | reverse complement strand
GAGGTCCCTCGCTGCTGCAGCTCGGCGTTCCACGCTAGTCCTGCCACGACCAACAGCGCGACAATCGAAATGAGCGCCGAGACGATGTAATACTGTTGCGACACGAAACTCAAGCGTATCGCGGCTCCGGCCGGCAGCGACGGAACGATCCAACCGTTCGAAACGCCGTCGACGATCACGTGCGGCAGCACTTTACCATCCAACGTCGCCCTCCACTCGGGATGGTATGCTTCGCCGAAGACGAGCAGGAAGGGACGATCGGTTCGTCCGGCGCTGACGTCGATGGCGGTTGGAGTGCGCCGCTGCCAAACGAGCCGGAACGGCTTCGTCTGCGGAAGCGTTGCGGGATCGAGCGAAAGGAGCCCGATCTTAACCTGGTAATCGGCGCTCGCGACCACGTGGCGCCCGCGGGCAAGAAAGACCGGGCCCGATCCGATTCTCTTGCCGTCGACCAGTAATGGAAGCTGCGCCAGTGAGGGCGGCCAGCGCAACGCTCGCGCGGGCATCGCATGGAGGTTGTAATTCAAATTGGAAAACTTCGGATGCGTCCTTCGCGTGAGGAACCAAATCCCCGTAACGCGCTGTGAGGCGTCGTTCCAGTCATTTGGAAACGCATTCAGGAAGTTGATATCGAACGATCCGTCGCGCGAGATCGGAAAGAGGCGGTATGCAACGCGTCCGTCGCGCGCCAGCGCGACGGCGAACCATGTGTTCCCATTCCCGGTGCCGGTCACGTTTCCGGTGACCTCCGGATCGCCGCGCAGCCCCTGGGCCGGGTATGCGAGCGAGAGCGCCTCAAAGCTGGGATCGGTTGCGCTCGCAAGCGTTCCGGAGAGCGCGGGCCCAGTTCGGTTAAACGCGAGATCGTCGGCGACCGCCGCCGAGATGACGTTCTCTCCAAGATCGCTGCGTTCGCCGTTACGCGCCTTGAAATCAAAGGTCACGTCGTTCCATCCCGGACGCAGATCGACCGTAAAGCTTACGGGGACGGGCGGCGGTCCCGCAAGCTGGTCGACGGTGTCGTACTCCTGATCGCTTGCCGCAATATCCGGCAATGCGACGCGTTGCGACGCGCCGCCTGCGGTAACGGTCATCACATCGGTAACTTGCAAACGGCTGACGCGCATCGAGACCGCAACTCGAGATGCGCTGCGGCCCGGGAGGAAGACGCGCACGTGCGCGTCGCGCGCAAAGAGGAACCATGAGATCGGATCGCCACGCTGCCACTGGTACGCCGCCGAGTCGTCGCGATACCATTGCGGCGGCATCATAACCGCCGACGTGCCGACAACGCCGTCTCCAAAAACGTACGGAAGCGTGCCGGAGAGATCGGCGGGGAATGCGCGGGTGCTGCGGGCACCGCGGCGCAGCGTGGTGGAAACCAGACCGTCGGGCCCGAAGGGTCCGACTGCCGTTGCGTGCAGGCGGTATTCACCGGGCGCGCGGACGACGACGCGCGTAGCACCGCCGTATACTTGCTTCTCCGACGCGAGATTGCGGGGAAGCGCTCGCGCAAGCGCCGCAATACGAGACTGCCACGCTCTTAAGTCGTCGACATTCACTAATGCGACCACCAAGTCGGGGTCGAGGTAACCATCCGAGACCCAGTGCGTTCCCGGTGCGAGCGCGATGTTGCCGTAGCGCGTCCACGCACCACCGGAGGGTGCGAGCGAAAGATACCTGCTGTCGATCTCCAGTGTCTGCGGCGCAGCTCGATCGAACAGCAAGCCTTGATCCATTGCGAAGACGGCATAGACGCCGCCGCTGGTTACGTTGAATCGCGTCCACCACGTCGCGTCGGCCGACGGCGGGTGAACTCGTATGCCGCCCGCGAGCGCTTCGTTGACGGCGAGATCGCGCTGCTGGTCCGCGCCGGCCGGCAGAATCGGCGAGAGCGACTGCAGCGCAACGGTGAATTCGTCCGAAGAGCGAACCGGCGGATCGAACCGCGCTTTGCCCTGCGCCATCGCATCGACGTCGCCGAGATAGCCGTCGGAGAATGCCGGGACCGCGCTGACGACGGGATGGCTAACGCCATAGATCAGCGGCAGCGTATCGCTGACGCGATAGACGCGCAGCGGCCCGTCGGCGCGCACCGGTGACGCGCCGGTCACGCGCTGCAGCAGGTCGTGCGTTAGCGTCGTACTGTTGAAGCGCGCCTCGCCCGGCGAGCTAAAGTCGATCGCGGGAACGAAGTCGTCGCGCTGCAGGATCGTATCGACGCCCATCACGCGAAGCATGTCCGCCGAGAACGGCAGCCCTTCGCGCGTCGCGCGATAGGCGCGGCGCACCCAAAGGTCGGCGCCTTCGGATGGCTCGCTGCCCAGCAAACCGTAAATCATCGGCCGGTCGACCAGGGAATCCTCGATGTAGAATTGCGGATTTCCCCAATCGAACTGCTCGAGAAACTGGGTCGGAAAGAGCGCGACGCGCCGTCCTTGGTCGTCGCCGACCAGCGCCTTCTCGCGATATTCCCACGGCGGCAACGACTGCGCGGCGTAGTTCATCTTGTTCGTGATGACGGGAATGAAAGCGACGATCGGCACGGCGATTGCGAGCGTTCTTGCTGCCGACGTTACCCATTCCAAGCGATGGGATTGCGAGCCGCCGCGCTTAGCGATCTGCTCGCCCAGCGCCGCGATCGCGGCGTAAACCGAAAGCCCGTAAAGCCCCGCCATTCCGAACTCCACGCCGGCTACCCACTTGTAAGAGAAGCGGAACATTTGGAAACCAGGAAAGTTCCGGTAAAACTGGTCGTAGATCGGGGTCGTCACCGCGTCGCCGAGCGCGTAGTGATAGTAGCCCACGACGAGCGGAATCGAAACGAGCGTCACTAGCAGAAAGAAGAGCGTCGCCGGGCGCTGGTTGCGCCGAAACGCGATTCCGCCGAGGGCGACGACCGGGACGAACCACAGCAGCGTGCTGAAGAATCCCGAAGCGTATGCGGCGGCCCACGGAAAGTATGCGCGTCCGCCAAACGAAACGAAGGTTGCCCAGTGACCTAGACCGCGCATGACGTTGACAAACGACGTCGCGGCATTATGCATCGAGGGGCCTTCGGTCAAGACGCCGCCCAGCCAGACGCCTCTGAAGTAGTCGACGAACGGCACAAGCCAGTACAGATTGATCGCAACCGCGGCCGCGGCAGTGGCGGCAACGACGGGAAGCATTCGGCGCTTGCCGCCGGCGTCGGAGTCGAATGCAAGCGTAACGACGACGAAGATTGCCAGGACGACCACGTTGATCGCGACCAGCGGAGGGTTGATTCCCCCTCCGACGAGCACGAGGAGCGCAGTGGCGAGCGCCGCCCGCCAGAGGTTCATCTCACCGCGCACCGCGCGCGCCGTCACGCCGACCATTGCGGGAAGTGTCGCGTACGTGAGCAGCCAGACGATCTGCGCCTGCGAGTTGAGCGCGACGTACATATTGAAAAGGTAGGCGCCGGAACCTGCGATCAGCGCGATCTCGTCGAGCCACGGCGCAAGCGAGCTCAGGCAGTAGTACATCGACCACAGACAGCCAAGGTAAACGATGAAGACCAAGGCGTGCTGCGCGAAATCTTGCGGGATACGCAGCAGCTGCGCCGTTCCGTAAAACCACGAGTACGGCGTTTGGTAGGGAACCCAAAATCCGGTGTGGGTTCCCATGGCTACTTGCGGATTCCATGCGTGCAGAAGCCGGCTCAAGAATTGCAGCGGGTCGATGTGCAGCGCGGCCTGCCCGTCGTTGAGCTGGACGCCGCTGCCATAGCCGGTCGTGACGAGCAGGGCGAGCGCGACGAAGAGTGCGGGAACCAGCCACTTCTGCAACGTGACGGGAAGCGATCGATCGAGGCCGGCCAAACCGATCGCCCGGCGCGTGGGTGCGGCCGGTGCCGTATCGCCGGCCGTCTGCTCTTTCACGCGTAAGCCTTTCCGTAGAGTCGAAATGGACCTTCCAAAGCGAGATGCTGGTCGACCGACGCTGCCGCGAAAAGCTCGTCGACCTGCGCTTGCACGGCTTCCAGCTCGATGTCAAGCAGGATACAGCGATACTCGATTCGACGCACGCACTCGAACCCGCGCGAGCCCTCGTCGTGACAGGCAGGGCAGAGCGAGGGGCGCAGCGCTACCGCCGGACCGACCGGAATGCCGCGAACCTCGCTGGTCATGCCGAAGAGCGCGAGGGTTTTAACGCCGAGACCCGAGGCGAGATGACTGAAGCCGGCGTCGTTTCCGACGAAGACCTCGCACTCCGCAAGCCGGCGAGCCGCCGTGGTCAGCGGCTCGCGGACGATATCGATTGCGCCGTTACCTTTAAAATCTTGCGCAGCCCGTAACGCCTCGCCCTCCTCGTGTGGACCGAGAAAGAAGCGCACGCTTCGTCCGCGTCCGGCCTGCGCCAGGGCAAGGGCGACGAATCGCTCGTAGGGCCAGCGCTTCGCCTCGTTCCCTTTGTAGGCCATCGAACCAGGGTGGATGCCCAGCATTCCGGGGATCCTGCGCGCGCGCCAGGATTCCGGAATCCAATATTGGAGGTCGTCGGCTCCGTGCCGCAGATCCAGCGCCCGAGCAAGCCGAAGATTTTCGGCGATCCGGTGCCCCCCACGCAGCCTCACTCGCACGTTGGGTGCGGTTCGTGCGATGGCACTCGCCGCGCCGCCATATTCGTGGAGGGCAAGCCGCTTGGCGCCCACCCCTCGAGCGATCGCCGCGTATTGCCAACGCGTCGCCGGAAAGGGTAGAACGCAGAGATCGTAGCGATGCCGGCGCAATCGCCGGATCCGGCGCACGGTGTCGAGCGCGCTCGGTCGCAGCGGGAGCTCGACGATCTCCCGCACGGCTCCGAGCGCCCCCACGTATTCGCTGACCGGCGCGTGCATCGTCAGCGCATCGATCGTCCACTCGTCGCGGTTCAGGCCCCGCAGCACCGGACCTGCGGCCAGGGCGTCGCCAAGCCCTGGTAGCAGCAGTACCAGCGCGGTCCCGCGGGCCAAGAGCAGCTAGTCTCCGATGACGAGTGGGATGACGATTTCGTGCGAGCCGGCGGCGCGGTCGAGGCTCATCCTCGCGCGCGGACGGTCGTAATAGCGCAGGATTCGCATCCGGTAGAAGATCGCCAAGGTGTCTTGAAAGACGTTCCAGATCGCCGGAAAGCGCAGCCGGCTGCAAACGCGCTTGAAGTTCACCGTGATCGGCGCTTCGACGATCCTGTACCCGAAGTGATGGACGTTCGCCAGCAGCTCCAGATCGAAGGCAAAGCGCTTCACCAGAATCCGCGGAAGCACGTGCTCGAGCACCGGCCGCTTGAAGAGCTTGATTCCCGTCTGCGTGTCGCGCACGGGCAAGCCGAAGAGCGCGCGCACGAGCATGTAGTAAATGTAGCTGTAAATGCGCCGCATCGGCGGATAGTCGAGCTTCGATTCCGGATGGAACTTGGAGCCGATCACCGCGTCGGCATCGCGAGCGCGCATGATCTCGAAGAAGCCCGCAAGCTGTTCCGGATGCAGATCCATGTCGGCGTCGAGAAAAGCGACGTAATCGCCGCGCGAATAACACGCTCCGCAAATCAAGGCGTTGCCCTTGCCCTCGTTTTGCTTGCAGCGCACGACGCGCACGTGATCCGGCCACGTACGCAGCGCGTTGCTGGCCGCCGCGTGCGTTCCATCCATACTGCCGTCGTCGATGACAACGATTTCGAAGTCGATACCGAGCGCGTGCATGACCTCGACGGTTTCGCAGACGTTCTCGGCGATCGAGTTGGCTTCGTTGTACGCGGGCATGAGGATCGAGAGCATGGCGATGGAAAGTTGGCTCTTTAGAAAGAGCGGCCTGCTCTAAGCAATCGGGCCGCTTTAAGCAATCGGGGCTTCACGGTTCTCCGGTGGGCTGACGAGGTTGCGCTCGAACTTCGCCACGATCGTGTGCCATGCCAGGTCGAGCTCCTCGACTCCCAGCATCCGCGCAACGGCAACGAAGACCGTGCCGCCGATCGCGATTTGCCCGAAAAGGAACCAGGCACGCGACGCCAGCGTCGCTTCGGGCGTGACGCCGAGTGCGCCTATCCAACCGAGCGCGGCAAGCATCGCCAGCGAGCTCAGCACGACCTTACCGCTTGAAAGCAGCAGCGCACCCCAATCGATTCCCGCAACGAGGCGCGCGACCACCAACAACAGGAGCACCGCCTGCATGCTCTGACTCAAGGAGTTCGCGAGCAAGAGCCCACGCGCGCCTAAGCTCGGCAGCCAGACGAGCGAAAGCAACACGTTGACGATAACCGTGACGACCGAGATCGTCACCGGCCAAAGCGTCTCACGGCAGGCAAAGCAGCAGCGCGTCAGCACTACGTTTGCGGCAAGCGCAACCAAACCAATCGCCGCGTAGGGCAAGAGCGAAGCGGTCAGATCGGTCGCGCTGGCTTGGAACGTCCCGCGCTCGAAGAGCGCTTGCACCATCGGATGCGCCAGCGCAATGAGGGCGCAAACCGATGGAATGGTGATGAAGTTTACGAGACGCAGTCCGGTCACCGCGCTGCGCGCCACACCGCGACGGTTTTCACGCGCGAACTGCGCCGCCAGCAGCGGAAAGATGACGGTCGCAATCGCTGCCGCGAAAATTTGCTGTGGGAAATTCACGAGCTTCGTGGCGTAGTTCATTCCCGCGATATAGCCGGGTGCGAGCGTCGAGGCGAAAAACCGATCGAAGAAAAGCGCGAGCTGGCCGGCCGCGGAACCGACGATGATCGGGCCGAGCAGCACCCAGATCTTCTTTAGCCCCGGATGACGCAGATCGATGATCGGCCGGTACTTGCCGATCGAGAGAAATGAAGGAAGCTGCACGAGCATTTGGGCGATCAAGCCGAGCACCGTTCCGAGCACCAGCGCGTAGATTCCGATACCGTGGCTCAAGAGGACGACGCATGCGATCGTCACCACATTCACGGCGACTCCGACCATCGCGGCCGAGCGGAAACGGTGATAGGCGTTGAGCATCGCGGAGAGGACGCCGCTAAGGCTGACCGCGACGATGCTCGGCATCAGCCACCGGGTCATGCGAATCGCAACGCCCATCTGCGGCGCGGGAAAACCGTGGGCGATAACCGGCACGTACCAACGCGCCGTGAAATAACCCACGATCGCGCAGGTACTCAAAACGATGGCGAGCATGTTGAGCACGGTGCTGGCTAAACGCCAGGCTTCGTCCTCTTTGCGGTGTGCGAGGTACTCGGAGAAAGTCGGAACGAGCGCGCTCACGAGCGCGCCGTTAAAAACGCCGAACAGAATGGTCGGGATCGTCGCGGCGGCGAGAAAGGTGTCCATCTCCCAGCGCGTGCCATAGTATCGCGCACTGACGACCTCACGCATGAAACCGAGCAGCGTCGAAGCGAACGTGGCTCCCATGATGAAGAGGGTCGAACCTGCAATCGAGGTGCGCCCACGGGCACGACGAAGCTCCGGGACGACCTTGAGATGGGGCGTCGGTCTAATGCGCTCCGTCCCTCCGCAAAACGGCTGGAATCGTCTTCGCGACGATCAGCAGGTCACCGAACGGGGTCCATTCGTCGACGTAGCGGTTGTCCAATTCCATCCAATGCTCGAAAGAAACGTCGCTGCGTCCATTGATCTGCCACAGACACGTGACGCCTTGCGGCACGCTCAGCCGGCGCAGCGCAAATGCGTCGTAATGCTCGACCTCGTTCGGCAGCGCCGGGCGCGGACCGACGAGCGACATTTCGCCGCGTACGACGTTGAGGAGATTGGGAAGCTCGTCGATGCTGGTCCGCCGCAAGAAGCGTCCGAGCGGATGGAGCCGCGGGTCATTGCGAATCTTGAAGACGGGCCCGTCGACTTCGTTGAGGTGCATCATGCTCGGCTGCATCGCATCGGCTCCGGAGACCATCGTGCGAAGCTTGAACATCTTGAAGCGACGGCCGCCAATGCCCACTCGCTCTTGTGCGAAGAAGGGCGTTCCGCCGGTGACGCAGACGATCGCAGCGGCCGCCAAGGCAACGATCGGCGCCGTAACCATTACCAAAATGGCCCCCAGGACGACGTCGATCCCCCGTTTGAGCAACGGCCACGACTCCGGAACCTCTCGAGTGGTACGAGCGCTCATCGCGATCGGTACGGCGCCTGAAACTCTCATTGCAGGAGCGCCCGTTTGACGGTTTGTCCCACGAAATCCAGTCCTTCGACGTCGCCGACCGCACCGCCGCCTCGCGGTCCTACGTGAACGAACGGAACGTACTCTCGAGTATGATCCGAACCCGGCGCAGTCGGATCGCAACCGTGATCCGCGGTGAGAATCACCTCGTCGCCGGAACGCAACCGTTTCTCGATGCCGGGCAACAGCGCGTCGAGTTCTCCGAGGGCCCCGGCGTAACCGCGTACGTCCCGGCGGTGACCGTATTTAGAATCAAAGTCGTTGAGATTCGTGAAAATGAAGCCTCGGTCGATCCGATCGAGCAAGTCGAACGTTTTCTCCATCGCATCACGATTGTCGCTGACGCGCGTTGTCGAAGTTATCCCGCGACCACAAAAGATGTCGCCGATCTTTCCTACTGCGTGCACCTCGATGTACCCAGTTTGTAGCTCGTCGAGCAGGTTCGCGGGCGGCTCGATTGCATAGTCACGACGATTCGGCGTCCGCGTAAAAGCCCCCGGTGCTCCGGTAAACGGGCGGGCGATGACCCGGTTGACGCCGTGCGGCGGCTGGAGCATCTCCCGGGCTGCACGGCACCATTCGTACAGGGTCTCCAGCGGAACGACCTCTTCGTGTGCCGCCACCTGAAAGACCGAATCGGCCGAGGTATAAAGGATAGGCCGTCCGCTAGCGATGTGCGCCGGCCCCAGCTCATTGATGACCTCAGTACCCGATGCAGGCTTGTTCCCAAGCGGCTCCGCGCCGGTGATGCGCGTGAACGCTTCTACGACCTCCGGCGGAAAGCCATTGGGATAGGTTGGGAAAGCCATGCTCGTGATGACGCCCATCATTTCCCAGTGGCCGGTGATCGTATCCTTTCCGCGGCTGCGTTCGCGCAGACGGGCAACGCGCGCTTTCGGATTCTCAACTCGCGCAACGCCCGCGATCTCGGTGAGCAATCCCAGCCCGAAGCGCTCGAAGTTTGGAAGTTGCAGTGAACCCATAGCCCGCGCAACGTTGCCGATTGTGTTCGCTCCCGGCGCATCGCCATATTCAGCGGCGTCCGCAAGCGCGCCAACGCCACCCGAATCGATGACGATCGCGACCACGCGCTTCATCCGTTTACGGCCGGTACGCGAGATTAATGAAAGGTTCCTGTGATAGGAAAGAGGGCCATCGTCGAAAAAGCGTTGCAACCGTGCCAAGAATCGCGCTCTCGGCGGCGTTCGTCACGTTACTGCTCTTTCTCACGTGCGCCGCAGTTCGCGCCGCAACGCCCGCGCCGGCTGTCTCCGCATCTCCGATGACGCAAGCGACGACGGCTCCCGCGGCGCAGAGTACGACGGCTCCCACGCCGCAGAGCACGACCGCTCCCACGCCGGCAGCCGGCGCCGCGCCGTCGCCGCAAGCATCGGCGCCTCCGCCCAGGACGGTTCTGTATCTGAGCGCAAAGAAGATTGACTTTTACTACGATCGTTTCCTAATGGAGGCGGACGGCAACGTCCGGTTGCGAACCAGCGACGGTTTTACGGTAAGCGGCGACGCCTTCTCGATGGACTTAAAGCTCAACCGTTTCATGGTTGCCGGCCACGTGACGCTGCACGACGCCACCGGAACGGTGAGCGGCGCGGCGATCTCCGATTTTCTCAATTTTAGACGCATTTACTTCGTTCCGGTGACGACCGAGCCCGATCGCTGGACCTTTCTCGACGGAGACTTGGCGCATCCGGTGAAGGGCCGCGTGATGCCCGACGACGCCTTTTACTTTCCGATCATCTCGCAACGTCCCAGCATCACCGCCGGCGGCGCCGTCATCGACACGCTAACGTACGTGCGATTCATCAACTCGCATACGTATCTTGCGGGCCTGCCGGTGCCCCTTGGAACCGACGTCGTCAATTTCTCGTCCAATCAATATTTTGCCCAGAACACGCTCTCGGGCGCCACCGTCGATCTCACCTGGACGATGGCCGGCAGCCCCAACGCGTTGACGGCGCTCCACGCGCGCTACGATCCCACCTATAAGACGTATCTCTCGATCGAGCAGCATTTGGTGGGAGATCACGATTACGCCGTTTTCTCCGTCAACCCGGCCACGCGCGCGGAGAAATGGTGGAACCTTCTTCTCTACGAAAAGCTGGGCAGCCGTTTCCAGATCCAGTCGTTCACGCAATATTACACGCAGCAGAACTGGCTGAGCGAGCCGCGCGCGGCACAGCAGACGACCTTCATCAATGCCACGTATGCTTTTCCGCATTCGTACGTGCAAGCGACCTCGCAGCTCACCAACTACAACGTGCTCGGACCGGGGTCGCTCGAAGAGCCGAACTCTATCGCCGGCAATCTGTCGCATCCCTCGCAGGTTCAGCTAACGGCGACGAGCTTCCAAAACAAGATCGGGGATCTTCCCCTCTTCGAGCAAATCTACGAAGGCTACGGTTTCAATCACGACACGGTGGGCGCGTTGCAGTACCTCAACGGTTTTCCGCCGTACTGGCCGCCGCACGATCCGCCGATTCCGGTGCCGGGGCTGCAGGCGTACGGCGCGCTCTGCCCGCACCCTCCTTCGACGGTATACACGTACTACTGCCCGGTCTATACGACGATCTACAACACGGTGCTCGGCGCAAACTTTTTCACTCCTGCCCTGAAACTCAACAATCCGCCGAGCCCCTACCAAACCTACTATTTCAACGCCGCCTTCACCAAACAGTATCAATGGAATTCGCTGCCGCACTGGATCAGCACGGAATCTACGAACTTTTCAATCAGCCGGCAGTTCACGCGCGCGTTGCACACGTATCTCGGCTACCAGATCCAAAACGTCGGAGATCATTACATCAACGGCGGCTACCTGCCGTGCGAGCCGGTCAACACGTACTTTTGCCCGCTGAGCTTTACGTCGTTTCGAGGCGTTTCCACGCTGCGCACGACGAGCTTTGGCTTCAACGATACGCCAAATCCGGAATTCAACTTTTCGTTGCTGGTGCGCCATCATGACGACTTTCCGATTCCGGTGCCGGGCGTCTTCGGATTACCGCCGAACAACATTCTGGGCCAGCCGCTCTACAGCTGGTATCTGGGCGAGCCGCCGTACGACGCGACCGGCGACGTTCGTTTCGTCATCTTCCCGCACGCGTTAGCCGACATTTCACGCACTTTTTACTGGTACGGCAATCCGTACCGCACGCAGTTTTGGCAGCAGAACTTCGTGATTCAGATACTGCCGATATGAGACGCTGCGCGCTCTCGATTGCGGTTGCGGCCTTGGCCTTGATCCTGCTTGCCGCCGCGTCGTCGGTCGTGGTGAGCGGACAGCTGCTCGCGTATCAGGACGGCTACGTTTTCTTTACGACCGGCGACGGGTTTCGCGTGGCGCGCGACATCGTGATTCGAGACGCCAAGACCGGCGGCCCCACTTCAATCCATCCCGCGCCGCGCGTCTGGGCGCGCGCAACCTTCGATTCCAGCGGCACCGTCACCGAACTCGATCTCTCCCGCACGCCGCTTCCACCCGAAGGAAGCTTCGCCGACGTTTCACACTTCGCCGTGGCGCTTTCGACGCCGGTGCCGAATCCCGACTTGCTCAAAGCGATCGAGACTCCCGAGCCGGGAAGCACGGTCGCATCGATCGTGCAATTCTCCGGCAAGCCGGTGCTCGTGACGTTCATCGTGCAGGTGCCGCCGAACACGCCGTGGACCGCCAGCGTTTACATTACCAACGACGTGAGCGGCTGGAACGCGCAGGCGATTCCTATGGATCGCGTCGACGCGCTGCACTACCAAATCACCCGTCGCTACAACTCCGGCACGATCTTTCGCTATCTGTACGATCGTGGGACGTTCCAATCGCAAGAGGTCGCTCAGAACGGCCTGCAGCGAGCGCCGCGCCAGCTTATCGTCACCAATGCCGACGTTCGCGTGATTCGCGACACCGTTTACGCCTGGCAAGACTCGATCCCGGGCGGCCCCAGTCAGATACAACCGCAGATCATGCCGACCCCGTACAATCCGGCGCCGTTCCCGAACCTTCCGACTTGTCTGCCGGCGCCGCAGCCGCCGGGAACGAAGCGGCCACCTCCGCCACCAGGCTGCCCGCCGTAGCGCGTATCTCATAGAAGAGCGCGGAAGTTAGGACCCCGTAAGCGGGAACGCTCGTCGCGGCACATCCATGTGCCGCTCCTGCTCGCGCACTTTTTCGGGCGAACAAGTTCGGAAGCAGCCATCCGTGGCTGGCCCGAAAAAGTTGCGACGCCGCGCTTATGGAGTTCCCGCCCCTCTAGCTCAGCTGACCTGTCGCGCCAAAACGCCGTCAAGCAGGAGGCGCGCGATTGCGAGCGATGCGACGTGGGTTGCAACGCTGTCGGCGCGGCTGGTGAAAGCGATGGGGATGCGAGCGCCGAGGACGACGCCGGCG
>Ga0187784_10003593_pt1 | contig 12540 bp, 6 predicted proteins | sample 1015_SJ02_MP15_2_FD_132964 | JGI IMG/M metagenome (GOLD analysis project Ga0187784, IMG submission 132964) | Tropical peat soil microbial communities from peatlands in Department of Meta, Colombia - 1015_SJ02_MP15_20_MG | ecosystem: Environmental > Terrestrial > Soil > Wetlands > Peat | place... | reverse complement strand
TTCGGCAGCACCGTTAGGCAGAAAAGAGAAGACAGACAACAAACTGCACTCTTCTCAAACGCACTCTTCCACAACATCTACGTCACAAGAATCAACCCAAAATAGTTTTGTCCCAATGCCGAGGAGATTGGCGCCAAGGAACATCATTGGCGCTACAGTAACTCGTTGAGAACTCGAGAGTTCAAACGAAAAAACAAGTACTGACAAGAATTAAAATCCGATTCAGAAATTAAGCTAGTATAGCGAGTCGTAATTGTTATAAGCGGGCGGGGAAGGCATTGAACCTCGTTTGAACCTTCTGGTTCTGAATGGATGTCAAGCCTAAACGGTTTGTCTCTGTACAATCGCATTAGCTTGACTTTTCAATCTCCATAGTAGCCACGTACTCTCGATTTTTTGGCGGATTCTTGTCTCTTGAACTGTCAAAGACTAGTTGGGTCTTTCGGCGAAAGTGTTCTGCTGCGATTTGTAAGTGGCAAAGGGCAATGCCCATATTGACAGGATAGTAACTCCCGCCTAAAGCAGTTCTGAGAAGGCCAGACTTGGAGGAATATGCATGAATTTCATTCTTGTTGCCGGTAAAATACCAGTTTTGCAGGTTTACTGCTGATGGAGCAAGACGAGCTGGTTCTAGCAGTTCATCGGCACCGTCAATGTTGGTTATTTCTGAAAGAGATTGTCTTTTGAACTCTGAAGTACTGGTCCTGTATAGTGTCTCCTTTGAGTTTCCAAAAGACATCAAAATTATGAATTCAAGGTTTGAGGATTCTGTCACGTCTTTAGTTGGTTGAGGAATGCCTAACCAGCAGCTGCCCAATCCAGTTGCTGAAAAATAAAGGTCCATCTGTTGAAGCATGAAACCAACGTTGACTTTGTAGGCGTCTTTAGGTTCCGCAAATGCTGCAATAAAGTGAGGTGCCTTGTTCCTAAATTTCCTATTCACCTGGTTTGGTGAAATAATTTTGAACTCTGTCTTAATCTCAGCTATCATCGACTTTAAAGACTGCAAGTTTTTTGAAATCTCTTCAATCCGATTGGAGTTGATTGGACTTGGGTCATAATCTCTGATTGATTTTCTCCTAAAAATGGCGTCGTAAAGAGCAGATTCGTTCATCATTTTTCAAACACCAGCAAATTTCGATTATTTCTTTTAGGGATGAGTGCCTTTATGCCTCATTCTTTAGGTGTTAGTAGTGAGCTTGACCTAATAACTTTTATCAAAACGTAAAGAGCCAACATTTAATTCTCAAAATTGTCCAAAACTGATACAAATGAAAATTAGCCAAAAGTTAGATGGAATTGTTAAAATTGGCTTTTGGCGGGCGGGGAGGGATTTGAACCCTCGACCCCCAACTTAGGAGGCTGGTGCTCTATTCGTTGAAATCATTTTTTGATGAGCAGACATTTGATGTCTTTCTAAGAGAAGGACTTATAGGAGTGGCAGTGGTGATGGTATATGGTGTTTCCATTTGGAAATTGCAATGGATAAGCAAGGCCGTATCGTCATCCCAAAAGAAATCAGAGAAAAATACGGTCTTTCAGAAGAAGGCAAACTGGAATTGGTAGCCCGAGAAGACGCCATCGAGCTCATTCCACTGACAAAAGAAGATGACTTGGCAATCCGTGCTCTAAAAGAGCCATGCAAAACTGGCAGCCTAGAAACGCGCGATAAAACCTTCACACGGGAACATGCGTGGAAACGATGAGAATAATCGACGCAGACATCCTTGCCTATGCCCTATTCCAGAAGCATGATGCCCACCCATATTGTTGGCCCCCACTGCAGAATGCAATTTACGGAAAAATAAACGCCGCAATCGTAACTGCCAGCCTGCTCGAGGCATATCATGCATTGGTAGAGGACTACCACGTTGAAAGAGAAGAAGCATCATACAAGCTTGATGGGTTGACTAGAAGCACAAGAATACGATTTCTCCCTCTAACGGTTGAAGTAGCCCGAAAAGCGCTCGAAATAGCTAAGCTTCACAAAGTCCGCTCTTTCGACGCTAACCTCATAGCTTCCGCCGAAACAAACGGGATAACCGTGATAGTGAGTAACGACGCCCACATCGCTAGACTGTGTAAGGAACGAGGACTCATCATCGAAAACCCGATACCTAAAGAAGTAGCAAAGAAAATGAAGCTCTAAAGCAGCTTCCGCTTCTTAACACAACGCCACGCAAATCTGCAAGCGAAGTGTTTTGAAGAAACGAGCAGACATACGGCAAGATTAAGACATAACTGGCGGGCGTGGAGAGATTTGAACCTTCGACCCGCAACTTAGGAGGCTGCTGCTCTATCGATACTGAGCGTCGAGAAAAATACATAACGGGCTGATTTACTGGTTTTAGCAGCTCCAGAAATTCCTCTTTTGTCAGACCGGGTTCGGCTTTATCTCTAACGCGCGCATTTTGCTTTTGGTCGCTTATGATGACAGTTTTTCCTTTGTTAAAGTTATTTCATCTTCAAAGTATTTTTGATTAACTAGTTTTCTCACGCGCAGGATTTTTTCAAGACCTTTCACAGTTTCTTTTTCCGAGATCGCGATTTCCCCGTCGAATAGGCTTATTATGGCTCGGCTTTCCTCCGCAGGATGCATCTGTGGATCGATGACTCCCAGAGTTGTGAAGCCTTTAGCTTTTAAGTCGGGCAGGAGCGCGCTGAGCCATTTTCTCGTGATGACTGCGTGGTGTTGGAGTAGGACGTCTGAGACGATTTCGATGCAAGCTCTCCTCGGAGCCGCTGGGGACGGACTCAAAGTTCGAAATGCCTTGGTTAGTGCGATGTCTATTTCGGTTAAGTTTTCTACGCCTTTGAGCTTAACTACATTAGGCAGGCTTTGCATGATGGCGTCTGCTATGGGGTTGCATAGGAAAAGGTAAAAGTTGGACGGATGCTTTTCAGCTAAGGCTTTCTCGTTTCCTGTTTCAGGTGTTAAGTAAAAAGTTGTTTGGTCCGCTTCTGCTCCTGTCTCCAAGAAGCGTTTGATGAGTAGGCTTCTTTCGTCGCTGGAGGGTGCTGTCAACACGACGGCGTAACCTTCTGGTATCCCTCCCGAAAGCAACCTGTCAAGTTCCGTGGTGCCGGTGTTAACTCGTCCGGGCAACGCCTCAAACAGGGGTTTGGCTGGTTTGACGGTTATTGTTATTGGATTAAGCTTGAACGTTTTCGTTTCGCCAAGATCGTCCGTGTAGAAGAGTTCAGGGTTTAGGGTGTAACTGGAAGCTTTGCTTGCGCTTAGCTTCAATTTGATCGTTTCAACTTGGAATGGCTCGACACTTTTCTCTTTAAACTCGAGGCCTCCGTTTTGCAGGATACAGTAAGAAGGGAGACCCGAGACTTCGAATTCTGGGGAGACAATGCTGTCAATTCTAACAAGTGTGGCTGCTTTTCTTCCGACGCTGACCAAGTCTAGTCGCATTACAAATTCTTCTCGAACCTCAACCTGCCTGCGCACCATCATGTATGCACGGACATTTGCATGCGCGAAACTTGCTTGTGCTTCATCGCGAATTGCTTGTGCCTCTTCAAGTTGAGCTTTAGCCTCTGTGAGGCACCCCTGCTTGTCAAGAGCCCAGGCGTAATACAGTTTACTCTCAACAATGTTCCCGCTGGCGCCGAAATTTACTTTGAACTCTGCGAACGTTTCCTTGAAATATTGATTTGCCTCGTTCCATTGACTCTTGCCTGCGTAAAAAACAGCTTTCGTCAACCGTCCCCGCACATATGGGTTAAGAAGAATTTCTGGCGGCAACTTCATGAGTTTTCCATAGAACTCTTCTGAATGCTCCGGTTGTCCAAGCCGAGCATAAAGCCTTGCGAGAGTAGAGTACGCGACTCCCTTAACCATTTCTGAATCTGTTTTCTTAGACAATTCAAGAGCTTTCAAGGCATATGGAAGTGCGGCTTGAAAATTGCCCATTTGCGCAAACGACGAAGCAGAAAACGCACTTGCCTCAACCAGAATCCAATAGTAACCGGCCTTTGTCGTGTCCTCGATTTCAAAAGCCTTTCCGAATTTTCTGAGCGCTTCAGGCTCAAGAAGACACATGTTAAGGACAAAACCTGCAAAGCTATAGGCCCCCTCTAATGTACGGGGATTTCCTAGTCCCCCACCCATGGCAACCAGGCGTAATAGTTCTGCAACCGCTTCTTGGGGCTTACCCACTCTAGATAGCGCTAATCCAACTCCCAACATTGCCGTCCCTCCTAGTATTGCCGCCCCCGCCCCAACCAATTCCAACGCCGGAAAAGCAGGCGTATATTCTTCCTCAAAAACTCGCAAGGCCTCTTCGTAGTCTTTCAAAGCTTCAACGTAATTATTACGAAACGCAAAGAGTCTTCCTCCTTGCACGAGGATAATCGCGCTTTCCAAATGATCAGCGGCTAAATACGGCTCAGCTTTCTTCAATAGCTCAGCTAGATGAATTACATCGCCAAACTCGAAGGCTGACCACATGGCTTTTCTATAGGCGCGTAGTCTCGTGACCCCAATTTTGGTTGTGTTGGCAAGCTCTTCATATGTTTTCATTGCCTCTTTGGATCTGCCGTCATAGTCGAGGGCGTCACCTGCCCCTTCAAGGGCGGTATCCTTTTCTTCCGCACGCTCTGGTTTTTCTCCAACGGCTTTAATAACGAAGTTGAAATGCTTAAGAGCTTCCGAAGGGCTGAAGCGCTCTAGTTCGTCTGCGCCTGCAGCCAGAGAATATTTTATTGCTTTATCTTCGTTTCCGGCCTGTGCAAAATGAAATGCCAAGTCGCTGATGAAAGACTGCTTGGCATCCAGCTCCAATTTTTCTGCAATTCTCGCGTGATATCCCCGTTTGAGAGGCAAAGAAAGCTCTTCATACAGCACCTCGCGGGATTTTGCATGGTCAAACCTGTAAGAATCTTCCTCTACACAAACGATTGAGGTAGACTGGGCAATCAAGTTCAGCGTTTCAAGCACATCTAAACAGTCTTGTCCAAGGACCGCAGCTAAGAGCTCAGGGTTAAACTTCTCTCCGATTACCGAGGCGGCGTCGAGAACTCTTCTCTGAACGTACTTAAGCACGGCAAGCCTCCGAAGGATGATGTCTTTGATTTTGGATGGAATGCCGAATTCATCGATGGCGAGGCGCCACTCATTGTTTTCTTGGACAAGACCCTTGCGTTCATGAAGCATGCGGACGGACTCTACCACGAACAGCGAGTTTCCTCCACTTTCCTTTGCCAGCATCTCAGCAAACTCGTTCTGAAGAGTACCACCCAACATGTCCTCAGCCATTTTCACCACGGTATTTCGGGTTAGGTTTGAAAGCTTGATTTCGGTGAAAAGTTCCTCCCGCTTCATTCTACGCATCGTTTCGGCAAGCGGATTCGGTTTGCCTTCAACCTCAGCCGTGAGTTCTTCGCTCCTAAAGGTCGCAAGCACAAGGACTCTTTCTGAATCTTTTACGACTCTCGCGATATAGTGAAGCAGTGATAACGACGCAGAGTCCGCCCAATGAATGTCTTCGATGAACAGGACTACGGGGGCTTGAGTGGATATCAGTTGGAGGGTTTTGGTGATCGCTCTGAAGGCTTGGTCTTTCCAAACCTGAGGTGAAAGAGCTTCCGGTTTTCCAGGTTCTGCCAATTGCTTTGGTCCGGTGAACAATTCAGTTATTTCTCGTTCTCCGGTTTCGATTTGTGGGTTTGCGCTTGTACCCAGTGGAAGGCAAGTACTGTAGGGACTTGTGGGTTGTTCTTCTTCGATTGGCATGGCAGCGTAATAGTTATTGAAAGCTTCGATGAAAGGAAAGTAGGGGGCTGCGGCGTCGCTTAGGCACCAGCCAGCCATCACAGCTACCCCTTTTTTCCTGGCGGAATTCAAGAATTCGTGGGCAATTCGCGTTTTTCCGCTGCCGGCTTCTCCTGAAACAAGAACTGTTTTTCCTTTTCCTTCAACGGCTGAATTCAGAAATGACTGGAGCTCTTCGAGTTCTCGTTCTCTGCCTACGAGGACAGGGTCAACCAGAATTTGTGTTTTCATTGTTTCTTTATCTACCATTGGACTTGCCCTAGCAGCTACTCTATAATTGACGCTTCTTTGTATTTTAAACTTCAGAATCAACACCGGAATCAAGCTCTATTTATTTGATAAAGAGTTTTGTCATCAAGCCATCAACAGTTTAAAATACTAGTTACATAGATAACCTGAAAATTGTGAGTGATATGCAGCCTGCTGAGGAAAGAAGCCTTAGAAGCCGTTTGTTCCTGCCTTTTTTGATGTTGGCAAGTTTCTTAATAATCTCATTTGCAACTTTTTTTTCCACTGATTTGGTAGATGTTGCCAGGACGCTAAAAGTAGGCGTGGGAACCGCAAGCCAGATTTTGACGGTTGGCAGTTTTTTAGCTCTTATTATGGGCGTTGCAATGAGCTTTCTGGCTGTCAGATTCAAGCACAAGTCATTGTTCCTTTTGGGATTGGCATTTTTTGCCTTTGGAATTCTAGGTTGTTTCTTCGCCCCAAATTTTGCCTTCATGCTTCTCTTTAATATCTTGCTTGGAGGAGGCACGATAGCGGGCATTATGGTTTACACCATGATCGGAGATTTCTTGCCTTTGCAAAAAAAGGGTTTCGCAGTTGGGTTAACAGTAGCTTCAGGTGGCGGGCTTGCTCAGGTGATCATGCCTCAGGTGACGAGCGTAATCACGAATGCTGCGGGATGGCGCGCCGTGCTTTTGTGGTTCATCTTTCCACTCTCCATTGTTACTTTGCTCTTTGGGTTTTTCCTTCTTCCGTCAAAACCGCGGCAGGACCAGACTGCAAACAAGCCTAAATATGCGATGGCTTTCAAACAGATTTTGACAAACAAATCCGCAATTGCGTGCATGGTCGGATCGGCGTTATTTTGGTTCTCTGCCGTGATCCCCGTTTATGGAGTGACGTTTTACAGGTTGCATTTTCATGAGTCTCTTAGCACGGCTGCTATCTTCTATTCGATCGTTGCGGCAATGCTGCTTTTGGGGAGCGTAGTTGGGGGGCGATTGATTAATCGAATGGGAAGGAGGCGTCTCGCGGTTGTGGCAGGTACTTTTGAGGGAATATTCGCGGTTTTGATGGTTTTTGTTCCTAACGTGTGGGCATCTTTAGTGATGTGGATGGTATCAGGGGCTTTTGCCGGTGTAATAGCTGCAGCGCTTCTCGGTTTGGTTCTAGAACAAGTTCCAGGTTTTCGAGGCACGATGCTATCTATTACTACATCATTTCATTATGTTGGTTACATTTTGGCATTGTCAATAAGTGGCTTGTTGCTGAACGTTTACGCTAACAACTTTCAAATCATATATACAATGTTTGGGGCAGCCGCCATTTCGTCAGCCGCCGTTTTATTCTTCTTTGCCAAAGACCCTTGCATAAAACAGGTTCCTCCACCTACCTGACTGAAGACTCGCCTTATTTTTATCCACACCAAACTTCAAGTTTGAAGTCAACGGCCAATGCCTCATGGGATTTTTCAACCCAGCAAATTTCTATCCCGACCCAATTAGCACGCGAAGAGGACAAGGGAACACCTTTCACTGCACGCTTGCCCCAAAAAAGCGATAGGCAGCAAATTGGTCTTCAAGTAAAGATAGTTTTTTAAGTGTAAGGCTATATCTCCTGGCAAGATATTTGGGCTAGCGCTCAAACCGCGACGGATAAGCCTAGTTTTTCAGCCCGTGATTAGTTCGTTTCAGATTCTTCATTGATAGAAAGCTTTTTGAAGAATTGCAAACATAGTTGACATGTTGCGTCGTGGAGAAGTTGACTGGTCGTTATGTCTAAGCCTACGGTTTTAGCTGAACCAGTTTTCGTTGGGAGAGAAGCAGAACTACGAGAGCTTCAATCACTCCTGAATTCGGTAATTGAGGGCAAGGGCAGAACGGTTTTTGTTTCGGGCGAAGCGGGAAGTGGAAAAACACGATTAACCCGCGAATTCCTCCAGGCCGCGATTAAGCAGGGGGCGGCGGTGATGGCTGGCTGGTGCCTAAGCGATTCTCAAGTGCCCTATTTCCCCTTCATGGAAGCATTCAACAACTACTACGCTTCCCAAAACATGGAGGAAGACACAACAAGCTTACTTCAGCCACAAGCACATCTTGGCCTCGGAACGCCCGCACGGATTGGATTAGAAAGCGGAGAGAACCAAGTTACCTCCTGGCTCACGGGCCAAAAGCTTTCAGGCAAAGCAGGAGCCCTTTCTCCAGAAGCCTGGAAAGACCAAGTGTTTATCGCAGTCTCCGAAACACTGCACGCCATTGCAGCCCAAAACCCCTTGATCCTGTTTGTAGAGGATATCCACTGGGCAGATTCAGCCTCGCTTTCGTTGCTTCATTACATTGCTAGAGCAGTCAACAATTCAGAAAAAGTGTTGTTGCTTGCGACTTTTCGAAGTGATGAACTTACAGCCGACGCTGAAGGGCATCCGCATCCGCTGGCTGAAACCTTGCGTTTGATGCGTCGCGAAGAGCTGTTCGCAGAAATAAACTTGTCAAGCCTCAACCAAACCAGCGTGTCTAAAATGGCTGAAAGCATGATTGGTGGCATTTTACAGCCAGAGCTGGCAGGCAAATTGACGGGTGAGAGCAGGGGCAATCCGCTTTTCATCGTTGAATCTCTACGGATGCTGCATGAACGCAAGAGCCTTGTATTGGAAAACAGTGAGTGGCGCCTCGCCGTGGATGAACTTGGAATTCCTAACAAGATCAAGGACGTCATATTGCGGCGGCTCGCATGCTTGAAATATGGTCAGAGGCGGGTTCTTGATGCGGCTTCGGTGATTGGCGAGGAATTCGATGTGGATCTCCTCAGCACGGTTCTGGGACAAGACTATCTGGAGATTCTTGAAATTTTGAATGTTGTTGCTCATTCTACTTCGCTGGTCAGGGCTGATGGGAATTTTTACAGGTTTGACCATGCGCGTTCTCGGGAGACTCTTTATGAGGAGCTTGCTTTGCCTCTGAAACGCGGCTACCACAACAAGATTGCGGAGAAACTTGAGAGCATTAAAAGAGAGACCTTGCCCCTGAGCGACATTGCTTATCATTACGCTCAGGCAGGAAACAAGGAGAAAGCTGTCAAATACGCTTTGGCATCAGGGCAGAATGAGTTGGCAAAGTCAAGCAACGTCGAAACCATCAAACATTTCAAGTACGTTATCCAAGCAGTCGGAGAAAGCAAAGCACAAGAACACGTCAAGGAGAAGGAAACCGCCATTGAAGGTCTTGGCAATGCTCTTTTTGGATATGGAATGTTCAAGGAGTCGGTAAAGACTTTCGAGCAACTTGCTTATTCAACTCAGGATGACGAACTGAAGTTTCAAGCGTTAATAAAGGCAATAACGGGTCCAGGCTTTGGACTCGGAGATGCCCATACCATGAAGGAACTAATAAAGAAAGCCGAACCCTATGCTGCTGGAGACCGTTGGAAGAAAGCGCGTCTACTCGCAGAAAAGGGGCGGGTCAAGATGCTTGAAGGCACAAATCCGGTCGAAGATTATGAAGAATCTTTTAAAGCTATTCAGGAGGAGTGGCCGCTCAAGCAAGAACGTAAGCATCTTGCAGCGCGCTGGCTGTCTTCAATGGGCATGGCAATAAACCATCCAAGGGTAGGAAAGTTCAGGGAAGCCATAGCTGAATCTTTGCTCTCGCTTGCTTGGACTGAGGAATCAGGAGAAAGTGAAATTTCATTTCTGTGCGCCACATATGCGTATGTAGGGAACATATTTAACTCATGTTTCCTCCCAGATCAAGCGCTGATTCTTTGCGCGAAAGGTAAAGAAATTTATCAGAGGACGAAGATAGGGACCACATTCTTTGCGGATTTTTTTTCATCTTGGGCATTAATGCAAAAAGGCGATTTTCCAGCGGCATTAACTCATGCATTAGCAGCCGCTAAAACATCGGATAAAACAGACTCAAACCGATACAAAGCTGAAACATATTCAAATATCGCTAGGATTTATGCCCTCATGGGGAATGTGGAAGGTTCTAACGAGTTCTTCGCTAAACTTAGTGAATTAGGACCTGAATTGCTTTCCGATCCGTATGTTCTTGGTGAACTTACAAAAGCCGTTCATTTGGCTGTTAATGGCCAGTGGAACGAATCGAACAGAATTTTTGAGGAAACCATTTTAAATTGGCAAAAACGTTTTGCTAATACCTGGGGGCTTGCTTCGATTCACATATTTTATGGTTGGTCTCTGAAATTACAAGGACGCCTTGAAGAAGCCGCATTTCACTTCAAACAAGCAGAAGAATTTAAAAATGAAGTAAAATCAAAGTTTGACCACACCTACGTACAGATGAACATCTTGGTATGCAGAAAAGTCGACGTAGGCAGCGAATTTGAAATGCAACTTGACATAATCAACGCCTCCAGCAAGGAGGCCCAAAAGGTCAAGGTTGAGGGGTTAATTTTCCCAAACTTCGATGTTGAAGGTTTACCCACATGGATTATACAGCAGAAAGCAGAAATCGATGCAGACGAAAAATCTGTAGATCCTTTCAAGGTTGAGACGGTCAAGCTAAGACTGAAAGCTAAAGAAGCAACTACTCTTGACCTAAAACCCGCTGTCACGTACATAGATGACTTAGGCCACCCACAGAGGTTCGAAATCAAACCCATGACAATAATTGCAAAACAGGAAAAGCCTGAGTACGAAGCCCTGCCGGGAAGAATTACAACAGGCTACAGGGAACTTGACAGATTGCTTATGGGAGGAATACCTGAAGGTTACGCGGTTGCATTGGCCGCGCCTTCAACCGATGAGAGACAACTATTAATCAACCGATTCCTTGAGGCAGGTCTCAAATCACAAGAAACAACTCTCTACATAACATGCGAAACAGGCAACGCGCATGACGTCGCCACGAAATTTCAGGACTTATACCTCGTTCTTTGCAACCCTCAAGCAGACCTATTTGTGCAAAGCTTGCCCAGAGTCTTTAAATTAAAAGGAATCGAAAACCTCACAGACATAGACATCGCTTTGACGAAGCTTCTTAGAACACTCTCCACTTCGACGGATTCCCCCAAGAGAGCATGCGTCGATTTGTTGTCTGATGTTTTGCTGCAACACCACGCTGTAATTACAAGGAAATGGCTGAGCAGTTTACTCGCAAACTTGAAGCATAATGGTTTCACAACGTTCGCAATTATTGATCCCAGCATGCACGCTCCTGATGAATACCATGCTGTCTTGTCCCTCTTCGAAGGACAAATCGTTATCGAAGAAAAAGCCGATGAGAAAGGGGTTGCAAAAGTGCTAAGAATTGTCAAGTTGTACAACCAAAGATACAGTGAAAACGAATTAATTCTTAGCAAAGAGAAAATTACCACAACACCATAAAAGCATAAAGTTGAAGAAATATTCGGCTTTGAGGAAGAATAACAGGGGCGTAGTCTCGGCTTTCTCTAATTTCCAGTGATGCTTAACTCGAAAATATTAAGCATGAAAATTTTCTAGCGCGCGAAAAACAAACATGAAGTTGGTAAAGCAGGATGCAGAGCTGCTGAAAAAGTGCAATGCAGCGATTCCAATAGAAAAAATGAAGCAAGCGAAATATTATGCCAAAAAAATGCGAATTCTCAAAAAGAGCGTTAGCAAACTGTGTTTCAGGGGGGCAGGTGGGATTTGAACCCCCGACCCGCAACTTAGGAGGCTGGTGCTCTATCCGTAATGAGCGTCGAGAAAGAGCCATAAGCTGCCGCTCATTAATGGCTCAAATTTCCGTACAGAACTTGCTGGGTTTGTCGAGTGTTATGATGGGTAATCTTGAGCGGCTTTCGATGTGGGGTTCTGCCATAACGGTTGTTTCCATGATTAGCTTGGGCGTCCAGGTTTTTCAGCCTCGCTCGGCGGCTTTCATGTGCTTAGCTTTCCGTTTCATGCTTGATTCTCTCCCAGTTTGAGGACTCCGCCGCCAAGAATCTGAAACAAAAGTCGCAGCCACAGAAAACTTTAAGCCTTCCCAATTTGCAAAACCGAAACCGAGCAAACCCAAACCCGCCGCTGAGGAAACCGCCATGCCCATATCCAACAATAGCTTCAATGCGATGTCAACATGGAAAGTCGCAGATCGCCAAAAAAAAGGCGCAGCATACAAACAGGTTCAAGCCCCAAACCAGAAAAACAACCCGAAACACAATGAGCCACCAAAAAAAAGTTCCAGAAGAGGGAGAGAGCGTAGGGTATACAATTTACAATTGAAATAGATGTGTTAAATGCGTAATCACTACTTGAAGCGATGCACCGATAAATGCACAACAAAATCAATTAAAAAAGAGTGTAGGGAGGTTAATTACTCCGATTCAAAGTACTCTTCTGGCTTCGGCGGAGTCGGCGGTAAACCTCTGCGTTCACGAATCTTCTTTATTGTATCAGCCTGCATCTGCTCTGGAACTGGTGCCCAGCGACTAAACTGTGTCGCCCAGAAAGCTCGACCCGAAGTGGAACCACGCAGTTCATCAGCGATGCCGAAGCTTTCAGAAACTGGCATTTCAGCTTTAACAGTAATCATGTCTTCTTCGGA
>Ga0187784_10003591_pt1 | contig 12543 bp, 12 predicted proteins | sample 1015_SJ02_MP15_2_FD_132964 | JGI IMG/M metagenome (GOLD analysis project Ga0187784, IMG submission 132964) | Tropical peat soil microbial communities from peatlands in Department of Meta, Colombia - 1015_SJ02_MP15_20_MG | ecosystem: Environmental > Terrestrial > Soil > Wetlands > Peat | place... | reverse complement strand
TGGTGCTTCTCGACCGAGGCGCCCATCGCGGCCATCGCCGCGAGCATCTCGCCGCGCATGTCCTGGGCCGAGTCGACCGGCGGCACCGGGAAATAGCCGCCCTTGGTGCGCACCCGGTGGCCGAGGTTGCCGCCCTCATAGGCCGTGCCCGAATTGCTCGGGAGCTCCGTGCTGTCGAGCGTGAAGCCGGTGTTGTAGGGTTCGGCCGAGAAGCGCACGTCGTCGAAGACGAAGAACTCGGCCTCGGGGCCGAAATAGGCGCGGTCGCCGATGCCCGTGGACTTCAAATATTCCTCGGCCTTGCGCGCGATGCCGCGGGGGTCGCGGTTGTAGCGCTGGCCGGTCGTCGGCTCGACGACGTCGCAGGTCAGGACCAGCGTCGAGGCGGCGAAGAACGGGTCCGTCGTCGCGGACGTGAGATCCGGGATCAGCGTCATGTCGGACTCATTGATCGCCTTCCAGCCGGCGATCGACGAGCCGTCGAAGGCGATGCCCGCTGTCAGCGCGTCAGCATCGATGATCGACACGTCGAAAGTGACGTGTTGCCACTTGCCGCGCGGGTCGGTGAAACGGAAGTCGACATATTTTATGTCGTTGTCCTTGATCTGCTTGATTACGTCGTTAGCCGTCGTCATCTGTGTCAGCCCTCCTCTCAAGGTTTTTCTTGGTTTTTCGCGCCGCGGACGAACTTCTAGCCTCTAGATCGCGTCGACGCCGGTTTCGCCGGTGCGGATGCGGATCGCGCTCTCGACATTGGAGACGAAGATCTTGCCGTCGCCAATGCGCCCCGTCTGCGCCGCCTTGCGGATCGCCTCGACCGCCCGCTGCACGGCGTCGTCTCCGAGCACGATCTCGATTTTCACTTTTGGCAGGAAATCGACGACATATTCGGCGCCGCGATAGAGCTCGGTGTGACCTTTCTGGCGGCCAAAGCCCTTCGCCTCGGTGACCGTGATGCCCTGCAGACCGATCGCCTGCAACGCCTCTTTCACCTCATCGAGCTTGAAGGGCTTGATGATCGCCTCGACCTTTTTCATCCACCTCGCCCCGCGCGTTCGTCTCAGGCTCGCGCCGCTCCAGCCCATAGGGACTCGGGGCTCATAGCATCTGGCGCAAGGTCACGCCATCGGTAAAATCCATTGCTCAAACATAGGGCGCCGAAGATCTGGAGCTCCCGCTGGCTCTTGGCCTCCTCCGCGCTGACGCCCTCATGATTGGGCCGGTGGCGAGACAAGTGTCGAGATGCTCCTCGACGATCTGGCGCGCAATCTCTCGGCGCTATGTCGCTGCTTTGGGCGCAAGCCCGTCTCAGGCGTCGCCGGTCGCGACGGGCAGGTCGTCGCGCGCGCCCCATTCCGACCAGGAGCCGTCATAGACGGGCGCCGCGCCATGTCCGGCGGCGGCTAGAGCCAGACTGAATATTGCTGCGGTGAGACCCGAGCCGCAGCTCGCGATGACCGGACGCTCTGGATCGACGCCTGCGGATGCGAATTCGGCTTCGAGTTGCGACGGCTGCTTGAGGCGACCGTCTTCGATGAGGCGTCCAAACGGCAGGTTGCGCGCGCCGGGCATGTGTCCCGAGCGCAGGCCGGGCCTTGGCTCGGCAGCTTCGCCGCGGAAGCGCTCCGCCGAGCGCATGTCGACGACAGCGGCGGATTTCGTCTCGAGCGCCTTCAGGACGTCCCCCGCGTCAGCCACGAGCCGGTGGTCGAGGCGCGGGGTCAGATGGACTCTGGCGCGCGGCGGAACGCTCGTGCGCAATTCGCGCCCCTCTTCGATCCATCGCGGAAGGCCGCCCTCGAGGATCGCAACGTCCGTGATTCCGAAGGCGAGGAACGTCCACCACAGGCGAGGCGCGGAGAACAGGCCGAGGCTGTCATAGATCACGGCGCGCATGCCGTCGCCGAAGCCGAGCTCGCCGACGGCGTTCGCAAACGAGAGCGGGTCGGGGAGCATGTGCGGCAGCGTCGTCTTGTGGTCCGCAACAGCGTCGATGTCGAAGAACACGGCGCCGGGAATGTGGCCGGCAAGATATTCGGCGCGCGCGTCGCGGCCGGACGCCGGCATATGCCAGGAGGCGTCGAAGACGACGAGATCTGGCTGGTCGAGGCGGTCGGCGAGCTCCTGAGTGGAAACGAACAGCCTTTGCGGATCGACGGAAATTTGCGACATTTCCTGGCCTTCGACGTTCGGGAGCAGTTCGCGAGTTGCTTCCATAGGGATTGTCGCCACAATAGGCAAATCCGAATCGCCCGTGAAACCGCGCGGCCTCGAAAGGGCGCATCATGCTCGACATTCCCGGAAAAGCCTGCGGCGAGTGCTCCTTTTGCTGCAAGGTGCTGGAAATCGAGGAGTTCCCGAAAAAGGTCGGGGTCCTTTGCCAACACTGCCGTCCGCAGGGCGGGTGCAGCGTCTACGCGACGCGGGAGCAGATTTGCCGGGACTATGTGTGCGACTGGAAGGAAGACCGTGGACTCTCTCCGCAATTTCGTCCGGATCGCATCGGGGTGATCCTCATGGAGGATCCCGATAGCGACGAGTATCACGCCGTATGCGACCCGGAAAAGCCCTTTTCCTGGCGCAATCCGCTGATATTCCGTCATCTCGTGACTCTCGCGAAAGAGGGCCGCATGGTCGTCGCGAAAGCGGGTCTGCGCTCCTGGCGCATCTACGCCAATGGAACGTCGCAGGAGGCGGCGTGAGCGGGCCAGGCGGGCGACAGTTGCTTGGCCGGAGAGAGACCAGGGATTTGATCGATCGAATGAGCCCTCGCGCCCGACCCCGCTTTCTGACCGCAACTGCAGCTCTCCAGGCTGCATGCGTCGCGCTCGGAATGGTCTCGTCTTCGCCCTCCTGCGCCGAGTCGCTCAAGGCTCAATATTCGCTGAGTCTGCTGGGACTGTCCTTCGGCACCGCATATGCCTCGGGCGAATTCGAACCCGAGAAGTATCACATCGACATTTCGATGAAGACGTCGGGACTCGCCAATCTCATCAACAACACCAGAGGCGCCGCGACCGCGTCCGGGCGGCTTGCCGCCTCGGGTCCGGAGCCTGCGAGCTTCGCCCACACGCTGGCAAACGACTACGAGACCCGGAGCATACGGATGACGCTCGCCGGCAACGCCGTGCGCGCGCTGAAGGTCGAGCCGCCCCCGTGGGATGCGTCTCAACGCATTCCCGTCACCGATGAGCAGAAGCAGCACGTGGTCGATCCCGTGAGCGCGCTGATCATGAGCGTGCCGGCGGGCGCCCCGCTCGTTGGTCCCTCGGCCTGCAACCGGACCATCCCGGTGTTCGATGGCGTGACGCGCTTCGACGTGCGTCTGTCCTACGTCGAAACGCGCGCGGCGCAAACCAAAGGCTATGAAGGGCCGGTCAGCGTCTGCACGGCGCGCTACCAGCCAATCTCGGGTCATCGCCCCGATAGTTCTGCGACCAGATTCATGGCCGAGAACAGGGAGATGAGCGTGTGGCTCGCTCCGCTGCAAAAGGCTCATGCGGTCGCCCCGCTACGCATAAACATAAAAACCTCGGCGGGCACGATGTCCATCGACGCCGTGGAGTTCGAGGTCGGGGGCGCCCAGTCCGCCGACGGCAGCCGACGCTGATCGCGCCAGAATTGGCGGGAGGACCGTCTATTTGATCGGCACCTCGTGTGTTTTCTTGCGGTTCATGCGATCGGACTCATATTCGAGATAGCGCAGGTCGAAAGGCTCCGAGGCGCCATTCGCCGTGGCGCGCAGACAAAACGCCGGGCGAGGATAGAAACCTCCGTTTGGCGACTCGAAGCAATCCGTGAATTGCGTTTCGCACTGGATCGCGTTAGCGACGCGGGGCGCCGCGCGCTCGGCAATCGCTCGGACCTTCTCGATTGCAGCCTTGCAAGCGGCGGCGTCGACGCCCCAGCTTAGGCATTCTGCTTGCGTCGACATGATCTTGCCGTCGCCGCCGCAAGCAGGGGCCCGGCGCGTGGCGACATAGGCGCCGAGAAGGACAGCAACAAGGAGCGCCGCGCCGATGAAGAACTTGCTCGGGACTTTCGCCATCCTGACCTTCTCTCGCTTGAGTTCCCAGGGCGCCGCGAACAAAGGTTAACGCGCGAATTCGGCGCGCGGCAAGCGCAAACTTCGCCGAAGCCGACAGAGATGCGGGCGCCGTCCGCGCGTGTTGCGCTTGACAACCGGGACGCCGTGCAATATCCGAGTTAATAACTGCTTATCGAACCCGCCTGGCCGAACTGCGGAGCATCAAATTCTTCCGCGAGGGAAGCGTACCGTCGGCGAAGATGCAGGACTCTTCCTGTTTCTCTGAAGGGCAATCAGCACGACGGAAGCTGTGGGATCTCACCCAAGCTCCCAAAGGCAAGCGTATGAGACGGGATGTCGCTTCCTGGTAGAGCGACGACAAGGATTGCCGGCAGACTGTCCAATGCCGGCATAGTGACGACAGGAGGAAATAATGGGCGCGATTCTCGAACTCACCAGCTACGCCGCGACGGTTCCGGGCATGATCGCCATCGTCGTTCTGGCGGGCGTGGCCTATCTGGCCGCCCGCTGGGTCTTTTCCGACTAATCGGCTCGACGGCCGACCGGACTTCAAACGCGGCGAACCGGCTTCGGTCCGGTTCGCCGCGTTTTCTTTTGCGCACGCTTCTTTTGCGCACGCTTGAGAATGCAAAATCGGCTTTTCATTCCGATGAGACGGGGCTATGCTTGCGGCTCTCCCCCTCCTTCGGGCGGGCGCCGAGCTTTTGGGGTTGGTCAGGAGGCGAGTGGGCTCACCCCAATATCTTGGGCGGCTTGGTGACCGCTCTCTGGAGATCAAGGATGTGTCCCACCGATTCGAACAGGCAGGATGAAGAATGCGCGGCCCAAGAGGTGGGGGCGGGGCGGGCTGCCCCCGTGTCCAAGGCTTCGGCGGCCTCGCCCGCGCCGATCGACGTGGCCATCTGTGACAAGAGCCCCCTGATTCTCGCTGGACTAGAAAAGCTCCTGGGGGACGACCGCCGCTTTCATCTTGTGTTCAAGGCTACCGACGGCGAAGAATTCCTCGAGGCGGCGCGGTCGACCTCCTTCGTTCTCGCCGTGATCGGTTGGCAGCTGCCGAGCCTGCACGCCCGCGACGTGCTGCGGGCGCTATCGCGCCAGGCTTCCGCGCCGAAGATCGTCGTCTACAGCGGCGCCAACGACCCCTCCGCGCCGGCGGAAACCTTGCAGCTCGGCGGCGCGGGATTCGTCTCCAAGCGCGCGCCGCCGGAGCGGCTGCTCGACGTCCTGGCGGCCGTCGCGGCGGGCGACATGGTGTTTCCCTTCGTCGACATCCGAAAGATGCGCGCCGACCCGCTGGAAAATCTTACGCTGCGAGAGCGCAGCCTGCTCTCGGCGCTCGGCTCCGGCCACACGAATACACAGCTCGCCAAGGACTTCGGCGTCTCGATCAACACGATCAAGTTTCACCTGCGCAACCTCTTCGAGAAGCTCGAGGTGCGAAACCGCGCTCAGGCGATCGCGCTTTTTCTGGAGATGAAGCACGGAACCTGGACGCCAGGCGGACGCGCCCTGGAGGCGACCGGAGCCTCGCGCCCGCGGAGAGCCCGCGCCGAATAGCTGCAAGCTTCAGGGGCCGGGAAAAAGCTCGGCGCTACGCCCGGTGAGCCAATATACGACCAAGCCTATCCATTCATGCGCGGCGAAGTCGGCCGTCGCAACGCCCTGGACGCTGTATTTGACCAAGCCGAGGCCGAAGAGCCGCCCGTCGGTGCGATAGTCCACCGGATAGGCCGTCACCTCGAAGCCGACCTTGCGGAAGACGCCCATCGCTCGCGGCATGTGCATAGCCGAGGTGATCAGAAGCCAGCGCTCGCCCGGATTCGGCTTGACGAGGTCGCGCGTGAACAAGGCGTTTTCATAAGTGTTGCGCGACCTGTCCTCGTAGGTCGCGTCGCCTTCGTCGGCGCCCAGGCTGCGCCAGAAGCGCTTGACGATTTCGGCCTCCGTCGCGATCGAGCCGGAAAGCGCCGCCGAGCCGCCGGAAAACACGAGCTTCGCATGCGGAAAGCGGCGTCGCAGCTCGACGGCCGCGGTCAGACGCTCCGCCGCTTCCGTGAAGGTGATGCGCCCCGTCTGGATGCTGAGGGCCTCGTCGACCGAACCCCCGAGCACCACAACGCCGTCTGGCGCTGCGATATCGTCCGGCTGTCGGGGAAAGCGCGTCTCCAGCGGAACCGCCAGAAAGTGCCCGAGCGGCCCGATGACGACAGCCGTGAGCAGCACAGCGCTGGCCGCCATCAGGCGCCTGGAGAGGCGGGCGCGGCGCGTGTAGGCGAAGATCATCGCGAGCACGAGCAGCAGCACGCCGACGCGCGTTGGCGAGCCGACAAATTCGAAGAGCTTCGAGGCGAGGAAAAAGAGATCAGTCACTTTTTGAGCGCCAGCGTGGCCCAGCCGTCTATGTCGCGTCGCTCGACCAGCGTGCAGCCCTGCGCACGGAAGGCCGAGACGACTCCGGCCACGTCTTTGGACAACAGGCCCGACAGGACGAGGTCCGCGCCGGGCGCGGCGACGCGAGCGAGGCTCGGGGCGAGAAGCCGCAACGGGCGCGCCAGGATGTTCGCGAAGATGAGGTCGGCGCGTCGAGCCCTCAGAGACCGGCTGCGCAGACCATCGGAGAGCACGGGCCTCACGAAGGCGCCGACGCCATTGGCGAGCGCATTCGCCCTGGCGGTCGCAACCGAGACGGGGTCGATATCGCCGCAGGCGACAGGCTGCCGCAGCAGCTTGGCGGCCGCGATCGCGAGCACCCCCGTCCCCGTCCCGACGTCGAGAACGTGCCGGGGCCGCCGACGCTTCAGGATGCGATCGAGCGCCAGCAGGCAGCCGAGCGTCGTGCCGTGATGGCCCGTGCCGAAGGCGAGCGCCGCCTCGATCTCGACGCCGACGTCATTGGAATGGAGCTTTCCGCGATCATGCGCGCCATGTGCGACGACGCGTCCCGCACGAACCGGCGTGAGCCCTGCGAGCGCCGCCGCCACCCAGTCCCGCTCGGCGATCGTCGTGAACTGGGCCGCCCGCCCTGTCTCGGGGTCGGTCGCCGATTCGATGAGAGCACGCAGCTCCGCCTCGTCCGGCTCAGTCTCGAAATAGGCCTCGACCGCCCAGTTCGCCGCGCCGTCCTCCAGAGCGAAGGCGGAAGTCGCCGCCTCGTCGGCGTCGAAGCTTTCGACGATGAGGTCGGCGACAGCGCGAGCGCGCCGCTCGTCGGCGACGAGGCGCAGCACGCGGCTTGCGCGGTTCTGGGGCGGCGGTTCGCTCATGAGCGCCGAGTAGCACGCGCCTTGAGCGTCGTCACCTCGCGTCGCGAAGAAGCGGGAATTCCCGTCCTGTGCGCGCTGAGCGGTTGCGCGTCACTGCGCGCCGATCACGCGCTCTCGTCAGTCTGCAGCGCGCGCGCCGTCGCCCGCAACCCGCTCCGAGCCGCGCGAAAGATCCTCGCGGCGCGTTTTTTCCACCAGATGTAGACGCCTGTGACGGAGAGCGCGGCGACGACCAATCCCAGCGCGCTGACGAAGATCTGATACGGACGCCCGAAGACGCGCGCCATGTGCAGCGCGCCGAGCCAGGCGTCGACGGAGTTGCCCAGATGCTGGCCGGTCGGCGTCGATAGCTCGATCAGCGCGCCGGTCTCGCCGCTGAAGCGCACGACCGTGCCGCCGCCCTTCGGCGAGCGCTCGAACACGTCGCGACTGCCGCGCGCTTCATATTCATAGACATTGTCGAACGGGTCGTAGGAGAGATTGTGGCCGTCGCCGAAAGTGAACCCCTGAAGCTCGGCCTGCTCGCGCATCAGCGCCAAGCCTCTCGCGAGCCCCGCGCGCCAGTCGAGATTACGTTGGCCTGGGGGCGACCGCGACTGCGTCGTCTCGCCGTAGTCGAAGATGCGGCGCATCGGCCATTGATAGGTCTCGCGCATGTTGAACATCACGCTCGACCAGGCGAAAACGAAGAGCGACGGCCAGAGCCACAGGCCGAAGGAGCGGTGAATATCGAAGTTGAGGCGCAGGAGGCCGGCCCCGCGCTTGATCGTCCAGGCGGGCTTCCAGCGCCGGAAGAAATCGTTCGTCGTGTGCGGCAGCGTCAGATAGAAGCCGACGAAACAGTCGATCGTCCAGCCGATGGCCACGAACCCGACGATCCACATGCCCAGCTCGCCGAGAACCAGCTGGTAGTGCAACAAATAGACGAAGGGCATCAGATTGACGACGCCTTCGGAAAGGTCGGCGCGATTTCGCGCGCCGAGCTCCTCTCCGGTCCATGGGTCGAGGAACACCTCAGTGAAGCCCAGATCATAGGGCTGGCCGGTCCTCGGATCATCGCGCGGCATGAACACGACATAAGCCTGGTCCGGCTCGTTCATGTTGATCGCGAAGACCTGCGCCTGCGGCAGAAGCGCCTCGGCCCGCTCGGCGAGCGTCGCCAAATCGAACCGCGGCTCCCCCGGATGCGGCTTTGCGAAGAGCTGCGGCGCAAAAATGCGCTCGAGCTCGACGTTGAACGCGAGAAGGCTCCCTGTCAGGCCGATCACGATGAGGAAGCCGGCCATGACGAGGCCGACATAGCGATGCAGCCAGACGAAGAGGCGACGCGCGGTCATTCAAAACGCGATCTTTATCGATCCCCGGAAGGCGCGCGGCGCGCCGGCGACGTTATTCTTGATGTTCCACCCAGGCGTGATGTCGTCAACCGCCCGCTGGCGCCCCTTACAGCTTGCCTTCGGGTGTGGCCTTGTCGACGGCTGCCGGCAAGAGCTGAGCGAGCAGGTCCCGCAATCGGTCGACTGAAAGTCCGCTCTTCCCGGCCATGTCCGAAAGGCTCGACCATCCGACCAACTGCAGTGCTTCGACGGAATTGATCGGCAGGTTGGGTCCGGTCGACACCCAGGAGCGGACCTTGCCCAAGACGCCGCGCTCCTCGAAGCGCTTCACGACGCTGGCCAATCCGCCGTTGCTTTCGAAATAGTCTCTTATAAGTTCCAGAACCCTCTGCTCTTCCGGAGGCTCGATCGAAAGGCCCGATGCCGAGAAGGGCGCCTTGGATTGGAAGAAGCGCGAAAACCAGTTCATCATGTCCTCCGGAAGCCGGGCTGCATCGACGCAGCGACGTATTGCTGCATAGCACAATTCGATGCCGCGCCGCAAAATCATTTGGCGCAGGACCCCGAAGATCCGTCGCTCTGTTCGATTCAGGCCCCTAGCTTGCGCATAGCAATGCGCCGGACGAACCAGGTTTTCACGGTCTGGGTGAGCGCGCCATAGGCCAGCACAGTTGCGGCGAGGATGGGCCAATATTCGGGCGGCAGTGTCGTGAAGCCGAGGAAGCGGCCGAGTTCGGTGGAAGGCAGAGCCGCCCCGACGACGCAGATGATCGACGAAGCGGCCATGAGCGCCGGACTGGCGCAACTCTCCAAAAACGGGATCTTGTCGGTGCGGATGACGTGGATGATGAGCGTCTGCGTGAGCAGAGACTCGACGAACCAGCCGGTCTGGAAGAGCGCGGGGTCGTTTCCGCCGTCGAAGACATGCAGCATGACATAGAAAGTCGTGTAATCGAAGATCGAGCTCAACGGCCCGACGAGAACCATGAACCAGAAGATCAGACCGATGTCCCAGTTTCGCGGCGTCGCGAGATATTCGGCGTCCACGTCGTCGCTTGGAATGGCGGTCTGCGAGAAGTCATAGAGCAGGTTGTTGGCGAGCACCTGTATCGGCAGCATGGGCAGGAACGGCAGGAGCACGCTCGCGCCAAGCACGCTGAACATGCTCCCGAAATTCGAGCTCGCGCCCATCTTGATGTATTTGACGATGTTCCCGAAGACCTTCCGACCCTCGAGAATCCCCTCGCGGAGCACGAGCAGGCTCTTTTCGAGCAGGATGATGTCGGCTGCTTCCTTTGCTATGTCCACGGCGGAGTCAACAGAAATCCCGACGTCGGCGGCCTTGAGGGCGAGACTGTCGTTCACCCCGTCTCCGAGAAAGCCGACGACACGCCCCCTGGCGCGAAGCGCTTCAACGACGCGCGCCTTCTGTTCGGGAGACGCCTTGGCGAAGACGGAGACCTTTTCGCAAGTCTCCGCAAGCTCGGCGTCGCTCATCTCGTCGATCTCGCAGCCGAGGACGAGGCGATCGACCGCAAGGCCCACGTCGCAGCAGATCTTGCGAGTCACGACCTCGTTGTCGCCGGTCAAGATCTTCACGCCCACGCCAGCCTGCTCAAGAGCCGCGAGAGTCGCGCCGACGCTTTCCTTTGGCGGGTCGACAAAAGCGAGGAAGCCGAGCAGCGTGAGGCCACTCTCGTCTGCAGGCGAATAATCCGACTTCGGATAGCCGATCTTCTTGAAGGCGACCGCGAGGACCCTCAGCCCCTCGTGGCTGAGCGCGCGCGCCGTCTCAAGCGCCGCGCCGCGACGCGCGGAGTCAAATCGAAGCCTGCGATCGTCTATTTCGCAGTGGTCGCACAGAGCGGCGACCTCTTCGACGGCGCCCTTGCAGATCAGAACCTGCGCTCCGCCCGACCGGCCGACGAAACGCCTCAATACGCCCGCGATCCCCGGCGCGGCGGCGGATTGCGGCGCAAGAACGACGGAGAGGCGTCGACGTCGGGAGTCGAAGGGGATCTCGTCGACGCAGCTGTAACGGTTTGAGAAGCGCAGATCATCGTCCGAAGCGACTCTCAGCAACACCGCCTCGTCAAGAAGACTCTTCAGGCCCGACTGGTGGCGAGCATTCAGATAGGCGTATTCCAGCGTCTTCGGGTTCATCCTGCCGCGCACGTCGACATGCAGGCTCAAGGCGATCCTGTTCTGCGTCAGCGTTCCGGTCTTGTCGGCGCAGAGCAGGTCCATGGCGCCGAGGTTCTGAATCGCGTTCAGGCGCTTCACGATCACGCGCTTGCGCGACATGGCGATCGCGCCCTTGGCGAGATTGACCGTGACAATCATCGGCAGCAGTTCGGGCGTCAGCCCCACCGCCACGGCCAGCGCGAACAGAAGCGCCTGCCACCAGTCGCCTTTGGTCGCGCCGTTGACGAGAAAGACCACGGGGGCGAGCACGAGCATGAAGCGGATCATTAACAAGGCGAAACGATTGACGCCTTCGTCGAAGCTCGTGCGCCGTCCCCTATGGACGAGCTGGTCGGCCAGCCGCCCGAAATAGGTGTTCGCGCCCGTCCGCAGCACCACGCCGACGCCAAAGCCGCTGACAACGCTCGCGCCCATGAGCGCGAGGTTCGGCGCGTCGAACGGAGACGCAGGCGCCTCTCGACAGGGGCCGGCGCGCTTCTCGCACGGCATCGCTTCGCCCGTGAGCGTGGATTGATCGAGGTGAAGATCCTTGGTCGCGAGCAAGCGCAGGTCGGCCGGCGTCATATCCCCTGCCGAAAGGCGCACGATATCGCCCGGGACTAGGCTCTCACTGGGAAGCTCCAGCATCTGCGGCCCCCCGTCTGCGTCGGCGGCGCTGCGGCGCACAAGCGCCGACAGTTTGACCATGGCCCGCAGTTTCGCGGCCGCGGCGTTGGAGCGGTGCTCCTGGATGAAGGCCATGCCGATCGCGAGGGCCACGATGACGGAGATCACGACGGCCGAGCGAAGATCGCCGAGAACGTAGGACGCGACTGCGAGCGAGAGCAGCAGGGCGTTGAGAGGGTTTCTTGCTCGCGCCCAGAACTCTTCAAAGACGCTTGGGGCGCCGTTTCGAACGATTACGTTAGGGCCCGTCGCCGCAAGCCTCGCTCGCGCTTGCGCGGGGTCGAGCCCATGAAGGGAGCTTCCGAGCGATTCAAGGACCTCGGCGTCTCCCAATGTCGCTGCTGCGAGCAGGTCGCGCGAAAGCGCTGACTCGAAGCGCCGATCGGGCAGGACGCGCAACGGAGCGGCTTGGAGGAAGCTGAGGCGGGAAATCGGTATCGGAGCGTCCATTTCGTTCAGGCGTCCAGGTCGGGCGGCTGCGCCGACGACGCCACCGCTACGCCGATCAGAGCATCGGCAGCACTATCGCAGTGCTGCAGTCGCCTCCTAACCTCCCCCGATGTCGACACACAAGGTCGCATCGTCGTGGGGCCGGGCATGCGCGCTTTGGTCCGGGCGTCCGCTCGCCGCAACTTGCGCTTTCCTTGTCGACGTCTCGGGCCGCGGGAATTTTATGGCCCCGGCTCGGAACGAAACATCTCTTAACGCGTTAAGCTAACGCCCCTGAAGCAGAATCTTCAGTCTGAGAAGGGAGGCGCAAATGTCCTCGAGAGTCGTTCCTATCCTGGTCGGCGCCGCCTTGGCGGTCGCCTGTGGTTCGGCCTTCGCTTTCGACGCGCAGGTCACAAGGCCGACGCCGTTGCGCACGCACCCGTCGCATCGGGCGGCGGTCATCGAAGTGGTTCCGGCGAATGCGGTCATCGACATGGCCCGTTGCGCTCGCGGCTGGTGCGCGGCGGAATACGCTGGACGGTTGGGCTTCGTTTATACGCCCGTGCTTGTCAGCACCGAGCCTGTCCCC
>Ga0187784_10003590_pt1 | contig 12544 bp, 11 predicted proteins | sample 1015_SJ02_MP15_2_FD_132964 | JGI IMG/M metagenome (GOLD analysis project Ga0187784, IMG submission 132964) | Tropical peat soil microbial communities from peatlands in Department of Meta, Colombia - 1015_SJ02_MP15_20_MG | ecosystem: Environmental > Terrestrial > Soil > Wetlands > Peat | place... | reverse complement strand
ATTTGCGATCGCTCGCAGATCTCGCCCGATTTCCGTTTACCACCAAGGCGGATCTGCGCGAGAGCTACCCGTTCGGCTTCTTCGCGGTGCCGATGGAGGAGGTGGCGCGTATTCACGCCTCGTCCGGTACGACCGGGAAACCCACCGTGGTCGGATACACGCGCAAGGACATCACTACCTGGAGCGGTCTCGTGGCCCGCTCGATCCGTGCGGCCGGCGGGCGGCCCGGATTGCGCGTGCACGTAGGCTACGGCTACGGCCTGTTCACCGGCGGTCTTGGCGCCCACTACGGCGCAGAGGCCGCAGGCTGCACCGTCATTCCCATGTCGGGGGGGCAAACGGAACGTCAGGTTCAGCTCATCATGGATTTCGAGCCCGACATCATCATGATCACGCCGAGCTACATGCTGGCGATACTCGATGAGTTCAAGCGCCAGGGGATCGATCCCAAGGCCAGCGCTTTGTCCATCGGTATCTTCGGCGCCGAGCCCTGGAGCGAGGGAGTTCGTGACGAGATCGAGAGCGCGTTCGGCATCGATGCGAGCGACATCTACGGATTGTCCGAAGTGATGGGTCCAGGCGTCGCGCAGGAGTTCGTACGCACTCGCGAAGGACCCACGATCTGGGAAGATCATTTTCTGCCGGAAGTGGTGAACCCCGAGAGCGGAGAGGTGCTGCCCGATGGCGAGCAAGGCGAGCTGGTATTCACTTCGCTCAGCAAGGAGGCGATGCCTGTCATCCGCTATCGCACGCGGGATCTCACGCGCCTCCTACCGGGAAACCTCACGGCGATGCGCCGCTTTGCGAAAATCACCGGCCGAGCCGACGACATGCTGATCATTCGGGGCGTGAACGTGTTCCCTTCGCAGATCGAGGAATTGATCTTGAGCTGCCGCGGCTTGGCGCCGCATTACGAGATCGACATATCGCGGCCTCACCGGCTCGATGAGCTCACGGTGCGTGTCGAGGCGCGCGCCGAGCTGCCTCGCGACGAGCAGCAGGCCGAAGGGCGCACGCTCGCCCATCACCTGAAGGCGATGATCGGCATCACCGCGGAAGTACAAGTCGTGGAGAGCGGCTCTTTGAAGCGCTCGACCGGAAAGGCATCCCGCGTCATCGACCGCAGATAGCGAGCGACGGGTCAAGTGCCCGGCGATGCGGCATCGCTGCGCAGCGCCGTCTGCCAGGCCTCGGCCCGATCGCTCTCCGGCGGCGGGGCGGGCAGCTGCGAGACCGCGAGCACGGCCATTAGAGTGCGGTGGGCTCGTTCACCCGAAGGACGAGATAAGATAGCGGATCGCGCCCGGGCCCGAGGGTTGTTCCGAGCTTTAGCGCATGAAGACGCTCCTCATCGTGTATCACTCCATGACCGGCGGCACGCTGCAGATGGCACATGCCGCGCGCGACGGCGCGCGGGCCGCGGCTGAGGCGGCGGGGACGGCGGATACGCTGTCGATCTCGTTCCTGCGCGCGGCCGAGGCGCAGCCCGTGGATGTGCTCGGCGCCGACGGCTACCTCTTCGCGACGCCGGAAAATCTCGCCGCCATGTCGGGACAGATGAAGGATTTCTTCGATCGCAGCTACTATGCGGCACTGGATCGGATCAACGGCAAGCCTTACGCAGTGCTCATCTGCGCGGGAAGCGACGGCCGTCAAGCCGCCGAGCAGATCGCGCGCATCGCCACCGGCTGGCGGCTGCGCGCGGTCGCCGAGCCGCTGATCGTCTGTACTCACGCGCAAACCCCGGAGGCAATCCTCGGCCCGAAGCGAATCACCGCAACGGACTTGAAGCGTTGCGAAGATCTCGGCGCGACCTTGGGCGCCGGCATCGCCCTGGGTATTTTCTAGTAGACTTGCATTCGCTCAAACTCAGGAGTCAAACCGATGCCCGACCTCGAGCCCTCGACGCCTGCCCTTGCAGCCATCGCGTTGATGGGTGCGCTGGCGCTCCTGCTCCCCTCGTCGAGCCGCGCCGATGAGCCCACGATGCCGCACTCCCTCGCCGAGGCGGTCAAGATGGAGCGGCAGGATGCCTTGCCGCTCACGGCCTTCTACGAGACACCCTCGCTCGCGAGGACCAAGCCGGGCGAGCTCCTGCGTCACGAAGGTTTCTCGGGCTACACGCTGCCCGCCGGGGCGCGGGCGGTACGCATCCTCTACCACTCGCAGGGCCCCGACGGGAGCGACGTCGCGACCTCGGGTGTCGTGTTGATCCCGGCCGGCAATGCTCCCGCAGGGGGCTGGCCGGTCATCGCCTGGGCGCACGGCACGAGCGGCGTCGCGCGCATGTGCGCGCCGTCGCTGATGAAGGATGTCGATTACGGCGAGGAGGGGCTCATGCCGATGGTGCGCGCGGGCTTTGCAGTCGTCGCGACCGACTACCACGGGCTGGGCACGGTGGGTCCGCATGTCTACGTGAACAAGATCGCGCAGGGACGCGATGTGATCTACTCGGTTCCCGCCGCGCGTGCCGCGGTGGCCGAGCTCGGCCGCAAATGGGTCGTGATCGGCCACTCTCAGGGTGGAGCCGCGGCCTGGAGCGTCGCCGAGATCGAGGCCACGTTGCACGACGCCGATTACCTCGGGGCCGTGTCGGTCGCGGGTGCGGGCGACATCAAGGCCATCCTCACCGCCATGGGCGATCCCGGAAGCGCCGCCGCCTATTACATGGATTACATGGCGTATGCCATTCATGTGTTGAGTCCGAGCTTTCAGCCGAGCGACATGCTGGTCGGCGAGGCGCTCAAGCGCTACCCGAGCGTGACGAGGAAGGGCTGCTGGAACTATGCATACGCGAGCTTTCTCGACGCATCGCCCGGGCCCGTGGTGAAGCCGGGATGGGACAGGACGCCCGGCGCCGAGCGATTCTTCAAGACCGATGAGCTCGGCGTCGCGCCGATCGCGAGACCCTTGCTCGTCATTGCGGGCGAAGCCGTTCAGACCGTGCCGTTCGCTATCTTGCGAGGGTCGCGCAGAAAGCCTGTCGTAACGGCATCGCACTCGAGTTTCGCTCCTACCCCGGTCTCGATCACGATCCGACGATGGATCACTCGACGCCCGACCAGCTCGCCTGGGTGCGCGAGCGCTTCGCGGGCCAGCCGAGCGCGAGCAATTGCGCGACTCTGACGGGGGGTCGATGACCACAAACGGCATGCACGATTTTGACACGGTGAGAAAGATCGGTCTCTCGCTGCCCGATGTCGTCGACGGCACCGCGTATGGAGCCCGTGCGCTCAAACTCGGGGACAAACTTCTCGCCTGCATCCCCACCAACAAGTCTGCAGAAGCGAATTGCGCAGTGGTCCGGATCGACCTCGAGCGCCGCGCCGAGTTGCTTCAACAGAAGCCGGAGATCTACTACATCACGGATCATTACGCGCCCCACCCGACCGTGCTTGTCCGACTGTCGAGAATCACTCGTACCGAACTGGCGCAACTCTTGCACGAGGCGTGGCGTTTCGTGCGGTCCTCGAACTCCGCGCACACTGCGAGTTCGACGAGGCGATCTGATCGCAAGCCGCCCGAGCGCATGTCGGGTACGCGTAAGAATCGAAAAACGCTTTGAATTCCCGTTCATGGCAAAATCTGCACTCGCGGGGGTATCTTCTTACCCCGATTGGTCGCCGGAGGGGCAAGTATGCACGTCAGGGTCGTAGTTGCGGATGAGATCAGCGCCATCTTTTATGATCTAGAGGATCCGGCGAAGGGCTTGCAACCGGCAGGTCAACTGTCCGATCCGCGCGCGCGCTTGCACGATCAAGAGCTGGTGTCGGACCGCCCCGGTCGCGTCTATGATCACGCACCGCGACAGGGCGGCCGACGGGGTGCGACTGCCCATCACGGCACCGGGGGCGAGCATGAGGCGCACAAGCACGAAGTGGAGATCTTCGCCCGACAGCTTGCCCATGAGCTCGAGACCGCCCGGCGCGCGCATCGCTTCGACCGCTTGGTGATCATGGCGGGCCCGAAATTTCTCGGGGTGCTGCGCGCCGCTCTGCCCGACTCCGTGAAGGCGACGATCGCCGCCGAGGTGCCCAAGGACCTCGTGCACCATCCGCTGCAGACGATCAAGGAGCACCTCCCGCAACTGCCGCCGCGAGATCGCTCTGGCTAGTGTCGTTGCATCGCCCGGCCGATTTGCCTCACTCCCCGCCGATCAGTACCACGAGCTTGCCTCGCGCGGCACGCGTCGCGAGCCTTGCGATCGCCTCTCCGCCGCGCGCCAAGGGAAACCGCTCGGTCACGGCGGGTCGTATCCGTCCCTGGGCGTACCAGCTCATCAACGCCGCGACGTTCGCGGCATGCTGCGCCGGATGGCGAGTCGTGAATTCGCCCCAGAAGACACCGATGACCTGGCAGCCTTTGAGGAGGGGCAAATTGAGCGGCAGCTTGGCAATGCCCGCCGGGAACCCGATCACGAGGTGCCGGCCCTCCCAGGCGATGGCGCGAATGGCGGCCTCGGTGTAATCACCGCCGACCGCATCGTAGATCACCTGCGCACCGTCCGCCCCGCAGGCCGCCTTGAATCGATCGGTGAGCGAGCGTGCAGCCGATTTGTCGAGCGGCCCGGCCGGGTACTCGACGCATTCCTGGGCGCCGCGCTCGCGCGCGAGCGCGAGCTTCTCCGCGCTGGAGGCCGCGGCGACGATACGCGCGCCCAAGACTCGGCCGAGCTCAACGGCGGCGAGGCCGACACCGCCGCCGGCCCCGAGCACCAACAAGGTCTCTCCCGCCTCGAGCTGCGCGCGATCGACGAGCGCATGCTGTGAGGTGCCGTAAGTCATGAGAAGCGCCGCAGCTTCCTCGAACGGCATGCTGTGCGGAATCTTCCAGCAGTGGTTCGCCTGGCCGACGATCTTCTCTGCCATGCCGCCGCGCGCGGGGCTGAGGAGCACGCGATCGCCGATGCGCACGTTGTCCACCTCGGGGCCCACGGCATCGACGATCCCCGCCACTTCGGAGCCGGGCGCAAAGGGACGTGGCGGCTTGAACTGGTACAGATCCTGAATCACGAGAAAGTCGGGATAGTTGACTGCGCAGGCGCGCACGGCGACGCGCACCTCGCCTCGACCTGCGCTCGGCTCCGGGATCTCCTCGAGCCTGAGCGTCTCGGGCCCCCCCGGGCGCCGGCTGAGCAAGGCCTTCATGGGGCGACCTCCTGAGTGCCTTCGCGCTCGTGAGCGAGCTCGCGCGCCTGAAGTTCCCTCCACAAGATCTTGCCCGCCGCCGACTTCGGGAGACTCTCGACGAATTCCACGAGCCGCGGAATCTTGTACGCCGCCATGTGCTCGCGGCTCCAACCGATGATTTCGGACTCATCGATGCGCCCGCGCCACTCGGGCTTGAGCACGATCACGGCCTTCACCGTCTCGCCGCGCCGGGCATCGCGCGAAGCGATGATGCAGGCTTCCTGGACCGCCGGGTGGCGGTACATCAGCGACTCCACCTCGGCGGGCCACACCTTGTAGCCCGCGGCGTTGATCATGCGCTTCAGCCGGTCGACCATGAAGAAGTAGCCGTCCTCATCGATCCGGCCGAGATCGCCGGTGCGCAGGAACCGCTTGCCGTCGATCTCCACGAACACCGCTTGCGTTTCGGCCGGTCGCTTCCAATACCCCAGGAATACCTGCGGGCCGTGCGTTACGATCTCACCTACGTCGCCCGGGGGCAGCTCGCGCAGGGTCACGGGATCGATCACCCGCGAGTCGACATCGTGAATCGGGATTCCCAGGCATTGCTTCTTCGGCCGCTGCGGCGGGTTCTTGTGAGTCGCGGCCATCGTCTCTGACAAGCCATAGCCCTCGAGGTAGGGCACACCCATCTCCTCGAGTCGCTGCGCGACGGCGGCGGGCATCGCCGCTCCACCGCCGCTCAAGTGACGAAGCGAGGAGAGATCGTAGCGACTCAAGCTCGGATTCGAGAGAAAATCCTGCACCATGGTGGGAATCGCGCTGAAGCTCCTGATGCGATAGCGCTGCACACATTGGGCCGCGACGTCACGGTCCCAACGCGGAAGCAGGATCACGGTATTGCCGCCGTAGAGCGGTGAGTTCATACCGTACTGCATGCCCGTGACGTGGAACATGGGCGCCACGGCCAGCATGGTGGTCTCCGGCTCGACCGGAAACCAGCGCACACCCGCAACCAGGGTATGCATGACGCTGCGATGCGTGTGCATGCAGCCGCGAGGGACGCCGGTCGTGCCGGAGGTGTAAGGCATGACGCAGAGATCGTCCGGGCCCGTGGTGAGCGGTCCGGGCACAAGGGCGCTCGCGAGCGCTCGGTTCCACTGCGTGAGGCCCGCTCCGGCGAGATCGAGACGCGGCTCGGCGATGTAATCAGGCACGGTGAGGCGGGTCGGTTTCTTGAGATAATCCGAGTACGCCGCGACCACGACGTGCGCAACGCCCGGCTCCACCCCCACGAGCGGTGCCACTCGCGGATAGAGCTCCTGGGAGACGAGCGCGGTGCGCGCCCCGGAGTCCTGCGCATAGCGCGCCACATCCTCCGTGAGGCCCATCGGGTTCACGGGGACGACCACCGCGTTGGCGCGCAGAATCGCGTAGAAGCCGATCACGAACTGCGGGCTATTTTGCATGTAGAGGAGCACCCGATCGCCCTTTGTGATGCCGCACTCGTGCTCGAGGAAGCCTGCGAGCCGCTCGACCTCGTCGAGAAATGCGCCGAAGGTGAGCTCGGAGTCACAAAAGACCAAAAAGGGCTTGTTCGGGTAGCGCCGCGCCGACACTTCGGCGTTGTACGAGAGACTCGTCGCCGGTGCATCCAGGTGATGCTCGGCGTGCGCGGGCCAGAACTTGAAGTGCGGGCGGGACGGCGCCTTCAGCTCAGCGGGCCTCGGCTCCGCGGGCATGGTCTCAGCGGGCATCGTCGGCTCCCGCGACCCGATGGCGCTTGAGCTCGAGCCTGCCGATCTGCTGGCGGTGCACCTCGTCGGGGCCGTCGGCGAGACGCAGCGTCCGCGCGCTCGCGTACGCGGCCGCGAGCGGGAAGTCATCGCTCACGCCGCCGCCGCCGTGCAGCTGGATGGCCCAATCGATCACGCGGCACGCCATCTGCGGTGCGGCGACCTTGATCATCGCGATCTCTTGCTTGGCTTCGCGATTACCGACCGTATCCATGCGGTAGGCGGCGTTCAAGACGAGCCAGCGCGCCTGATCAATGAGGATGCGGGATTCCGCGATGCGCTCGAGCGTGACGCCCTGCTCCGACAAGGGGCGTCCGAAGGCGACGCGCTCCTCGGCGCGGCGACACATGAGCTCGAGCGCACGCTCGGCCAGGCCGATCAGGCGCATGCAGTGATGAATGCGCCCCGGCCCCAAGCGGCCCTGCGCGATCTCGAAGCCCCGTCCCTCGCCGAGCAAGAGGTTCTCCACCGGTACGCGCACATCGACGAAGTCGACTTCGGCGTGGCCATGCGGTGCATCGTCTGAACCGAATACCGTGAGGTGTCGTAACAGCCGCACCCCGGGGGTATTCATGGGCACGAGAATCATCGACTGGCGCCGATACGGCGCCGCTGCGGGATCCGTCTGCCCCATGAAGATCAGAATCTCGCAGCGGGGATCTCCCGCACCCGATGTCCACCATTTGCGCCCATTGATGAGGTAGTGATCGCCGTCGCGCACGATGCTCGAGCGGATATTGGTCGCATCGCTCGATGCGACGTCGGGCTCGGTCATCGCGAAGCCCGAGCGGATGCGACCCTCGAGGAGGGGCACGAGCCAGCGCTCTTGCTGAGCGCGGGTGCCGTAGCGCGCGAGCACCTCCATGTTGCCGGTGTCGGGAGCCGCGCAGTTGCACGCCTCGGGAGCGAGCGGCGAGCGGCCCATGATCTCGCAGAGCGGCGCGTACTCGAGATTGGAGAGCCCGGCGCCGTGGTGGGAATCGGGGAGGAACAGATTCCACAGATTCTCGCTGCGCGCCCGGCGCTTGAGCTCCTCCATGACGCTGCTCGCCCGCCAGGGATTGCCGCTGCGGCGGTTCGTCTCCACCTCTTCGCGGAACGGCCGCTCGGCCGGATAGACGTGCGCGTGCATGAAGGCGCCGAGCCGCTCCTTGAGCCGCTCGACTTTATCGCTGTAGGAAAAGTCCATAGTAGGAGCCCTTTTGCATCATTTCGCGTCGAACTCGCGGCACACGATCTGCCAGGCGAGCGCGGCGAGCGGACGGGCGCGCCGGCCCATCTCCACGGCGGTCGCGCTGGAGGCATTGCCCTGGAGCCCGCGCGCCAAGACGCCCTGCAGAATCGCGGCGAGGCGGAACATGTTGAAGGCCAGGTAGTAGGCCCAGGTCTGAGGCGTCAATGGCTCGCGGCCGCGGCGCCGGCAATAGGCGGCGACGAACTCGCTCTCCGTCGGTATCTCGAGCGCCTGCAGGTCGAGTCCGCCCAGGGCTCGGTATTCCTGCGCCGGCATATGCCAGCGCATGCAGAGGTACGCGAGGTCCGCGAGCGGAGCGCCGAGCGTGGAAAGCTCCCAGTCGATTACCGCCAAGATACGCGCCTCGCGCGGATGAAAGATGACATTGTCGAGCCGATAGTCGCCGTGCACGATCGCGGGCGCCTCGGCGGGAGGGACGTGCTGCGGCAGCCAGTCGATGAGCCGATCCATGGCATCGATGGGCTCGGTCGCGGAGGCGCGATACTGCTTGGTCCAGCGGGCGACCTGCCGCTCGATGTATTCGCCCGACTTACCGTAGTCCTCGAGGCCGAGTGCCTTGAAGTCGACCGCGTGAAGCGTGGCGAGCACGCGATTGAGCTCATCGTAAATGGCTCTGCGATCGCAGGCCCTCACTTCCGGGAGCGCATCATCCCAGAACGTGCGCCCTTCGACATAATCCATCACGTAGAACGGGGTGCCGATCACCGAAGAGTCCTCGCAAAGGGCGCGCGCACGAGCCACGGGAACGCCGCTCCCGGCGAGCGCCGCGATGATGCGGTATTCGCGCTCCACGGCGTGCGCGGACGGAAGCAGCTTGCCGCCGGGCTTGCGCCGCAGCACGTAACGCGCGGACCCCGATTCGATCAGGTAAGTGGGATTGGATTGTCCACCCGGAAACTGGCGGATCCCGAAAGGTGAGCGAAATCCCTCGACGTGATCGGCGAGCCAAACGCCGAGCCGCGCCGGATCGAGACCGGCGCAGGCGGGGGCACTCATGAGGCGATGGCCGAGGCGGCGGCAGGCGCACTCATGAGGCGGCCGATGCGCAAGCGGATGCACTCATAGGGACGCACCGCCGTCCACACAGATGTATTGGCCGGTGACGTGGCGCGAGGCGGCCGAGGCGAGATAAACCGCAGCGCCCATGAGGTCGGTCTCGTTCCCCAATCGTCCGAGCGGTGTTCGCGCAACCACCGAGGTCTCGATCGTCTCGAGGAGCCCCTTCGAGAGCTTGGAGGGAAAGAATCCCGGGCATATCGCATTCACACGAATACCGTAACGGCCCCATTCGCGGGCGAGCGCGCGAGTCAGCTGCAGCACCGCAGCCTTGGAGGCGTAATAGCCCGCGGTGCGCATCTCCGATTCGACGCGCAGCGCTGCGACCGACGCGATGTTGATGATGTTGCCCGATCGGCGCGGGATGAAGGAGCGGTTCGCTACGATTTGGCTGAGCTGAAAGACGCTGCCCACATTCAGCCGCATCACCTTGTCCCAGGCTTCGAGCGGCATTTCCTCGGCCGGGGCGCCCCAGCTCGTGCCGGCATTGTTCACCAGGATATCGATGCGACCGAATCGCTCGAGCACGGCCTCGACCAGTGTCGGCACCTGCGCGGGCTTTGCGAGATCCGAGGTCACCGTGAACGCATCGACCCCCTGAGCCTGAAGGTTCGCCGCCGCTTGCGTGAGCTCAGCGGGGAGCCGTGCGCAGAGGGCGACGATCGCGCCCATCTCGCCCAATGCGCGCGCGATCTGAAGCCCCAAGCCGCGAGAGCCTCCGGTGACGAGGGCGACCTGGCCCGACAGCTCGAATAACTCGCGGACTGCCATTTTTTATAGACCTCAGAATGAGTCGGCGGCGTGTGGTGTCTATAGTAGAATCAAAACGAGCACGGCGAAAGCAATCATGCAGCTGGAATTCAAAGCGGAAGATCGGGCGTTTCGCGAGGAGGTGCGCGCCTTCTTGAGGGACCATGTTCCGGCGGCCGTTCGCGACAAGGTGAACCGCGGCATCGAGCTCGGACGCGAAGACTATCTTGGCTGGCAGCGCGTGCTGCATCGGCGCGGCTGGGGCGCGATGAACTGGCCGGTGCAATACGGTGGCACCGGGTGGAGCGTCGTCCAGCAGTTCATCTTCGAGGAAGAATCGGCATTGGCGGGCGCGCCGCGGCTCATTCCGTTCGGCGTCAAAATGGTGGCCCCGGTGCTGATCGCGTTCGGCAGCGCCGCCCAGCAGGCGAGATTTTTGCCGAAGATCAGCTCGGGTGAAGAATGGTGGTGCCAGGGCTACTCCGAGCCCGGTGCCGGCTCGGACCTCGCGTCGCTCCGGACCCGCGCGGTGCGCGAGGGCGATGAGTATATCGTCAACGGCCAGAAGACCTGGAATACGCTCGGTCAATACGCGGATTGGATGTTCTGCCTCGTGCGCACCGACCCGCAGGCCAAGCAGCAGTCGGGCATCTCCTTCCTGCTCATCGACATGAAGAGCCCGGGCGTCACCGTGCGCCCGATCCCGCTCCTCGACGGCGGGCAGGAAGTCAACGATGTGTGGTTCGAAAACGTACGTGTGCCGGTCGCGAACCGCGTCGGAGAGGAAAACCGCGGCTGGACCTATGCGAAGTTTCTGTTAGTTCACGAGCGCAACAACATCGCGGGCATCGGAGTCACCAAGCGCGAGCTGGCGCGTCTCAAACAGGTGGCCCGCGAGCAGCGTCATCGAGGCCGGCCGTTGCTCGAGGATCCGTTGTTCGCCGCGCGCGTCGCTCGGGTCGAGATCGATCTCAAGGCTCTCGAGATCACCAATCTTCGCGTGCTCTCGAGCGCCGCGCACGCTTCGGGCCCGGAGGCTTCCATTCTCAAGATCAAAGGAACCGAGATTCAGCAGGCCATCTCTGAGCTTCTGATGCGTGCGGCCGGCGAGTATGCCCTGCCGCTGCGCCGTGAGGCCATGGCCGCGGGCTGGCAGGCGAATCCTCATCTGCCCTCCGCAGCGTCCTCTGCGGGCTCGGTGATGAGTGCCTACTTGAATCAACGCAAGCTCTCGATTTTCGGGGGTACCAACGAGATTCAAAAGAACATCATCGCCAAGATGATGGGGCTATAGCATGGATTTCGAGTTCAGCGACGAGCAACGCCAGCTGCGCGACGCGGTGGAGAGCTTTCTCGCCAAGGAGTACCCGTTCGAGCGCTTGAGGGCGCTCAAGCGCTCCGGGTCGGGCTTTGATCCCGCGATATGGCGAGGATTGGCGGAACTCGGCGTGCTTTCCGTCAATGTCCCGGCGTCGCTCGGCGGTTTGGGGTACGGGCCGACCGAGACGCTCGTGCTGATGGATGCCTGCGGCCCGAGCCTCTTGCTCGAGCCCGTGCTCTCGAGCGCCGTGATCGCGAGCGCCTTGCTCGCCCAGCATGCCGGGGAGACCCCGGCCGACGATCTGTTACCCGCCATGGTGCGCGGCGAGCGCATCGCCACGGTCGCGCATTTCGAGCCGGGTGCACGCTTCGAAAGCCGCTGGGTCGAGGCTCGCGCACGGCGAAGCGGCGAGAGCTATCGCCTCGACGGTCACAAGGCGATGGTCCTGCATGCGGGGCTCGCGGATGTGCTGCTCGTGTCGGCGCGCACGGCCGGCGCTCCCGGGGATGAGGAGGGAGTGACGCTCTTCTCGGTGCCGCGCGCGACGGCGGGTGTGCGCCTCGAGGAGTACGTGAACGTCGATGGTCAGCGCGCCGCGGATGTGCACCTCGAGGAGGTGCTCGTGCCCGCGGCGAGCCGGATCGGCGCGGAAGGGGCCGCACTTGGCGCAATCGAGGCCGCGCTCGATGTGGGGCTCGCTGCGCTCTGTGCCGAGGCGGTAGGAATCATGCAGGCTCTCCTCACCTCGACGATCGAGTACTTGCGCACGCGCCAACAATTCGGCCAGCCCATCGGGCGCTTCCAGGCCTTGCAGCATCGCATCGCGGACATGGTGATTCACCTGGAGCAGGCACGCTCGATGAGTTATCTCGCGGCGCTGCGCTGTACCTCGCTCGATATCGCCGAGCGCCGCCGCGCGCTGTCGGCGGCCAAAGTGGTGGTCAGCGAGGCGAGCCGATTCGTCGGACAGCAGGCGGTGCAACTGCACGGCGGCATGGGCATGACCGACGAGCTCAAGGTGAGCCATTGCTTCAAGAGACTCACCGCCATCGAGATCCTGTTCGGCGACAGTGACAGCCATCTCGCGCGCTACGCCGCGCTCACCCGCGCACTCTAGGAGCCTGTCTGAGTAATGCCCGTGGCCGCGACCGCGACAGATTTCGCTTCAGCCGAGGCGGAGCCGACGAAGTTGGGTTGGCACCCAATGAGGAGGCGACAACGACGGATGAAGCGAAAT
>Ga0187784_10003589_pt1 | contig 12546 bp, 11 predicted proteins | sample 1015_SJ02_MP15_2_FD_132964 | JGI IMG/M metagenome (GOLD analysis project Ga0187784, IMG submission 132964) | Tropical peat soil microbial communities from peatlands in Department of Meta, Colombia - 1015_SJ02_MP15_20_MG | ecosystem: Environmental > Terrestrial > Soil > Wetlands > Peat | place... | reverse complement strand
ATAGATAACATCTCGCCCGACCGATTTGATCTCATTGGAGGCGCCGTGGCGCTCGTTGGCGTAGTAATTATAATGTATGCACCGAGAGGTTGATTCGTCGTCTTCGGAATTTCAGTATAAGTGTTTTGCTTAATTCTTCTTCAAAAAAAGCAATAAGAGCGCCAGGATAATGGCGATCAGGACGGATAGGCCGATGATTAGCCAATTGATTCGCTTGGTTGGAAGGATAGTCGTCATTGGAGGATCAGGTTCGTCTATCCATTTGAGGTCGACCTTTTCAGGATGGCGCAAGTCATCCGCCATCTCCCGTGCAGAGGCATAACGCTCCTCTTTACGGCGCCGTAAGGACCTCCGAATGGAGGCCCAGATTCCTGGATGCAAGTTCGGCAATATTGCAGTTAATGGTTTAGGAGCATTCGTCATATGCTGATACATGATGGTCAGAGGATTATCGCCGGTAAACGGAGGGGTTCCGGACAAAAGGTGATACGTGAGGCAGCCCATGGCATAAATATCGGTGCTAGCGCCGCCGCGTTCTCCTTTGATCTGTTCGGGTGCCATATACTCGGGAGTTCCCATAAGACCGGAAAAACCCCGCCAGGTCACCCGCGGTGCGCCTTCCATGAAGGCAATTCCAAAATCGATAATCTTTAAATGGCCATCGGAGGCCAGCAAGAGATTTTCCGGTTTTAGATCTCGATGATACACGCCCTTCTGATGGCAGTAGTACAACGCATCGAGGAGGTTCGTCACCATGAAGACAGTCTGATCGATAGGGAACCTGCCCTTTTCATTCAGGATTTTTGCTAAGGATTCGCCTTCAATGTATTTCAAGACCAGATAAGGAGGTCTCCCTTCTGAAATTGCGAGGGTCGTCGGCAGATCGGGATGGCTCAACAATTTACCGATCGCCATTTCTCGCCTGAAACGTTCATAAATAGCAGGATCTCCCAGTTGCGAAATGTCAGGAATTTTGATCACGACCCTCTCGTTGGAGCGAATGTCTTCTGCCAGAAAGGCGCTGGCGAATCCCCCATGACCTAAAGGAGCGAGCAGCTCATACCTGTTTTCAAAAATTGTTCCTATTTCTAACATGTCTTGCAAAGTTCCCTGAAAAAGGATAGCATAATCCCGAAATTTGCCATAAAAACCGCATAAAAACAAGTGAGCAGAAGGAGGCAAGATGAAAAAGATTGAGGCGATTGTAAAACCCTTTAAGTTAGATGAAGTGAAGAATGCATTGACCAAAATCGGCGTTCAGGGAATGACGATGACGGAAGTTGTAGGATTCGGAAGACAGAAAGGGCACACGGAAACTTATCGTGGAGCAGAATATAAAACCGATTTTCTCCCCAAATCTAAGATCGAAATCATCATTACCGACGAATTGGTTAGTCAAGTCATCGAGACCATCGAGAGGGCTGCCAAAACCGGAAAGATCGGGGATGGTAAGATCTTTATAATGCCTGTGGAAGAAGTGATTCGAATCCGAACAGGCGAACGGGGCAAGGATGCCATTTAACTATGACAGGTGGAATAATGGAATAGTGGAACACTGAAATATTGGGTAAAATAAGAAAAATGGACCACCAAATATTCCAACACTCCATTATTCCACCATCCCCATATACCAGTTGGTTGTTTCTCGACACGCTGCCTAAATTTCATCTAGAAATCTGCTCTGATACGGATCTGGTAAGGGTTAAAAAGTAGGGCCTCTCTCGTCTGCAACCATTCGATAATTCTCACTGAAGTCCTCAATCTATTCCAGCTTTCTCGATTGGCATAAGGATTGCTCAGCAAAAGTGGCGAGTGGTGGTGATTCGTGATCCGTAACACCAATCACTCACACTATTCACAGACACGAAACATATCTCGATATGAATGCCTTGATTATTAAACATATCGATGTTGAGGGTCCAGGATTAATTGAGCATTGCCTGAAGCAGGGGAGAATTCCATATCAAATTCTCAATCTCAAACCCTGGGTCCGTTTCCCAAAGCTTGAAGACATCACCCACATCGTTCTTTTGGGAGGGCCGATGAACGTTTATGAGGAGGATCGCTATCCTTTCCTCAAAGAGGAAGACATTTTTATTAAAGGGGCGATCCAGAGAGGGAAAACAATCTTGGGTATATGCCTCGGAGCTCAATTGATCGCCAAGGCACTCGGGGCAAGAGTTTTCAAAGCTCCTGTGAAAGAGATCGGATGGTACGATGTCTCATTGACAAAGACAGGCTCACAGGATCGCCTGTTTTCCGTTCTTCCAAAGACATTCTCTGTATTTCAATGGCACGAGGATACGTTTGAGATTCCAAAGTCCGGGAGGCTCACCGCCACTTCGTCTCCCATCTCTCATCAAGCCTTCCGATACGGAGAAAGAGTTTACGGCCTTCAATTCCATCTCGAAGTGACTGAGCAGATGATCCAGGAGTGGATAGAAACTTATGAAGAAGAGTTTAAGGGTTGTCAGGCCCCTCCTCCTTCTTCAAGAGCTGAGATCATGACCGAAACTGAGATGAAGATCGAAACATCTATAAGGAGGGGAGTGAGTTTTCTCACTCACTTTTTTGGACAGTAGACTGCCCCCCCTCACCCTCGCGCTTCCCTTTCCTTTGCGGACAGGGGAAGGTGTGAGAAATTGCCCGCAGTGCAAAGGGCGGGCGTAACCGCGTTTGTAAAAGTTTAGAGATATTCTTGTCCGCCCGCACAGCTTCGGGTGGGATGAAGGAAATTCAGAAACTTTTCATAGGAGAGGTGAGATGAAAAAATTTCTGTTTTTGTGGTTCTTTGTGATGATGAGTCTGTTCGTTGTTGGAGTTGCCTTTGCCGAGACATCCGCTCCCTCACCACCCAAAGTGGATACAGGAGATACTTCCTGGATCTTAATCTCTTCTGCTTTGGTCATGTTGATGACACCGGGACTCGCCCTCTTCTACGGAGGCATGGTGAGAACAAAAAATGTCTTGGGGACGATCATGCAAAGCTTTATCGCCCTCGGCGTCATCAGCATCCAGTGGGTACTTTTTGGATATAGCCTTGCTTTTGGCCCTGATATCGGCCACGTGATTGGAAGTCTTGGCTGGATCGGACTCAGGGGCGTAGGGCTCGACCCCAACCCCGAATATGCGGCCACTGTTCCCCATCAGGCATTCATGATCTTTCAAATGATGTTTGCCGTGATCACTCCCGCCCTGATCACCGGCGCATTTGCCGAAAGGTTTAAATTCAAGACCTATCTCGTATTCCTCGTCCTTTGGGCGACTTTTGTCTACGATCCTCTTGCCCACTGGGTGTGGGGGACTGGTGGTTGGATCAAGAATCTCGGCGCCCTTGACTTTGCCGGAGGACTTGTCGTGCACATCAGTTCAGGAATGGCTGCATTGGCGGCGGCTCTGGTTGTAGGGAAAAGAAAGGGCTATGGCGAAGAGCCCTTGCCACCCCATAATCTGCCCTTGACGCTCCTCGGTGCGGCACTGCTCTGGTTCGGTTGGTTCGGCTTTAATGGTGGGAGTGCGGTGGCATCGGGGTCTCTTGCAACATCCGCTTTTGTCGTGACCCATATTTCAACCGCTGCGGCAGCCCTTTCGTGGATGACGGCGGAGTGGGCCTATCGAGGTGAACCAACGGTTCTGGGGGCAGCGTCAGGCGCGGTGGCCGGACTGGTCGCGATCACCCCTGCTTCAGGGTTTGTGGGCCCCGTACCCGCCATCCTCATTGGACTTGCCGCTGGTGTCGTCTGCTATTTCGCCATTAACCTTAAATCCAAACTCGGATACGATGACTCTCTCGACGTCGTCGGGGTCCACGGGGTAGGGGGAACCTGGGGGGCCCTCGCCACAGGACTATTCGCTTCGAAGGCGATCAATGCGGCTGGAAACAACGGCCTCTTTTTCGGAAACCCTTCCCTTTTGGGGATTCAGGCACTCAGTGTGGTTTCCGCATGGGTTTATTCTTTCGTGGTGACATTGATCCTCTTAAAGGTTCTCGATTGGACAATGGGCTTGAGAATAAGCGAAGAGCATGAAATTAACGGTCTGGACATCAGTCAGCATGGAGAAAGTGGATACAGTTTCTAAGTGACGAATCAAAGCATGAGAATATCCGAACTCATTACTCCAAACTTTTTTGGGAGACAAGATGAAAAAGATCGAAGCAATTATCAAACCGTTTAAACTGGATGAAGTGAAGAATGCATTGACCAAAATCGGTATTCAAGGGATGACGGTCACCGAGGTCAAGGGTTTTGGGAGGCAACGAGGCCATACCGAGGTCTATCGGGGGGCAGAATATAAGATCGATTTTCTACCCAAAGTTAAGATTGAACTAATCACGACCGACGAGATGGTCCACCAGGTGATCGAAGCTATCGAACGGACTTCCAAGACAGGAAAGATTGGAGATGGGAAAATTTTTGTCTCATCAGTGGAAGAGGTCATTCGGATCCGAACCGGAGAGCGCGGAAGAGATGCAATCTGACTTAGGCATGACCAGAAACGGGCTCATCGATACGAAAAACCTAATGGCCCAGGCAGTATCCAATTATTCCTCCCCGAGGGAATTCCTCCGCCAACATTCCGATATGGTGGACGGCCTCGTGAGAAGGGCTTTCCAAAAGGCCCAGTCCCAGGTTTCCGCTCCGTCGGTCTGCCTCACCGCCGTGGGAGGATATGGAAGGGCTGAGTTAGCTCCTTACTCGGATGTTGACCTGCTACTCCTGTACTCCTCTTCGAAAAAAGAGGAGCTTCCTCCTGTGATCGAGAAGATCCTTTACCCCCTCTGGGATTTAGGATTGGAAGTGAGTTGCAGCTCGAGGTCCATCAACGAATGTCTAAAGATGGCTCAATCGGATCTACATATAAAAACAGGGCTGATCGACGGACGTTATCTCGACGGAGAATATGAATTTTTTCGGAAATTATACAGCCTCTTCACGAAAAGAGTCCTCCACCGAAACGTGCAAAAATTTGCCGAGGCTTTGGCGAAAGACTTTTACCTCCGTGGTCAGAAATACGAAGATCCTGCTTACGCCCTGGAGCCCAATATCAAGGAAGGAGAAGGAGGACTGAGAGACTTTCAGATTGGTCGGTGGATCATCAGGGCCAAATACAAAACGGATCGCTGGGATTCGATTCTTTTCCCGGACCACTCCCGAATGCTGGAGAAAAGTCTTCAATTTCTCTGGGCGGTTAGAAACCAGCTCCATCTCCTCAGCGGGAGAAAACAGGACCATCTTACTTTCGAGCTGCAAGAAAAAATCGCGCCAATCCTCGGCCTTTCCCCCGGTACCGAAGGTATCGAGGAGATGATGAGACAATATCATCTTTCGACACAGAGGATCTCAACCTTTGTTAATGATATTGTCGAGCGGGCCCTCCACGAACCCACTTGGGTGAAGAAAACCTTCTTTTTCTTTCAACGAAAGAAAATTGACGAGAATTTCGGATTGGCTTATGGAGAGATCCATCTTTTTGATCCTGTGACCTTCAAGAGAGACCCATCACAACTGATGACTCTTTTTAAACATTGTCGCACCTACCGGACCCACATGGATTTTCGGACGGAGGAAGCAGTGATGGAGGCTCTCCCCTTCGTCGACGATCGCTTTAGGACCTTGGAGGGAGTCAATCAAACCTTCCTTTCGATTCTGAGGAAGGGAGACGGGGTGGACGCCGTTCTAAAGAAGATGCACGAGCTGGGATTGCTGTCGCGTTATATTCCTGAATTCTCAGAGATTGAAGGGAGGGTGCATTATGACCTTTATCACGTCCATCCCGTGGATATCCATTCTATCCTGGCTGTAGAGGAACTGGGAAAGTTAAGAAGCTGTCATTACCTGAAAGACTGTCCTTTGCTCACTTCCCTCATCAGAGAGATAGAAAATCCGGAGATCCTCCTCTTGACGACCCTCCTCCACGATATCGGGAAGGGGATGGGCGGGGATCACTCTTTAATCGGCAAAGAGGTGGTGAACCACATCGGAGAGCGGATGGGACTCCCGGCGGAAGACCGGGAATTGATGAAGTTCTTAGTAAGCCATCACCTCTATATGATCGAAACGGGCTTCCGCAGAGATCTTCATGACGAACAGGTCATCTTACGTTTTGCTAACGAAGTAAAGAGTATTAATCAATTAAAACTGCTCTACCTTTTGACCTTTGCTGACATTAAGGCCGTTGGACCCGAAGCCTGGACCTCCTGGAAGAACACCCTTCTCATGGAGCTATTCCTAAAGACCTCGCATTTTTTTGAAAAGGGTGCCACGGCTGGGCCTTTTTTGAGAAGAGATGAGATCATTCAGAAGCTTCGTGACTCTCTTTCTCAACAAACAATTTCTGAATATGCTGAGTATCTTCCGGACCGGTACCTGTCCTGTTACTCCGTAGAAGAGATCGCTCGCCATATCGATATGGCTCGTTCTGTCGAGCGGGAACTTTTATTGGTGGAATGGGAGGTGGAAAAGGAAATCCAGGCAAAGGTCACAATATGTACGAAAGACCGGTACGGACTGTTTGCAAAGATGACGGGTTCGATGTTTTTAAATCGCTTGAATATTCTCGAAGCCCAAATTCACACCTGGGGAAATGGCATTGTTCTGGACACCTTCTGGGTGGTCGATGCTACAAAAAATATTGATCGGCGTCTTCAACAGTTTAAGAAAGATTTGGAAGAAATCTTAGGTGGAAAAGTCTCTCTACGAGACTTGCTTTCTAAGAGAGAAAAATCGAATGGGATCAAGCAAAAAGTCATCCCAAGGGTTCCACAAGAAGTAAGGGTCAACAATCAGGATTCTGACTTTTATACAATCGTCGAGGTCATGGGTGAGGATCGATTGGGTATCCTTTATGAGGTCACACAAGCATTGACCGACCACGGGTGCGATATCCACTTCGCAAGGATTTCAACCCTGGGTAATCGCATTGTGGATGTCTTCTACGTTCAGGACGAATGGGGAGAAAAAGTAAAAGAAAAAAATAGGACAGATCAGCTCAAAAGAACCGTTCTTTCCCGTCTGACTGCGCAAGAAGATAGCTTTCCTTAACCCGGGTTCTTCCTAATGCCGTCCGGCCTGGAAATACATCCCTTTCTTGAAGAAAATAAAGTGCTCACCTTATTTCATGTCCACCTTTTATTCCGTAGACTAAAGATTGTTATCGGCTCAAGGCATCCCTTGCCAACGTTACGGAATGAGAGGAGGACGCGTCATGACAGAACCCGAACGAGTCAGCCCGAAAGAGGCTTACGAGAAATTGAAGGCAGGCGCCGCCATCGTTGTCTGTGCCTACGAAGACGACAAGAAGTTCAAGGCCCTTCACCTTGAGGGAGCCATCTCCTTCAATGAGTTCAGGTCGAAGCTTCCATCTTTATCAAAGGATCAGGAAATAGACTTCTATTGTGCCTGACCGAATGACGGGGCGGCTGCCGGTCAGGCAGCCAAGTACAGTGGGATGGGGTATAAAAACGCGAAAGTCCTTGACGGCGGCGTGGAAGCATGGAAGAAGGCAGGATACCGGCTTGTTTGAACCGGGGTGTCAACTCTAGTTAAGTATGGGAGGCCTATGGCTGATAGTACAAACACAACTCTTCTATTAAGCCCTTTTGACCTGCACGGACTGTCGTTAAAAAACCGAATGGCGATGGCACCCATGACCCGATCTCGAGCCGGCAAGGAGCGTCTGCCCAATTCCTTAATAGCGGAGTATTATACGCAATGGGCTTCGGCCGGGCTTATCATCACAGAAGCCACGGTGATTTCGCCACAGGGTATCGGTTGGCTGAACTCGCCCGGAATCTATTCGAATGAACAAGCCGAAGCCTGGAGATTGGTGGTGGATGTGGTCCATGCCAAGGGGGCACCGATCTTCTTGCAGCTTTGGCACTGCGGCCGCGCTTCGCACAGCAGCTTTCACGAAAGGGAAGGACTTCCGGTCGCCCCCTCTGCTATCAAAATCACCGGGGATTATATTCACACCCCTATTGGCAAGCAGCCGTACGAGACGCCCCGGGCACTCGAAACGGAGGAAGTCACGGCAATCGTAGGAGACTACGTACGTGCCGTAGAGCGGGCCAAATCAGCCGGATTCGACGGCATAGAAATACACGCGGCTAACGGATATCTGATCGACCAGTTCTTACAGTCCAAGACCAACCATCGAACGGACCGCTATGGAGGAAGTCTGGAGAATCGGTATCGGTTTCTGGACGAGATTGTGAGCTCGGTTTCCGCTGTCTGGAGCTCTATCAGGGTTGGTATGCACATATCGCCGAACGGTAGCTTCAACGACATGGGCTCGGCCGATTTTCGTGAAACCTTTCTTTACGTCGCAAAGCAGCTTAGCCTTCACCACATCGCTTATCTCCATGTCGTAGATGGTCTTGCATTTGGCTCTCATGACCTCGGTTCCCCAATGACATTAAGAGAGTTCCGGGAGGTTTTCGAAGGCCCGCTGATGGGAAATTCTGGCTACACCCAGGAAACGGCGGAAACGGCAATCCGGCAACACCATGCAGATCTGATCTCCTTTGGTCGACCCCTTATTAGTAATCCGGATCTTGTGGAGCGTTTTGCGAATGGCTGGCCATTGAATCCGCCGGCGGACATGAGGGTGTGGTATTCTTTCGAGAAGACTGGCTATACCGATTTCCCGATGTATGAGATTTCTCAAAAAAATGGCCCTGAAGGGAAGGAATGAATGAAAGCGATCCGCGCTCATGATTTCGGCGAGCCAGAAGTGATGCGGCTTGAAGAGGTGTCAGACCCTAAGTGCGGCCCCGGACAGGTTCTGGTTAGGATTCAAGCCGTAGGAGTTAACCCGCTAGATACTTACATCCGGGCAGGACTCTATGCCATCAAACCTAAACTGCCCTACACTCCCGGCAGCGACGCCTCCGGCACAGTCGGAGCCGTAGGCAAAGGAGTTAAGCGCGTCAAGGTCGGCGAGAGGATCTACACGGCCGGGACAATCACCGGTGCCTATGCCGAGAAGGCGCTTTGTTTGGAGTCCCAGGTGCATTCTCTGCCCGCGGGAATCACTTATCCGCAGGGTGCAGCGTTGAATGTGCCATACAGCGCCGCTTACCGCGGCCTTTTCCAGCGGGCTCGGGCCGTACCGGGAGAAGCTGTTTTGGTTCACGGAGCCAGCGGCGGCGTTGGGATTGCAGCATTGCAATTTTCCCGAGCCGCAGGATTGGTGGTCATAGGAACCGCAGGGACTGAAGAAGGGCGTCACCTCGCCGCTGAGCAGGGGGCCCATCACGTCTTAGACCATCGCAGCCCAGATCATTTTCAGGAGGTTCTCAGACTGACAGAGAACCGTGGCGTGGACGTTATTCTGGAATTGCTAGCCAATGTGAACCTTGGCAAGGACTTAGGGATTCTGGCCACAGGCGGCAGGGCAGTGGTCATCGGAAGCCGAGGCACGATAGAGATCAATCCTCGCGACGCGATCAGCCGGGAAACCGCAATTCTGGGGATGTCCGTTTTTAATGCGACAGAGCGGGAAACGGCCAGTATTCATGCTGCCATCGGTGCCGGTTTGGAGAATGGCACACTGCGGCCGGTCATCGGCCAGGAAATGGCGTTGGCGGATGCGCCCCGTGCTCACCGGAGGATTATGGAAGCAACGGCATTAGGAAAGATCGTACTACTCCCCTAACTCTCTACCCACCACTTACGCCTTATCCTTTCCGCCTTATGCTTTCCGCCTTATGCCTTCGGCCGCTTCGTTCCTTCCCCTCGCCTTACGATATTCCCACATATGCGCGAAGACTTGAACAGCATGCTCCGGAAAATCGTAGCACGGAAGGCGGTTTCCTTCCAGAAAACCCTCGCAGGCCTCTTTGTCCTTTTTGCTTCCCAAAAGGGAGAAGAAGACCGGCTTGGGGCGTTGCTCCATGAGGAGGTCCGCCATCGGCCTGTAGATTTCAGGCCCCCCATTGGCAAAGGAGATCCAAATAATCCCGTCCACCCCATCATCTTCTAAGAGGGTTTTCAAAATCTCCATCGAGGTCTTTTCAAATCCGTGGGCCAGCATGTCCGGAAAAAGGTCCACAGGATTACCGGTCTTGGAAGGGGTGGCGATCACCCTGGAAATCTTTTCGCGCGTAGCCTCCCCCAGAAGGGCCACGTGTAGCCCATATCCGATGGCGGCATCGATGCTCATGATGGCCTGCGCCCCGCTGTAGGTAACAAATGCAAGTTGCTTTCCTTGAGGAAGAGGCATGTTCAAAAACCCCTTCATAGTCCGGATGAAATCATCAATCCCGGTCATGCGCAAGACACCTGCCTGGCGCATTGCCCCCTCGAAAACGGCGTCTTCCCCCGCCATGCTGGCAGTATGTGAGGCCATGGCCCGGCCTCCTTCCTGAGTTCGTCCCCCTTTGATAATGAGCACCGGCTTTTTGGCCACTGCCTTCTTTACCGTTTCCAGAAATCGGCGCCCGTCCCGGACATCCTCGAGGTACATCCCAATGATCTCCGTTTGCTCGTCATCCATCAAATAGGACAAGGCTTCGGATTCGTCCACATCCACCTTGTTGCCCAGCCCAATTCCTTTGGAAAGCTGACAACCTTCAAAGGAGCTCAAATAGCGAAGGAGAGCTCCTATGAAAATCCCGGATTGGGCAGCAAATCCAATACGCCCGGGCTTCATCATGCGGGAATTGGCAAAATAGGAAGTGGTCAACCCATTTGCCGTATTCACCAGACCCAATGTGTTAGGACCAACCCCTCTCATGCCCGTCGATCGGAGGATGTCTCTCGTCTCCTCCTGGTATTTCGCTCCCTCAGGCCCGGTCTCCGCAAACCCCTCTGCGGAGATCACTACTCCTTTCACGCCTTTACGGGCGCATTCCCTTAAAGCTTCAGCAATCAACCGTGGGGGGATGTGTAAGACCGCAAGGTCAACGGGGAAAGGGACTTCTTCCAGACTGCGATACAAACGGGTTTCGAAGACTTCCCCTCCCTGGGGATTCACACCCGCCACCCGGCCCTGGTATCCGACTCTCTTTAAAACCCTGAGGAGCTGCGCTCCCGGCTTCTCCGGATCCCTCGATGCTCCGACGACCGCTATGCTCTTGGATTCTAGGATTTCCCTAATGGACCGCATCAGGCTTTTTCTCCAGCCAGATAGTCTTTTATCAGCATCTCATTTTTGGTCTGGATTTTCTGCAGCTCACCCAATTCCACATTTTCAAGAGGCAGTTTCATCCTTTTATTTCTCAGTCGGGTAATCTCAGCGTCTAAATATTGGATGGTGTTTGCAACCGCCTCTGCCATGGATGAGATAGAGCCTTGAGCCTTTTCAAAGGTTTCTTTATCCAGGTAGGCCCGGTTCAATAGATGAAATCGCTCAAAGAATTTTTGAAACTTCTCCAGCGCTTCTCTCTTCCATTTCTTTCTTGAATCCAGCTTCTTCGTCAACTCCAAAAATTTATCGAGTTCCATAGAGGTTTTCTCCCAAATTTTGCCATTTGACCTTTTTCTTAAATCTATGAGAACAGTTGGCCTTTGTCAATCCTTTTATACCTTATGCCCGGATATTGCGTTTTTTGTCTTTTTTTCAGCAGCCTGTCTAAAATGCATCATCAGTTTTTAATCCTAAATCCGTCCATGAACAATCAATCTTTTTTCGCCGAAGTGAATTCATGTGTTTTCAGCAAGTTATAGAACTGAAATTCATCCACATGGGTATGTGATCATGGCACATAATTTGCTCTTCTACTCATGGGGTACGGCGCTGTATTAGATTGACAAAGGTGTCTCCGTAACGGGACGCCTTTTTAATCATTTCAAAATCCCATCAAACAGGAGGAAAAATTCTATGAGTCCCAAAGACGTGGTGAAGATGATCAAGGAAACCGGAGTTCAAATCGTCGATTTGAAGTTCAATGATCTCCCGGGATTATGGCAACATTTTTCGATGCCCGTTTCAGAACTTTCGGACATGGACGATCTCACGGATAGCATCTTCGTCCAAGGAGTCGGGTTCGATGGTTCAAGTATCCGCGGGTTTCAAAAAATCCAGGAGAGCGACATGATTTTGATCCCGGACCCTTCGACGGCTGTGGTCGATCCGATCTGCGAAATTCCGACCATGAGTCTTATCTGTGACGTTTATGATCCTGTCACCAAAAAACCCTATTCACGGGATCCCAGATACGTCGCCAAGAAGGCGGAAAAATATTTGAAGGACTCCGGTATTGCCGAACAAAGCTACTGGGGACCGGAGATGGAATTCTTCATCTTTAATGACATTCGATTTGATCAAACTGAGAACACCGGCTATTACTTCATCGATTCAACCGAAGGCGAGTGGAACTCAGGAAGGGAAGAGAAACCGAACTTGGGATACAAACCGCGGTATAAAGAGGGATACTTCCCCGTTCCTCCCACCGATTCCCAACAGGATCTCCGGAGCGAAATCATCCTGACAATGATCAAAGCTGGTATCGGCATCGAAGTTCATCATCATGAAGTCGCTACGGCTGGACAGGCAGAGATCGATATGAAGTTCGATTCCCTCGTGGTCATGGCGGATAGATGT
>Ga0187784_10003588_pt1 | contig 12546 bp, 11 predicted proteins | sample 1015_SJ02_MP15_2_FD_132964 | JGI IMG/M metagenome (GOLD analysis project Ga0187784, IMG submission 132964) | Tropical peat soil microbial communities from peatlands in Department of Meta, Colombia - 1015_SJ02_MP15_20_MG | ecosystem: Environmental > Terrestrial > Soil > Wetlands > Peat | place... | reverse complement strand
AGATTGAGAGTGCGTTCTTGATAACGTTCGAATCAGGTTTCGTTGCTCTTCTCTCATACCATCGCAGGTCGTTCCAGATGTCGTAAATTGCTGATGCTACGGCGGTGCGAGTTTTGAGTTTTTGTATTGATTCGGAAACGATCTTGGATTTAGTTTGAACTCGGTCGGTTAGCCACTTTTCAAGGTGGCCGTTTGGGTTTTGTTGTGTCTCTTGCGCCTTCTCCTCTACGAGTCGGAGGAATGATTCAAGTCGATTCTGCATGTCACGCGCATTGTCATGCCGCCAGTCAGGATCATCCATGCCTTCGGCGGCGAGGAGGGTTGTGCAGCGCACGGCATCAGCTCCGAAGTCTTCACAGGCTTTCCAGAGTGGTACAAAGTTTCCCTGGGACTTGTGCATGGGTCGTCCTTCGGCTAGCATGAAGCCGTTTACTCCAACTGCGCGTGGCCAATACTTTTGTTCGAAGAGTGCGACGTGATGAAATATGAAGAATGAGAGGTGGTTACCTACTAGGTCTTTTCCAGAATTTCGTAGGTCGACTGGATACCAGTAGGTGAATTCTTGCCTTACTTGTTGGAGTACCTTCTCATCTACGTTGATTTTTTTCGCGAGTTGATGGATATCTCCGATTTCGTAGAAGATGTAGTCAAATACTTCCGGTTCGAGCTGTTCTGCTTTGATGAGTTGGGCGTTCACGAACTTGCTGACCATGTAGTAGGCCATGTAGACTGTGGAGTCGCTTAGGGTTTCAACGATCCAGTCATGGCTCCATGGCAGGGGAGTCCCGAGGCCGGTTTTGCGTGCGCATGGCCAGTCTTGGAGCCAGTCTATTACGCCGTCGAACCAACTTCGGGCTTCTTCCGGGTAGAAATCCATCTTGGAGGTTGCAGTATGAGTTTTGGATTTCCATTCTGAATCAGAGTACTTCAGGAACCACTGATCTTCAAGAACCTTTGCGATACATTCGGTTGTGCATCTGCATACCACTTTCTGGGGTAGTTCGTAGATTACGTCAGCAATTCCTTTCTTGCGAAAGTCTGCGACAAGCGACTGTTTCACCTGGGCTATCTTCATTTTGGCGTAGGGGCCACAATTGTCTTTGAGAAGTCCACTGTGAAATTCGGCTTTGTAAATTTCTTTGGTTGCGTTCTCTGCAAGTGGGTCGTTTTGATCACTAATGCGCATTCGATCAACGATTTCTACTGCTGGAAAATCACCATAGCCGTTTACAGAGATTACCGAGATTGGACGAATGTTTTGCACAGTTTCTGGTGCTATTTGAAATTCAATTAGGGTTGATGGGTTCTTCTGTAAATCTCGAAGTGCTAGCCAATCGTAGGGAGCGTGTGCGGGCACGCTGTAGACTAGCCCGGTTGCGTTTTTGGTGCTAACGAAATCTCCTGGAAGGATGATAAGTCTTCTTCCTAGCATGGGGTCAGTGCAGTACTTGCCTACCAGGTCTGCGCCTTTCAGTTTCTTTACTACCGTGACCTGTTTAAGTTGGTTGCTTAACTTCACTGCGGCCTCTTGACTGATGATCCAGTCTTCTCCGTTAACTTGAGCTTCCACGTATTCGCCGTTTGGATTGACCCATAGGTTGGTGACTCCGTATATTGTTTCAGGTCGGAATGTTGCGCATGGAAGGATGCTGTTCTCAAGCTTGAATTTGACAAGAGTATAATCTTCTGGCCGAACTCCCTCTCCTTCAAGGCGATCGGCATCCCCAGTTGGACTCTCGTCCTTGGAACACCAGACTACTGGATGGGTTCCTTTCACAACGTATCCACGATCTTTCAAACGTAGGTACTGCCATTCCACGAATTTATTGAAAGCAGGATCCAAGGAGCTTGTGTGGAATTCTCTCCTCCAGTCTAGTGACATTCCTAATTTCTTGATTGCATCGCGGTTGACGTCAGTGTAGTATTTCGCCATGTAGACAGGATCGATGAATTTCTTCAGGTGTTCTTCTGGAACTTTATCTATATCTCGGATGGATCGAATGAAGTTTTCATCTCCCATCCTGATGCGTTCAGCTGCGCCAGCGACTGTCTTGCCAGTCCAGTGCCAGGCCCAGGGGTAGAGGACGTTATAACCACGCATCCGCATGTATCTAGCATAGACATCTATCCTAGCTGCGGTATAGCCGCTTCCAACGTGCAATGGTCCGCTCATGTATGCGAATGGAAATGTGACGAAACATTTCGCTCGGTTGGAGTCTGGATCAGCGTTGAACGTCTTCGATTTGTCCCATTCACTCTGCCACTTCTTGTCTATACGATTCCAATCAATAGGCACCGTCATTCACCTGGTTAACATCGATTTGAGTGCTTGGTCAATGTTTTTGACAACGGAGTCAACGTTGCTGATCTTTCCTCCTCCCTGTCCGAAGTAGTCTTTTCCTCCACCTCCTCCTTCTAGCATAGCGGCTAGTTTCGTTGCTAGTTGCCCCGCGTTTACTCCGTTTTGAATCGCCCTTTTCCCGGCTCCGACGAAGATTCGTGCTGTTTCTTGCACGAGTAGGAGAACGGTTACAGCGTCCTGGTCTCGTTCAACTATCAGGTTGTTGACTAAAATTACTTCTTCTTCTGTACCTTGCGTATATGTTGCGTTGCACAATCTTACTCGGTCGATTGGTTTCGCCATTTTAAGAAGGCGTTCCGATTCATGTTGTGCCCATTCTCTCGTTAGTTTTTCAACTCTTCGAGAGAGCTTTGCATTTTCATCAACTAGGTTTCTCACGTATTGATCCACTTTCTCAATTGGTGCTTCAATCGTGTTTGAGATTGTTCTGAGTTTCTTTTCTTGTTCTTGGAATGCGCGTAGAGTTTGAGTGCCGGCGGCAAAGATGATTCGTTCAACTCCATCCTGAATGCGTTCAGTGTGCAGTATCTTTATCGAACCAACTTGACCGGTTCTTGTACAATGGGTTCCGCCGCATGCTTCAACGTCCCAATCTCCAATTTTGATTATGCGGAGGTCTCTTCCTGGGACTACTCCTCCTTGGTAGAGGCGGTATCCGTAGATTCGTTCCGCTTCTTCTCTTGGAAGCCATTGAGATTCTACGGCAATGTCTTGGAGTGCAACTTCCGTAGCTAGTCGTTCGATTTCTCGGATTTGATTTTCGGTTAGTCGTTCGTAGTGTGATATGTCGATTCTACTTGTTTCTGGGCCTTTTTGGGCTCCGGCTTGCCATGCATGTTGCCCCAAGACACGCCTTGCCGCGCCTAATACGAGATGAGTGCCAGTGTGATGTCGCATTAGACTTATGCGTCTGTTCCATTCGATTATTCCGCGGACATTAGTGCCTACGGATGGAGGCTTTTCGTTAATATGATGCAGAATTACTCGTCCCGCTTTTTGAGTGTCAGCCACCTTGATTGGGCCTGTTGAAGTTTCAAGAATACCAATGTCTCCTGGTTGGCCTCCGCCTTCAGGATAGAAACAAGTCTTATCCAGCACCACATACTGGTCGTCCACTATTGCGATTACTTTGGCCTCAAACTCTGTTTGGAATGAATCCTTGTAATACAACGGGTCCGTTTCAGGCAGGTTCTCAGTTTTGTCTTTCAATTTCGATGTGGCGACCCCTTCATCTTCTCCCGCTCTCTCTTTAGAGAGGTGGCGTTGAGCAACCATGCCATAGAAATTCTCGGGTAGATTTACTTCTAAGTGTATTGGTTCGGAAAGTTCCTTTACAAACTCCGGCACGAGACCATGTGAGTCGTATAATTCAATTAATATTTCTTGAGGTATCTTGCGTTGATGTTTGCGTTTCAGTTCGCCCGCGATTTTCTTGACTAACTCTGAGCCGCGTTCTAATGTTCGTATGTATTTTGTCTCTTCAGATTTTATTGCTTCAGCGATTTCACTCTTCATTGATACGAGCTGTGGAAAGTCTTCTCCCCAGTAATCTACTTGTGCATTAATGATCTCGATGATTCGACCTTCGATTCCCAATCGGCGGAGCGTACGATAAGTTCGCCTGAATAATAATCGAGCTAGGTATCCTTCTTCCACGTTCGATGGTACGACGCCTTCGGATAGGAGAAATACCATCGTTTTGGTATGGTCAGCTACCATCATCACGCTCTCAATTGGCAGGAGGACTTTTTCAAGCTCCTGCCAATCCATCCCTAGGATTGACGCAATTTTTTTCCTTGCATCTGTGCGATTTCCAATTTCAACATTCATGTAACTGGAATAGGGAACCACTTTCGCTATGAGATGTTCATCATATTTCACTGAAGCTAGGTTGAAGATTTTATCAAGGACTGGGCCATAGATTACTTGGAACGCGCTGGGTTTCCCTTGACTAAGCCAAGCCCAACGTTCGATTCCGTAGCCGGTATCAACAGTTCTGATTGGAAGCTTGCTTAGTTGAGCTTCTTGAACTTTGTACTGCATGAATACTAGTGTTGAAATCTCTAGGCCGCCACAAAGGCATTCTAGGTCAGGTCCTGCGTTTCCTCCGCCTGACCAAAAGTGTTCTTTATACGAGATTGTGTCAGATTTTAAGCCGAATTCTTCCGTTGCTAGTTGATGATGATATTTGATTGTTTGATCCATCCAGTAAATATCCTTGTCTGGATAGTTGAATGCATGGGCTCCTCCCATCTCGAAAATTAGATCATGCCGACCTAAAGTGGGGCCGACATTGTCAATATCGGTAAATCGAATGCTGGGCTGGCTAACGACCAATGGGTTTGCTGGTGGTGGAATTGTTCCATCTGTTACGTATGGTTGAAAATCATAGATGGAGGCTCCTACCAAGAAAACGTCGTTTCGCCATCTCGCGACAACTGGGTAAGGCCTAATTCTCGTATGGCCATTCTTCTCGAAGAATGACAGGAATAGTTCTCTCATTTCATGAACAGAATAAGGCCTGTTGGCTGGAGGCTTGCCGATGAATGAATATTGAACGCAGGGGCTATCTCCACAGAGAGTTTGGTCAGGCTGTTGGCTCCAGAAATAACTACCGCAACGTTCACATCTCTTACGGAGGTAGCCGTTCTCTTTAAAGAACGGAACGGCGAATTCCTTTTCATCGATCTCCACGAGTCTTCAATTCCTCTAGTCAAACTTGGATTGGGTCTGCTTTCTCCTTCCTGTTCTCTTGCTCGCTTCTGATAGGTTCATTCCCTGTTTTCCACACCAGGCTTGATGCTTATCGTAGAGGTTCTTGCCCTCGTCGCTGTTAGTGAACCTGGCTCCGCAACGGCAAACGATGTACTCTTCGGACAAAGACTCTCAGGAGTTAGATTAGCAGCCGCTATTATAGAGTTTAGAGAAGCTACGCTAACGAGGAGACAATAGTGAGGAGATAGAATGGGTTGAGTCTGTGTTAGATTAACCGAATAGAGCGCCGAGACCAGCCAATGCCTCTTCGCTCTTCTTCTTGTCATCTTCAGGAGCCTTGTCTTCTTTCTTGGTCGCTGCCGCGGCTGCTGCAGGTGCCGCTGCAACGGGCATAGCTTGCGCTGCTTTCAGAGCGTCATCGATCTTTATCTCTGATATGGCTGCGACAAGTGCTTTGATTCTTGGTTCTTCCACTTTTACTCCGGCAGCTGTTAGAACTTTCTTAACATTCTCTTCTGATACTTGACCGCCTGCCGAGTGAAGCAGGAGTGCTGCGTATACGTATTCCATTATTTTTCACATCAATCTTGATAGGTTCGACTGCTTACCAAATGTCCCTCTTTTCAACCTTTTCCTTCGGGAGTAGGTGCCTGCTGTGTGGCGGGTGTCTCGGGCCTGATTGTGGAGATTGCGGAGGATAAGGCGTTCATGTTGGCATAGGCTTTCCGAAGAATCATAGGTGCAGTTTCCTTCGTGAAGTATTCTGACTCCACACTCACGGCAACGGCCTGTCGATAGGCTTTTGCGATGATCGCTGGCGCCGTTTCTGGTAGCATTATGCTGGCTTCAAGGGCGAGTCCGAACGCTAGCCTAGCCGCCGTCGAGAATTGTGATTTCATCTGGTCAAGGTCTAAATTCAAGTCGCTTGTTCCCAATACTGAACCGTTATCATAAGCATAGGATAGCGCGAGTCCTGCTTCCATAGGTTTCATTCCCAACTTGGATAAGAGTGAGGCAGTTTTTGTGGAGATCGTGTCTCCTTTCCTGGCGACTATCGTGTCTTTGGCAATGAAGATGCTGCCGCCCTCTATACGGGTCTGGACCTTCGCCTCATTGAACTCGCTAATCACTGGCCCAGGCTGCAGGCCAGTGTTTCCAGCGGGAACCATAATCTCGCTAGAGGCGATATCGCCTCCCTTTGCTGGAACTCGGACTTTGTTCTTGTTCAAGAATAGGATTAGTTCAAAAGGATTCATCTGTGTGAAAATAAGGACTTTAGATCCGGAAACGCCTTCCGCGAATTTATCCAAATTTGACCGTTCATCGGTTAGTTGTTCAGCCGCCTTTCGTAGAATCGTGTTCTTTGCAACTATTAGCTCGGCTTTCCCGCGAAGTTTCTTCCTAATTTCCTGAATTTGTGATGAACGCACCTTCTGTAGGTCGGCGACGGCTACCACCGAATATCGTTTAATGAGGTCTTGAAGATCTGAGTAGATTTCCTTCTTCCAGACAGCTACTTGACGTGTTAACATGCCGTTCACTTCGTAATCCCGATCTTGACTGGTTTGCCCATGGTCGACTTTATTAGAATTTCACCAATATTCTTGAATCCACGGTCAAGCTTCTGTTCGATTCTAGAGATGACCATTTGAATATTCTCTGCGAGTTTGTCGTCAGGCATGTTCTCTGTTCCAATTCTACACTGTAGGACTTGTTGTTCTCGCATTCGCACACGAACCATCTTTCGATGGCCGGACACGATCTGTTCGATTTGAGCGTTTGGTGGAACCGGAGTGGGCATTTTCCCTCTAGGACCGAGGAAAGATCCTAGGCCTCTGCCCACAAGCGGCATTAACGGGGCTTCAGCAATGAAGAAGTCATACTCTTGTGCCAGCTTTCGGGCTGCTTTCTTGTCCTTGCTGAATGAGTCCAACTCTTGTCTGCTGACGAGCAGATCTGCACCTGCCGTCTTAGCACGTGTACCCAGGTCTCCGGACGCTATTACACAAACCTTAACGCCCTCAGACGGGTTGGGAAGGGGGATCGATTCATTTATCCTATTTTCAGGCTTCTTCAGATCAACTTCTCGAAGTTTTACTACTAACTCAATAGATTGAGAAAACTTACGTTTGACTAGATTCTGTCGTAACTCACCTAGTGCCCTAGCAACCTCATCCTTGGAAAGTGGCAATCAAGAGCACATCTAATCAATTTTCTAACGATTGATTCCCACTGCTCAATAAAAACGTTTTCAGCGAGCAAAAAACATCTACACCTTCAGATTAATAGCAGACACCCACATCATAGAGACGGTCATAATCTTTGTCTGAAGTGAAGAATTTCAAAATTGCCGGCGAAATCAGGAAGGGAAAAGGGTGTATTCCATTCAATGTGCAGATTAGTGCACTGAAACAGGAGCACGCAATGCAACGGCTTTACGCAGATATGGGCAGCCGGCATCGTGCGCGCAGATTTGAGATTTTGATAGAGTCAGTTCAAGAAATAAATCCAGAAACTCGAGCTGAAGAGAATGCCAACCCCTCAAGTAAGTGAAGAAGAAATCGTTAGACAACTAGCAACCGAGATTCGAATTCTAGAAGGTTCGGTTACCGCGCTACAGACGAGGCTTGAAGTGGTAAGAGCAGCTATTAACGAAGTAACACTCGCACACACTACACTTGAAGGGTTGAAGAATCTTCAAAGCGGCGATTCAACTTTGGTTCCAGTTGGTGCCGGAGCATACGTGAGAATGACGGTTACAGACTCTAAAAATCACGTGATGGTGATTGGAGCCGGCGTTGCAATGGAAAAAGACGTGGGAGGTTCAGTTGAAGAATTAGGAAACAGACTACAAGAATTTGAAAAAGCAAGAACAGCAATTCAACAACAACTCGACCAAACAGTTGCTCGCTACCAGCAGGACCGCGATGCGCTTGAGGACCTTCTTAGACGGCGCGAATCTACGACAACTAAGACGCGGTAAACCAGCTGGAACTTATCCTCTTTTTGACTACCGCGTCAAAGATGAATACATTCTTGTTTGAAAAGCTAAAGTTAGGATTCAACGGCCTCGTCAACAAAGTCTCACAGAGGGAACTCTCCGAGAAGCAAATTTCTCAAATTTTAGACGAATTTCTGTTAGTACTAGTTGAGAATGACATAGCGTATTCTGTTGGAAAACAAATCTGCGATAATTTGCGCAGTAGGCTTAAAGAGACTCAAATTAAGAGATTTGGAGACTCAACAGAGCCAGCGAAGGCTGTACTGCGTGAAGTCCTTCTCGGATTACTTCAGGGTAGCGGAGAGTCAAGATTCTTCGAAGTTCTTAATCGATGTAAGAATGAGCATAGACCTGCTGTCATATTGTTCGTCGGAGTGAACGGCACTGGCAAGACTAGCTCGATCGCTAAGTTGGGCTATGTGCTCTTGGCGGATGGATTTTCCGTAATCATGGCAGCAGCAGACACTTACAGGACAGGCTCTATCGAACAGATTGAGGAGCATGCACGCCGGATTGGAATAAGAACGATCAAACACGATTATGGTGGCGATGCGGCAGCAGTCGCGTTTGATGCTGTGAACTTCGCCAAAGCACATGGAATTAATGTCGTGTTGATTGATACTGCGGGGAGAATGCAAACGAACAAAAATCTACTGGAAGAGATGAAAAAAGTTGCTCGAGTGGCAAAGCCAGATCTTACGATACTCGTCGTCGATGCACTAACTGGAAACGACGCAGTTGAACAAGGACGCATCTTCTCGGAAGCCATCTCAATAGAGGGCATCATTCTGACAAAACTTGATGCTGACACAAAAGGAGGAAGCGCGATATCCATGGCATCCATCATAGGTAAGCCGATCTTCTTTGCAACAATCGGTCAAAACTATCAAGATCTAATTCCCTTTAACCCAGGCCAGATGGTTTCGAGAATAGTCGAGTAAGAATGGCAGTTCTCGTAATCGCATCTCAACGCGATATTGCCGCACAAAACATTGCTAACGAAATGATTCGCACAAGAAACTTTCTGCCTGTTCCTGGAACGAACAACTTATTCCAACAGTCTGGCATATTCTTGAAGCTTGTTGACTCAGACGGAATATTTACAGACAAAGTTGACGTGGCGAAAATTGATTCAGTAATATTCGCTTCAAGACATAGAAGCGAGAGCGGTGAGCCAACTCTCACGGTGCACTGGACTGGAAACCCATCATCTCGCGCTGATTTCGGCGGAAAACCGAAGAGTCTATCCTTTACTGAACCAACCAGGTTACGTTCAGCATTACTGGCGTTTGATCGTGCACGTTCATATCACAGTCTAAATTACGCTGTGAGTCTCGAAGCAACTCATCATGGCCCCACAGAACTTGGTGTGCCGACGCTATTTGTGGAGATTGGGAGCGGTGAGCGAGAGTGGAACGACCCACTCGCAGTCTCGGCTGCTAGTGAAGCAGTATGGAATGCGGCAACTGCCCCTGTTCATGGAAAACCGGCTGTGGGTTTCGGAGGAGGACACTATTGTAACAAGCAATGCGTCTCTCTGCGATCGGGAGGATACGCATTTAGTCATATTCTTTCCAAGTATTTCTTTGATGAGTACGACGAAGAGATCATCTCAATGGCTTTCAAGAGAACATTGGGAGAGAGATGTCACACAGCAATCATAGATTGGAAAGGAATACGTGGATCGGAAAGAAGAAAATTGATAGAGACCCTGACGCGAATGCAGATAGACATCATACGCGTCTAGTTCAAAGTTAAAATAACTCGCCACTCATTCCAATCCAAGAAATTAGCGCACTCAGTGATGAACCAGTAAATGAACTTCAGAGAATTCATTGACTCCACCAAGCGGCTGCTACACGTAACAACGAAGCCATCGCGCGAAGAGGTATCGTTGATGGTAAAGATTAGCTTCTTGGGGGTCATTATAGCAGGCTCTCTAGGATTCATAATACGAATTTTATTCCTCTTCCTTAATCTCCTACCTACGCCGACAGCTGGGACTACGACAGCTGGAGCTACTCCTTAATGAGTTCGGAAAGGAAGATGATGATATACGCCGTGAGGACCACGAGCGGTCAGGAACGCACTGTCGTGGACTTGATAGCGTCACGTATTGCTCTGAAAAAACTTCCAATAGTTAGTGTTCTAGCACCTGACTTGGTAAAGGGATACGTCTTTGTCGAATCTGCAGGTCCTCATTATGTTGACGACTTGATTGCTGGAGTGCGACATGCTAGAGCTCGTACGAAGGGAGTCATATCAGCAGAGGCATTGGATCGTTTCATAGTTACTAAGCCGGTCATAGAAGACCTAGGTGGCGGAGATTCAGTGGAAGTTATCAGCGGTCCGTTTAGAGGGTTGAAAGCGAGAATTACTAATGTAGATAAGTTGAAAGAGGAAGTAACGATTGAGCTGCTTGAAGAAGGGTTTGCAACTCTTCCCATTACGGTTCATGCAGATTACGTAAAGTTGCTAAGCAAAGGTTTGGAAGTTGGGCGAAAAGAAACAAGTTGAAGCCTTACTGAACGGGGGAGAAGCTAATGCTGGCCCTCCGCTAGGACCAGCCCTTGGGCCGCTCGGCGTAAATGTTCTTCAGATTGTTAACAAGATCAACGAATTGACCAAAGCATATGCTGGAATGAAGGTTCCGGTGAGAGTTGTTGTTGACATCGATACCAAAGAGTTCGAGGTTGACATTGGCACTCCAACTACTTCCGCACTTGTGGTCAAGGAACTAGGTATCCAGAAAGGGTCTGGAAACCCGAAGGTCGAGAAGGTTGGTAACCTGACGATGGATCAGGTAGCTAAGATTGCTGCATTGAAGATCCCGAGTAGCTATGCAAAATCCGTTAAAACAGCTGCCAAAGAAGTGATGGGCACTTGTGTCAGTTTGGGAATAACAATAGAGGGCAAAGATCCACGCGAGCTGCAAAAGGAGCTGGCTCAGGGAAAATGGGATCAGGTCTTCGAGAAAGGAAACTAGCCTGCGACTAAACTCCCAGAGCTCGAGTTATTTGCATCAATTCAGCGCCCCGCGTTAAGGGACCTACGATCGCTCCTTTGGAATTAGCCAGTATACCTGACTTGACGAAGGGCACGCCGCCGTTAGTCGTACTCAATTCAACTTTCACATGTAATGCAGCTTCGATTACGGACTGTTCTTGGTTCAAAGTGTTCGGACTGAGAATTGCGCCCTTATTGGTTGCTATGGCCAACGCACCAACAAAGGATAATGATCCGATCTGTCCATAAGCAATTTGAACACCAAGTTTGTTCACGCTCTTCGCTATCTCAGTAGGAGCATCTGGATGTACTATAGCACCAAAATCGTTTGCGAGAACAACGTTTCCAAGAGCGGTCCAGTTAGATTCGACGATGATAACCTTGGAGAATTCCTCAATTCTACGTAATTCGTAGTCTTGAATGGTATGTGGAACGAGCACTCCCTTGGAATTCCCGGTAACTAATGCTCCAACTAATGTTGTACCGCCAATGGTAGTGTTGCAAATGTTCACGCCCAGAGTGTCAGCGAACTGAGTGAGTTTTCTAGAGGTTAGACCAGGGGGGACCACGGCTAAGTTTTCGGTGCAGAAACAGTATACGCCAATATTTGGGCTACCGAACACGTCAGCTAGAATCACAGCCATCCCTATTTTCCCAGCGAAACGTTGAGCTGTGAAATCACACTATCGCCTACGTCTTCGCTGGGTAAACTACGACTTTCCCTTCCTTGTCTTTGACGGCGCGCACAACTATTTTTCTGGGTGGTTTGTTTATGCCCTTTCCCCATATTGTGGCGTTAACTTCATTGCTGATTGAAACTTCGTCAGATCTCATGTGTCGTGATACATACTTCTTAACGTCTCTAACTGCCCTTGGAGCTCTGTGACCTCTGTCGGTTGTGTATCCTAACTTGCCGACGGGAATCGTGTAGGTTTTTTCCTCAACAACCTCGATCTCTTCCTCTCCAGTCTCTTCCTCAACCTCTTTCCTACCAGCTGCTGAGACTGATTCTGCAGGTTTTTCTTCTAATTCGGATTCAACGGGAGTCGGTTCTACTACAGGTGGTGTTTGTGGTTCTTCTTCAACAGTTTCACGCGCTGTACCAATTTCTTTCTCTTTTTCCGGATTGCTCATTTTCATTCGCCTATGCTTTCAATTTTGTTCGTCGCCAGTGCCTCTTCTTCGGGTGAGTTCTCGTGTGACCCCGAGTCTTGGCGATTACCCAAGTGGGAACAGCCTTCCTAGTTTTAAGTGCAGCTGCGAGTCTACGTTTTCGAGCAGTTGGTTTGTTTCTAGCCAAAGGTTAGCCTCTCCTTATGCGGATTTCCTTCCGTTGCGATTGGAGTTTAGCCAAGGCTTCTTTCAACTGATCGTCGGATATTGGCACTTTGATTCTTCCGGTTTGCGCGAGTTGAATTAGTTGAATTTCTATTTGATCAGCGAATTCTGGTTTCACCATTCT
>Ga0187784_10003587_pt1 | contig 12547 bp, 11 predicted proteins | sample 1015_SJ02_MP15_2_FD_132964 | JGI IMG/M metagenome (GOLD analysis project Ga0187784, IMG submission 132964) | Tropical peat soil microbial communities from peatlands in Department of Meta, Colombia - 1015_SJ02_MP15_20_MG | ecosystem: Environmental > Terrestrial > Soil > Wetlands > Peat | place... | reverse complement strand
CTGGGAGGATTCGCCGGACCTTACGTCGTCGGTTGGATCAAAGAGGCCACGCAAAGTTACAACATTGGAATGACGTTTCTCGGCGGTGCGTTGTTTGTTGCGGCAATCGTTACGCTTGTTCTCGGTCGCGCGCTCGCGCCGAACTTGTCGCGCGGCAAGGTCGGTACGTCTTGATGATCTGCCATCGCGGAAGGGCATGAAGGGACGGGAACGGGTTAGCCAGAACGGTTAACCTGCGCCGATAAGCGGACCACACTTCCCCAGGAGCCGGCCGCACCTTTTTGGCGCCACAAAAGACCGCGATTGGGTTCCGTCGGCGCGGCTTGTGGTAGATTTGCATGGCCGTTTACTGCTAAACGCATAGCCATAGCGCAGCCGCGATCAGTGCGCCCCGGGGCGTAAAACGCGTTTGTGAGTTGTCTGGCGCAGTAAGGCCGCTATGTTGCACCGCACAGTGCGGATTTATCGCTTGGGGACGACGCTTACGCGGTCCGTGGCGGCGGTCACGGTTGCGATCTGGGGAGCCGGTGCGAAATGACTGCCATTGTCCGCATCGCACTGCGGCGCCCGTACACCTTTGTCGTTCTTGCGCTCCTTCTCCTCATCATCGGACCGCTTGCCGCCTCGCGCACGCCGGTCGACATCTTTCCGGAAATCAGGATCCCGGTGATCGCGGTGATCTGGGGCTATACCGGGCTGCCGCCGGAGGAGATGGCCGGCCGCATGGTGACGCAATTCCAGCGGGCGTTGACCACGACGGTCAACGACATCGAGCACATCGAAGCCAACAACTACACCGGCATCGGCATCGTCAAGATATTCTTCCAGCAGGGCGCCGATATCCGCACCGCCAACGCGCAGGTCACGGCGATCTCGCAGACCCTGCTGCGCAACATGCCGCCCGGCGCCGTGCCGCCGCTCATTCTCAACTACAATGCCTCCACCGTTCCGATCATCCAGCTCGCGCTGTCGGGCAAGGGCCTGCCCGAGCAGACGCTGTTCGACCTCGGGCTCAACTTCGTGCGCGTTCCCATCGTCACCGTGCCGGGCGCCGCCATGCCCTATCCGTTCGGCGGCAAGTTTCGCCAGGTGCAGATCGACATCGATCCGCAAGCGATGCGCGCGCGCGCTCTCTCCGGTCAGGACGTCGCCAACGCGTTCGCCGCGCAGAACCTGATCACCCCGGTCGGCACCGAGAAGATCGGCACCTTCGAATACGCCATCAATCTCAACAACGCGCCCTCCGTGATCAAGGCGCTGGGCGACCTGCCGATCAAGGCGGTCAACGGCGCGATGGTCTACCTGCATGACGTCGCGCAGGTGCGCGACGGCAATCCGCCGCAGCAGAACATCGTGCACGTCGACGGCAACCGCTCGGTGCTGATGTTCGTGCTGAAAAACGGCGCGGTGTCGACGCTCTCGATCATCGACGGCGTAAAGAAAAAAGTGCAGGAGATGAAAAAAACCCTGCCCGGCAACCTGGTGCTGACGCCGATCGGCGATCAGTCGCTCTTCATCAACGCCGCGATCGGCGGCGTCGTTCGCGAAGGCGTGATTGCGGCGGCGCTGACCAGCCTGATGATCCTGTTGTTCCTCGGCAGCTTCCGCTCGACGCTGATCATCGCCATCTCGATTCCGCTTTCGGTGCTCGGCTCGATCGCCACGCTGTGGGTGCTGGGCGAAACCCTCAACATCATGACGCTCGGCGGCCTGGCGCTGGCCGTCGGCATCCTCGTCGACGAGGCCACGGTGACGATCGAGAACATCAATTGGCATCTCGAACAGGGCAAGGAGGTCGAGCAGGCCATCCTCGACGGCGCCGAGCAGATCGTGACGCCGGCGTTCGTTTCGCTGTTGTGCATCTGCATCGTGTTCGTGCCGATGTTCTTCCTCACCGGCGTACCGCGTTTTCTGTTCGTGCCGCTGGCCGAGGCGGTCATGTCGGCCATGGTCTGGTCGTTCATCCTGTCGCGCACGCTGGTGCCGACGATGGCGAAATACATGCTGCGCCCGCACGCCCCGCACACCGATTTGCACGGCCGCGACGGCGCCTTGCCGCCTTCGCGCAATCCGTTGGTGCGCCTGCAGCGCGGATTCGAAGCGCGCTTCGAGCGCGCCCGGCTCGCCTATCGCGAGCTGCTGATGCTGGCGCTGCGCCATCGCGCAGCGTTCGTGAGCTGCTTCCTCGCCTTCGTGGTCGGCACCTTCGCGCTGACGCCCTATCTCGGACGCGACTTCTTTCCCGCGGTCGACGGCGGGCGCATCCTGCTGCACGTGCGCACCCGCGTCGGCACCCGCGTCGAGGAAAGCGCGCGGCAATTCGCCGAAATCGAGAAAGTCATCCGCCAGATTATTCCGCCGGAAGAGCTGGTCACGTTGGTCGACAATATCGGCTTCCCGGTCAGCGGCATCAACATGACCTACAACAACACCGGCACCATCGGCTCGCAGGACGGTGAAATCCAGATCGGCTTGAACGAAAACCACCGGCCGACCGCGGAATACGTCCACGCCTTGCGCGAGGAGTTGCCGGCGCGCTTCCCCGGCACGACGTTCTCGTTCCTGCCCGCCGACATCATCAGTCAAATTCTCAATTTCGGCGCGCCGGCTCCGATCGACGTGCAGATCCGCGGGCCCAAGCTTGCCGAGAATTACGCCTATGCGCAGGAGCTGCTGCGCCGGCTGCGGCATGTTCCGGGCCTCGTCGATGCGCGCATCCAGCAGTCGCTCAGCGAGCCCGGCTTCAACGTCGATGTCGACCGCACGCGCGCGCAATATGTCGGCATCACCGAACGCGACGTCACCAACAGCATGGTGGTCAACCTCGCCGGCTCGAGCCAGGTGCAGCCGACATTCTGGCTCAACCCCGAGAACGGCGTGAATTACTCGATCGTGATGCAGACGCCGCAATACCAGGTCGATTCGCTGAACGCGCTGCGCAACCTGCCGATCACCGCGCCGGGAGTGCCGCCGCAGACGCTGGGAGCCATCGCCGATATCAAGCGCACGGCCATACCGGCGGTCTATTCGCAGTACAACATCCAGCCCCTGATTCAGATCTACGGCACCACGCAGGGCCGCGATCTCGGCGCCGTGGCCGCCGACGTGCAGAAGGTCCTCGACGAAACCGCCAAAGACGCGCCGAAGACCGCCCAGGTCGTCATGCTCGGGCAGGTCATGACCATGAACAATTCGTTCTCCGGGCTGATCTTCGGCCTCGCCGCCGCGATCGTCCTCATTTATTTGCTCATCGTGGTCAATTTCCAATCCTGGGCCGATCCGTTCGTGATCATCACCGCGCTGCCGGCGGCGCTCGCCGGCATCGTGTGGATGCTGTTCGCCACCCGCACGACGCTGTCGGTCCCGGCGCTGACCGGCGCCATCATGTGCATGGGGGTGGCGACCGCCAACAGCGTGCTCGTCATCAGCTTCGCCACCGAGCGCCTGGCACAGCACGGCGACGCGATCGCAGCCGCGATCGAAGCGGGCTTCGTCCGCCTGCGCCCGGTGCTGATGACGGCGCTCGCCATGATCATCGGCATGCTGCCGATGGCGCTCGGCCTCGGCGAAGGCGGCGAACAGAATGCGCCGCTCGGCCGCGCGGTGGTCGGCGGTCTTTGTTTTGCCACCGTCGCAACTTTGATATTCGTGCCGGTCGTCTTCAGCATCATCCACCAACGTCGTCGCGACTCGGTGGGCGCCCGCGCGATCGGAGAATCGCATGTCGCCTGATTCCGCCCCGCCCCCGTCCCCGGTGTCGCGTCGCGGGTTGACGATCGCCGCCCTTTCGGCCGCGGGTATCGCCGCCGCCATCGTCGTTACGGGCATCACGACGCGCAAGATTGCCGACGCCAAGTTGCAGGAGTGGACGGAGAGCCAAGCAATACCGGTCGTTGCCGTCGCGCCGCCGGACATGCGCGGCAAGACGACGACGTTTTCGCTTCCCGGGCGGCTCGAGGCCTATACCCAGGCACAGATATTCGCCCGCGTCAGCGGCTATGTGAAGGAGTGGAAGGCCGACATCGGCGCGCAGATCAGGGCCGGCGACGTTCTTGCCGAAATCGACGCGCCGGACCTCGATCAGCAGATCATGCAGGCCGAAGCCAATCTGGCGAGCGCACAGGCCAATTCCGTGCTCGCGGACATGACGCTCAAGCGCGGCCAGTCGTTGATCACGTCCTACGCCATATCGCAGCAGGACCTCGATCAGCGCGCCGCCGACGCCTCGAGCAAGCAAGGCCTGGTGCGCGCGGCGCAGGCCAATCTCGACCGCCTGCGCGTGCTCGAACAATACAAGCACATCGTCGCGCCGTTCGACGGCCTGGTCACCGCGCGCGCCACCGATGTCGGCGCGCTGATCAACGCCGGTGCGGGCGGCGGACCGCCGATGTTCATCGTTTCGGAAACGCGCAGATTGCGCGTCTACGTCAACGTGCCGCAGAACTTCGTGCCCAGCATCCCGGTCGGCACCAAGGCGCAGATATCGGTGCCCGAATATCCGGGGCGAACGTTTCCGGCGACGGTGGAAGCCTCGGCGCAGGCCGTCGACATCGCCTCCGGCGCGACGCGCATGCAGCTCATCGTCGATAATTCCCGCGGCGAGCTGATGACCGGCGACTTCACCAATGTGAGCTTCGATCTGCCGCACCCCGAGATCGCGATCAACGTGCCGGCGAGCGCGCTGATTTTCAATCAAAGCGGGCTGCACGTCGCGACCGTCGGCAGCGACGACCGCGTTGTTCTCAAAGAGGTGACGATTTCGCGCGACCTGGGCAACGAGGTGGAAATCGCCTCAGGCATCGCCGCGGACGATCATGTCGTGGTCAATCCGCCGGACGGCATCGCCACCGGCGACAAGGTTCGCATTGCCGGCGCGCCCGGAAAGCCGGGCGAGCCGGAAACCGCCGACGCGAAATGAGCAATCGAGCGTTCAAAGATTGACGACCGGGGACGGAAACGGCGCTTTCACGCGCCCCTTTCGCGATCCTCACCCGATGGCCTTCAAGCCCGTCGCGTAACGCTTGAAGTTGCGCACGTAGAACTCGGCGCCGGCGGCGATGGCCACGGCGGCGGAGTCATCGAGAGTGCGAATGGCGCGTGCCGGCGCCCCGACGATCAGCGATTTTTCCGGAAACGACTTGCCCTCGGTGACCACCGCGCCGGCGCCGATGAGGCAGTCGGCGCCGATGCGCGCGCCGTTGAGCACGATGGCGCCCATGCCGATGAGCGTGCGCGCGCCGATCGTGCAGCCGTGGAGGATGACGCTGTGGCCGATCACGCAATCCGCTCCGATGGCGATCGGGAAGCCGAAATCGGTGTGCAACGTCGCGTTGTCCTGAATTTGCGAACGCTCGCCGAGCTCGATCCACTCGTTGTCGCCGCGCAGAACCGCGCCGAACCAGACGCTGCAGTCGGCCTTGAGCCGCACGCGGCCGATCACCGCCGCACTCGGCGCGACCCAATAGCGGCCTTCCTCCGGCAAGTCGGGCTTCTGCCCGTCGAGTTCGTAGATCATGGGAGAAACCTTAAAAGGTGCGCTCATCCCCGCGGAAGCGGGGACCCAGCGTCCCGACTGGATTCCCGCTTGCGGCGGGAACGAGCAGAAATTCGTATCAGACGTTGAGCAGGGCTTGAAGCGCCATCACCACGACGGTTCCCGATATCAGGCTCCACAATCCCGCGATCACGGTCGCCGCCATGACGAACTCGGCGGGGCGGTGTTCGATGCGGCGCGCGAGCAGGGTATTGCGCATGATCAGGAACGGCGCTGTGACCATGAGCAGCGGAATAGCGGCAAAGCGCGCCGGCATCGGCCCGACTTCGAGCAGCCGGAAACTCGGGAAACGCGCGCCGAACAGGCGATAGCCGGATGCAGCGAGCCCGGCGCAGGCAAAGCCGAAGGCGAGCGCGAACAAGGACTCGATGATTTCGGGTGAAATGGCCGGCTGCAAGGCTTCGTGCATTCGGGAACGCCTCCGATTTTTCCGAAACACTTTGCAGAGCGCGCAGTGCGCCGCCACGATTTGATTAAGAAAGGGTTAACGAGCGAGGCTCCCATGCCGTGCGATACTGCCGGTTGATTCGAAGGGAATGTGGCGAAGCAACCATGACGGCCTACGCGGCCCCCCGCGACAAACGCCGCGCTCGGTTCCGCAGCCTGCGCAGTCGCGTGCTGCCGCTTGCCGCCCTCGTCGCGCTTATCGGCGCGGCGGCGGCCTTCATCGCCTACGTGCTGTGGCCGACGTGGCCGAAAGCACCGGTCGCGCTCGATGCGCCGGCGCTGCCGGTCACCGTCGCGGGCGTGCTTTTCAACATCCCGCCGGCGGCGATCCGCGCCGCTGTGCAACGGCATCCCGGAGCGCACGAGCGGATCGATCTCGTTTTTCTATGGCCTTCGCTCGCGCCGCCGGGCGCCGACGGCGCAACCGCCGCGACCGACGAGAGCGACGCACCGCCGAGGCCGGTTACCGACGACCGGGTATTCGTGACCATCGCCGGGCTCGGCGCGGTGTTGGCGCCGGTTGCGCGACTGCACACTATCTATCCGCGTTATATCGAGGCGCAGGCGACCGCCGGTCCGGACGGCCTTGCCATTCTGCCGTTTCGCGCCGGCACGCCCTATGAAGGCGAAGATCTCGCCTACCTCGCCGAAAAGCCCGAGCAGTTCTTCGCCCGCTGTTCGCGGCCGGTTCGTTCGGTACCCGGCACCTGCATTCAGGAACGCGCGCTCGACGCCGCCGAAATCACGCTGCGGTTTCCGCGCGCGTGGCTGCAAGATTGGCGCGGCGTCGCCGCCGGATTCGATCGCCTGGTCGGCGCGCTTCACAGCCGCTGAAAGGACGCAACCCGCCGCGTTCGTCCGTCGTCGCCGCCTTGCCTTGCGCGTTATTCCAGGTCGCTGCCGAGGATCGCCATCTGGAAGTTGTAGGAGCGCTCTTCGTCCTCGTCGTCGACGAAAAGAACGCCGATGAATTCGTCGCCGACATAGACCTCGGCGGAATCGTCCTTTTTCGGCCGCGGCACCACGCGCACGCGCGCATTGCCGAACAGCTTCTTGAGATAGGCGTCGAGCTTTTTGACTTCCTGCACGTCCAAGAGCCGCCTCCTAAAGCATCACCGCTTTAGATTAAAATCGATTGTCGTTCGCTGTTTTTGGTGGAGCACGATCCGAAAAAAGCCCGCCCCGAACTTCGGGGTGGATATCCGCTTCCGGAAAAGTACTGCTCCAACCAGATGCCGCAGCCGCATAGCACGCGGCGATAGCCGTGATCAAATCTCGTCGTAGAGCATCTGATCCATGAGGCGCGCGGGCTCCGGGCAACCGGCAACGCCGACAACTTTGGCCGGCACGCCGGCAACGGTGACGTTGTTGGGCACCGACTTGAGCACCACCGAACCGGCGGCGATGCGCGCGCAATGTCCGACCTCGATATTGCCGAGGATCTTGGCGCCGGCGCCGATCATGACGCCGCAGCGAATCTTGGGATGGCGATCGCCGCCTTCGTTGCCGGTGCCGCCCAGCGTCACGTCGTGCAGCATCGAGACGTCGTCCTCGATGACGGCGGTTTCACCGACCACGAGGCCGGTGGCGTGATCGAGAAAGATGCCGCGCCCGATGCGCGCGGCCGGATGAATGTCGCATTGGAACACCGCCGACGCGCGGCTTTGCAGGTAGAGCGCGAAGTCGCGGCGGCCCTTGCCCCACAGCCAATGCGCCAGCCGATGCGTCTCGATGGCGTGGAAACCCTTGTAGTAGAGCACGGGTTCGAGCAGCCGGTGCGTCGCCGGATCGCGGTCGACGGTCGCCACGATATCGGCGCGGAATTGCTCGCCGATCGACGGCGTATCGTCGAGCGCGTCCATATAGGCCTGCCGGACCAGCTCGCTCGACAGCGCGGTGTGGTCGAGTCGCTCGGCCAGCCGATAGACGATAGCCGCTTCGAGCGTATCATGATGCAGAATGGTCGAATAAATGAAGGTGGCGAGCTCCGGCTCGCGCCGCACGACCTCCTCGGCTTCGCGTCGCACACGCGCCCAGACCGGGTCCACTTTGTCGAGTACGGGTTTCGCCTGATATTGCGCCATAGCAGTCTCCCGGAACACACGTCATTTTAGCATAATTGGGACGGCGGCCGGCAGAAACCAAGGGTAAGCCGGTCTGCGCCGATAGCAGCCGATGGCCGACCAGATCGGCCTTTGGCATAGTATATAAGTCATTGGCCGAGTAAGACTCTTTCCCCCCTTCTCATTCACGGCCGCCGGGCCAGGAATTCCAGCACGGCGGCCTTGAAAACCGGATCGCCGACCGCAAGCATGTGGTCGCGACCGGGAATGACGAGCGCTTGCGCGCCCGGCACGAGCGCCGCCAGCGCCTCCGGCGAGCCGGCGATCTGGTCGTTGCCGCCTACCGCCACCAGAAGCGGAACGGCGATCCGGCCGATTTCGTCGCGGCTGAGCTTCTGGCGCGAGCCTCTGATGCAGGCCGCCAGCGCCCGCAGGTCGGAGCGCGTTTTCTCGGCGAAGACGCGGTAGGCGTGGCCGGTCGGATCGGAGACATCGGCGCGTGAGGGCGCTTCGAGCGCTTGCGCGATGGTTTCCGGCAGCCCGACGCCCTCGACCAGGCGAATGCCGAGCCCGCCGAACACGGCCGACCGCACGCGTCCGGGATGCGTCAGCGCCAGAACCGCGGCGATGCGCGTACCCAGCGAGTAGCCCATGACATCGGCGCACGACAGCGCAAGATGATCGAGCAAAGCGCGCACGTCTTCGGCCATGGCGGTGCTGTGATAGGCGGCCGGGTCATAAAGCTTCGTCGACCGACCATGCCCGCGGTTGTCGAGCGCGATGACCCGGCGCCCCGCGCGCGTGAGCGCGGCCACCCAACCGGTGTGCACCCAATTGACCTCCTTGTTGGAGGCAAAACCGTGCACGAGCACGATCGGCTCGCCCTCCCCTTCGTCGAGAAAAGCGATTTCGACGTCGTCATGCGCAAAACGCGGCATGCCGCGACCATATAGTCGATCCGCTCGGGAATGCACGCGAAACGCCGGCCATGCGCGCCGCTACCTTGACCGCCCAGGGCGGGTTGCGTAGCGTCTTCAAAAAACAATGCCGGCAATAAAATAACGACGGGGTTCGCAGAAACCCGACGTCCACAAATTATTGATCAGGGAGGGAGCACGATGCGTAAAGTTGCATTAGGCGTGGCGGCTGCGGCATTCGGCGCCTTGGGCGCGTCCGCGGCCCACGCGCAAAGCATGACGGTGACCAGCGCGGAAATAACCGAAGGCTCGGTCGCCAAGAACGAACAGGTCGCCAACGTCTTCGGCTGCAAGAGCGACAATGTTTCTCCGTCGCTGAAGTGGAGCGGAGCGCCGAGCGACGCCAAGAGCTTCGCGATCACGCTCTACGATCAGGACGCGCCGACGGGCAGCGGCTTCTGGCACTGGGTGGCGTTCAACATTCCGGCGTCGACCACGTCGCTGCCGAAGGACGCCGGCAACGTGAAAAAGAAGATCATGCCCAAGGGCACGATTCAGATCCGCAATGACTTCGGCTTCGACGGCTATGGCGGCATGTGCCCGCCGCCCGGCGACAAGCCGCATCACTACACGCTGACGGTGTACGCGGTGGATGTCGACAAGATCGCCGGCGCCGACGCGAAGACATCGGCTGCGGTCATCGGCTTCAATCTGCATTTCCACGGGAAGAGCAAGGCCGAGCTGCATTGGACCTATAGCCGCTGATCGCCGAGCTGTCGGCGCCATGCGCAAACGTGGCTTGGCGACGCCGACGCGTACGGCGCGCGCGGCAACGCGGGCGGCGGAATCTATTTGCTGCCGCCCCGCGCGGCCGGCGTGCCGGACGGCGCGCCACAGGGAGAAGGTGATGCAACGCGTATGGCTGATCTCGCTCGCCGCATTGCTGGCGGTTGCCAATAGCCCCGCCGGGGCGCAAGTCTCCGACGATGCGGTCAAGATCGGCGTGCTGACGGACCTATCGGGCCCCGCGGCCACGGCGACCGGCCCGGGCTCGGTGACGGCCGCGCAGATGGCGGTCGAGGATTTCGGCGGCACGGTCCTCGGCAAGCCGATCCAGGTGATTTCCGCCGACCATCAGCTCAAGCCCGATATCGGCGCCGGCATCGCCAAACAGTGGTACGACCGCGATCAGGTCGACCTCATCGTCGACGTGCCGATATCGGCCGTTGGGCTGGCGGTGCAAAACGTCGCCAACGACCGCAAAAAACTCTTCATCGCCCATTCGACCGGAGCGGCCGATTTCCACGGCAAGTTCTGCTCGCCCTATGCCATGCAATGGGTGTTCGACACCCGCGCGCTCGCCGTCGGCACCGCGCGCGAGGTGGTCAAGCGCGGCGGCGACAGCTGGTTCTTCCTTACCGCCGACTACGCCTTCGGGCATTCGCTGGAGCGCGACGCCTCGCAGGTCGTCACGCAAAACGGCGGCAAGGTGCTCGGTTCGGTGGCGCACCCTTATGCCACCCCGGACCTGTCGTCCTTCATCCTGCAGGCGCAGGCTTCGAAGGCCAAGATCATCGGCATCGCCAGCGGCCCGCCCGACAACATCAACGCCATCAAGCTCGGCGGCGAGTTCGGCATTTTCAAAGGCGGCCAGCAGATGGCCGGCCTATTGGTGCTGATCACCGACGTCAATGCGCTCGGCTTGCAAGCGGCGCAAGGACTGGTGCTGACCACCTCGTTCTATTGGGACATGGACGAAGAAACCCGCGCGTGGTCGAAGCGCTTCTTCGCCAGGATCAACCGCATGCCGACGATGTGGCAGGCCGGCGTCTATTCGTCGGTGATGAACTATCTTAAGGCGGTGAAGGCAACCGGCACCGACGACCCGCTCAAAGTCGCGGCCAAGATGCGGGAAGCGCCGATCCAGGACTTTTTTGCCCGCAACGGCAAATTGCGCGAGGACGGGCTCATGGTGCACGACCTCATCCTGGTGCAGGTGAAATCGCCGGAAGAATCGAGATATCCGTGGGACTATTACAAAATCCTCGCGCATATTCCGGGAGAGCAGGCGTTCGGGCCGCCCAATCCCGCTTGTCCGCTGGTCAGGCCTTAGGCGGCATTAAGGTTCGCTCACCGCCGTGGGCAAGCCCCTGGAGAGCGCAGCGCACGCGGATGCGGCGACCGAAACCGCCGCCGCGCGCGCCGCAGCGGCCGCGTTCGATCTCAAGAAGCTGAGCGCGGAGTTTCTCGCAAACCCCTATCCGACCTACCGCGCGCTGCGCCAATTCGATCCCGTTCACCGCATGCCGGACGGATCGTATTTTCTCACGCGCTATGACGATTGCCTTTCCGTCTATCGCGACGCGCAGACCTGGAGCTCGGACAAGAAAGTCGATTTTCGGCCGAACTTCGCCGACAGCCTGCTCTACGAGCATCACACCACAAGCCTCGTCTTCAACGACCCGCCCTATCACACCCGCGTGCGCAAGCTCCTTGCTCCCGCTTTCACGCCGCGTGCGTTGCGCGTGCTTCAACGCCGGATCGAGGACCTGGTCGATCGGCTGCTGGCGGCGGCGGCCGAACGCGGCGAGATCGACCTCATCGCGGATTTTGCCGCCGCCATTCCCGTGCAGCTGATCGGCGACATGCTCGGCATCCCCCAGAACGAACGCGGCCCGCTGCGCGGATGGTCGCTCGCCATCCTCGGCGCGCTCGAGCCGGTCCTTACGCGGCAGCAGTTCGAGCGCGGCGTCGCCGCCGTCGCCGAATTCAAGGACTACCTCGGCGGCATTATTTCCGGCCGGCTGCGCAGCGGACGCAGCGATCCGGCGGAAATTCTCTCCATGCTGATCGACGCCAGCGCCTTTGCTGCCGGCAACGGTGACGGCGAGCGTCTCTCCAAGCCGGAGCTCGTCCACAATTGCATTTTCCTTCTCAACGCCGGGCACGAGACGACCACCAACCTGATCGGCAATGCGGTCGATCTTCTCGTCCGTCATCCGGACGCCATGGGCGAATTGCGCGCGCAGCCTGATGCGATGGAGACCGCCGTCGAGGAGTTCCTGCGCATGGAAAGCTCGAACCAGCTCGGCAACCGCAGAGCCGTCAAGGCGACCGCGCTCGGCGGCGTCGAGATCGCGGCCGGCAGCTACGTGCATCTGTGCATCGGCGCCGCCAACCGCGACCCCGACCAATTCCCCGATCCCAACCGGCTCGACATCCGCCGGCAGCCGAACCGGCACCTGGCGTTCGCGACCGGCATTCACGCCTGCGCCGGGATGTCGCTTGCGCGCATGGAGGCGCAGGTCGCGCTCGGCCGACTGCTGCGCCGCTTTCGCCGCATCGAGCCGGCGGGCGCGCCGATGCGCGGCGGCCGCGCGCGCTTTCGCGGCTTTACCTCCTATCCGCTGCGCTTGTCCGCCTGAGGCGGCCTCGGCAACAACGCCGGCGCTAGTGCATGATCCGGAAAAGTGGAGTCCGGTTTTCCGAAAAAGATCATGCACCAACGTAAAAATTAGATCGCGATCCGATTCCATTTAAACGGATCACGGTCTAGGAATCGGCGG
>Ga0187784_10003586_pt1 | contig 12548 bp, 10 predicted proteins | sample 1015_SJ02_MP15_2_FD_132964 | JGI IMG/M metagenome (GOLD analysis project Ga0187784, IMG submission 132964) | Tropical peat soil microbial communities from peatlands in Department of Meta, Colombia - 1015_SJ02_MP15_20_MG | ecosystem: Environmental > Terrestrial > Soil > Wetlands > Peat | place... | reverse complement strand
TTCATCACGGCCTACAAGGCGCGGTTCAACGACGATCCGGGCGCGTACAGTGCCAACGGGTACGTGTGCGCCAAGATCATCCTCGATGCGGTCAGGGCGGTTGGCGCCGATCGGGAGAAGGTCCGTGCGCATATCGCCGCCCTCAGGAACTACCCCAGCATTCTGGGGACGTTCTCGTTCGATCAGAACGGGGATACAACGAACCGGATCATTACCGTCTACGCGGTCAAGGACAACAAGTGGACCTGGGCCGACCAGGTCAACTTTAGCGCGTAGCCGGCGCGATCACGCGCGAGGGGAGGGACAGGGGCGGCCGCGGCGCCGCCCCTTGTCCCGCCAGCCGTGAACGGGATCCTGTTCGTCCAGCAGCTCATCAACGGCCTGTCCCTCGGGGCCATCTACGCAGTTATCGCCCTCGGCTACACGATGGTCTATGGGATCGTCGAACTGATCAACTTCGCCCACGGCGATGTCTACACGGCCGGCTCGTTCGTCGCACTCGCGCTTCTGACCGTGCTCGGTGCAACCGGCCACAGCCTCGCCGCCGGCGTCGTCTTCGCGCTGATCCTCGCGCTCGTGGTGACGATGTTCGTCATGGGGACGACTGGCATCGTCATCGAGCGGTTCGCGTACCGCCCGCTGCGAGGGAAACCGCGCCTCGCACCGTTGCTCACCGCGATTGGCGTGTCCTTCAGCATCGAGAACCTCCTTCAACTATGGTATGGGCCATCTCCGGTGCCGTTCCCGCAGCTCGTGCCGAACCCGTTCTTCTCAATCGGCCCGGTGAGCATCGGACAGATGCAGCTCGTCGTGATCCTCTCGTCGCTTATCATGATGGTCGCGCTGCATTTCTTCGTGCAGACAACGAGGCTGGGGAGGGCGATGCGCGCGACCGCCCAGGACTGGATGGCCGCGGAGATCATGGGCATCGACATCAACAAGACGATCGCGCTCACGTTCTTCGTCGGATCGCTCCTGGCTGGCGCGGCCGGTGTCATCACGGGGCTGTACTACGGGAACGTCTGGTTCATCAATGGGTTCCGGGCCGGGTTGATCGCCTTTACCGCGGCCGTGCTTGGCGGGATCGGCAACACCACTGGAGCGGCGCTCGGAGGCTTCGTGATCGGGTTCGTCGAGGTGATGACCGCGCAGTACGTCGGGTTCCAGTGGGCGGAAGTGACGATCTTCTCCGTGCTGATCCTCGTGCTGGTCTTCCGGCCGACGGGGATCCTGGGGCAGCAGCTCTCGGAGCGGGCGTAGCAGCCGATGGCAGGGGGCGGCGGTGCGACGTGGCTCGGCGGGGTTTTGCGGTACCGGTATGCGTTCGCGATCCTGAGCGTGTTCTTGATCTATCCGTTCGTCGATCGCAACGCCGGGCACGTGAACTCGCTGGCCGATGCGGCGGTGTTCGTTCTCCTCGCGCTCGGCCTCAACATCGTCGTCGGATTTGCGGGGCTTCTCGACCTCGGGTACGCGGCGTTCTTCGCGATCGGCTCCTATACGTACGCGCTGGCAGCGTCACCGTTCTACGGCCTGCACCTGCCGTTTTGGCCGATGCTGCCCACCGCGGCGATCATCGCCGCCATTTTCGGCGCCTTGCTCGGCTTTCCGACTCTCCGGCTCCGGGGTGATTATCTGGCTATCGTGACGCTTGGCTTTGGCGAGATCGTACCCACCGTGTTCTTGAACCTGCCGAAGTACACCGGCGGCACGAACGGCGTCGTCGGCATCTACCAGCCGACGCTGTTGGGGTACCACTTCGGATTCAACCCGAAGCCGTACTACTATACGCTCATCCTGGTCATCGTGCTCTCGGTGATCGCGATCCTCCGCCTCAGAGACTCCCGGCTTGGGCGCGCGTGGCTGGCGATTCGGGAAGACGAGGTTGCAGCGGCCTCGATGGGGATCAACCTCACGACGACGAAGCTCCTTGCGTTTTCGTTTGGCGCGTTCTTCTCGGGATTTGCCGGCGCCCTGTACGTCTCCAAGCTCGGAATCGTCAGCCCCGAGCAGTTCAACTTCACGGTGTCGTTCACGGTGCTCGCGATGGTCGTCCTCGGGGGAATGGGTAACGTCTTCGGCGTGATTGCCGGGGCGGGCATCCTGTACGAATTCCAGACGTTGTTTCTCACGGACCTGACGCAATGGTCGCACAGTCTCGGGGAGGCGTGGCGGATCCCGCTTCTCACGACGCTGGACTTCGTCAACTTGAAGTTCCTGCTGTACGGCCTCGGGCTCATCCTCCTCATGCTCCTGCGTCCCGAGGGGCTCTTCCCCGCAGGCCGGATCCGGGCGATCATCAAGGAGCCCGCGCACGAGGAGCTCGCCGTCGGCGAGCTCGTGAGTGCGCCGGTGGCGGCGCCTCCGGCCGAGGACGCGCCATGAGCACCGAGCGCGTCCTGCGTGCGGTGATGGTCCATGATGTCGGCACGGAACCCGACCGTCCTCTCCTCGACGCTAGGGACGTGTCGAAGACGTTCGGGGGACTCGTTGCCGTGAACCGGGTGACGTTCACCGTGCCCGAGCAGAGCATCGTCAGCCTGATCGGGCCAAATGGCGCAGGCAAGACGACATTTTTCAACGTCGTCGCCGGGCTGTACCGGCCGAGCGGTGGGACGATCACGTTCATGGGGCACGATATCACGGGACGGAGGCCGCACGAGATCGCGCGCCTGGGGGTCGCCCGGACGTTCCAGAACATCCGGACCTTTGCCAACATGACCACGCTGGAGAACGTGCTCATCGGGATGCACAGCCGTCTTACGGCGGATCCCCTTCGCATCGTGTTCGGGACCGCCGGGGTCGCCCGTGAGGAGGAAGGGGCCCACCGGCTCGCGCACGACTTGCTGGGGTTTGTGGGGTTGGGGGGACGCGACGACGAGCTGGCAAAGAACCTGCCGTACGGCGATCAGCGGCGTTTGGAGATCGCGCGGGCGCTGGCCTTGCGTCCGCGGCTTCTCCTGCTCGACGAGCCGGCGGCCGGCATGAACCCGCAGGAGGCGGGACATCTGATGGATTTCATCCGCCGCCTGCGGTCGGAGCTGCACCTGAGCGTGCTGCTCATCGAGCACCAGATGCGGGTGGTGATGGGTGTGGCCGACCGCGTGACCGTGCTCGACCACGGGGAGAAGATCGCCGAGGGGACCCCGGATGAGATCCGGCGCGACACGCGGGTCATCGAGGCGTACCTGGGCAAGGCGGCGGTCTTGTAGCGATGGCCACGCTTGCCGCGGAGGGAATCCACGCATACTACGGGCACATCCACGCGCTCCACGGGGTGTCCGTGACCGTGGACGACGGGGAGATCGTCACGCTCATCGGCGCGAACGGTGCCGGCAAGAGCACGACGCTCAAGACGATCGCCGGATTCCTGCACCCGCGCCCCGGGTCGGTGCGGCTCGACGGGACGGTCATCCACGGCCTTCCGCCGCACGAGATCACGCGCCGGGGCGTCTGTCTCGTCCCGGAGGGGCGCCGGATCTTCCCACGGATGACCGTACTCGACAACCTGAAGATGGGCGCGTTCACGCGGTCGGATGGCCGGGCGATCCAGGAGGATCTGGACCGGGTCTGCGTGCTGTTCCCGCGGCTTCAGGAGCGACTCGCCCAAATCGCCGGCACCCTGTCCGGCGGCGAGCAGCAGATGCTCGCGATCGGCCGGGGGCTGATGGCCAAGCCCAAGATCATGCTGCTGGACGAGCCCTCGATGGGGCTGGCTCCGGTGCTCGTCGAGCTGATCTTTCAGACGATTCAGGAGATTAACGCGCAGGGCGTGACCATCCTTCTCGTGGAGCAGAACGCCCTCATGGCGCTGCAAATTGCAAGGCGCGGCTACGTCCTCGAAACTGGCCGTGTGGTGCTCGCCGACACCGCCGACAAGTTGCGAGAGAACGATCTCGTCCGGAAGAGCTACCTCGGCGAGCTCTAGGCGCCGGAGCCGGCTGGACCGGGCCGCGTGCTGGCCCCGCTATTCGCGTCGTCACCCCCGGCGTGAGCGACGAGGGGCGTCCGCGAGGCAGGTGGTTCGTCTGCGTCACATCTGGCCGCATCGTGTGACCCCGTGAACGTGTCTTCCAAGGTTGTGTCGCCGGCTGCGAAGGCGGGGGCACTTGGGTCGCGGGCCACAGTTGGGTCGATCGGCATGCTCGTGCTCCTCTCGGTGATCTGGGGTGGCAGCGTGCCGTTGACCAAGCTCGGGCTACGAGATTTCCCGCCGCTCACTCTGACGGCCCTCCGGTACGTGGTCGCCGCTCCGTTTTTCGTGCTGTTTCTCAGGGGGCGGCAGGTTCCTCCTCCGCGGGTCCTCACCGCGGCCGTCGGTCTCGGCCTGCTCGGCATCGTGTGCGGACAGGTGTCCCAGACGCTCGGCGTCCGACAGACGTCCGCCTCCGTTGCCACGGTGATTTCCGCCCTCATCCCGGTGTTCGTCGTGATCCTGGCGGCCGCACGCCTCCATCAGCCGGTAAGGTTTCGGCAGGCGGTTGGGCTGGTGCTGGCGTTCGTGGGGGTGGCGCTGGTGGCGACCGGGGACCCGCGCCATTTGGCCGCGGTCGTGAGAACGGGAAGCGCGGGTGGGGACGGGCTCATGGTCGTGTCCGCGATCGCCGTCGCGCTCTACTATGTGCTCAGCGTGCCGCTAGTTCGCGAGTACTCGGTGCTCACTGTGGCCGCGTTGACATCGCTCGCCGGGGCCTGCGGGCTCGTGCCGATATCGGCGTGGGAACTACGCCACGCGCCGATGCATCCCACGGCTCAGGGCATCGCTGTGGTGGCCTATCTGGCGCTGCTCGTGACCGTGTTCGGGTTATGGGTCTGGTTCGGGGCGCTTCATCGCCTGCCGGCTCGGATCGCCGCAACGCTACAGTACCTGCAACCTCTCGTTGGCGTTGCCGCGTCCGCGGCGCTGTTCGGTGACCGGCTGGGGGCATGGTTCTGGGCCGGCACGGTGCTGGTTCTAGCGGGGATCGCCGGCAGCACCGCCGACGGGTCGACGACCGGTCCGATGACAGCGGTGCCGGCTCCGGCGGGTCTGCCTCGCGGACGCCCCTCGTCGCTCACGCCGGGGGTGACGACGCGACCGCCGGAAGGACCACCGTGAAGATACTGCCACCTCCCGGACGGCTCTGCACGCTGATGTGACCGCCGTGGGCATTCACGATGTGCTTGACGATCGCGAGCCCGAGCCCGGTTCCGCCCCCCTCACGGCTGCGCGAGCGTTCGACCCGGTAGAATCGGTCGAAGATCCGCGGCACGTGCTCCTCCGGAATGCCGCGGCCGGAGTCGGCCACGGTGATGGTCACGCTGCCGTTGTCCCGGCCCACCGAGACCTCGACCGATCCGCCCTCCGGCGTGAACTTGATCGCGTTGTCGAGCAGGTTGGTCAGCACTTGCAGGATGCGATCATGGTCGGCCATCACCGTCTCCGGCGCGAGCGTGGTCGGATGGAGCGCAATCCGGCGACGCTCCGCTTGCGGCCGCAGGCGGCCGCAGGCCTCTCCGACGAGGTGATCGAGTCGCACGGGTGCGGCCTCCATCGCGACCGCGTGGGACTCCAGGCGTGACAGGTCCATGAGGTCGTCCACGAGCTTCATCAGCCGGGCGGCCTCGTTGTCGATGATGGTCAAGAACCGGCGGCATGCGTCCTTGTCCACCATGGCGCCCTCGAGCAGCGTCTCGGCGAATCCCTTGATGGAGGTCAGCGGCGTCCGCAGCTCGTGCGAGACGTTGGCGGTGAGCTGACGCCGTAGCCGCTCCGTCTGGCGAATGACGGTGACGTCCCGGACCACTGCAACGGCCCCCGCGGCGACGCCATCCGCGCGGCGGAGCGGCGTCGCGTGTACCTCAAGCAGGCGATCGTTGGCCGGCCCGAGGCTCACCTCCTCGACGATCTCCTCCCCGCGCGTGGCCGTCGTGTCAATGCAGCGGCACAGCGGGTGGTCGCCGAGCACGGCCCCGAGCGACTGCCCGCGCGCCTGCGGGCCGAGTTCCAACAGATCGGCCGCGGCCCGGTTCACGAGCAGGACGCTGCTCTGGGCGTCCACGGCCACGACCGCGTCGTTCATGCTCGAGATGATCGCTTCGACCTTGCTGCGCTCCTCGCTGACGGCAGCAAGTTTCTGCCGCAGTTCCGAGCCCATGGCGTTGAACGAGCTGGCAAGCAGCGCGATCTCGTCGCGGCCTTTCACGTCCACGCGCCTGGCCAGATCACCAGCCGCGAGGCTCTCGGCCGCCCGCGCAAGCTCGAGCACTGGCCACGAGAGCGCCCGCGCCCGCCAGGCGCCGACGATCCATGCTCCCACTCCTCCAAGCACTAGCGCGACGCTGAGCGCCCACCATGCCGGGCGCAGCGCGCGGTCTACCCAGATGCGCGGCACGCTGACCTGTACGACGCCGCGGACGTTGGACTGATTCATGATCGGTGCGGCGGCAAAGACGCGCGCTTCCTGCCGCGGCGCGTCGTACCGAACCGACGCCGCCGGCTCTCCTCGTACGGCCGATGCGACCTCAGGCTCCACGGACCCGGACGTGTCCCACTGGCTCGTGGGGAGCGGATGCCCTTGCGCGTCCCGCACCCCGATGTAGACTCCGTCCCGCCACGCGAAGCGGGCCGCGAGCTGGTCGAGACGCGACAGGCTCGCGCGCTGGGCTTGAGGTGTCTCCAGCATGCGCGCCACCATGCGCGCCTGGTTGAGGACATCGTGCTGGTAGGCCGTGAGGTAGAATTGTGTGATCGCCGGAATCAGGACCGCGGCGGCAACGGCCAGCGAGAACAGGACGACCAGCAGGTAGCTGCTGGTGAGCTTCCAGCGCAGCCCCGACCTCATCCGGGGTCCTTCTTGAACTTGTACCCGACGCCGCGCACGGTCACGACGTAGGTTGGAGCGATGGGATCGTCCTCGATCTTCTCCCGAAGCCGGCTGATATGCATGTCGACGGTGCGGGTGCTGCCGAAATACTCGTATCCCCAAATGTGCTCGAGCAGGAAGTCGCGCGTAAACACCTGGTTCGGGTGGCTCATCAGCAGGCGCAGAAGATCGAATTCCTTCGTGGTGAGGTCGATCAGGCGGTCGCGCAGGCGCACCTCGTGCGTCGAGGGATCGAGGACGAGCCCTCCGACCGCCACCGGCGCCTCGGACGGAGACGTGTTTCGGCTCGTCCGGCGGAGGATTGCCCGCACCCTGGCAACGAGCTCTCGCGGGCTGAAGGGTTTGGTGACGTAGTCGTCGGCGCCCAGCTCCAGGCCGAGCACGCGGTCCTGTTCCGTGTCTTTCGCGGTCAGCATCAGGATCGGCACGGACGACTCGCGCCGCAGGGCCCGGCAGACCTCGAGTCCGTCCACATAGGGAAGCATCAAGTCCAGCACCACGAGATTGGGCGATGTCGTTCGGGCCTTTTCAAGCGCCTCGTGGCCGTCGTAGGCGACGACGACGTCGTACCCCTCGTGGACTAGATTGTAGCGCACGAGTTCCACGATATGCGGTTCATCATCGACCACAAGGATACGACCACCGACCGGCCGTTCCGGTTTGGTGGTCAGGGCGCCGGTCTTGTCACTTGCATGCGCCTCGGTCACGGTCGGACCTCCGGGCCGCGCCATTGTTCTGCGTTGTTTTTGGTGTTCTTTCACACGACCCCGCCCCAGATTGACGCTCGGCTGTGAGCCGATCGTCACAATAGTGTCACGGAAATGTAACCTCGCGCCGCCTCCACGCCTCGCGAAACGCGACCTCGCCCGTGGAGGCCCGCGGATTCCCCGGACGCTCTTTCCTGCAATAGTATCATCACCGGATACCTCTCTGCAGTGGCAGGGGGCGTCTCGCGCCGATCCGAAGATACCCAGGGTCCGGGCGCTCGCACGGGGACCGTACCAGACATCGTTCGGAGGTCTTTGTTGGTAGAGTTGTTCACGTTTCCCGCCGCTCCCGGTCCGAAAGCGACGGAATGGCCGGGCACCCCGATCGGGACTGGAAATGCCATCACCGAGGCGAAGAGCCCGACCGCCGTGCGCGACAACGTCATCGACCGCATCGAGGGGCGCCGTGACGAACTGGTGAGCGCGGGAGTGGAGCACGTCGTTCGCCGCGCCGGAACGGGACCGGTCTGGATCCGCGATGCCATCATCCACGGCGTGCGAGTGCGCCTCATCACGGATTCACCGCATCTCCAGGAGTTCTGGACCGCAAACTGGTACGACCCGGAGGGGTGGCGCCGCCTGACGGAGCTCACGCCACCGTACGCCCCCAGGATAGTCGTATACGCGCTCTCGGGCGTCGCGGATCAACCCGAGGCCGTCTACTATAGCCGGCGTACGGATACGATCATTCTGTTCAATACGTCATACTACGACCAGCTCCGGGGCTCGGTTCTCGGTGCGGTCGGCCATGTGCTGGCCGAGGATTACGGAATCCACACGCTACGCGGCGCGTGTGCGGCGCAGCGCGGCCGCGGAGTGCTCTACCTCGGGCCCACCGGGATCGGGAAGTCCACCCTCGCGTACGGCTTCCTCTCTCGGGGCGCCGATGCCCGAGTTTACTCCGACGACTGGGTACATGTCCGGTATACGCTCGCGATGAGGGACGGGCGGCGCATCGTGCCATTCGAGATAAGGCCGACGAACGGGCGCGTGATGCGGGGCCACCGTGTCTACCGCTGGCTGGAGGAGCACCGTGGGGCATCCGGGCAGGTTCGCGGTCTCGATCTCGGCAGCGCGGAGATCGAGGTCCCCGTCGCCGCACTCGATCTGGCGAAGCCAATCGAGGCCTACGCGTACCCGGCCGAGAAAGCGAGCTATGCGAGAACGGGGCTGATCGCCGGAGTCCCGAGGCTTGCCGCGGGGTTGCTGCGGGCTCGATTCGAGAACGTCCCCGACGTCGCGCCGGAACGGCTCGATACTCGCGCCGCCGAGCTTGACAATCTTGCGGATGCGGTGCTGCGGGCGGCGGCGGACGCCGGCGAGGGCGCGCCCTGGACGGTGGAGTCAGAGTTGGGTGCGTCCCGCGACGACGTGCGCCGGTGGTTGGCCCGCCTCACGGCATTCGACGGGGCTCGCGCGATATTGGACGTCGCGGCCTACCCGCTCGCCGGACATGTCGTGACCCATCCGATGGAGGGTATCCCGGTGTCGGCCCTGATGTTGGTGCGCCACGATCCGCTGGATCGGACCATCCTGCAGGCACTTCCGGTCGAGACGTTCGTGGCGCGGGTGTTGATTGGCAGGGCGGCGGATGGTGCGTGCGAGATTGCCTACAATCCCGACCGTGCGGTGGACACCGCGGCCGAGCGCGCCGCGGTGGAGCGCCTGGAGGCGGACGTCACGCCGTCGGATCAGGGAGGACAATCGTTCTACCGGGAGTTTCGCCGGCAACCCGCCGTGCCAGAAACGCTGGCGCAGGAGTTCGAGTTCTTGCGGCTCCTCCACCAGGCGGCCCGTTGCTACGATTTGAACGCGATTCTGGCGTTGGATCCCAACGTTCGGGATCTCCCAGAGGCGGTCGCCCGGACGGCCGCGCTGACCGTGTATATGATGGAGACGTCCGACAGAAGCGCACGCGCCAGCCTGGACGACTACCGCAAGATCCTGACCGCGGTGGCCCCGCCGCCCTGACGCGGGGCCCACGGCGGGACGGCATCGCAGGAGGCGATGAGTGTGAGGGACCCACTGGCGTTTCTCGACGAGGAGCTGCAAGACCTTCGGGCGCGCGGGCTGTACCGGTGGCCGCGCGAGCTCCGGGGAGCACAGGCGCCGGTGTGTGAGTACGACGGCCGTCGCGTCATCAATCTGTGTTCCAACAACTACCTGGGACTGGCCAACCATCCGGCGCTGCGCGCGGCCGCGCAGCGCGCCGTCGACACCGAAGGGGTTGGCTCCGGCGCCGTGCGAACTATTGCAGGCAACATGGCGATCCATGGCGAGCTGGAACGCCGGCTCGCCGCGTTCAAGCGCACCGAGGCGGCGCTCCTGTTCCAGTCGGGATTCACCGCCAACGCCGGGACCGTGTCCGCGATCCTCGGCAAGGGCGACGTCGTCGTCAGCGACGAACTCAATCACGCGAGCATCATCGACGGCTGCCGGCTGAGCGGGGCCGACCGCAAGATCTTTCCCCACAAGGATGTCGCGGCGGCCCAAAGATGCCTCGAGGAGGTGCGCGGCGCGCGGCGCGTCCTCTTGATCACCGACGGCGTGTTTAGCATGGATGGTGACGTGGCGCCGCTGCCCCAACTGTGTGCCCTTGCCCGCGAGTTCGGCGCGATCATGATGGTGGACGACGCGCATGCCAGCGGCGTGATGGGCGCTGGCGGTCGCGGGACCGTCGAGCACTTCGGCCTGCACGGCCAAGTGGACGTGCAGGTCGGCACGCTCAGCAAGGCGTGGGCGTGTCTCGGCGGATACGTGGCCGGCCGGCGGTCGCTGATCGAGTTCCTCATGCAGCGTGCGCGGCCGCTCCTGTTCAGCACGTCGCAGCCCCCGTCGGTTGCGGCGACCGCGATCGCCGCCCTGGACCTGATCGAGAGCGACGACGGCGTCATCGCGCGGCTGTGGGAGAACACGCGGCTCTTCAAGGCGGGGCTCTCTCAACTGGGGTTCGATACGGGCGTGAGCGAGACCCCAATCACGCCGATCATGATCGGGGGAGAGGCCGAGACGATGCGCTTTTCGGACCGCCTGTTCGACGAGGGCGTGTTCGCGCTCGGTATCGCGTACCCGACGGTTCCCCGCGGCAAGGCCCGCGTCCGCACCATCGTGACCGCAGGTCACACGCACGACGATCTCTCCCGGGCGCTGGACGTGTGCGCAAAGGTGGGGAAGGAGATGGGGCTCATCGGCTAGCGACCCGGCGGTTGCGCGCCCGAGGGGGCGGCCTGGACAGCGTGATGGACATCTGACGGGGCGGCCAAAGCGGCCCCACGGCGCCGCGTGCCAGGGTACGCACCGAGCGGATCCGGTGGAGGGACGGAGGATGGCACAGCGGGTCGTCGTCGTGGGCGGGGGAGTGATCGGCAGTTCGGTCGCCTACTTCCTGGCGAGCCACCCGGGCTTTGCGGGCGAAGTGGTCGTCATGGAGCGCGACCCGACGTACCAGAGAGCGTCGTCCGCCCTCTCCGCGAGCGCGATCCGGCAGCAGTTTTCGACCGCGGTCAACATCGAGATCTCCCGCTTCGGCATCGAGTTTCTGCGCGATGTCGGCACGCGCCTCGCCGTGGGCGACGAGACGCCGGACATCGGTCTGTGCGAACCTGGATATCTGTTCCTCGCGACGCCGGCCGGGGTATCCGTGCTCGAACGAAACCACCGTCTTCAGCGGCAACACGGGATCGAGGTCGTGCTGCTCGATCCGACGACCCTTGCCGCGCGGTTCCCCTGGCTGAGGACCGAGAGGATTTCGGCCGGGTCGCTGGGGCTCTCCGGCGAGGGATGGTTCGACGGGTACGCGCTGCTCCAAGCTTTTCGCCGCAAGGCGCAGTCGCTCGGCGTAGGCTATGTCACCGCGGAAGCGACCGGTTTCGTCCGGGCAGGCCCGCAGGTGCGCGCCGTCGTCACGGCCGGGGGCTCGACAGTGCCGTGCGACGTTGTCGTCAACGCCGCGGGGCCATGGGCGGCGGCGGTCGCTGCGATGCTGGACGTGGACCTGCCCGTCCGCGCGCGCAAGCGATGCGTCTTCATGATCACGTGCCGGGAGCCCGTGCCCGGATGCCCGCTGGTGATCGATCCGTCCGGGGTGTGGTTCCGGGCCGACGGTCCGAATTTCCTATGCGGGTGGTCTCCCGCGGAGGGTGCCGAGGATCCTGACGACGCCCCGCTCGAAGTCGACGGCCGCTTGTTCTATGATGTGATCTGGCCCGTGCTGGCGTCGCGGGTCCGCCCGTTCGACGCTGTGAAGGTGCTCAAAAGCTGGGCAGGGTACTACGAGATGAACATCTTCGATCACAACGGCATCGTGGGGCCCCATCCATCCTTGGCGAACGTGTTCTTCGCAAACGGCTTCAGTGGTCACGGCCTGCAACAGTCGCCTGCGGTCGGGTGCGGTCTGGCCGAGTTGATCGTGGAGAGACGATACCGAAGCCTCGATCTGACCCCGCTTGCGTTCACGCGCATCGTCGAAGGACGGCGCCTCGTCGAGCTTAACGTGATCTAACCTATCTGTGTGTCGACACGACAATCGTGTTGGAGAAGAAACTCCACGTCAGCCTTCTCGAGGCGGTCGGGCGGCGCCGAACCTGTCCCACCTAACGCGTGGAGTGGACGGCGCGGATTCCCGGGCCGCGGGCGCGCACAAGTGGTTGAACGTGCCGTACGACAGCGGCATCGCGTTCGCGCGCGCCCCGCCGCGTTGCGGGCCGCGATGCCGGCTGCGGCCGCCTGCCGCACGGCGGGCCGCGCGAACCGTGCTACGACACGCGAAAGATGTCGCCTCATACGCTCCTATCGTCTGGTCCGGCCGAGGACATAAGGCTTCAACTGTGAACCCCGGGTTCGAATCCCGCTGGGAGCACATGAGGTTGTCGAGGGTGGGAGCGAATGGCCATTGACCCTTCCAGAATCCTTGTCG
>Ga0187784_10003584_pt1 | contig 12548 bp, 11 predicted proteins | sample 1015_SJ02_MP15_2_FD_132964 | JGI IMG/M metagenome (GOLD analysis project Ga0187784, IMG submission 132964) | Tropical peat soil microbial communities from peatlands in Department of Meta, Colombia - 1015_SJ02_MP15_20_MG | ecosystem: Environmental > Terrestrial > Soil > Wetlands > Peat | place... | reverse complement strand
GCGGGCGCCTTGACGGCTCGCACGCCGACAGCTTATACTGCAGCCAAACTTCATACCGTACTGGATGGGTGCTCTCGTTCGTCGAGAGTAAAAGGGAAGTCCGGTGCGTGATCCGACGGGCTGTTCGACGTGTGCCCGGGGAACGCAATGCCGGCGCGGTCCCGCCACTGTGACGGGGAGCTGCTTCGCCTGAGCCACTGGTTTGTCTGGGAAGGCGCGAAGCGGTGACGATCCGGAGCCAGGAAACCTGCCCATCCGGCTGCGTACGGCGACCTTCGGCCGAAAGGTAAGTACGCCCGCGGTGCTTCACCGCTATGGTCCCCGTGCTTCAGGGGACTTTTTTGTTGCGGGATGCGCCGCGAACGGGGGGGATCAGGGGATGTTCGTCCGCCATGCTCGCTTGCTTCTGTGTTCGTTCCTCGCCGCCGCCATACCAACGCTCATGGCCGTCCGCGCACCCGCTCAGGAAGTTCCATCGGGGCCGCCGACGTTCCAGTTGCCTGAAATCGAGGTCGCGGGGAAGCGGCCGCAACTCGCGTCCACGACGCCCGCGTCCGTAAGCGTCATCACGGCGGACGAGATCGCCGCGATGGGGGCGCTCACGGTCGCCGACGCGCTCCGCGTGCTTCCCGAGGTCCTCGTGAAGGGCACCGGCGGGTCCGGCGCCCTCACGACGGTGAGCATTCGGGGCGAAACGTCCACACGGGTCCTGGTGCTCCTGGATGGCGTGCCGCTCAACCGTCCCGATCAGCCGTCCGTCGACCTCAGCACGCTGCCGATTCAAAACGTCGAGCGCATCGAGGTGCTGCGGGGACCGTTCTCGGCCATCTACGGGAGCTCCGCGCTCGGCGGGGTGATCAACATCGTCACGCGTACGGAGCCGCAGACGTCACTGTCGTCACGGGTGGGATCGTTCGGAGAGAGCGCCAACGTCGTCTCCACGGGCGGAACGCTCGGCAATCTGACGTACCTGGTGCAGGGTATCGTCAGCGGCAGCACGGGATTCGCCCCCGACACAGACTACAGCAACTCGACCGAGATGGCGAAGCTCCACTGGGCGATCGGCGACGACGCCGGATGGACGCTCACCGTGAACCGGTTCTGGCACGTGGTCGGCACTCCGGGGCCACTCCCCCAGGACACGCAGGACCTGGACGCGCGCACGTTCGAGGGCCGCACCCTCGTCGACCTCGCGTGGCGCAGCGGCAAAGTGGACGGACCCGGCACGCTCGTGAGATTCTATACGCTGGACGACGACGTTTCGTTTCTCTCGCCCCACCTCGGAGGCACCACCAACCCGCTGGCGTTTCCGTATCAGTCCGACGACGTGGCTCATCTCTGGGGCGGCCAGGCGCAGATCGTGCTCGCGCCGCTTCCCGGGCATCTGCTGACGTTGGGTGCGGATTACCAGGGACAGACGATTTCGCACACCGACAACACGCCCTCCGCGTTTGGCAACTCTGACACCGACCTCGGGTTGTACCTTCAGGACGACTGGCAGGTCGGGCCCCGCGTACTGCTGTCGGCGGGCGTGCGGGAGGACGTGTTTCAGCTCTACGGCACGCAAGTCGACCCGCGGGCCGGCCTCGTGTTTCTGCTGAACGACCGGCTGGCATTGCGCGTCGCGGCCGGCCGGACGTTTCGGGCGCCGAGCTTCGATGAGCTAGCGCCGTCGCTCAGCGGCAACCCGAATCTCCAGCCGGAGACCGCCTGGTCGTACGACGCCGGACTCGAGTACGCGGTCGCGCAGGGTCTGACGCTCACCGTGACCGGATACTATACCGACGCGACGAACCTGATCGTGTCCGCGCCGCCGAATTACGTCCCAATGAACGTGGGGCATGCACTCGTTTCGGGCGGCTCCATCGAGCTCGCCGGGCAGGTCAGCGACCAGTGGTTCGTACGCGCCAATTACACGAGTCAGTATGCCCGCGACGCAAATACAGGGCTGGACGTCGTCTACGCGCCGCGCAATCTGGCCAACCTCGAGGTGACGTACGCCGCCACACCGGCAACCCGCATCAACCTGATCGTGAGCTACGTTGGAGACCGTTGGAACGATCCGGCCAACACCGAGTTGGTGCCCGGATACTGGTTGACCGCGATCGTGATCAGCCAGACGCTGGGCGGCGGATTCACGGTCCAGGCAGGCGTGGCGAACTTGTTCGACGTGCAATACCAGGCCTCGCTTGGATACCTGGAACCGGGGAGGACTTTCTTCATCCGCGCGACAAAGAGCTTTTGAAAAAGATGAGCCCGGCGGATCAGAATTCATGAGCGCCCGCGGCCTGATTCCGCTCGTCCTGGCCGGCGCGCTGGCCGCGGGAATGGGCACCGCGGTCTTGCGCCACACGTTCGTCTCGACCGCGCCCGGTTCTTCACCCGGTACGGTAAGCCACGCCCCCGGACCTACCGCCGAGCAGGAGGGCGACGTACCGGTCATTGGCGCGGCTGTGGGAATCGCACGACCGCCAGTTACCGACACGGTGCACCATTCGTCCACGCCGCCGTCCGGTGCGAGACATGAGGCTCCGCGCCGTCCCGCGACGCGGCGTCAGGTTCCCAGCTCAACGCCGTCGGCGTCGCCGAACCGCCTCCCCACCGCCGGGGACGTTCGTCCCGGGCCGCAGGCTAGGGTGCGCGCCGCCGGGCCGATCTCGTCTCCGGCGCAGACGGCCCCACCGTCTCAAGCTGCAGCCGGGGACACCCAGCCGTCAGCGGAAGCTTCCAAATTGTCCTCTTCGGCCGGTACGGCCATCGGGCAGGGCACCGGCGCGGGACGCGGAGATGGCACGACCCAAGGAAATTCGGGTGCTTCTGGCGCCTCGGCGGGCACGGGAACGGCGGGGTCGTTGTCCGGCGGCGGTCCGGACGCGGGTCGGCTTTCCGCCGGACCTCCCGTTCTGACCCCTCCACGCGTGGTTTCGACGGGGACGATGGTCTATCCCGGGGATGCGTTCCACCTCACGGTGCGGCGCCAGGACCTCGGGACGGCACTCGCGATCGTGGGGACGGAAGGGACGGTGACGGTTCGGGCGCTCGTGCGTGCCGACGGGACGGCCGGCGACGTGCAGGTGTTGGGTTCCTCCGGCTCCGAGGTCCTCGACCGGTCCGCGGCGGAGGCTGTACGCCACTGGCAATTTGCGCCCGCGGCGCGTGACGGCGTGCCGATCGACGCCTACGTGACGCTCCGGATTCGTTACGTAGTGCGTTGAGAGGCGGGTGCCATCCTGCCTGCGCGCTGTTCTTCGATCCTGGTCGCGTGCGCGTAGATACCGAACATTGCCAGCGAGTAGCAGAGATCGCTCAGCACCGTGTTACGGAAGAATGGCACCGCGGCGGCATAGGAGCTCCACAGCCCCGCAAGCGTGTGCGGATACAGCGGTCCCCGCCACTCACCGAAATTCGTCACGAGATAGAACAAAATCGAGGCCGCGAGCGAGTACGTGACCACCCGCGCGACCGTCCTGCGCTTTCCCAGCGCGCGACCAAGCAAGGCGATCAGGACGTAGCTTCCGTACACCCAAGCGATCCCGGGGTAGAAGCCCAGTACCGCGTCCGACAGAGCCAGCGCGGCAAGGGGAACTGCGAGGCCCAACAATCCCGGGAGCACCGCGCCGCCGAACAACGCCAGAGCCCCGATCGGAGCAAAGTTCCAGGGATGCGGCACAACCCTGAGCAGGGCGCCGGCCGCGATGAGCGCATACGGCAACACGCCGAACCAGGTCACCTCGCGGGACTCCACCTTCATGCCCTCAGGTTCTCCGATGGGGGATGCGAATCCTCTCCATATAACATCGCCATCCGGTGCAGGGAGCGGACCTTCTCGTCGACAAATTCCTCATTATACATGCCGTTCGTCTGCGTGATCATGGAGCACACCTATTCGACGCTCGAGCCCGAGGAGCGGGTGCTGCTCCCCTTAGGCGTGAAGATGGTCGCCCTGGATTCGGGAGACCCGGACCGGCGTCGTGCCGCGTTCGCCGAAGCACATGCCGTGCTGAACCAGTTCTCGCCGATCGACGCGGACATGATCGGGCACATGCCGCGCTGTCTCGCGATCGTCCGTTACGGCGTCGGGTTCGACAACGTGGATGTCGCCGCGGCCACCCAGGCGGGGATCTGTGTGGTCAACGTGCCGGACTACGGCACGCAGGAGGTCGCGCTGCACGCGCTCACCCTCCTCTTGGTCGTGCACCGGCGGATCGCTCAATACGATGGGGAGGTACGCCGGGGCCGCCGGCCACGTGGGCCGAGCGTCCAGCCGCCGATCCGCCGCCTGTCCGGGCGCACCCTCGGTATCGTCGGGCTCGGCCGTATCGGGAAGGCGCTCGCGGGCTACGCGAGCCCGCTCGGCCTGCACGTGTTCGCCTACGATCCGTACATTACGCGCACCTCGGCGATCAACGCGGGTGCCGTGCTGGTGGACTACGGAACGCTGCTCCGTCAATCGGATTTTGTCTCGTACCACACCCCGCTGACCGAGGAAACGCGACACATGCTCGGTGAAGGCGAGCTGCGCCTCATGAAACGGGAGGCGGTCGTCGTCAACACATCCCGCGGCCCGGTGGTGGACACGGCGGCGCTGGCAGGCGCGCTTCGCGAAGGGCGTCTTGCCGGGGCCGGACTGGACGTGTTCGAGGAGGAGCCGCTCCCCGCCGCCCACCCGCTCCGAAGCGCTCCGAACGCGATCCTGACGCCGCACGTCGCCTGGTACAGCGAGGAGGCACAGGAGACGCTCAAGCGAAGCGCGGCCCAGGAGGTCGCACGAGTCGCCCGCGGCGAATGGCCGCGATCGGTCGTCAACCCGGAAGTTCGTCAGAACGCGCGGCTCCGGCCCACCGCGTAACCGTCGCAGTCGCGGCTGGTCTCTATACCGGCGTACCGTGAGTTGCAAGGGGGACGGACAAGCAGCCTTCGATCTGCGCCGCCGCTCTCCGCGTGTCGTCCGCCTCTTCGCGGTCGTGGCTCGGCGTGGGCGGGAACTCCGGCTTCCCTCGAGGCGTTACAATAACGGTGGGCCAGGGAACATCGTCATTGGGGTGGCCAGCGATGATGAAGTCTGTCACGATCGGACTTGGAGCCATGACTGCCTTGGCTGTCATCGCGACCGGCACGCCGTCGGGGCAGGCGATGCTAGGTATGCGCCCGCCGGCGGACGTCCCGGCGGTCTCGGTGATCCCTGATACCCCGCCGCTGGCACCGTCGAGGCCCGCACCGGTGATGGCGCGGGTGGCGCCTCGCGCGCCGGTGGCGGCGCATCCCCGGCCGGCGCGCGTGACGCCGAGTGCGGCCACTGTTGCGCGGGCTTCGGCGCCCGTTGGCAAGGCGGGTACCGGCCAGGGACTCGGCTCGATTGCCAGCATCGCGGACCTGCTGTTGAATCTGCCGCAGGAGGTGTCGCAGGCGTCACGGCGTCATGTGGTCCCGCCTGCCGCTCCATCCGAGGACGATCCGCCGTGGGCGCCCCGTTGGACCGGCACCGGACATCACGGTGATCCCGACTACGCGCCGGGCGAGACCAGTCGCAACTGACATAGCTAGACACAACGTGGAGAAGAGGAGGGGGCCGGATCGCAAACCCGGCCCCTTCCGTGTCGGTGGTACCGGCAGGGCCTCAAGCGTTGCAGCGACGCCGCGGACGATTCGCCGACGCGATCCGGCGGCATGGTACAATACTGGCGAGGTGATTGTGCGTGGCCCTGGTGTTTACGTTTCCGTGTGGGCGATGTGGGCAGCGATACAGCATCTACTACCCTAAGGCGTTCGTGTATTCGGTGTACGGGACCGGGACGCGTGCGCAGGGGGCGCGCGAGGATGCCGAAGAGGTGGCGTCCGGCGCCGTGGAGGCTGCGCGGAAGCACGCCGAGGCCTCGGGGAACATCTGGGTGGACGTGAGCCAGCAAGCGAGGATCACGTGCACCTGCGGGAAAAACCTCGACTTGAATCTTGCAAATCACCCGCGGGTCCCCGAGCGGAAACGCACCGCCCCGGTCAAGCAGACCGGAGTCATCGTCTTTCCGACCGCGCAGAAGCGGCCTCCCGCCGCTTCGTCCTGAAGGCCCGCGTTCGAGCGTGTATGCCCCGCGGGCGGCCAGGCTCATCTGGCGTCGGCTGCTTCCTCGACGATCGGGCTCGGTGACGACAGTCCAGTCGTTGTATCCCTCACGTGCCGCACGCCCTGCGTTGGAACTGAGCGAGCACCGGTACGCAACCTCGTTAGACTGACACCGGCCGGGTGGTCGTCCCATCTGGGTGAGGCCGTCAGCCTCTTGCCGTAAATGCGGTAACCCTTTGCCGATGGAGAGCCCCAAGCGGCATAGCTTGACGCCACACCGTGCACCGATCCGAAGAACTTCACGGATTGCGACTTGGTCATGCGTTGCGCGTCGTCGGGGTGCTCATTCTGAAGGCGTCTTTGGAGAGATGGATATTTTGGCGCTACGGCGTCGCTCGAGCTTCACGCCCGTTTCCCGCCCATGTCCGCCAACCGCCGACTCGCCTGAGCCCGAGCCTGTCTCTGTGCCATAGATCGCGGTGACCGATCGCCCGCCTCACATCCCAGTCGTCGACATGCTGTCCGGGGAGCTACTGGCGGCAGGGCACGTCTCCATCAAATGCACTGGGTTTTCTGCACCACCTGTGGGATGGCGGCTCCTGGATCGTGTGCTAGGATCGCACCCAGTATTGCTCGACGGGCGTCTCGCCTTGGTTCCGAGCCCGGGTCACGTAGCCGCGACATGACGCGCGTACGAACGATGGGCGCCGCAGGGAGGCCAGGCGATCTCATGTTCACGTGGGGGGCCGATGTGACCCCAACTCGGATGCGCCGGGGATGTTTGACACATGCCTGACCGCCGAGCGGACCAGGATGGCGCAGCTTCCAGGGGAGCATGGTGGTTCGGGGTGCTCCTGCTCGCGCTTCTTCTCGCGTCGCTGGCATCGTTCTTCGTGGCTGCGCGCGTGTGGTGGCTTCCCGTCCGGGCGTCTGAGCAGGCTCCGATGGTGGACGGCATCCTCGACGCTCTCTTCGTCATCGGCCTCGTGTTCTTCGTGGCCGCCCAGGTGTTCCTGGCCGTTCCCTTGATGCGGCGTCGCGCCGCCGCGGGTCCCTTCGTTCCTCCTCCGCTGACGCGGATGCCCGGGATCGGGGCAATCATCGCCGTGCTGGTGCTGGTGATCGCCGATGCGACCGTGCTCGCGTTGAGCGAGCGTGACTGGTTCCGCATGTTCAGCCCGCCCCCGGCGGACGCTCTGCGGATCGAGGTCGTCGGGCGTCAGTTCATGTGGCAGTTTCGGTACCCCGGGCCCGACGGCAGATTCGGGCGCACCAATCTGAGGTTCGTCACGTCGGGCAACCCGTTTGGCATGGATCCGGACGACCCGGCCAACGCGCAGAACGTCGTGACCGTGAACGAAATGCACGTGGTCGTGGGCCGGCCGGTCGTGCTCCAGATCACGGCGCTTGACGTGATCCACAGCTTCAATCTGCCGAACTTCCGTCTCAAGCAGGACGCGGTGCCAGGCCGTCCGGTCACGGTCTGGACGACGCCCGATCGGGCAGGCACGTACGAGATCACCTGCGCCCAACTCTGCGGCGTCGGGCACTACACGATGCGCGGGATCGTCGTCGTCCAGTCGCCGGGCGCGTTTGCCGCCTGGATGGCCTCTCAGCGGGCGGCCATTCCGCCGGCCGGAAAGCCGGGAGCGATTGCGTCCGGGCTCCGCGCCGCCGCGCCCGCTCGCCACGAAGCTTCGGCCGGCGCCGCGAGCGCGGCGAAGTGACGGAAGGGTTTGCGGGCGACCGGTCGCGGCATCGCCTGGATCAGGACCGCCGCGCGACAGCGGGGGCCTCGGAGGTGAGCGCGTGGCGGTTGTGGTAGATGGCAACTTCGCCAACAGGCAGAGTTTCCTTCACCGATACATCTTCAGCCAGGACCACAAGGTCATCGGGGTTCAGTACCTTGTGACCGCCCTGTTCATGGCCCTGGTTGGAGGTACCCTGTCGATGTTGATGCGGGTGCATCTCGGCTGGCCTCAGAGCGGCGTGCTGGACCCCGCCCAGTACCTCGGCGCGGTAACGATGCACGGGACGATCATGGTTCTGTTCTTCCTGACGCTGTTGCCGAGCGCCTTCGGCAACTTCCTCATCCCGCTGATGATCGGCGCACCCGACATGGCCTTCCCCTTCCTCAATCTGCTGTCGTATTGGACCCTCGTGCCGGCGATCTTGAGTCTGCTTGTCTCGTTCTACGTGCCGGGCGGTCCGGCCGGCGGTGGGTGGACGGCGTATCCGCCGCTCTCCGCGGTGCCGCAGGCCGCGCCGGGGTCGGGACTCGGCCAGACGCTGTGGCTTCTCGCGGTGGCCCTGTTGTGTGTCTCCTCACTGTTCGGCGCGCTCAACTTCATCACGACGATTCTCAACCTGCGCAGCCCCGGCATGTCGATGGGGCGCCTGCCGCTGACGATCTGGGCACTCCTGTTCACGGCGATCATCGCCCTGCTGGTGTTTCCGGTGCTGCTCGCCGCCGGCCTCCTGCTGTTACTCGACCGCGTGGCAGGCACAAGTTTCTTCGAGCCCGCACACCTGCTCGTGGCCGGTCAGATACTCTCGCACTCCGGCGGGGACCCGCTGCTGTTCCAGCACCTCTTCTGGTTCTTCGGGCACCCCGAGGTGTACATCCTCATCGTGCCGCCGCTCGGGATCGTCGCCGACGTGCTCGCGACCTTCACCCGCACCCCGGTGTTCGGCTATCGGGCGTTCGTGCTGGGTCTCGCCGCGGTGACCAGCCTCAGTTTCCTGGTGTGGGCCCACCACATGTACGTCTCGGGATTGCACCCGCTGCTCGGCGGCGTGTTCATGACCACGACGATCGCGATCAGCGTACCGTTCGCCGTGCTCCTGGTCTGCCTCATCGCGACGCTGTATCAGGGACAAGGTCGGATTCGGCTCGATACACCAATGCTGTGGGCAATCGGCATGCTGTCGGTCATGGTGACCGGAGGTCTCACCGGCCTGTTCCTGGGCGATGCGCCGTCCGACCTGTACCTGCACGATACCTACTGGGTCGTCGGGCACTTCCACTTCACAATGGCGCTCGCCGCACTCGCCGGGGCGCTCGCCGGTCTGTATTATTGGTTTCCGAAGATGTTTGGGCGGAGGCTGGACGAGCGTCTCGGCAAGATTCACTTCCTGATCACGCTACCGGCCATGTACGCCACGTTCATCCCCATGCACTTTCTCGGACTTGCAGGCATGAGCCGGCGTCTGTATACCGCGTCGTTCTACCACTTCCTGAGCGGCACACAACCGCTCAATGTCTTCATCTCCTTGAGCGCATTCGTCCTCGGCGGCGCCCAGGTTCTGTTTATCGCGAACTTCTTCTGGAGCCTCGCGTACGGGCCCCGCGCGGAGCAAAATCCCTGGCACGCGAATACGCTCGAGTGGGAGGCGGAATCACCGCCCCCACACGGCAACTGGGCGGTCCGGCCGGTTGTGTACCGCTGGCCGTACGACTACAACGTGCCTGGAGCAGACGAGGACTACGTACCGCAGACTGTTCCGCTGGCCGGTGGCCCGCGGCCGGAGCACGCCGGCGTGGCCGGTGGCGGAGGAGGCTGATCCTCGCTCGACAAAGGCGGCTCATAGCAAGGCGCCCCGGGGTACGAGCATCTGGGTAGGTCAGTCGGGCTCGAGTTGTCCGGGAAGGGCAGCGTTATCCAATGATGTCCTCGCGTTCCTTGGAGGTGTCGCCCCCGGCGCGGGGACGGCGCACCTCCACTTTCGGCGCCAACCCGGCCAGAATGAGATCCACGGACGCCTCCACATCCGAGTGAACCACGAGCAGGTCTCTTCGCGAGACCTCGACCACGCACTCGAACGCAGGTGGCTCCGTGCGCTCCAACACGGTGTGCCGCGTGCAGCCTCGCGAGGCGGCTTCCTCCGGCGACAACGCAATCGGCCTGGGGCTGCCTACGAGCACGGCCAGGTCGGCATTGAATACGACGTCGCGGAGCTGCCTCCCGTGCGCGGTGGCGACGAGCTGAATGCCTCGCCGGGCGACGGTCCGGACGATTCGAGCCTCCGCTTCAAAGCCGATCTCGTCCACCACGATGGCCTCGGCCCCGTGATTGACGACCGCTTGGAGCAGAATGCTCGCCTGCAAGGTGTCCGCGGTCACGCCGCGCTCGGGATCAGCGAGCGGGATCTGCAGGCGGCGGGCTCCGCCGATGGCCGGGTGTGGGATCTGGCCGTCCCCACCGATCTCGTTGCTCGTGTCGGCGATCACCGTTCGTCGGCCCAGGTCGTTCGACAGGATCGCGGCGGCGCTTCGGAGCATGGTGGTCTTTCCTGCGCCAGGGGCCCCGACCACGAGCACGCTGTGGCCGGCCGCGAGCAGATCCGCAATCGGGCGCGCCGCCCCGGCGACCGTGCGCCCGGCGCGAAACGTGAAGCCCACGATCTCGTGGTATCGATCTCGAATGCAGGCGATCCGATGCAGCGTTCGCTCGATCCCCGTCCGGTTGTCGTCGCGAAAGCGCGTGACCCTGCCGAGCACGTATTGCAGATCCGCGTAGCCCACATCGCCCGCAAGCGTGATCTCCCCGGTGCGGTCTCGGAGGCGAGCCCGCGGAGGCCGCCCCAGGTCCACGATGAGTTCCTCGATCCCCCTGGCCTGATCCGGCGAGATCTGCGCGACGATCCATCTCGGAACGAGCGCGAGCAGCGAGTCGATCTCCGAGGCCGATGGGTCGGGGGAACCCATTATGGGGTCGTGGTCACGGGCAGCCGGTCGACCCCGGCAAACGACGGCTGAAACGTGATCGGTAGGACCGCATCAGGGGGTTCATCACCCGACGCCGCCGGGAACAGCGAGAGGATCACCTGGACCGACCGCACGGAGCCGCCCGGCGCATCGATCAGCCCGGTCTCGGTTGCGCCGTGCGGTAGGAGCTCCGGGTGGTGCTGATCGGAGCTGTTGCGCGCCATGGCATACGGGACCAATCTCCCGTTCACTCGCACCAGCACGCCCATGGGCCGGACGACGAGATCCGTATCACCGCCGTTCGCAAGCTGGTAGCGGATCAACACATCCCCGGGTGCCCGTGTGATCTCAAACATGCCGGTCACGTTCCCGATGACCTGCCGCGCCTCTAGCGCCGATGTGGACGGTAGGGCGTTCCGAGCGTCGACGGGGGCCCCGTTTTGAGTGACCGGGGCGTCGTATGCCGGGGTAGGCGGCGTCACACTCCCCGGCCCCGGACCGGATCCGGGGCCCGTGGCTCCGGAGGCTGCCTGGACCGGTGACGCGGCCGGGGCCCGAGACGACGGGCCTGGAACCGGCGCGTGGGCTGCTGGGGGCCACGGTGGCGGCGACGCAGGAACTGACGGCTCGGCGCCGCCAGGCGACGGGGAGGCGCCCCCACTCAGCCCCGTTCCCCGCGGATTTGTGTCCGCTGCGGACGGTGCCGTCGGCCCGGCGTGCACCCCCGTGATGACGTACACCACGTCGGCGGTCCGGAGGCCCGGCCCGATCTCGAGATCCCAAATGGTCACCAGACCGCCGAGCCAGATGACCATGTTCGTGGCGCCAGCTGCGACCTGCGGCTGCAAGATCACGTCGTAGACGTCCTGTCCCCGCTTCACCGCCGTGGCGGTGACGAGGCGCGGATCGCCGATCGCAACGGTATCGACCCGGCGATCAGCATGGAGGACCGTGGCATACCCTGGCTGCAATCTGAGCGACGTCCTGGTCCCGCTACCGAACGCATGGACCGTCAGCGTGCTCGGTTGCGATGCTCCGGGAGCCGCAGCCGTGGCGAGCGTGAGCCCGAGCACCACTGCCGCGCCGCCGAAAACGATGGCGGAGCATCTCATCCCCGTTCCTTCAGGAACTGCTCCATGCGCTCGGTGCCCCACTGCGAGATGTTTCGTCCCTCCATGAGGAGCTTGCTTTTCAGCCGCCGGATCTTGTCCACCTCGAGCGGCACGGCGATCGCTGCGAGAGTACTCCGGTCGACCCCCTTGAAGAAGCGAAGTCCTCCTGTCGCAGGGGGACGCATCTTGTGCGACGCCACCTCGTCATCCACCCAGCCTCGAATGACGTCTTGCATCTGCTGCCCCTCGATGATCAGACGCGCGCGAAACCGGCGATGCAGCTCCTTCGGCACGTGGATACCCATCTTCGCCTCGCCGCGTGCCCGAGCGTCTCCACCGGGCCGATCGCCTCGGTTCTCCCGTATTTTCGCTCGCATACGCCGCCCTCCTCACGATAGGTATATATCTATCATAACATGTGAGATTCAGAATGTCTCCACATCGAGAGCGACGTCAGGCGAAGGGCGGGGCGGACATGATCGAGCGTCCCGGCGATCAATGGAGTCCGAAGCGTGGTCGGTCCCGCAGTTTGGTGGCGACCTCACGCAGTCGGCTGAGCATGTGGTCATGCAGGCGGGCCACCTGAGTGATGATAATCTGAGGGTCCTCGCCGTTCTCGGCGAGACACTCCATCATGGAGCAGAAGAGAGCCTGGGGCAGGCGAGTTGCG
>Ga0187784_10003583_pt1 | contig 12549 bp, 8 predicted proteins | sample 1015_SJ02_MP15_2_FD_132964 | JGI IMG/M metagenome (GOLD analysis project Ga0187784, IMG submission 132964) | Tropical peat soil microbial communities from peatlands in Department of Meta, Colombia - 1015_SJ02_MP15_20_MG | ecosystem: Environmental > Terrestrial > Soil > Wetlands > Peat | place... | reverse complement strand
TTCACCACCGAGACACAGAGGCAAATACAGCTGGATAGTAGGAGACGTCCTCTGTGCCTCAGTGGTTCACACGGTCGTAGTTAAACGGGCCGGCGGCGCTTGACAACCGAACGGAGCATCCTCTAACTTAGCTGAGGGAGGCGCGGCAGGCTCGGAAATTTCCACAACATTAAGAAGCGAGGGTAAGTGATTGCGTATTGTTTTTGTAGCTTCTGAAGGTGTGCCTTTCTCCAAGACCGGTGGGTTGGCCGACGTCGTGGGGGCACTGCCCAAAGCTCTCGCAAGGCTGGGGCAGCAACTCGAGGTTGTGCTGCCGCGCTACCGGGTGACCAAACCCGGCAAGCCTGAACCCACAATGCAGAGTCTGACTCTCCCTTTGTGCGACGGTTTCAAGTTTGCCTCGATTCAGAATGCCGGAGTAGCAGACAACGTACAAACGTATCTGGTCGAATGCCCCTCCTTCTTCGACCGCGCTGGCTTGTACCAAGAGGATGATGAAGATTATCCCGACAACGCCCAACGTTTTGCGGCTTTTAGCTTTGCGGCGCTGGAACTGATGCAGCGCTCCGCCACGCCCCCGGATGTCATTCATTGCCACGACTGGCAGACGGCCCTGGTTCCCATCTATTTGCGCAACCTCTACCACCAGAACGATTTCTTCCGCAGCACCTCCGTGGTCTTCACCGTCCACAACGTGGGGTACCCGGGGCTTTTCCCGGCGCAAATCCTACCGAAGATTTCGTTGGGCACAGATTTGTTCACCATGGACTTCCTGGAGTATTACGGGAAGGTCAATCTCCTGAAAGGCGGAATTGTCTTTGCCGATTTCATTACCACAGTGAGCCGGAAGTATGCCCAGGAGATCCAAACGAAGGAGTTCGGCAGCGGTTTGGAAGGTGTTTTTCGGTCGCGAAGAGACCGTCTCCAAGGTATCTTGAACGGCGTGGATTACGATTTCTGGGATCCGGTCACCGATAAGTTGATTCCGGCCAATTTTAGCCCGCGGAACATGAGCGGTAAGGCCGTTTGCAAGAAAGCGCTGCTCGAGAGAATGGGAGTGAAAATGCCTGTGCTGGAAAGGCCGGTCTTGGGCATCGTCTCGCGTTTCGCACCTCAAAAGGGCTTCGACCTCATTGCGGAGATCGCGGAGCAGCTTGCGGCCCTGGACATTTACATCGTCGCGCTGGGCACCGGCGCCCCTGTTTATGAGGATCTGTTCCGTGAGATGGCCTCCAGATATCCTGACAAGTTTCTGGTGGCGGTCGCCTACGACAACACGCTGGCGCACCAGATTGAGGCGGGGTCAGACATGTTCTTGATGCCGTCGCGGTACGAACCCTGCGGATTGAACCAGATTTACAGCTTGAAATACGGGACGGTGCCCATTGTGCGCGCCACCGGTGGACTGGATGATACGATTGAAGCTTTTGACGGCAGGTCAGGCACCGGTTTTAAGTTTAGCGAGTACACGGGGGCGGCACTGCTCCGCGCCATCGAGCAGGCCATCGCCGTCTATCACCGGCCCGAGATCTGGCGCCAACTGGTTAATAACGGGATGCGCAAAGACTTCTCGTGGGGAAGATCGGCAGAGCAGTACTTGGAGATCTATCAAACGGTGCAGGCCCGGACGGCCGCTCTTGAATCGGTGGCCGAGAAGTCGAACGCTTAGTCGGCCAAGCAGCACTCATTGAGGGAGGATTGGAACGATGGCAGGCGGTAATATCCTGGAGTTCTCTGAGAAGAACTTTGAAGAGGAAGTCTTGAAATCCGACCAGCCGGTTCTGGTGGATTTCTGGGCCACGTGGTGTGCGCCCTGCCGCATGATGGAGCCGGCTGTCAACGCCGTCGCCGAGGCCTACGCGGGCCGGGCCAAGGTTGGAAAACTCAATGTGGACGAAAACCTCTCGTTGACCAGCCAATATAGGATCCGAGGGGTTCCCACCCTGCTTCTTTTTAAGAGCGGTCAAATCCGGGAGCAAATTGCCGGCACCGCATCCAAAGAGGCCATCAGCAAGATGATCGACAAGCATCTCTAAATGCAGCGCCGAGCGACGAGTGACAAGTGACGAGCAAAAAAACGGCTGCCCGCTCGTCACTCGTCACTTGTCACTCGGCACTGCTTTACGGACAGGATCAACATGTCAGCAAATGTGGTTGTTGTGGGCGCTCAATGGGGCGACGAAGGCAAGGGCAAGGTTGTCGATACTTTGGCGGAGCACTTTGACATTGTGGCTCGATATCAGGGAGGCGCCAACGCGGGCCACACGGTTTACGTCTGCGGCAAGAAGTTTATTCTCCAACTTCTCCCCACAGGTATCGTGCGGCCCGACAAGACGGCCGTCATCGGAAACGGGGTTGTGGTCGATCCCGAAGCCTTGTTACATGAGATTAAAGCCGTTGAGGGAAACGGTCTGCGTGTGGATGGACGCCTGGTGATCAGCGATCGGGCGCACCTGATTCTTCCTTACCACCGGGCTCACGAAGTCGCTGCGGAAGAGGCACGAGGTGTGGGGAAAATCGGCACGACGGCCAAAGGGATAGGCCCCGCTTACGAGGACAAGGCCGGTCGCCGCGGGCTGCGGGCCGGCGATCTTCGCCACCCGGAATTGTTTCGCCGCCGCTGCAGCGAGGTAGTTGCAGAAAAGAACCGCATTGCCTCCGCGTTGTTTGGGGGTAAGGCTCTTGATCCGGCAGCAGTGGCTGACCAGTGCTTGCAGCTTGCCCCGCAGATCGTGCCGTTCCTCGCCGACGTCGAGGCATATTTGAACGCCGAGATGGATCGCGGAAAACGAGTGCTCTTCGAGGGTGCGCAAGGAACGCTCCTGGACTTGGATCACGGCACGTATCCTTTCGTGACTTCGTCCAGCGCTTCGGCGGGCGGTGCTTGCACGGGCACGGGCGTGGGGCCGACGCGTATTCAGTCGGTCGTGGGTGTATCAAAAGCCTATGCCACGCGCGTGGGGAGCGGCCCGTTTCCCACCGAGGCCAAAGGCCTCGAGGGTGAAAAAATCCGCGAACGTGGAGGCGAGTACGGCGCCGTCACCGGGCGGCCGCGCCGCTGTGGCTGGTTTGATGTGCCGGCGGCTCGCTATAGCACCCGCTTGAATCATCTCGAGGCGCTCATAATCACCAAGCTCGACATCTTGGATAACCTCGCCGAAATCCCTGTCGGTGTGGCCTACGAATACGAGGGCAAGCGGTTCACGGAATTCCCTCAGGATGTTGACATCCTGGAGAAGGTAGAAGTCCAGTACTGCGTCTTACCGGGCTGGCTTGAATCAACCTTCGGCATCAAGGACTTTTCCAAGCTGCCGCAGAAGGCCAAAGAGTATTTGCGATTCCTCGCCGCTCAGGTAGGCGTGGAGATTGCCATGGTTTCGACCGGCCCGGAGCGTGACCAGGCTCTCTGGTTTGAAGACAGCCGATTTGCGGCCCGCATCGCACATTCCGCGGAGTAGTGGCGGCACTTGCGGTCACCCTCCGTGGTTGGATCGCCCCCTTGCAGGCACCTTGCATGGTAGTCACCTACGAGCAGGCCCTATCTATTGTCCAGGACAAAATCGGCAGCGCAAATCGCCTGCCTGGAGTGGAAACCGTCCCATTGGACCAGGCGTTCTGCCGGATCTTGGCAGGGGATGTCACGGCGGACCGTGACCTGCCTCCTTTTCACCGCGCCATTCGCGATGGTTATGCGTTGCGCGCTGCTGACCTGACCGTCTTGCCCGCGGTGCTTCGGTGCGTGGGCGAAGTGGCTGCGGGACGAAATTTCGAAGCCGAGGTACAGCCCGGCCAATGCGTCTCGATCATGACGGGGGCGCCTTTACCGACAGGCGCGGACGCTGTGGTGATGGTCGAGTACTCCGTTTCGCACGGAGACGATATCGAAATCCAGCGCCGCGTTCAGCCGTGGGAAAACGTTGTGCGTCGCGGCAGCGAAGCGGCACAAGGCGCGCGAATCCTGGGGCGCGGCAGGCGTCTTCAGGCAGCGGAGATCGGGTTGCTGGCCTCGGTGGGTAAGGCAAAGGTTGCTGTTTATCGAAAGCCCTGCGTGGCTATTCTCCCTACCGGCGATGAAGTGGTGCCCATCGAGCAGCCGCCGCAATGGTTTCAAGTTCGGAATAGTAACGCCGCGGCACTGGCCGCCCAGATTCAATCCGCAGGCGGCATGCCGCTGCAACTCGGCATCGCTCCCGATCGCACGGACCGCCTGAGGGGGATGATCGAACAAGGGTTGGTGTCGGATTTGTTACTCTTGAGCGGCGGAGTGTCGATGGGCAAGTTTGACTTGGTGGAAGAAGTCCTGGCCGAGTTGGGGGCGGAGTTTTTCTTCCAGGGAACGGCCATCCGTCCTGGCAAGCCCTTGGTTTTCGGCCGGGTTCGCGGTCTTTTCTTCTTTGGCCTTCCCGGCAATCCGGTTTCCACCTACGTTACGTTCGAGTTGTTTGTCCGCCCAGCCCTCGTGCTGCTCGGTGGAGCGTCCTTTGAGCCTCCGGTTTTTCTCCGCGCTCGCTTGGCAAAGCCCTTCCGCCAGAAAACGGGACTGACCATGTTCTTGCCGGCGCGCGTGTGGACGCAGGACTTCGATCCAGTCGTAGAGCCCGTCGGCTGGCAAGGCTCCGGAGATTTGGTGGGCGTTGCCGCAGCCAATTGCTTTTTGTTGATTCATCCCGAACAGACGGACTTGGCGGCGGGGGAATGGGTTGACGTCATGCCGAAAGGGCAGTGACAAGTGACGAGCAGGAGTTAGAAGTCAGGAGTCAGAATACTCAGCTATCAGCCGTCAGCTCTCAGCGACCCAGTAAGCCTCTTGCTGATAGCTCATTCTGACTCCTGACTTCTGAGTCCTGACTCCTGCCGGGGTTGAGAGCATGCGAAAGAAACTCACGCATTACGATTCCGCCGGGCGCATCCGTATGGTGGACGTTTCCGACAAGCCTGCCACGCTGCGCCAGGCTTCCGCGAGCGCGCTGGTAAAAATGAATCCCCACACGCTGCGAGCCGTGAAACGAAACCCCAAAGGGAACCCGCTGGAAATCGCGCGGATTGCCGGCATCAGTGCCGCCAAACGCACTGCCGAACTGATTCCCCTGTGTCACCCGCTCTGGCTGAGCCATATTGATGTGCTGGCAGTTTTCAACAAGAATGGCGTGCTCGTCTCCTCGCTGGTGAGCTCAACCGGCCCGACCGGGGTCGAGATGGAAGCACTCATTGCGGTGGCTGTCGCGGCTCTCACGGTCTATGACATGTGCAAGGCCATCGATAAGGGGATCGAGATCACTGACATCCGGCTCCTCGAAAAGAGCGGAGGAAAGAGCGGCACGTATCGTGCCAAATAGCTGTCAGCCGTCAGCGATCAGCTTTCAGCTCGCAATTCTGAACGGCAAGAGCAGTATTCAAGACGTGAGGCAAATAACGGAACGTCATCCTAAGGGAAGCGAAGGATCGCGGCACTTACGTTCTGACAACTGTGGGGATGCTTCGCTGTGCTCAGCATGACAGAGGTGAAACGTTCCCGATAGCTGAAAGCCGATGGCTGACGGCTGAAAGCTGAAAGCTGAAAGCTGAAAGCTGAAAGCTGAAAGCTCTTATGTCTCTTCGCGCCAAAATCCTCGTCCTCAGCGACGCCGCGGCGGCCGGTAGGCGTGAGGACCGCTCCGGGCCGGCAGTTCGCGAACTGCTTGAGAGCCGAGGATGGACGGTCCAGGCGTTCGAGGTGTTGCCCGATGACGTGGGTCGCATTCAAGCTACGCTGGCTGCTTGGACGGAAGCAGACGATTGTGATGCCGTCTTCACTTCGGGCGGCACCGGGCTTGGGCCGCGTGACGTCACCCCGGAGGCGACGCGGGCAGTTGTGGAGAAGCAAATCCCGGGCCTTGCCGAACTGATGCGCGTCGAAGGGGTTAAAAAGACCCGCATGGCGGCGCTTTCACGGGGGATTGTGGGAGCACGCAAAGACAAGCTAATCGTCAATCTGCCGGGCAGCCCACGCGGCGCCTGCGAGTCGCTGGAAAGCATCATCGAACTTCTGCCACACGCCATCGACCTGCTGCGCGGTCGCACCGAGCATCCGGAGTAGCGCGGACCTGGGCGGCTGAGGTCGATGGCTTTTGCGGGATGGATTGCGGAAGGCAGAAGGCAGAAAGCAGAAATCGCCGCCATCGTTATCGCTGTCTTCTCGCTCGTTTCGCAGCAGGCCGCTTTGCGTGAAGGACGCTCGCACCACCTGTCCCACCTTATGTTGTGATGCTCGTTCAACCCGATGCCAATGAACCTCTGCGCGCGCTATGGCATCTATTCCTGTGAGGGCTTCTAAGCAAAACTCCGTCCTTACGGACGCCCTGAGGGTGGGCGACAACCGCGACCTCACTCAGCAGGGTTGAGTGTGGCCTTCCCAAGCGCTAACAGCTTGGCGGTCATCGTCTCGGTCCCCTGGCGGATCGAGGTTGGCCGCCAGGGTATTCGGCGCAGAAGGAGTTCTGCATATGTCATCGGCAGTGCTCGAAACTCCATCCCAGCGCACGACCACGCAGACCCAAACAAGCTGGATCATCTCGGTGCGAACCGATCTGCTCTGGTTCACTTTGGGAGGGGCCGCATCGGCCTATGCATTCTGGGCCTTGTGGCGTTTCACTCACGTCCCGCTTTTGCTGCTGGTGGCAGTGTGGGCGATCGTCTTCGATGAGACCCACGGCTTTGCGACGATTTCGCGGACCTACTTCGATGCCGAGGAACGTGCGCGCCGCGGACGTTGGCTCTGGGGAAGCATGGTGTTCTTCTTCGCCGTAGGACCGGTGCTCATCCTGCTTCACCTGGGCGACTGGTTGGAACTGGCCACGGAGCTCTGGGGCTACTATCACATTTTCAAGCAGCATTACGGCTTCATGATGATGTACAAGAAAAAGAACCGTGATTTCAATCCGGTGGACATGCGGCTTGATAAGGTGGCTTTCGCCGTGGCCTTCTATTATCCGTTCCTGACTTATCCCCTGCACAGCCGGGAGGCGGCCGAACTGCTTCCCTTCCCAATTCCCGTGCGGCTCGCGGCGATGTACCAGTACACCCTGCTGAGCGTTACCGCGGCGGTTGTCGCTCTCTATCTGCTACGCCAGATTCAGAAATGGCGGCAAGGGCTATCGCTCAACTGGCCGAAGCAGTTGCTTTTCGGGGCTGCCGTTCCCGTCAATTACCTGCTCTTCCGAAGTGCTATGCCTCTCTTGGGCGTTTACGCCGCCGCTACGATCTATCACAACGTCCAGTACCATCGCCTGGTGTGGTTCTTCAATCAGAATAAGTACGGTCGCGAGGCTGGCCAAGCGCGCCGTTTCGGGCTGGCAACCTTGATCAACAGCCGCTGGGTCTTCTACGTCGCTTGCGCCGCACTTTACGCCATCGTCTTCGACGTTGTTCCACGGCTCGTCCTGAAACAGCAATTCAGCTTGATGCCCATTAACGTTCGCAACCAGGTGATCTTCTCCTTCTTCGCCGCTCCCGGCCTGCTTCATTATTGGCTCGACGGCCACATCTGGAAAGTGCGCTCCGACCCTGACCTGCGAACCTACTTGCAGCTTTGACATTCGAACCTCGAAATGCGTTTGCGCTCTGTGTCCAGAGGCTGATTCGCCGAGGGTGACCCGCCGCCCTCCCGCCAGAACATGCCCCGATTAACGCCTATCCAAGATCTTGAGCAGGGCCGATGGTGAAGTAGAAGGTCGCGCCTTTCCCGACTTCGGCTTCGGCCCACACCTGGCCGCCATGCCGGTGAATGATTTGCTGGACGGTTGCCAGGCCGATGCCGGTTCCTTTGAATTCCTCCTGCCGATGGAGCCGCTGAAACACGCCGAAAAGCTTGTCGGCGTAGCGCATATCAAAGCCAACTCCGTGGTCGCGCACGTAGTAGACCCAGGAATCCAGGTCCAGCAATTGTGGCAAAGTCACTCCTGCCTGTGCCAACTCACAGGCTCTTCGAGCGCCAATCTCAATTCGGACTTTGTCCTGTTTAGGCGAAAACTTGAGTGCGTTGGACAGCAAGTTTACGAATACCTGCCTAAGCAGGAGCGGATCGACATCGCAGGAAGGCAACCTGCCAACGACGAATTCGACGGCGTTCCCTTCCAATTCTGCCCGGAGGTCGTCCATGGACTGCCTTACGATATCGGAAACCTCCACGGGCCTCCTCTTCAGTTCCTGGCGACCGAGGCGTGAAAGAGTGAGCAGGCCATCGATCAGATTGCCCATATGGGACGCGCCGTCCCGTACGAAGCCAAGATACTGCTGCGCTTTCTCGGGAAGCTGGGGCCGATACTCTTCGAGGAGAATGCGGGAGAATCCGTCCAAGGCCCGCAAAGGCGCGCGTAAATCATGGGAGACCGAGTATGAAAACGACTCCAGTTCTTTGTTCGACGCTTCCAGTTGTGCGGTACGCAGCCGGACGCGCTGCTCCAATTCCTCGTTGAGTCTGCGGACCTCTTCCTCGGCCCGCTTGCGCGTGGTGATGTCGCGCGCGGCCGCAAAGACGCCGACCACTTCGCCGTCCTGGTCACGATAAACCGAAGCGTTGTAAAGTACCGGCGTCGTGGTGCCATTCTGGTGACTTACCTCAAGTTCGTAGTCTTGCACCAGACCTTCCTTGAACACCTGCTGATAACCCAAGCGCGCTTTCTCCGAGTCCGTAAAGTAGTCTGAGAAGTCGTTCCCAATGAGTTCCTCCCGCGCGCGGCCGGTAACCTTCTCGGTGGCGGTATTCACGTCGGTGATCTTCCCATGGGGCGAGATGGTCACCAACGGATCGAGGCTGGCTTCGAGCAGGCTGCGGTTGTAGGCGTTGGCCTTCTCGAGCGCTTCCTTTGCCCTTTTGGCCGCGGTGATGTCGAGGTCCATCTCCAGAATCATGGGCGTACCGTCCACGTCTGTGAACGGAAAGTCGTAAGCCTCAATAACGCTCCCGCCGGGACCGTTGACTTCCCAACGATGGGGCTGCCCCGTTTTCAGCACGCTGTACGTTTCGCAGAAATCGCAGGGAGAGGATCGCCCGAAACAGTAATCGTAACAGCAGCGTCCCTGAGACTCGCCGAACCTCTCGCGGAAAGACCGATTGGCAAAGGCGACGTGATAATCCGGCGTCAGCAGGCAGATCATAGGCGGGAGCGTTTCCAGAACCGCAAAGAACCGTTGCCGCTCGGCCTTGAGGGCGTCTTCCGCTTTTTGGCGCTCGGCGCGGGCGCGAAGCGATTCGATCCCAAAAGCGACGTCTGCCCCTAGCTGCGCAAGCAGGTCCGCCGCCGCGGCGTCGAATGCATCGGGAAGCGCGGAGTAAACAGTCAGTGCCCCGATCGACTTTCCGCCCACGCACAATGGAAGGGCGCACGAGGACGCATAGCCTCGGTGCTTTGCTTCCTCCCGCCAGGGGGTCAGTTTTGGGTCTTCCAACATATTTTGGCAGACCGCGGGCTGCCCCGTCCGGACGGCCGTGCCCGTCGGTCCCCGTCCGCGGGCGGTGTCAGCCCAGGTAATCTCCGCCGCCTCCAAATAGCCCTCTTCGAATCCTGCATGAGCGATTGGCCGCACTCTCTTCGTCGCGTCCTGCTCGGCGAGGCCCACCCAGGCCATCCGATATCCGCCCTCCTCAACCAGAACCCGGCAAGTTTCTTGCAGCAATTCGGATTCCTGCTGCGCGCGTACCATGGCTTGGTCAGCGGCGCTGAGGGCGCGCAGGGCTCGGTTGAGTCGGCGAAGTTCCCTCTCGACCCGCACACGCAGCGTGATGTCCTTAGCGAAGACCGATATTCCGTACACTTCGCCGTCGCGTTTGAGGAGGTTGACAGTCACTACCATGCTCCCTGCGGTGGGAGACTCGTACTCAGTGGTATACGGGCCTTCCGCGAGCGCTCGCTGATAGATTCCGCGCCATCGCTCCGCAAGTTCAAGGTCAGGAAAAGCATCCTCAGGTCGCATTCCCGTCTGCAGGGGTGTGCCGCGCCGAAGGAAATAGTCCCTGAGACCGGCGTTGAAGGTCAGAAGACCAAAACGCTCGGGATCGACCGACCAGATCAAATCCGACGTGCTATCAACAATCGAACTCAACAAAGCCTGTGACTCGCGCAGCGCTGCCTCCGCCCGCGTGCGCTCAGTAATGTTCACTGAAACGCCGACCATGCCTTTGATATTCCCGTCTGCATCGCGAAGGGGCGTAAACACGGTCTCGAAGGTAGTGTCCCGGAACCCATGGCCCACCACGCTGGACTCCACGCCTTCGAGGGCTCTTCGAATGCCCTCTATGGTCTTCGGATCGAACGCGCGCGCCTCCTGTAAACCTTTGCCCAAGAAATCGCCAAGCGTGTGCCCCGCGGCTGTAACTGCCTTACCGGTGTAGACCGTGAAGACCCCGTGAGCATCGGTGGCAAAGAGGATCACCGGGGCGTTGGAGGTCACGTTCTCGAGCAGAGCCGTAGAACGGGCAAGCTCGGCAGTTCGCTCGGCGACCCGCCGCTCGAGTTCCTGCTCAGCCATTTTCCGGCCATGGATGTCGGTAGCGGTGCCGATCCATTGGATCACTTCTCCTTTATGATTTCGAAGCGGCACAGCGCGCGTTAGGTGCCAGCGGAATTCCCCATCGGCGCGGCGCAGCCGGTGCTCGATCTGTGTACCTTGGCCAGATGTGAGCGCCTGGCGCCAACCGGCCTCCATCGGGTCCAAATCATCGGGATGAACCAGTGGTGCCCACTTCCAACCGGCGACATCTTCCAGCCTGACACCGGTGTACTTGAGAGCCTGTGGGTTGACGTATGTCAGGGCGCCCGTAGTGTCCGCACTCCAGACGATCTGCGGCATCGCTTCGGCGAGCACCCGGAATCGCTGCTCCGACGCCCGCAGCGCCTCTTCCGCATGCTTTCGCTCCGTGACGTCCTGGACGGTGCCTCGCAACCGGACTACATGGCCGCCGGGATCGAACTCCGGCTCGCCGCGGGCCACCATCCAGCCTCTCGTTCCATCGGAGCGGACCACCCCGAGGTCAAGAAGGTAAGGAGTCCCGGACTGAATGGTCGCTTGTTGCGCCTTCCGAAGCCGCGCCCAGCTCTCAGGAGTGAAAAGCTCGCCGGATTCGGCGACGGAGGGCGCGGGCCACTTCGGATCCCGGCCGAAAATGCGATTGATCTGCTCTGACCAGGTCACAGTGTCGGTTGCTATCTCCCAAGTCCAACTCCCTACTTGGGCAATGCGCTGCGCTTCCTTGAGCTCGGCTTCACTGCGGCTCAGGGCTTCTTCCGCCCGCTTGCGCTCCGTAATATCCGTAGCATAGAGGTTGACATAGCCCGCTTGCGGAATGGGTGCGAGGCTAAACAGGTACGTGTGGTCCGAGTACGTTTTCTCGGTCTGGCGGGGCGCTCCGTCCTTTAAGGCTGCCACGGCCGGCCCGGCGATTTCCGCCGGAGCTTCGCCCGCAACGGCGCACCCCAGCGTTCTCAGCAGTGCCTGGGCGGCAGGATTAGCGAAATCCACGAGGTGTCCCTGGCCAAGGCGCATCACGGGGTTTGGATTCTCGCCCGGGAAGCGTGCCACCAGATCCAAGCCACTCTCCAGGCGTTTCAGTTCGTCCATATGAATCCGCAAGAAATCATTGGCTTCTTCTAACTGTGTTGTGCGCTCCCTCACGCGTTGTTCCAACTTTTCGTTAGCCTGGCGGAGCTCTTCCTCGGCGCCCTTGCGCTTTTTCAAGGCCTCATTGAGGCCATTCAGGACGAAGAGCACCGGCACTACAGTCCCAAGCGTCGCCATAGCCACGGAGCTCCAGTTGCTGAAAGGCGAGCCCAGAAAGTAGTGTGGCACAACATACCCGCCTTGCTGAACGATGGCTAGTATCAGCGAGCCACCCAGGCAGACCGCCGTCATCACTCCTGCTGAAGAAGCGCCCAGCAGCCAGGCCGCCAGGATGGGCAGATTCACGTAATGGACGAGCGCCGTGCTCCGGATTCCTCCCCCGAAGGCAATGAACACCGTGGCGGCCACCCAGGTTCCCGCCAAGAAAAACAAGCTGGCCCGCCGCAGCGAGCCGCGGCGCAGGAGCGCCAGCGTAATCCCGTAAATCAGGGTGAGGTAAAGATTGACAAGCGTAGAGCCGGCTTTCCTCCCCACGAACAACGGCACGATGATCGGGATATGAACGACCCAGACGTAGAGCAGTAATCCGATCACCAGGCCATGCAGCGTTCGGGCTCGCACGTCTCCGGCTAGAGGACCGCGCAGGCGCAACGCAAGCACCACTCGGTGCGAGTAGGAAGTAATTCTGTCCACCATGGCGACACCGCCTTAACACGGAGCAAACAGCTCTCAGCAGTCAGCGATCAGCTCTCAGCCGCGCCATTGCAAGGCCGGCGCAGACCCCCGCCGCGTGGGTCAGTCCCCATGGGCCTTCGGCCCTGGAGAATTTACGAAAACTGGGTGGCGCATACGTCGCGACGCCTTTTGTCGCGATGTATGCGGCCATTCGCGGGTGCACTCCAACGGGGCGCACACATGCCGACAAAAGACGCCGGCACGTATGCGCCACCCGGC
>Ga0187784_10003582_pt1 | contig 12550 bp, 15 predicted proteins | sample 1015_SJ02_MP15_2_FD_132964 | JGI IMG/M metagenome (GOLD analysis project Ga0187784, IMG submission 132964) | Tropical peat soil microbial communities from peatlands in Department of Meta, Colombia - 1015_SJ02_MP15_20_MG | ecosystem: Environmental > Terrestrial > Soil > Wetlands > Peat | place... | reverse complement strand
CTGATCGGAAAGCTCGCTCCCGCCTAAGGGAGTGCGAGAGAGAGAAAAGACACCCTCCCGCTTCCGCCGCTCAAAACATGCCGCCAGCAGTGTTTCGTAACAGACTCTGAAAGCGCGGGGCGTCGGGATGACGTCTCGATGGGTGTGTCAAGTACATTGATGCCGCAGAAAGTAAACAGCAACAACAACCACGCGAAGGTGAACCTTGGAAAAGAAACCAGAAAGCACCAAACCGAAGACTCGGCAATGCACCCACATCAAGGCCAACGGGATCCGCTGCGGATCGCCGGCCCTCAAGAACGAATACTTCTGTTACTTCCACACTGACGTGGTCAAAGAGGTCCGGCGTCCGCCCCAGCGGCTTACGCCCATGAGCGTTCTCGAAGATCGTTACGCGGTCCAGAGGTCGATCATGGAGACCTTGTACATGATCAGCACCGAGCAGATTCCGGTGAGGCACGCCTCGGTCATGGCCAGGCTCTTAGACCTGGCGGTGCGTAATGGACGCCATCTGGAGTTTGACTCCGAGGACGCGCGGGCGAAGATGGTGACCGAACTGCCGGATTACGAGCGGCAGTTCTACGTGGAGCATCCCACGTGCAGTCCGCCGGAAGGAATGTTCGACAACGGCCGGGAGGCGCCCGGCGAGGACCCTCCGCCAAAGAAGCCGGTGCAGGCGGTGCAGGCGGCGGAAACGGAAAAGGTGACGGCGTAGGGATTTGGATGATCCCACGTCTCGAAAACCGCAAAACCCGCCGACCGGCTCAGGCCAGGCCGGGCGCTGCCCGCGGGTACGCTTCCCTTACCGCGCGGCCGTATGCGTGAACCAGCGCTGCAGCGGCGGCAACAGCACCCGCACGGCGTTCTCTGGGTTGGGGCGGCGCTCAACCAGCCACTGCCGCAGGTATTTCCGCGAGAGCGGCGTGAGGTCAGAGAAGAACAGTCCGGCGCGGCCGTCGGCCTCGGACCAGATGACCTCGCACACCGCCTCCACTTTATGTTGCGTGCCGGGCAGCAAGAAGCGCACGCCGACATCGTGAGCGCGGGTCAGCGGTTCCACCGCCTGCAGCGCGACGCCGTGTTCGCTGACGTCGCGGGCCAGCGCGGGCAAGGTTTTGCCCGCCAGTTCCAGTTGAACCAGCGACTTCATCTCGGGGCGGGGAACGCGCCGGCGCTCGGCGCGCATGGAGCGCTTGTAAGCGTGCAGGCAAGGCTCGACTTCTTCCGCCTCGAGCGGCTTGTGCAGCACGAAATGCAGGTCAGACTCGAGCGCGGCGCTGAGCGGCGTCGCGCCGGTGATCATGGCGCCCACCAGCAGCCTCTGGCCCGGCGCGGCCACGTGCGCCATGCGCGCCACCTGGCGCACTTTGGGCAATTCAAGATCCAGGATCAACAACGAATAGTCCTGGTGAACGACCGCGTCGATGGCCTCTTCCGGCGAGTAACAGACCTGCCAATCGACGCCGATCCCATCCAGGGTGGTTTGCAACTGCAGCAAGGCGGCTCGGTCCCGCGATACCAACAATGCAGTAGGTTTCATTGCGTCCAGCGTAGAACCTGGGCCGGCGCGCGTAAAGTCTCGCCTGTAATCGCCGCGTTGGTTACCTGCGGGTGGAAAATGCCGCCAAACGCCGCTCTGGGCAAGGATTTCTGAAGGGATGCGAAGGGTCAGGTTCCGATCATGCGCTCCAAGGCGGCGCGGTTGCGGATCAGTAGGGTCGAGCCGCGCAGGTGGGCGAGTTGCTTGTCGCGGAACTCGCCCAGGACGCGGGTAACCGTCTCCCGCGAGGTGCCAATCAACTGCGCCATCTCCTCGTGGGTGAGGGAAATCTTGATGCGGATGCCTTCTTTCGTAGCTTCGCCGTCCGAGGCCCACTCCAGCAGAAGTCGCGCCATCTTCTCCGAGACCGAGTGCGAAAGCCCGAGCGAGCGGATCATCTCATAGGCGCTCTGGCAATTCTGGCTCAGGTGTTGCGCGGCGTGCAGGCAGGCGTCGGCATGCTTCTGCAGGAACTGCAAGAAATCGTCGCGCTTGATGAAGTCCAGTTGGCAGGGTTGCAAGGTTTCCGCCGTCAGCTCGTATGGCTTGCCTGAAACGGTGGCGTGCAGGCCCAGTACTTCGCCGGCCTCGGCGATGCGCAGGATCAAGGTCTTGCCGTCGCGCGAAGTAGTGGAGAGCTTTACCCGCCCGCTGCAAATAATGTAAGCGCCGCGGGCGGATTGGCCTTCCACAAACAAGACCGCGCCCGGCGGGAGGGCGCTGACATACTTGATTTTCTCCAGGTCTTCCAGCGGTCCCTTGGGAAGGTCGCAAAAGAAGCCGCTTTGCCGCAGTTTACAAATCAGGCAGTTTTCTGTGAGCTGCAGGCCGTAGGGTGTACTCATTCGTGCACTTACTTCCCAAAACGACTATATCACTTTTCGTTGTGATTTACAGCACACGGGAAAGCATTGGTAGTGTCCTAATTAGGACACTACCAAAGCATTGGCGCCTTCTTACTAGGACACGACCCGATTGGGGGGAGCGAAAAACCGCTAGAATCACGACTTCAGCAATTATAGAAAGGAGAAACCGATGCCCCACCAACATTCACCGCGTTTCCTGAAAATCGTCGACGACGCCAAGACCCGCATCCGGCAAACCACCACCGATGCGGTCAAGGCTAAGCTGGACGGTGGTGACAGCTTCCTGCTGATTGACGTGCGGGAGGAGAGCGAGTTTGCAGCCGATCATCTACCGACGGCCGTTCACCTGGGGAAGGGAATCATTGAGCGCGACATCGAAGTCCGAGTGCCCGGCTTGGATACGCCCATGATCCTCTACTGCGGAGGCGGATTCCGCTCGGCGCTGGCCGCCGACAGCTTGCAAAGGATGGGCTACACCAATGTCCTCTCAATGGACGGCGGCATCCGGGAGTGGCGGGAAAAAGGATATCCTCTGATCAAAATTTGAGCCGCCCTACGCAGCCCAGGCGGGGGTTCTGCCAGGACCGGCAAAGGCAGAACCCCAGGATGCGCCATCGGGCCATTCGTCACGCAGCCGCCCGAAGTACCTCGGTAACTTGCTGGAGAATTCCCTAAACGGCACTATTTCAGCATGAGCTAGACACGGACCCACCCATGTCCAGCCTGCGTACCTCTGAACTATGGCGAGCAAACACAAATCTGGTCAGGGCAACTCGGCAGCCGCTGCTGCGCCGGCTCTAGAAGCTTCCGCACAACAAGTGCTCGCTCGCTCACAAACGGCGAGCGAATTCTGCGCCACGCTGGCAAAACTGTTCGCCGTGCGTCTCAGCGAAGTTGCCGTGATGCGCTTGGACCACGGGCTCTTGAAGTTTGTGCTTCCCGAAGAATTGAAGACGGCAGGCGCCATTCCGGTTTCCAGCTCGTCAGCCATCGCCGCGCGCACTGCCAGCACCAAGAAAGCAGAGACCTTCAACAACTTTGCCAAGATCAAACATGCGCGCGTGTTTGAGACGGTGAAGCTGATCAGCCCGGAGGACGCCGAGATGCAGGAACAGTCGCAGATTCAGAAGCTGATGTCGACGCCCGTGCTCGATTCGGAAAGCAAAGTTCTGGGCGTCATCCAGGTTTGCCGCAAAGGCTTTGACGCGGGTTCGGCGGGACCCGACTTCACGGCTGGCGATCTGGAACGGCTGGCCATGGCGGCGGGTGTCGCCGCCGAGATGAGCGTGCTGACAGAAGGCGCCTAACGCCCCTTCGGTGCCGCGTTCAAACCTGACCCGATTCTGACTGCCATCGACCCGTTTCCTGGCCTGCTGCCCTGGCCGGTTAAGCTGTATGGCATTTCTGCATCGCCTCGTCCAAGGCCGTCTTTTCGGCCGCGGTCAGTCGTCGGGACGCGCCCTTCGCCAGTTGGCCCAACTGCAGAGGGCCGATGGCCACCCGAACCAGCCGCAACACCTCGATTCCCAAGGCCTCAAACATGCGGCGGATGTGGCGGTTCCGGCCTTCATCAAGCACAATCACAAGCCAGCAATTTTTCTGACCGGTGCGTAGTATAGAAGCCTGCTTCACACGCAGGAATTCGCCATCGCGTGCCCGCAGGCCTTGTTGCAACTTGCGCATGAGCTCGTCGTCCGCAACAGCTCCCACTTGCACATGGTAGGTCTTATCAAAATGGGTTGCGGGCGACTGCACCCGCGCCGACCACTCGGAATCATTGGTGAGAAGCAGCAAGCCATCGCTGGCCTTATCCAGGCGGCCAACCGGCGCCAGCCACGGCAGACTCTCCGGCAGCAGGGCATAGACGGTCTTGCGGCCCTTTTCATCGGAGGCGCTTGTGACCACCCCGCGGGGTTTGTTGAGCATAAGGAAAACCTTCGCCTGGGCTGCGATGCGATGGCCATCGATTGCAATCCGGTCTTTGCCCAAATCCACGGGAGTTTCCGGATCCCGGCGCAGGCGGCCGTTCAAGCTGACACGTCCAGCGCGGATCAAGGCGAAGGCCTGGGATCTGGAACTGTAGCCGAGCTTAGAAATGGCTCGCCCCAGGCCCACGCGATCCGAGGTTTGGCTGCGCACCCAATCATGCTATGCCGTTTTCACGATCAATGTGGCCTGACGAAGGACACCAAGTCCCCTTCGGCAGGCTCAGGACGGGCTCTCGACTTTGCCCTGCCGTTACTGCCGGAGCAGGCTTCCCCAAATTCGGCCACAAAATTCCCGATGGCTTCATAAAAGTTTCTTCTTCCCTTGCATACAAGTTGGTGCAATAATGTTGGCCTTTGGATTGCTTTAGCTCCAAGAGTTGTGCAGTTCACAGAGTCTTAGGGATAGGGTCATGCTGTTGGAAAAATTGGCCGAGGGAGTGCTGCGGGTGCAGACTCCATTGGGTCCGCGCTTCGTGAAGCCTGTTTTTATCGAGCGGGTTTACTTGTTGTGGGTGTTTCGCAATTTTCCCGTACTGCCTGCCAATGTGTTAAGCCGGAGCCAGCAACAACGAGTCGAGAGGATGTGCCAGAGGCACGGATTCGTTTGCCAGTTTGGGCCGAAGCACGCGGAAGATTTTGCCCTGTTGGGTACGCTGGAACAGCGACTTTCCGCGCAGGAGACTCCATGGGCGCTGGGTGTACCGGCGAACATCTGCGCCCCGGTTTCAGGGTTTGCAGCGGACGCCGAGCCGCAGTGTTGAACCAGCCGAACAAGGCCGGATCAGGCTCGGCTGAATCCGCTACGGTTCCTGCTCGGGATTCGAGCTCTTCTGGGGATTGGCGCCCGGTCGAGGCTTGCTTTTCCCGTTCAACGGCATGTCGCCGCAAGGGCCACCCGCTTTAGCCTCCGGTGACGGGCTCGTCAAACCGCGCTTGGCCCGGCAACTTTTCAATGCCTCCATCTGGGACGGCGACACCAGTTTGTCCATCTTGGCATGTGCCTGTTGTCGAATCTGGCGGATTTGCTGCAACTTCTGCTTTGCCGTGAGTCGCGAGTTGGCGCATACGGCCTCGATCTGGCTGTGGGTCTGCTCGGCGATTTGCCGCCGTTCCTGCAGGGCGGGTTGGGAAATCCCGACTTCTTTCCAGCAGGGTTCTTGCTTGCCCGACGGGATTGGCTTGCTGGGTGGTGTCGTCGGGCCCACCTGCGCCCACAGCGATGCGGCTGAAAGCAACACCGCCCACGCCACGGCATGTGCTAAACGTGCTTTTTCCATGGAGAATCCCCTTGTTATACGATGCCCGAGTCCTGTGTGGACTAACCCAATCTTAACGGCAAAGTTGCTCAACCGTGAAGAATTTCGGGGCAGAGGGTCGCGGCACTGACCCGTAACCGGCTGGAATGAGTCTGCCTGTGCGCTTGCGAGGTTCGAGACACTTCGTGTCCCCTTCGGGTAGAATAGGACATTGGCGAGTATATGAGCACGCGGACCTGTAGTCCGTGCGGCTCTTAGCAGATCCAACCTAGGATTGCTCCCAAAGTAACTTGGGTGTGAGTTTGCGGGCGCAGCTGCCGGCTTGCGCCGTCAGGAGACCGAGCATGGCTAGAATTGCCAAGACAGCCGATCGAAAAAAGGTGATGGACACGACCAAGAGCACAAACTGCCCGAAGTGCGGCAAGCCGACGCGCATCGTCAAGCGGGTCAAGGACCGGGAGCGCGGCGTGTCCGGCGGGATCTTCATCTCCTGCTCGGCGTGCGAGTTTTTTGAGAAGCTGTAGCGGCGCCGCTAGCTCCTCGTCGGCCGGTCGGCTTTGCGTTCTTCCGGACCAGCAGGAGAATGCCATCGGGGACGAAGGATCTGGCGCGGACCAGCTGCGCTTCTGGCCCGCTTGAGATTCCAGCTTGGGTATTTGCCCCTGCCTCAGCGCTCGTTGCCGTCAAGAGTTGATCTCAGCTAGAATGGCGCGGGCTTCTGCGGCCGGGTCGGCTGCCGCGGTGATCGGCCGGCCGACGACAATATGCGTGGCGCCCGCCGCGATGGCATCGGCTGGCGTTACCACCCGAGCCTGGTCGCCGGGGGCAGTGCCTGCGGGACGGACGCCGGGAGTAACAATCACACACTCGGGTCCAAACTCGCTGCGAAGCTGGGCGGCTTCGCGCGCAGAGGCGACCACGCCGTGGCAGCCGTCGGCCAGCGCCAGCGCGGCCAGTCGCACCACCTGGTCCTGCACCCGCCCGCGAACTCCGATCCGGTCTAAGTCGTTGTCCTCCAGGCTGGTCAGCACGGTGACGGCAAGAACCTTCATCGCCGGGTTCACGGCGCGGGCCGCTTCGGTCGCGGCGCGCAGCATCTTGCCGCCTCCCGAGGCGTGCACCGTTAGCATGCTCACCTGCAGGCGGGCTGCTTCCGCCACCGCCGCGGCGACGGTGTTGGGAATGTCATGATACTTCAGGTCGAGAAAAACGCGCCGTCCTGAGGCCGCCAGCTCGCGCACCACGCCAGGCCCTTCAGCGGTGTAGAGCTGCATGCCGACCTTGTAGAAAGACACAGACTCGCCCAGCGCCGCCACAATCTGGTGGGCGGCGGCGGCCGAGGAAACATCCAAAGCGACGATCAAGCGCTGGCGCGGATCGTGCATCCATGGGGAGTGTAAACGAGAGAGGGTTAATTGGCTACTGGTTCCAGCATGGCGAGTTCCTTCGGCTGCACCACGTCCAGGCGAACGCGCTGCAGGCCCCGGTCATGGAAGCGCAGGGCTTGTGCAGCCCCGTAGGAAAGGTCGATGATCCGGCCGGGGATAATTGGCCCCCGGTCGTTGATCCGGACGTAGATTACACGCCGGTTCTGGAGATTTGTCACCCGGACCCAGCTTCCCATCGGCAGGGTAGGGTGGGCCGCGGTCAAGTCGTACATGTCGTACGTCTCGCCGCTGGCGGTCTCGCGGCCATCAAATTCCTCGCCGTACCAGGAGGCGGTGCCCACCTGGTAGGGAAGGCGTCGGTTTTGGGGATTTGTTTGCGATCCAGGTTCGGATCGGGCTTGCTGTGATATCGCTATTTTCTGGGTGTCTTTCGACCCTGAGCTGGTTGGCCCCTGAGCCGCCCCCAGGCTGACGATGGCTAAGACTGTCGCCAGTCCATGAGCTATGCATCCTCGCATTCAGTCACCTCGCATCTCGAAAAGTCGCTACTAAAAACCTCCCATTGTCGACAATGATTGTTAAATGCTACCGGGAGGCAAACCCTATGTCAACCAGAAAATTCATGTACTAATTTAACTAGATAGTTATGGATATCTTACGTAACCTACTATGCAGCTTGATGAATATGGCATATGTCGCTGAGGTGGCTACAGTTATATGTTTATAAACTAGTAAATCACCGAAGTTTACGGTACCGGCAGATTAGTGTTTGCGCTCTGTTTTCATTAACTTAGAATTGTTCATCGAGTTTAGCTAGTAGAATCATGGATTTACGGCGATTTTGGAGTTGTAGCCACGGTCACTCTTCTGCCGAACAAGCGGGAAGAACGGTAGCCGGGCAAGACACCGCTCGGATCGAATGGGAATCGCACCACGTTTGAGTTACAGTGCCAGATATGGGACCAGCGCCCCCTGTAGTGCTTACCATCGCCGGGTTTGACCCATCGTCGGGCGCCGGGGTTACGGCCGACATCAAGACGATCGCCGCCCATGCCTGCTACGGTGTCGGCTGCATTACCGCGCTGACCGTGCAGTCCACGGCAGGCGTGCGGCGGGTTGAGCCGGTCAGCCCCTTAGTGATAGGCGAAACTTTGGCGGAACTGGCCTCTGACCTGGAGATTGCCGCGATCCACATCGGGATGTTGGGCTCGGACAAGGCGGCGGTCGCGGTCGCGGACTTCCTGGACGCTTGCCGGAACCCTAACGTGGTGCTGGATCCCATCCTCAAGAGTTCTTCCGGGGCTGATCTGGTTGATGCGGCAGGGAAGCAGTTGTTGATGGAGCGCCTACTGCCGCTGGCCGCGGTTGTAACCCCCAATATCGCCGAGGCGGCCGCCATGAGCGGTCTGGAGGTAGCCAATCCCGCCCAGATGAAAGTCGCCGCCAAAAAGCTCCACGAAATGGGCGCGGCCGCCGTGGTTGTGACCGGAGGCCATCTCGACCAGGCCGTCGATCTGCTCACTTTCACCACCAAACGGGGCATAGAAGAAGAGGTTTTCAAGTCGCCCCGGCAGCGCTCCAATTCCACGCACGGGACGGGCTGCGCCTTTGCCACGTCCATTGCCTGCCATCTTGCCCTGGGGCGCGGCCTGCCCGACGCCGTTCTTTTGGCCAAAGCGTACGTCGCCTCCGCCATTAGCCATGCCCACCCGCTGGGCCACGGCACCGGGCCGGTGCATCATCTGTACCGCATGAACGAGCAAAAGCGGGGCGTGGGCAGCAGCGGTTGAATCGCTTTGACCACGTTGGTGTCACCCCAGACCTCAGAGGGCGGGCCACGTGCCAGCCTGAGACCCCGGCGTTCGAGGGGCAACCTCGGGGCTAGGGGCTAGTAGAGTGAGCCAACCCCCGTTGGGCCCATTGACCCCGATGAGTGAAATCGACGTTGTTATAGAGGGGATGTTTCACTCGTCGACAAGGGGAGACACCCACACAACACAGTGGAAGCCAAAGGGCAGGCATGGCTGCCTGCCCCATCCGTACTACTGCCGCACTAACGGCACCTGGGTTTTCACGGTGCGAACTTCTAAGCCTGTGCCACCGTTGGTCTTGAGTGAAACCTGAATCGCCTTGACTTGCGACATGAGCTCAACAATCGCCGCCTGCTGCGCCTCGATCTGTGCCGCTTGCAATGTGATCTGGGCCTGCTGGGATCGGATCCTTCGCGTGAGCGAATCGATCTGTTTCTGTTGGTAGCTGACGGTTGCATCGTGGTTCCGAACTTCGCGGTACAGCGCTTGCGCTGCCGCCAGCGCCACGCCGCCTTCGTCCACGGTGCTGATGTGCTTGTCATCCAGTCCGAGGGCAAAGGCAGTATGAAAATCCTGGGCCATGGGGCCGAGGTGACGCACCGTTGTGCTCTCCGACTTGTACCTCCATGTCTGCATGGGGATCGTGTTGAGTTTTGCTAGCAGGCTGGCCTCATCCACGGGCTCGAACGCTTCCTTAAGGTTGCGGTCAGAGGCGTTGGTCCAGGTGCCGCCGGCCTCGTAAGCCCCATCAGCCATGGTCAGAGGATGGCTCGGAGAAGTAATTCCGCCAAGGCCTACATCGCCGTTGCTCCCGTTTATGGTCATCCAATAGGAATTATCATTGGCAAGGCTAAAACCTCCGGCTGGCGTGTTAGTGCCGGTGGCGCCGGTGCGCAGATACCAGTTGGCTCCGCCGGAGGCGGTGTTGGCAAGTTTTATCGAAGCGGCAAAACCATTCGGGCTGGAATCGGCGCCGCTCACGGTCAGTACGCTCGTCGGTGCCGTGGTACCAATGCCGACGTTCACGCTGGCGCAGCTGTTTGCCGGCGTACAGTTGTTCACGCCGCTGATTGGCCCAAGCACCATGGCGTTGGAAGCAGTGACCTGCGCATACGCGCCGACCGCAGTAGAGTTGTTGAGGCCGCCAGAACTAGGGCCGGCGAAGGCACCAATCGCCGTATTGGCGATGCCCGTGGTGTTGTTGATGAGCGCGGAGAGCCCGGTGCCGGTGTTGTAATTGCCCGTGGTGTTGGATGCGAGAGCATCGAGACCGCTGGCGCTGTTGTAGCTGCCTGTGGTGTTGACAATCAGCGCGTCCTCGCCGATGGCGGTATTCCAGCCACCCGAGGTGTTGGAGTAAAGCGCGTAGCCGCCGCTGACAGTGTTGAAGTCGCCGGTTGTGTTCTTGAAGAACGCCGCCCAACCGCTGGCGGTGTTGAGGCCGCCTGTCCCCGTCGTATTTCCCGCGAACCCCAGAAAGGCGTTCATCGAGGTGGCTGAACCAAAGGCAAACAAGTTGCCGCCGACGTTATAGCTGGTCGAAGTGTTGATGGTGCCGTTGACGTCGAGGGTCGCGCCCGGCGTGGTGGTGGCGATGCCCACATCGCCTGACGTGCCCTGAAAGATGTTCGAGTTACCCAGCTTTTTGCTGCTCAGCCACAAAGGCACATAGTCAGTGGTACCGCCGCCGCTTATGGCATTGTTGATTACGCCGTTGCCACTTGCCGCATTGTTGCGCGAAGCGGCGAGAAAGGCGGAAGCGGGCTGCCCATTGAGCGTCTGCGCGTCCCCGGCCTTCAATGCATAGGGCACGCTGAGCAGCATGACGCGCGGCTGCGCGGCTTGACCTTGTGGCTGTATCCCGAGCCAGCGCGCTTGACCAGAGACAAACAAACTGCTCGGCAGTCCCTGGCCGGTCGTCGATCCCAGCATGACCGAGTAATGTCCGGTTGTGTCCGGCTGGACGTTCTGCGTTTCCAGCCACAACGGTGCGCCGCCTTCCTGCTCGGCGTAGAGAGAGAACGTCACGCCAGTGATGCTGGTCAGCGGCTTGCCGTTGCCGCCGGTCAACACCCCGTTGAGCTGCACCAGCGTGGGCACGACAGCATTGGCCGAACTGGTCTCCTGCGCGAATACCGGAAACGGCCTGACTGCGATCAGAAGCACGACAGTGGCAAACATGCAAACGGCCGAAATGCGCGAACGCGTCATGGGAGGGACCTCCCTGGGCTTGGGACAAGAGTGGAAGCATCCTGCCTGCCATCCTCAAAGGTGACGGAATTATACCCCTTTTTGGCAATCCCTGTGTGGCTTGTGCGAAAACGCTCTCCGAGGGCAGTGTCGAAGAGCTTGCAACTTGACGGGGCTAGATCAATTTTACGAAACCAGCCGATTTGACTCACAACCCTGCCTCTGGGATTTTGAGCACGATGGGGATGTTACAACAATGGGGATGTTACAACAGTGGATCTGTAAGGCGGTGTAAACTCTCCTCGCTTCACTCAGCCCTGGGGGGCCGTTAACGCACTGTGGCAGGCCGCTTTGAACTCCGAATAACTTGCCCTCTAAGCCCTCAAAGCTTGGCGAGAATGTCTTGCGCCAGCGCCTTTGCCTTCGCTTTGAGCTGGTCTGCCGGGAAACCATAGACCCGCAGGTCAAACGCCGCGTCCCCTTTTCTAAAAACCAAGCCTGAGCCCAAGCCGGGTGTCGTGGCAAAAATAGCGTCATCACCCACGCCGCTGACAGGCTCTTTTGTAATCCCCGGCATAGGTGTCTTGGCTGCCTCGAAACGCTGGACGGGAGTTCTGCTTCCCATCTGCGTATAAATACTTAGCACCACCCTCTTCCGATCCATACTCTTTTCACCCGGCACTTCCCACCCGCATATCGCTGTGCTGCTCGGCACAATTTTCTGACCCGCCCCGACGGAGACACCAAGGACCGCGCTCACCTCAGCGGTGGTGAGCAGCGAACACGCATCAGTTGGCGATGCAGCCTGCACGACACGCGCACCCCCAAGGACAACTAACAAGAACGCTGCTAGAGCAATTGCGACCTTCGTTTTCAAGCTGGAACCTCCTCATTCGACCGAAAACACGGCAGCCATTGTACCTCTATTTCGCCTGTTAGCAATATTAGAAAAGTCTTTCAGCGGGAAGCCCCCCGGCTTGAGCAAATTCGTGGCCAGCTCAGTGTAGGACTTCAGATGGCGCTCCTCAAATCGCATTGTGGAAATATGACGATACCGCCAACTACCGAAATCAGACATTGTGCTCAAAATCCCTCCGGCCAAGTCAGTGAGCACAATGGGGATGTTTCACTCGTTGACAAGGGGAGACACCCACACAACACAGTGGAAGGCAAAGGGCAGGCATGGCTGCCTGCCCCATCCCGTACTACTGCCGCACCATCGGCACCTGAGCCTTCACCGTGCGAACTTCGCTGCCAGTCCGACCGTTGGTATTGAGCGAAGCCTGGATCGCCTTGACCTGCGACATCAGTTCGCTGATCTGGGCTTCCTGGATTTGGCCCCGGCTCTGCTGAGCCTTGAGCTGTGATAGCTGCGTCTTTAATTGTGCCTGCTGAGTGCGGATTTGCTTCTGTTGTTTCTGGATCAGCCCCTGTTGCTCTTTGATCGCGTTCAGCATGGCCCAGATGACCGGATCGTTGTTCACCAGCAGGTAGCCTTGGCTGTTTCGCGT
>Ga0187784_10003581_pt1 | contig 12553 bp, 9 predicted proteins | sample 1015_SJ02_MP15_2_FD_132964 | JGI IMG/M metagenome (GOLD analysis project Ga0187784, IMG submission 132964) | Tropical peat soil microbial communities from peatlands in Department of Meta, Colombia - 1015_SJ02_MP15_20_MG | ecosystem: Environmental > Terrestrial > Soil > Wetlands > Peat | place... | reverse complement strand
TGGGCCAGGAGATCAACGACCCGGCCATGGTGGTGATGTTCATTGCGCCGATGAACACGCCGGGGATCAAGCTGATCTGCCGGCCCTCATACGAATTCGCCGCCGCCGCCACCGGTTCGCCCTGGGACTACCCGCTCACGTCGCGCTTCGACGAGAACGACGCCATCTTCGTTTTCGACAATGCGTTCATCCCCTGGGAGAACGTCATGATTCACCGCGACGTGGATCGATTGAAGCGCTTCTATCCGCAATCCGGATTTTTCAACGGGTTCACGCTGCAGGGTTGCACCCGGCTCGCCGTCAAGCTCGATTTCATTGCCGGCCTGCTGCACAAGGCGGCGCGCGCGACCGGCGTCGAGGCGTTTCGCGGCGTGCAGGCGCAGATCGGCGAGGTGATCGGCTGGCGCAACCTGTTCTGGTCGCTCTCCGACGCCATGGCGTTCAACCCGGTGCCGTGGGTCGGCGGCGCGGTGCTGCCGAACCCGCGGGCGTCGAGCGCCTATCGGCTGTTCATGACCGAGGCCTACCCGGCCGTCCGCGCGATCGTCGAGAAGGTGATCGCCTCGGGGCTGATCTATCTTCCGTCTCACGTGCGCGACTTCAAGAACCCCGACATCGACAAGTACCTGGCGAAATACGTGCGCGGCTCCAACAACATCGACTACAAGGAGCGGATCAAGGTCATGAAGCTGTTGTGGGACGCGGTCGGCACCGAGTTCGGCGCCCGACACGAGCTCTACGAGATGAACTATTCGGGCAGCCACGAACTCATCCGCATCTTCCCGCTGCAGCAGGCGCAGACGAGCGGCACGCTGCGCGACATGGAGGCGCTGGCCGAGCAGTGCATGGCCGACTATGACGAGGACGGCTGGAAGCACGCGGCGTATCGGGACGCCACGGACGTTTCCTTGATCGGGAAGAAATGAGGATTGAGAACGAAGGCAGGCCCATGAGCGAGACGATCGATCACCTCAAACGCGTCACCGACGAATTCGGCCGGCAGGCCCGGAATTTCGATATTTGGGCTCAGAAGGCCGACGATCAGACCGCGGCGCGCTTCCAGAGCGCCTTGGGAGAAGCAGCGCGCGGCAGCCTGCTCGATGTCGCCTGCGGGCCGGGTGTCGTCACCGCAGCGCTCGCACCGCAAGCCGCGTCCGTGGTGGCTTTCGACGCCACAGAGGCGATGCTCGAAAAGGCGCGAGCCCGCTGCGCCCGGGCCGGCCTGCACAATGTCCGGTTCCAGTCCGGCAATGCCGAAAGCCTGCCGTTCGCGGATGGGCAGTTCGACGGCGTCGTCACCCGGCTGGCGCTGCATCACTTCGCCGATCCGCAGCGCGCGCTCAACGAGATGTTCAGGGTGCTGCGGCCCGGCGGCGGAGCCGTGATCGTCGACGTGGTGTCTTCGGAAGATGCAGCCGAATCGAGACTGCACAATGCGATCGAGCGGCTGCGCGATCCGTCCCATGTTCGCATGTTGCCGGCATCGGAGCTCGCCGCATGCCTGACGGCGGCCGGATTTCGCGATCTCCATCACGCCACGTGGGATATGCATCGCGAACTCGAGGAGTGGCTCGCCATCGTGGACGATCCGGTTCGGGTCGAGCCGATCCGGACGGTCGCTTGGGCATTGGCCGAAGCCGGCCGCACCGCCGGAACCGGGCTCTCGATCAAAAACGGCCAAGTCGTCTTCTTCCATCGCTGGCGTCTGCTGCAGGCGAAGAAGCCGTTCGGGAATTGATACGCGCCGGCAGACGGGAGGCGGTCTGCGGCAGCGATTGCGGGTCTCAGCGCTCGCGGCGTCGTGCTTTGCCACGACACTTTTGCCCTGACGCTCGGGCTTGACCCGCAAAGCCATCCTCCTACAAGGAATACTTCGAGAAGGAAGATGGCCGTCCGCGGCAGGGCCGACCGTTCAGATCAGCCGCTGCAGGGAGAGAGCGACGATGCCCGACGCCGTCATTGTTTCCACCGCCCGGACCCCGATCGGCAGGGCCTATCGCGGCGCGTTCAATATGACCCACGGGGCCGATCTCGGCGGTCACGTGGTGCGTCAGGCGGTCGAGCGCGCCGGCATCGAGCCCGGCGAGGTCGAAGACGTCATCCTCGGCTGCGCTATGCCCGAACGCGCGACCGGCGGGAACATAGCCCGTCAAGCGGCGATCCGCGCCGGCCTGCCGATCTCGGTCGGCGGCATGACGGTGAATCGCTTCTGCAGTTCCGGCTTGCAGACCATTGCGCTGGCGGCGCAGCGGATCATCTGCGGCGAGGCCGCGGTGATCGCCGCCGGCGGACTGGAGAGCATCAGTCTCGTGCAAGACGGCAAGAGTCTGCAGGCGCCGAGCGAATGGATGATGGAGCACAAGCCCGAGCTCTACATGCCGATGATCGACACCGCCGACAACGTGGCCGAACGTTATAAGATCAGCCGCGAAGCGCAGGATGCCTACGCGCTGGAAAGCCAGCGCCGCACCGCGACGGGGCAGCAGGCCAAGCGCTTCGACGGCGAGATCGTGCCGCTGCCGACCACCAAGAAGGTGGTCGACAAGGACACCAAGATCGAGAGCTTCGAGCAGGTCACGTTGACGAGCGACGAGGGCAATCGCCCCGACACCACGCTCGACGGGCTCGCGGCGCTAAAGCCGGTGCGCGAGGGCCGCTTCATCACCGCCGGCAATGCCAGCCAACTTTCCGACGGCGCCTCGGCCTGCGTGCTCATGGACGCCAAGCTCGCCGAGCGCCGCGGCTTGAAACCGCTCGGCACCTTCCGGGGCTTCGCCGTCGCCGGCTGCGAGCCCGACGAGATGGGCATTGGGCCGGTGTTCGCGGTTCCGAAGCTGCTGTCCCGGCAGGGCCTGAAAGTCGGCGACATCGATCTTTGGGAGCTCAATGAGGCGTTCGCGAGCCAAGTGCTTTACTGTCGCGACCGGCTCGGTATCCCGCAGGAGCGGCTCAACGTGGACGGCGGCGCGATCTCGATCGGCCACCCCTACGGCATGAGCGGCTCCCGCATGACCGGCCACGCGCTGATCGAGGGGGCCCGTCGCGGCGCCAAGCTTGCCGTCGTCACCATGTGCGTCGGCGGCGGCATGGGCGCCGCCGGCCTGTTCGAGATTCACTAGACCATGACCCGATCACATCGAATCGGATCATGTCCAGTTTTTCTTCGTTGGAGCATGATCTTTTCGGAAAACCGGTATCCACTTTTCCGGATCATGCTCTAGACGCATCGTCTTTGGGAGCCGCGCCATGGACCTTCGCTTCACGCCGGAAGAGAACGCATTTCGCGCGGAGGTGCGCGCCTTCCTCCACAGCGCGCTGCCGCCGACGATCCGCGCCAAGATGGTCGAGGGCCGCAACCTCGCCAAGGACGACATCGTCACCTGGCAGCGCATCCTCAACGCCAAGGGATGGGCGGTGCCGGCATGGCCGAAGGAATGGGGCGGCACCGGCTGGGGACCGGTCAAGACCTATCTGTTTCGCGATGAATTGCAGCAGGCGCCGGCGCCCGACCCGCTGCCGTTCGGCGTGAGCATGGTAGGGCCGGTCATCATCGCCTTCGGCAACGAGCCGCAGAAGCGGCGGTATCTGCCGCGCATCGCGAATCTCGACGATTGGTGGTGCCAGGGCTTCTCCGAGCCCGGCGCCGGTTCGGACCTCGCGTCGCTGAAGACCTCGGCCAAGCGCGTCGACGGCCAGTACGTCGTCAACGGACAAAAGATCTGGACGACCAGTGCACAGTATGCCGACTGGATTTTCTGCCTCGTGCGTACCGATCCGGGCCAAGAAGCAGGAAGGTATCTCGTTTCTGTTGATCGACATGAAGACGCCCGGCATCACCGTACGCCCGATCCAGACCATCGACGGCGGCCGGGAAGTCAACGAGGTGTTCTTCGACGACGTGAAAGTGCCGGCCGAGAATTTGGTGGGCCAGGAGAACAAAGGCTGGGACTACGCCAAGTTCCTCCTCGGCAACGAGCGCACCGGCATCGCGCGCGTCGGAGCTTCCAAGGCGCGCATCCGCCGGCTCAAAGAGCTCGCCTCGCTCGAACTGTCCGGCGGCAAGCCGCTCATGGCCGACGAGCGGTTTCGGGCGAAGATCGCGGCCGTCGAAGTCGAGCTGAAATCGCTGGAGATGACCGAGTTGCGCGTGGTCGCCGCCGAGCGGACGCGACACGGCAACAAGCCGGACCCCGCATCGTCCATTCTCAAGATCAAGGGCTCCGAAATACAGCAAACCATTACCGAGCTGCTGCTCCAGGTGGTCGGCCCCTATGCGCTGCCCGACCAGGTCCCGCACGACGAGAGCGAGCGCTGGAACGAGCCGCCGGTCGGTCCCGAATGGGCCGGTCCGCTCGCCCCGCAATATTTCAACTACCGCAAGACTTCGATCTACGGCGGATCGAATGAAATCCAGAAGAACATCATCGCCAAGGCGATTTTGGGATTGTGATGCTTCGTCCCGCCGTTGCGGTTCGCCGCGGCGGCGTTGCGGAATGACAACCAAGAGACTCCGAGATGGATTTCGCGCTCTCCGAAGAGCAGCAGCTTCTGCGCCACAGCGTCGAACGCCTGTTCGCCGACCACTACGCATTCGACGCGCGCAAACGCTACGCCCAGGAGGAAGGCGGCTTCGGCCGCGCGGTATGGACGCGTTACGCGGAGCTCGGCCTGCTCGGCCTGCCGTTCGAGGAGCAGCACGGCGGCTCTGCCGGAGGCCCGGTCGAGACCATGATCGTGATGGAGGCGATCGGCCGGGCGCTGGCGCTCGAGCCGTTTCTGGCCACCGTGGTGCTCGGCGGCGGCGCGCTGCGTTTCGGCGGCAGCGCGGCGATGCGCGCCGAACTCATTCCCCAGATCGCCAGCGGCGCGCTCATCCTGGCCTTCGCCCATAGCGAGCGGCAGGCGCGCTACGATCTCGCCGACGTCGCCGTCCGCGCCCGGCGTGAGGATTCCAGTTATGTGCTCGACGGCGCCAAGAGCTTGGTGCTGCACGGCGAGAGCGCGCAAAAACTCGTCGTCTCGGCGCGCCTTGCCGGCGGGCAGAAGGATCGCGACGGGATCGGGCTGTTCCTGGTGGACGCTGCCGCCGACGGGGTTTCCAGGCGCGGCTATCCGACGGTCGATGGCATGCGTGCCGCCGAACTGACGCTGACCGGCGTGCGCATAGCCGCCGACGCGGTAATCGGCTCCCCCGGCGCGGCGTTGCCGCTGATCGAACGCATCGTCGACATCGGGATCGCTGCGCTCGCCGCCGAAGCCGTCGGCGCCATGGCGGCCATGCACGAAGCCACCGTCGACTATATGAAGACCCGCAAACAGTTCGGCGTCACCATCGGCAGCTTCCAGGTCTTGCAGCATCGCGCCGCCGACATGCTGATCGCGCTCGAACAGGCGCGCAGCATGGCCATGCTGGCGACCATGATGGCGGAAGAAGACAATGTCCGCGAGCGGCGCCAGGCGATTTCGGCCGCAAAGGTGCAGATCGGCCGGTCCGGCCGTATCGTCGGCCACGGCGCCATCCAGATCCACGGCGGCATCGGCATGACCATGGAGGCCAAGGTCGGCCATTACTTCAAGCGCGTGACTGCGATCGACGCCTTGTTCGGCGACGCCGATTACCACCTCGGCCTGTTGGCGGAGGCCGGCGGCCTGGTCGCGGCGTGATCGCGCAAAGATGCTGTTCAGGAGCCGCACATGACCGACGCCCCCGCGAAGCCGATCAATTTCATCAATCCTCCGGAGCTTTCCACGCCGCAAGGCTATTCGCACATCGCGGAAATTCGCGGCGGGCGGATCATCTACATTTCCGGACAGGTCGCGTGGGATCGGCAAGGCAACATTGTCGGCAAGGGCGACTTCGAGGCGCAGGCCGAGCAAGTGTTCCGCAATCTCGCGGCGGCACTGGCGGCGGTCGGCTGCACGCCGCGCCATGTCGCCAAGATGAATGTCTACATGCTCGATGCGCACCAGCTGCCGGCCTTCCGCAAGGCGCGGGACAGGTTTCTCGCTGGCGCGACGCCGCCGGCGAGCACGCTGGTCGAGGTTCCGGGGCTGGCGCGTGACGATTTTTTGATCGAAGTCGAGGTGGTCGCGGTGGCGCCCTGAGCGGCTAACCACCCTGGGAGTTGAGCGGAGGCGGCTCGCCAAACGCGCCGACATAGGCTTTCACCAGCTGATCCTCGGACCCGTACGCGGGCGGATTCGTTGAGCACCACGAGACGGCCAATCTGTCGATGGGAAAATTTTGTTTGAGGATCGTGCTGCACTGATGTCGTGTGCCTACCTCCCATAATCGGCGACCTTCGAGCGAATATCACGAATTTCGACGAATTGCGCGCTACAGTTGAGCGTCGAGGCTCCGCCGGATTGCAGCGATCGGCGAAGCGCATTTCCTCGGCACCGCGCGGCAAATCACGAACTCGCCGCCTTTGCGGCGCCCGGAACGGGAGTTCGGGTAGGCAACATGAACGACGGTCAATTCACGGAGCTGGCGGCCTGGATCGCCGAGGCCGGATTGGCGGGCGAGACTGAAACCGCAATGCTCACCGGATTCTGCACCCGCGCCACGGCGTTCGGTCTGCCGCTGGCGCGCGCCGTCGTCTTCATCGATACGCTGCATCCGATCTACGAAGGTCGCCTGTTCAGCTGGCAAGCGGCGGGCGGCGAGACGACGTTTCGCGAATATGGTCCCTCGCAGGAGGGCGAGGCGTTGGAGCGCTGGCGGCGCAGCCCATTCTACCGCCTCGTGCAGGCGGGCGAGCCGCTGTTGCGGCGACGCATCGATGCAGCGAGCCAAGCCGAATTCCCCATCCTCGCCGAATTGTCCGCCGGCACGACCGAGTTCGTTGCGATGGTCCATCGCTTCCCTGCCGACGGCGTGATCGGCGACATGGATTGTGTCTATTCCTCCTGGACGACGGAGGCCGCCGGAGGCTTTCGCGATGCCGATCTCGACGACCTCAAAAGGCTCGTGCCCCTGCTGGCACTGGCCGTGAAATCCATCTCGCTCGCGCGCATCGCCCGGACCCTGGTGGAGACCTATCTGGGCCGCGACGCCGGCAAGCGGGTGCTCGCCGGCCGGATCGTGCGCGGGGTCGCCGACCGGATCGAGGCGGTGCTGTGGTTCAGCGATCTGCGCGGCTACACGCGGATCGCCGACACATCGCCGCCCGAGCACGTCATCCCCCTGCTCAACGACTACGCCGACGCCGTCATCTCGGCCATTCACGGCAAGGGCGGCGACGTCCTTAAGTTGATCGGCGACGGCACGCTCGCGATCTTCACCGCCGCGGATCGCGAGGCGGCGTGCCGTGCCGCGCTCGGCGCCGCATACGCGGCGCGCCGCAAGGTGAGCGAGCTGAACCAGCGGCGGGCGGCCGCGGGGCTGCCGACGACGGACATGTATCTGGCGCTGCATTTCGGCGAGGTTTTTTACGGCAATATCGGCAGCAAGGAACGCCTCGACTTCACGGTCGTCGGCCCGGCCGTCAACGAGGCCAGCCGCATCGCCACGCTCTGCCGCTCACTCGAGCAGCCGGTCCTGCTCTCCGCGGCCTTCGCCTCCGCCGCCGGCGCCGCCAAGAACCGTCTCGTATCGGTCGGGCGCTACGCCCTGCGCGGGGTGAGCCACCCGCAAGAGCTCTACACACTCGATCCCACGCAGCCGCCACCCGCCTCGCCGGCAAGCTGAACGCCGCGACCCGGCATCGTCGCGTCTTTGTCCACGCGGCCCCCTCCGCCGAACCGGCGCTCCACCCTGCTTGCGCCGCGCGCGCCTTCTCCCCGCATTTCACCGTAGCGGCAAAATGCGAAGAAGTGTTTGAACCGCAAGGTCCCGATGTTATGTCATCGCCGGAAACTCGCGGCCGTCGATGCAATCCACGCCGCGGTTTTCATGAAGGCCGCGCAACAATCTCGAGACAGTCCGAGCGTCACGACATGCGGGTAATCGTCCCAATCTCCGTCGGCGGCTGGGGCCGCTTCTTCACCCGCTGGGACGTGCTGGCGGTACTGTTGATCCTCGGGCTGCTGATATTTCTGGCGGAGGGCAGCCGCCACCTGTTTGCCCCGTTGACCGAGCTGCAGCAGCGCCCGGTCTCGCTCGATCCCGCCAATCTGCCCGAATACGCCGCGCGCACCACGCTGCGCATGCTCATCGCCATGGGGCTGTCGCTACTCTTTACCTTCACCTACGCCACGCTGGCAGCCAAGAACAAACAGGCCGAACGCCTGCTCGTGCCGCTGCTCGACATCCTCCAATCGGTTCCCATCCTCGGCTTCATTTCGGTAACCGTGGTGTTCTTCATGGCGCTGGCACCCGGCCGCGTGCTCGGCGCGGAGTTTGCCGCCGTGTTCGCGATTTTCACCAGCCAGGCCTGGAACATGGCGTTCAGCTTCTATCAATCGTTGCGCACGGTGCCGACCGAGCTGATCGAGGCGGCGCGCAACTTCCGGCTCAGCCCTTGGATGAGCTTCTGGCGCGTCGACGTGCCGTTCGCGATGCCGCAGCTCATCTGGAACATGATGATGTCGATGTCGGGAAGCTGGTTCTTCGTGGTGGCCTCCGAGGCGATCAGCGTGGGTAACACGACGATCTCCTTGCCGGGCGTGGGCTCCTACATCGCGCTCGCCATCCAGCATCAAGATCTGAAGGCGGTGAGCTATGCCATCGTCACCATGCTCATCGTCATTCTGATCTACGATCAGCTTCTGTTCCGGCCGCTGGTGGCCTGGGCGGACCGGTTCCGCTTCGACCAGGAGGCCGGCGTGCTGCCGCCGCGCTCGTGGGTGCTCGATGTCCTGCGCCGTTCACGGCTGGTCGACCGGCTTACCAACCCGTTCGCTCGGCTGTGGCACCACCTGCTGCTCAGCCGTTGGTCGCAGCGCGGCGAGGCGACGAAACCGCAACCGCAGCGGCCGCACGGCTGGATCACCTTTCAATGGGGCGCCATCGTCTTCGCGCTTGCGGCGCTCGCACTCTGGCAGGTGGTCAGCTACTTCATCCACGACATTACGTTCAGCGACATTGCAACTACTTTGCTCCTGGGTCTCGCCACCTTGAGCCGCGTGGTCGTGCTGATCGCCATCGCCAGTGTCATCTGGGTGCCGATCGGCGTTTGGGTCGGGACGCGCTCCTACGTCGCCAATGTGGTGCAGCCGGTAGCGCAGTTCCTCGCCGCCTTTCCGGCCAATTTGCTGTTTCCGATCGCGGTGTCCGGGATCGTCGCGCTCAAACTCGACCCGAACATTTGGCTGAGCCCGCTGATGATCCTCGGCACCCAATGGTACATCTTGTTCAACGTGATCGCCGGCGCGGCGGCGATCCCGGCCGAGCTGCGCGCCGCCGGGGTGAATTTTCGCGTGCGCGGCTGGCTCTGGTGGCGACGAATCGCCCTGCCCGCCGTGCTGCCCTATTACGTGACCGGCGCCATCACCGCCTCCGGCGGATCGTGGAATGCGAGCATCGTCGCCGAGGTCGCATCCTGGGGCGATCGGCGCCTCGAAGCCGAGGGCCTGGGCGCCTATATTGCCCGCGAAACCGAGGCCGGCGATTTCCATCGCATCGTGCTCGGCATCGCGGTGATGAGCTTCTTCGTCGTGCTGGTCAATCGCGCGTTCTGGCGCCCGCTCTATCGCTATGCGGAACGCAAATTCCGGCTGGGCTGAGGCACCACACATGAGCACGGACCTTCTCGATATTCACGCTCTGCGCCAGACCTTTCCGCGCGCCGACGGCGGCGAGCTTCTGGTCCTCGACGGCATCGAGTTGGAGCTGGCGCAGGGGCAGATTGTCGGGCTGCTCGGCCGCACCGGGTCCGGCAAATCGACCTTGCTGCGGCTCATTGCCGGGCTGACGCAACCTTCCGGCGGCTCCATCACCTATCTCGGCAAGCCGGTGGTCGGGCCGGCGCCGGGCATCGCGATGGTATTCCAGTCGTTCGCGCTGTTTCCCTGGCTGACCGTGCTGGAGAACGTCCAGCTCGGTCTCGAAGCGCTCGGGCTTCCGGATGCGGAAATCCGCCAGCGCGCGCTGGCGGCTATCGATCTGATCGGCCTCGACGGATACGAATCGGCCTACCCGCGCGAATTGTCCGGCGGCATGCGCCAACGCGTCGGGTTTGCCCGCGCGCTCGTCGTCCACCCCAACATTCTGCTGATGGACGAACCGTTCTCGGCGCTCGATGTGCTCACCGCCGAGACATTGCGCACGGACTTTCTCGACCTGTGGGGCGAAGGCAAGCTGCCGATCAAGGGCGTCATTCTGGTGACCCACAACATCGAGGAAGCGGTGCTCATGTGCGATCGCATCTTGCTGTTCTCGACCAATCCCGGACGCATCATTCGCGAAATCGCCGTCGATCTGAAGCAGCCGCGCAACCGCCTCGATCCCCGTTTCCACGATCTCGTCGAGAAAATCTACGTGGCGATGACGGCGCGCAAACCGACCCCGCTGCGGATCGGGACGGTGGCGACGAGCATCGACACCATCCTGCCGCGGGTCTCCGCCAATCTTCTGTCCGGCCTCCTCGAAGCGCTCGCCGGCGAACCGTATCGGGGCAAGGCCGACCTGCCGGTGATCGCCGACGAGCTGCACTTGGAGGTCGACGAACTCTTTCCGGTGGCCGACGCGTTGCAGATGCTGCATCTGGCGGAAATCGAAGGCGGCGACATCAAGCTTACCGAATCCGGCAAGCATTTCGTCGAGGCGGATACGAACGAGCGCAAGAAGATCTTTCAGCGCCAGCTTCTGTCGTTCGTGCCGCTGGCCGCGCACATCCGTCGCGTGCTGCAGGAGCGGGCCAACCATGTGGCGCCGAAGAGCCGATTCTTCGACGAGCTGGAAGATCACATGAGCAGCGACGACGCCGAGCAGTCGCTGCGCTCAGTCACCGCTTGGGGCCGTTATGGCGAAGCCTTCGCCTATGACGACGATTCGCAGACCTTCAGCTTGGAGAACCCGATCTAATTTAGCATGATCGTTTCGGAAAACGGCGTCCGCCTTTCCGGATCGTGCTCTGCGCTCCACTCACAAGCCACGCCGCATGGAGCAAGGCTTACGCCGTCTTGCGGCGCGCCTTGACCGCAATCGACAACAGCGCGCGCTCGGCGATCGTGACCGCCAGCGCTGGCCGGCGGCGCGAGGCCAAGACCGCTTCGGCAAGCTCGGACATGGCGGCACTAAGCCGTGCCGCATCCCACTGCTTGAGCGCCGCCTCGACGAGGTTTTTGCGGCGAAAGTGCACAGGCGGCTGCACGGACTCGAGCGAAAACGGCGCGCCCGCTTCGATGCGGATGCGCCATCGGTGCAGCTGCGCGAGCTGACGCTGAGCGGCGAAAAAGATCGAGCCGACCGCACTGCCGGCAGCGCGAGCCTTGGCGAGCTGTGCTTCGAGTTCGGCCGGCCTGCCGGCGAATGCGGTATCGACCAGATCGTCGAGCTCGAGCGCCGAGGCGTCGGAGATGACCGCGATCACATCCTCGACGCCGACATCCGCGCGGCCGCGGGCATAAAGCACGAGCTTGCGAATCTCGCTGCGGGATGCCGCCCGATCGCCGCCGAGCAAGGGAATGAGCAGGTCGCGCGCCTCGGCCGACAAGGCAAGGCCAGCGGCCCGCATCTCACCATCGATGAGCCGGGTCAAATCGCGCTCCGAATCGGCATAGCAAGGCAGTGCCACGGCGTTCTTGGCGCGCTCGCACATCGCCCGCAGCGGGGCGCTGCGGCGCAGGTCGCCGGCTTCGATGACCACGCGGCATTCGCTCGCCGGCAATGCGAGCAGGGCCGCAACCGCCGGCGCGATGTTGCGCCCGCCCGCCTTGACCCAAACCGCGCGGCGACCGCCGAACAGCGGCATGGTCTGCGCCTCCTCGATGAGACGGCCGGGATCGGCCGACAGCTCCTCGCCGTCCAGCCGCACCAGCGAGAACGGATCATCCGGATCGTCGACCGAGGCCTCGATGACGGCATGCACGCGCTCGCTGACCGAGCCCGCATCCGGTCCGAATACCAAAACGACTGGGCGCGACGGGTCAGGGCGCGCGACAAAACCATCCACGTCCGCGGCTCTGAGCGCCACCATCGCGCGAAGGACGCTCAGGTCCCGGCGACAAAGTAGGACGCCAGCCTGTTCCTGATGGTCTCGGCGACCACCTTCAGGGCCCGGTCCTCGGCATTCCGCCGCGCCCGCTGCTGGACGAAGAACTGCTGAGGGCCGGGAATGTCATAGTCGACGTGCGAAAAGGTGCTGTCGCTCAGGACAGTCTTGCCGGTCGCGATCTCGACCAGCCGGTACGTGGCCGCAACTCCGGCTACTTCGGCATCAGGCAGTCCACTCTGCGGATTGACCACCACGGTAAATTGCGACGCACCGACGTTGACGACCAAGCGGTGGGTTGGCGCGTTGGCTCCGGCGCCGCCGTTGAGATCGAACTGCAGGGCATTGCGCAGCCCAACCGCCACACGCTGCGCCGGCGTGCCCTTGGGCGTGTCGATCGGAGCAATCTCCACCGCATTGAGCTTGGCGTAGATGCCTTCCGACTGCACGGATCCGTG
>Ga0187784_10003579_pt1 | contig 12561 bp, 11 predicted proteins | sample 1015_SJ02_MP15_2_FD_132964 | JGI IMG/M metagenome (GOLD analysis project Ga0187784, IMG submission 132964) | Tropical peat soil microbial communities from peatlands in Department of Meta, Colombia - 1015_SJ02_MP15_20_MG | ecosystem: Environmental > Terrestrial > Soil > Wetlands > Peat | place... | reverse complement strand
TTCCTCTGGCGTCGGTTTCCTGGCTCTGTTCGGCGTTTCGGTCCAGACGGGCGTGATCATGCTCGAGTACATCAATCAGCTGCGCGCGCTGGGGCGCCCGGTGGAAGAGGCCGCGATCGAGGGCGCTGTCCTGCGGTTGCGCCCCATCATGATGACGATGCTGGTTGCCACGCTTGGATTGCTGCCGGCCGCCGTTTCACACGCGATTGGCTCGGATTCGCAGCGGCCTTTCGCGATCGTCATCGTGGGCGGTTTGATCGTGAATCTCGTAATGAGTGTCTTTCTGTTGCCCACGTTGTATGTCTGGATCGCGCGCGAGGGCGATCGGCTGCCGGAGCGAGAGGAAGGCTTCGAGCACTAGCCTGGCGTTTCTTCCAAGCCGAGCAATCGTCCGCCGGCGCCTCGAATGCGCCCCCGGCTGCCTCGCCCAATCAGCCGCAGCCCGGCGATCCTTCGGCGCCCCACAAGATCTGAGTACAATTCGCCCGCGGATTTGGCCGTGCTGGAAATCGCGCGGTGCGTGATTCTTTGGAGACAGCTCTCCAAACATCCATTCTGAAGGATTGGCGCGAGGATATCATCGACGTGCTCCGGCGCGCCTCGCCCAGCTCGGCGCGCCAGAGGAACTTCGTGCTGTCCCAATCGTGGAGCAAGTTAAAACAGGAGGAAGATTCGATGAAGAATTGGCTGGTGAGCCTTGTAGCGCTCGTCGCCCTGGTTTTCGCCTTGGCGTTTCCCGTGGCCGTTCCCGCGGCGCCTCCGGCGCCCAATCCGCAACCGGCGGTTCCGGCCGCCACTCCTGCGGACCATCCCGAAATTCGTGACGCGATCGCTTCTCTTCGCCGGGCTCGTGAACATTTGAACCACGCAGCGCATGACTATCAGGGCCACCGTGTCGATGCCATTCGCGCGATCGACGAAGCCCTCAACCAGCTTCAGATTTGCCTGAAGTACGACTAAGCAGGGACGCACGATCTCGGCCCAGCTTGCGGTGTCCGACCCTCGCAGCGGCCGCCGCAGGCTGGGTCAATGCTTCGATCCAACCTTTCGTGTCGGCACACCTCAATCGTCGGGTCGAGAAACGGCTCATTCCCCCGTGGTGACCTGACCTACTGACGAATGGTATTGGAAACCGCAGGAACGGCGCGGCCCGCCCCCGAACGTATCTCGCGCACGATTTTCTCTGCCAATTGCTGGCTCGTTGAACACGATGAATCGTTGATGCGGCACTGCGCGATCGTCAATCGGCATCCGCACGTGCACATCTGAGAATTCAGCCGCTTCAGCGCGGCGTGCTTCTGATCCTCGCTGAGTCCCTTGAAATCGACGCCGGGTAGGTCCTTTGCGTGGATCGCGTTCTTCAAAAAAATCTGGCCCGTATCTTCGAACGTTTCCACCTTCGCATCGACCTGCATTCCCAGCAACGAGCGTATCTCCGAATCGTACATATCGATCGGATAGAGCCCCTCATGCTTTTGCACGATGCGCCCTTCGGTATTGGCCACGAAAGTCGTGGGTAGCGCCGGCACACCGCCATATTCGCGAGAAAGCGCTCCGCTCCCCATCACAATGGGATAGTCGATTCCCAGGTTTCGCGTGAACTGTCTCACTTCGTCTTCCGGCGCGTCGTCCATGGATACGCCGACGATCTGCAGGCGGTCCTTGAATCTCTTCGACAGCTCGATCATTTCTGGTATTTCTTCGCGGCAAGGCGGGCACCACGTGGCCCAGAAATTCAAGATGACCACCTTGCCGCGCCAGCTTGCCGTGGAGACAACGTCGCCGTCGAGATCGCTCAGCAGAAATGGAGGCAACGGCTGGGGATTGCTGGCAAAACGAATTACCATTTCGCTGTCGCCTTCGTTCGACTCCGCCCTGGATCGAGACGTGCCGTTCGCGGCAGAGGCGAGCCCCGCCGTGGCGATGCGCCGTGCAAGCGACGCGGACGATTTCAGCTCCAGGCCCAGCGTCAGCAGCGCCGCAACCCCCACGAGAGCGGCGATCGAGACTTTCCTCACGTTTTCCGAATCCCCACGCCATTATGCGCCCGCGCAGCACGCCGCACAATCAGGCAGCCAGCAAACGTCAACCCCACAGAGGTCCGAGCCACGACGTGCCAATGCGGGATGCCTCTTCCCGAATTGAGTTGCGTATCGCGTCGCAAACCGTCCGGCAATCTCCTTAAATTATTGAAAATGCAGCACCAGTCCACGCAATGGCCTGCCCATTCCTTGGGCATCACACTTGCATTACTTGCGGATGCGGGTCGCGTTCCGAGACGGTCCGCATCGTCAGGTGAACGGGGAGGAAGGGGCCGTTCACGGGGCGGTACGGGTCGTTCCCACCTGCCTCTGAGAGGGAAGCTAGGATGGATGACCCCATGGCTCGGTTACGCCTAGACCGGGCCAATGGAACGCGACCTTTCGGGGCTCCTGATCCCAAGCAGGAGCCCCTTCCTTTTTCCCAGCGACACCAGCACCCTCTTAGGCGATTGCTTGGCCACACCTGTTGAGAACTATTTGCCGATCGTCACCGAAGCCTTCAGCCATCGATCAGGTGGATACGCTGGCCAGCGATACGAAATGACGCCCAGATATGGCAGCCAGGGACTTATCCGCTGCACGACCCGCGGACGAGGCTCATAAGAAAACACGCGCTCTCCGCCCGCCGTGTAGCGATCGATGTCAGACTGAGATTCGGGACCGTCCGGCAGCTCGATGATAAGGTCACCCGCAGAAGGATCGGCTTTGGTATGACACACAAAATCTGTATAGCTGTTGCACGGGTCGTCGGGCGTAAAATCGCTCCTGGCGATGGTAACCTGATTGGCGGCGTCGGCTCTTAGCGCCCCATCGTAGCCTTCCACATGGATCCCCCTATAAGTCAGGTATGCGGCGTACTGCGTTATGATGTACGAAGTCGAGAACGGAATGAACAGTGTTTGGACGTGGGTCGCGTCTTTACGAGCTTGGACTAGGATCGCGTCAGCAATTTCTGCCTTGGCATGAAGATCGTTTTCTCGTTCGTATACACGAAACGCTGACAGCGTGACGTTATAAGACAAAACGGCGCACAGAATCGCTGAGACGCCCGCCCGGTGCCACCACTTCATTCTCTCCCACGACGGAATTACGAGTCGTCCGATGTAGAGCACCGCAATGAAGTCCACGGGTGCCAGGTAGTACGGCATGCATAATCGCAAATACAGATAAGCCGCGTAACAGGTAACGCCGCCGATTGCCAGACCATCCCAGTACGGCAGGGGCTCCGCACCTCGGACAACGATCAGATAGAATCGGTACAACACTGCCGCTACGAGCAGAACTGCGAGGGGATCGAGTTCCAGGTAGTAGAGAAGCGTCTCACCTCGTGAAAGACCGAACAAGTTTGAATACCGGAGATTCCAATGACTCATCATCACGGCCGCATAGTAAACCACGAAAAGCAACGCCACGCAGACGAAGCAAAAGTCGAGCCGGCTTTCTTTGTCTCGCAGCCTGTCGAAATCCCAACCTTTGCCGTCCTTGCGCCGACATCGAACAAAAAGCCTGCCGACGGCAAACCCCAGCAGCAGTAGAAACGCTGTTTCCTTGTAATAGACCATGTTCTGCGCGCTAACGGCTGCGGCCACGGCCCAGACAGTTGCGTGTCTTTTCTCAAAAAGCTTCACAAAGAGCAGTAAACAGGTCAGCCACAGCACAAAATCGATTTCCGGAAATACCAATCCCGTAAAGCTGATGACAATACTTGGGGTCAGCAGAAGAGTCGCTATGAGTGCCAATCGAGCGGGATATTTCAGGGCTTCTTCCAGGAGAAAGACGATACAACATACAATCAGAAGTTCGGAGATCGGTACAATATGATATCCCACAACCGACCTCGTAAAATGGCGGACCAGGTTGAACTCCTGGCGCGCTAAGGGAAAGAACCGGCCGCTACCGGGCCACACCGGTGGTTGAAGGTTGTGACCTCTGAGCGTGATAAGCGTGAAGAATGAATCGTCGTAGTCGGCAAAGTCTTCCCACTTCAGAACTAGGGTTGCATAACCTGCGAAGATCAGAACCACAAGCGACAAGGCGGCAATTGTGCTGGCAGAAAGAAAGCGTTCCGCCGGTCCTTCGACGGCGGACTTCTCATCCCATTCAGCAATCGGAGCGGCCCCGCGTTTGACGGCCCATGCAGTCCCGACTGACGTGGCAATAGTCAGTAGTAGGTAGATTAGCCTGAACGAGTTAGGCCCCTTCCACCACTCCGGATTGGTTATCGGGGGAAGCGGCAGCGTCACTTACTGCTCCGAGAACTCAAATTGGGGTTGTGCGTTGAAGATTCCAGCAGCAGTCAGTATATATGGTCAATCTGCGCCGGAAACGCCCTGCATGCGATAATGTGCTTAACGCATGCGCAACATCAAACTCACAATCGCATATGACGGCTCCGGCTTCCACGGCTGGCAATTTCAACCGGGCGTCCCAACGGTCCAGGGCGCCATCAACGACGCCGCGCGCAAGATCACGCAAGAAAAAATGGTCGTCCATGGCGCGAGCCGTACGGACGCGGGCGTGCATGCGCTCGGCCAGGTCGCGCATTTCAAGACGCAGTCGCCGCTTTCGCCCCTCGAGATACAGCGCGCGCTCAACGCATTGCTCCCGCCCGCCATTCGCATCGTTGCTGCCGAGGAAATGGGCCAAGACTTTCACGCGCGGTGGCTTGCGCAGGGAAAAACCTACCGCTATCGGATCTACCGCGGGCGCGTCTTGCCACCATTCGAGCACGGCCGTGCGCTGCATTATCCATGGCCGCTCGACGAAGATCGCATGGCCGAAGCCGCTCGCCTCTTCGAAGGCGAACACGATTTCAGCTCCTTTGCGGCGTCCTCTGGCTCCGAAGACGATGATCGCGACCGGGAAATGCTCCGCGTCATTCACTCCTCTGAAATCGTACGCGAACCGGACCGCGAGGAGATCGCCTACGTGGTGCGCGGCCGCTCATTTCTGCGCTACATGGTGCGCAAGATCGTCGGAACCCTGATTGAAGTCGGAAAGGGAAGGCTCGCGCCGCAGGATATCCCTGCGCTCTTCGAATTGCGTGACCGTTCGCGCTCCGGCCCCACGGTCCCGCCCGAGGGCCTCTACCTGGTCTCCATCGACCACCCCGACCCGACGGATTCGCTTGCTTCACTCCCTTCTCGCCGCCGCACGGCGGCCTCGCAGGGCTGAATTCATGTAGACTTCGTTTCGATGGATGCCGACCTCATCTACGATTGGAACGCACACTCAGCGCCGGAAATCCCACCCGGCCGGCGCGTGATGGTCCTCGACGAAACGCTCCGCGACGGCCTGCAGAATCCTTCGGTCCGCGATCCCTCGATTGGCGAAAAGATTGAAATCCTCCATTTGATGGAGACGCTCGGCATCGACCAGGTCAACATCGGCCTTCCCTCCGCAGGCCCGCGCGCCTTTGCCGATACAGAAGCCCTCGCGCGCGAAATCATCAGCTCGCGCATGAAGATCCGCCCCAACCTCGGCGGTCGCACCCACAAGCACGACATCCAGGCAATGATCGACATCTGCGAGCGCGTCGGCCAACCAATCGAAGCCGCGATGTTTCTCGGCTCCAGCCCGATTCGCCGCCTCGTCGAGGATTGGAGCGTCGATCATCTTCAACGCACCACGGAAGAAGCCGTGAAGTTTGCCGTCTCCGCGGGCCTGCCCGCGATGTACGTCACCGAGGACACGATTCGCACCGATCCTTCGACAGTCGTCGCACTCTACTCAACGGCGATTCGCGCTGGCGCGCGCGCAATCGTCCTCTGCGACACGGTCGGCCACGCGACTCCTCGCGGCGCGCACAATCTCGTGAAGTTCGTAATCGAAGAGGTCGTGAAGCCTTCAGGTGAAAAGATCCGCGTCGATTGGCACGGGCACAACGACCGCGGCCTCGCCGTCGCGAATTCGCTGGCTGCCATCGCCGCCGGCGCTGATCAAGTTCACGCCGTGGCGCTATCGCTCGGCGAGCGCGTCGGCAACACTCCGATGGAAGTGATGCTGGTCAATCTGCGACTGCTCGGCTTGATCGATCGCGATCTGTCCAAGCTCAAGGAGTATTCGGAAAAGATTGCCCGCGCCACAAACACAGTCATCCCGCCGAACTATCCTGTTGTTGGCCGGGACGCATTTCGCACCCAAACCGGCGTCCACGCCGCTGCCATCGCCAAAGCCTACAAGAAGCACGACGTGAAGCTCGCCGACGCGATCTACAGCGGCGTCCCTGCGCACCTCTTCGGCCTCGAGCAGGTGATCGAGATCGGCCCGATGAGCGGCAAGTCGAACGTCGTCTACTGGCTCGGCAAGCATGGTATTTCCGCCACGGACGAACTCGTCGATCGCATCCTCTCCGCCGCCAAGCAATCTCCCCACGTGCTTACGGGAGACGAAATCCTCGCATTGGTCCCCGCCTCCGCGCGTCGCTAAAAGGCTGCTTCCATGAACCTACTATGCTCACACAGGCTGGGGCAATGAACCTTCGCGTTAGGTCATTCCTAGTCGCTTTTGTCGTGTGCCTAGTGGTCGCAGTTGGCGCTAACGCACAAGGGCGCCGAGAGACGGTCGAGATCAGAGAACCGGGTCAAATCGCCATATCGGTGCTGTTCAAGCAGTCCGATGTTGTGGCGGATGTCAAGATTGTCTCCGGAGATACCGAGCATTATGACCGGAGCGTTTGCAAAGGCGAGGTCCTTACGGGGTGGAAGGGTCGCAAGACTGGTGAGGAACTATATTTTGGCGGATGCAATGGCCAGCGCCTCGGACTGGAATCTATCGTCTTCTTGAAGAAGTCCGAGGGAGAGCTCACGCCCACAAGAGGAAACACTGGCTCGAGCTACGGGAAGATACGGCCCATCTTTGATGTGCAGCACCAGGGTTATGGCGCGATGGCGGTTTCGTACGTGTGCGTCTTCCCGGGCAAGGAAATCGCGGATCAGTGCGGCGATGGCGTTCGGATTTGCACGGACTACATTGTGCCGCCTGATTTGCTGGCCACATTTCCAGCCAAAACTGAACAGACGGACTTCGGATGCCGTTGGGTCAACAAGTCTCGGTTCCTTGAATTGATGGACAATCTGCGTGAGCAGGTTGAGATGCACGGACAGGAGAGATGACAACTGCCGCGCAAAGTCGTTCCGAAATCATCGTTCGCCCACTGGTAGAGCGCGATCTCGAAGGAGCTGATCGAATCATCCGCGTCGCCTTCGGCACCTTTCTCGGCATGCCGGACCCAACTGCATTCATGGGCGACGCGTCAATGGCCCGCACTCGCTGGCTCGCCGATCCCAGCGCCGTCCTCGCCGCCGAGCGCAATGGCAAACTGATCGGCTCGAATTTCCTGACGAATTGGGGCAGCTTTGGCTTCTTCGGTCCGTTGACGGTCGAGCCCGAGTATTGGAATCGCGGCGTGGCGCAGCAGCTCCTCGCGCCGACGATGGACCTCTTCCGGCGCTGGGGCAATCGTCACCTTGGGCTTTACACGTTTCCGCACAGTCCCAAGCATATGGCGCTCTATCAGAAATTCGGATTCTGGCCGCGCGATCTTGTCGTCAGCTTTGCGAAAGCCGTCGAAGGCGCGCCCGAAACGCCTTCCGACGTCTCGCAATTTTCCGAATCCAGGTCCGGCGATCGTGAAATTCTGATCGCAGCTTGCCGCGAAGTCACGGATGCTATTTTCGAAGGCCTCGACGTTCAGCGCGAGATTCGCGCGGTCGCCGATCAAAACCTCGGCGACACGATCCTCGTTTGGGATTCGTCGCGCTTGGCTGGTTTTGCGGTCTGCCACACTGGAGCAGGCACCGAGGCAGGAAGCGGCGTCTGCTACGCGAAATTCACCGCCGTTCGCCCCGGCCTGCGCGCGGAGGAGAATTTTGCGCGGCTCCTTGGCGGTATCGAAGCTTTTGCGGCCTCTCGGCGTGCGCCCAGGGTCACGGCCGATGTCAACGTCGCCCGCCGCGAAGCATTCCGCGCCATGCTCGCTCACGGATTTCGCCCCCAACGGAATGGTGTGGCAATGGAAACCGGCGAGGCCGGTTCCGGCTACAATCGTGCCGGCGTGTACATCCTCGACGACTGGCGCTAGAGTCGGCTGCACGAATCGCGTGAAACTCGCCCTCATCTGCTGTATCTTTTTGTGGATGGCCCCGCTCTCGGCTCGTGTCGTCGAAGATCCCGTTACCAAACTCGCGGACGATCCTCGGTGTGCGCGCGGCCTCGCCTGGATTGACAACAACTCCGCTTGGGTCACCGATCAGCAGATTCGCCTTACCGAAATCCCTGCACCCGAATTCAAAGAAGCACGCCGCGGGGCCGCGCTGAAGGAACTCCTTGCGGCCAGCGGTCTCCAAGTGCGCACAGATAAGACCGGCAACGTAATCGGCGAGCGTTCCGGCTCTGATGCGAAGAGCGCGATCCTCGTCGCCGCGCATCTGGACACCGTCTTTCCCGCGAATACCGAGGTCCACGTCAAGCGCAAGGACACGCGCCTGTTCGCTCCCGGCATTTCGGACAACGGCGCCGGCCTTGCCGCGCTCGTCGGTCTCGCTCGAGCGCTTTCCGAATCGCGCCTCCACACGGAGAAAACGATCATCCTCGCGGGCGATGTTGGTGAAGAGGGCGAAGGCAATCTGCGGGGCATCCGCGCTCTCGTCGATGCGTATGGCCCGCGTCTGTCTGCGGTCATTGCGGTCGATGGCCCTTCGTCCGATCACATCACGACGCAAGGCATCGCCTCGCATCGGTTGGAAGTGACGATCACGGGCCCGGGTGGCCACAGTTGGTCCGATTTCGGTGCGCCGAATCCGATCACCGCGATTTCGCGGGGTGTCGTCCGCTTTTCGTCGATTTCAATTCCTGGTGATCCGCGCAGTTCCTACAACTTCGGCGTCATCGAAGGAGGCACTTCGGTCAATTCGATTCCATCGCGCGCCGCTGTGAAGGTCGATCTTCGCTCCGAAGACGAGCATGAGGTCGCGCGCCTTGAGGCAGCATTGCGTGACGCCATGCAATCCGGCATGAACGACGAGGTGGCCGCCACGCAAGCCGCTCGCGACGCGCTTCAGATCAGTTTCCGCTCGCTCGGCGTGCGCCCAGCCGGCAAGCTCCCGGACGATTCGCCGCTTCTGGCGACGATTCGCAGCGTCGATCGCTATCTCAGTATTCGCTCGCGATTGGAACGCAGTTCGACCGACGCCAATATCCCGCTCTCCCTCGGAATTCCCGCGATTGCGATTGGCGGAGGAGGGAAGGGCGGCGGCTCGCACACTCTCGATGAATGGTACGATCCCGCCGGCCGCGAACTCGGTCTCAAGCGCCTGTTTCTGACGGTCGTCTCGCTCGCTGGCCCCGAACGTTGACCGGGTGTCGTTCGTAGTGCTCTGCGAAGGTAGGGGAATGGAAATGAATATCCCCCGGCGGCGAAATCTCCTCGGAAATGTCTCGATCCTTCTTTCGCTCCTCATCGCCGTGACGACCGCGCGATCATCCACCTCTGTGCAGGGACAATCGGATCAGGTCACGCAAGCCATTGATCGCGCTAATGCTCTGATAGTGCAAAAACACATTCCCGAAGCGCTGGACGCGCTGCGAGAAGCCGATCGGCTTTCGAACCACACCTGCGCGGAATGTTACCTCGGCATGGCGAATCTGGATTGCCAGCTCGGAGACGTCCAGTCCGGATTGGATGATGCGCAGCGCGCCGAGCAATCTGCCGGCGAGGATCACATTGTCGCGGCCGAGGCGTTGACGTTTCGTGCCTCCTTGCTCGTTGCCACTTCGTCCGGTCCAACGGACGAGAGGCTCAAAGAAGCCGAGCGCGAATACCGCGAGGCTCTTTCGCTCGATGCCAAGCGGTCGATTGCGCGCTTCGAGCTTGCCGTGTTGCTTCTCCAGGAAGGACGCGACGCGGAGGGCGTTGCGGAGATGAGAGCCTACGTCACTGGTCCCTTCGCAAACCCGAGGTACGTTGACAGGGCCGATCGGCTGATTGCAGATCCCAGCCGTGCGCGTGCGCTTCCGTCGGAGGACTTCTCTTTCTCCACGATCGAGGGCGAGACGATTTCGAAAGCCGGTCTCCGCGGGAAGGTCGTTCTCCTCGATTTCTGGGGGAGTTGGTGCCCGCCGTGCCGCGAATCGGTGCCAATCCTGGCGGACCTTCGCCGGAAATTCTCAAATCGTGATTTCGAGTTGGTCGGAATCAGTTCTGACGCCGACGAAGAAACGCTGCGGAGTTTCGTCTCATCTCATCACATCAATTGGCCCGAGTTTCTGGATGCTGATGGTCAGGTTGCCGGACTGTTTGAGATACATGGCTTTCCGACTTATGTGATCCTGAGCCGTGGCGGCATTATTGCGTTTCGGCAAGTTGGACTTGCTCCTGACACAGCCGACCGACTCAACGATGTTATCAAGCGGGAGTTGGCCAAGGTCTACACGGGACCCCCATCCGGTGCTTCCGCACCTGAGGCTGGCGTGACGTCGTCGGCAGTATCTGCTCATCCAGTAGGATCCGACGCCGCGGTCGCTGCCGCCCGCGCTCCGCTTGAATTCACGTTTCCGCCCGACGACGTTCAAAACGGTGATGCGGGAGGTGATGTATACAGGAACGCCTTTCTGGGTCTTTCGTACAGATTCCCCGGTTCCTGGCAAGTTGCAACACCGGAGATGCTCGACGAATTGAATCAGGCGCGCTTGGAGCAAATGCGGTTGCACGGTGCTCCCAGCAGCATCGAGCAGACGGTTCCCAACGGTTCGGTTCGTGTCGCATTTCCGCAGTTGGTTTTCGAAGCCTCGTCCGATTTCCGTCAACGGGTGCCGAATGTTGCGATCACGGTTGCGCAAGCTAGCTCGCTGACCCTGGAGTTCGTGCAACACGAAGCCGAGGATCTGAAGCGGCAGGAGATGACCATAGTTACCGCGCCCCGCCAAATCACGATCGGTAGACGCCAGTTTTTCCGGACGGACGCGGAATCGGTGCAGGCTAATCCGTCGCGATGGACTGCGCGGATGGAAACAATAATTGGGCAGCAGTATCGCGTTACACTCGAGATCGATGCGCGTTCGAAACAGGAGTTGGACGAACTCGCTTCAACCTCACAAACGATTGTGATTTCGAAGCCCTAGCACGTCTTGCCGCAGACACTCGCGCCCCATACACTCGTTCCTTCGATGCGCGACAAACGCCTGCTTGCCGATCTCGCTTTGGCTGCCTGCACCATGATTTGGGGCGCCACATTCGTCGTCATCAAAGAGGCGCTCGCCGATATCTCTGTAATCGCATACCTATCGATCCGCTTTGGTCTTGCGTCCGTCTTGATGGCGGTCATCTATTGGCGTTCGCTTCGCGGCATGACGACGCAAACGCTCTGGGCAGGCGCGCAAATCGGCTTCTTCATGTTCGCGGGCTACATGTTTCAGGTCTCAGGCCTTCGCTTCACGACGCCTTCGAAAGCCGCCTTCGTTACCGGAATGTTCGTGGTGTTCGTTCCGTTCATTTTGGCGATCTTCGGCAGACGGCGCATCCCAGGGTGGATCTGGGCCGGCGCCATCTCTGCGCTCTCGGGACTCTACTTCCTGTCCGTCCCGCCCGAGGGCATCGGGGGCCTTGACCGCGGCGACCCGATCGTCTTCGGCTGCGCCGTGATGTTTGCGCTGCATATGATCTTCATCAGTCGCAATGTCGAGCATCATTCCGTCGCCGCGCTCAGTTCATTGCAGGTGATGACCACAGCCGTCCTGGCCACCCTGGCGCTTCCAATCTCCGCGATGCTTGGCTGGGAGCATCCGCGCCTGGTTTGGACCCGCTATCTCGTGTTTGCGATCTTGGCCACGGCCATTGGCGCGACCGTGATCTGCTTCTCACTGCAAACCTGGGCGCAGAAGCATACCTCCGCGTCGCACGCCGCGATCCTTCTGAGCCTCGAGCCGGTATTCGCTGCGATTACGTCTCTGGTTCTCGGCCGCGAACGGCTAACCGGACGCCTTCTACTTGGAGGCGCGCTGATCTTTGCTGGCATCCTGCTGGCCGAATGGAAAGGTTCCGCTCCGACCATGCCCGCCGCACCGGAGCCGATCGCTCCGTCTGCCGAATAGTCCGCCAAGGAACCCATCCGTGTCGCAACAAAGATCAAGACTCGTCTGTGCATCTTGGGTTAGTCTAGCCGTTCGTCAGAGGGGGTCATGGCCTTGCTTCGCAGCATCGTGGGGATAGTGGCGGGGATTGCCGTATTGACGATCGCCTCATTCGCGATCGAGACGGTTGCCGACCCGATTCTGATGCACATGTTCCCGAATGCGCTGCCGAATCACGCGGCTCTCGAACAGAACTTGCCTGCGACCATTTTCCTCTTCTTCTACACGAGCTTGTGCCTCGTGCTAGGCGCCTACGTTGCTGCGTGGATCGCGGGCCGCGCACCGGTGCTGCATGCGCTGATCATGGGTGCCATCGAGGTCGCGCTCACATTCATGGCGATGGCGCACTTCACAAGCTTGCCCAGACGAAACTTTATCGTGAGCATGGTCC
>Ga0187784_10003577_pt1 | contig 12564 bp, 11 predicted proteins | sample 1015_SJ02_MP15_2_FD_132964 | JGI IMG/M metagenome (GOLD analysis project Ga0187784, IMG submission 132964) | Tropical peat soil microbial communities from peatlands in Department of Meta, Colombia - 1015_SJ02_MP15_20_MG | ecosystem: Environmental > Terrestrial > Soil > Wetlands > Peat | place... | reverse complement strand
CCTCTCTCAGCTTCTCAGTGTCAAGTGTAACCTCATTGTTTGTACGCATGGGAACAGAAACTGGTATGCCACCAACGACTTGCGCACAAGCTGCATGAGTGCCCCAATACGGATCTGGTATCAAGACCTCGTCGCCAGGGTTAATTGTGCAAAGCATAGCCGTGAATATCGCCTGCTTTGACCCAACCGTGACCATTATTTGGGAGATTGGTACGTCAACCTGATTGTCCCTTTCAAGTTTCGACTTAATCTCTGAACGCAACTCTGGTAAGCCAGCGCTCTCTACATAGAAGTCCATCCCTGCATCGAGAGCCTGCTTAGCAGCATTCTTGATTGGTTCTGGCGTGTTGAAATGAGGTTGGCCCTCGGACAAATCGATTACGTCAATTCCTCTCTTCTTCAGTTCTCTTGCCTTGTCAGGGAGGCTTACGGTTGCTGAAGGAGTAAGGCTCAACACTCGATCTGCTAAAAGATTCTCAAACATAATCATCGACCTGTTTTGCAAACGGGCTGGATATATGCGAACCGAGCATTTCTCATCAATGGGAAATGCTGCAGTTAATTTCTGATTTCCATTTGTTGGAATTGTGGTGCTAGATTCAAATTGTTCTATCTCTCGTTTCCTCTTGGTACAGTTGATTTCCAAGCGATTAGATAAAGAGAGACTGAAAAAAGATCGAATTGCAAAAGTTCAGCGCATGATGAAGGACGCGAACTTGGATTTTTTTATCGGGACAACATTTGACACAGTCCGCTATATTACGGATTGCAGATACGTCCCCATTATCGACTATTTCATTGATCTGTACGCCACGATTCTGCCTGCACAGGGAACGCCTACGCTCTTCGCGCCTTGGATCGAAGGAGAGGCAATGGGATACTCAAGAACACCCCCCCCAAGCTATGTGGCGTCTCCTGTAGTTGCTGAAAAATGGGCATCTCTCTTCACCGAAGCATTGAAGAAATATAACTTCATGAGTGGCAGAATTGGATTTGATTACTTCCCATACAGTTTGTACGAGGCCCTAAAGAATAAGCTCCCACAAGCGACTCTGATCCCAACAATGTCAGAGCTTCTCAAGACTCGCGCTTTGAAAACACCTGATGAAATCGGCTTACTGAAGAAGGCTGCAAAGATTCTAGATGACGGAATCAAAGCCGGAAAACGGTCTATCAAATCGGGAAACCGCGAGTATCACATTATGGCTAAAATGGAAAGCGCCATGATGGCGGGAGGAGCAGAATCACTGCCTTGGCTAAACTTCAGATCAGGCAACAGAACTCTCAAGAGCATCTTCTCCAATGGAAGGAAGCTAAGGAAGGGAGACGCGGTTGTGTTTGACATTGGTGTAATGAGCGAAGGATATTATGGCGACGCAGCACGCACATATGTCGCCGGGTCACCACACAAAGACCTGCACGACCTGTACGATGCACTTTACGATTCGTATTCAGAAGGCGTTGCGAAAATCAAACCAGGGGTCAAAGGTTCAGAGATCGATAAGGAAATCCGCAATGGGCTCCTAGAACGGGGATATCCGGACTATCCAACTCCAAGTGGCCATGGTATTGGCATGAGGGTAACTGAATTTCCATGGATAGGAAGACGGGAAGAAGCTGGCAATTTCGATGAAGAACTGAAACCGGCGATGGTTATCTGCCTCGAACCCAGGACTTACAAAAAGAATGTTGCTGCAGTAGGCGTAGAAGACGTAATATTAGTAACAGAAACGGGTCATGAACTTCTCACAAGGGCACCTAGAGATTTGAATTAGATGATCACTATGACCTCTAATGTCATCCGAGGCAGATGGGTAGAACGTATTGGTGATGTCGTTTACCATTTTTCTCGTTTAATTCAGATTTCTAGGAGATTGGAGTAAATTGGCGAAGATACTTCTCACTTGGTGGTTTGATACCGAAGATTTTGTGACTCCACAATCTGACAATCCACCATTATGGGTTGCTGAGTTCTTCAGAAAGAACGGGTACAAAGCTACCTTCAAAATGGTAGGCGAGAAGGTTCGGCTGCTTAGCGAACGTCACAGGGAAGACGTGATTCATGCGGTTGGCGCTCACGACGTAGGATTCCACACGAATCTTCACAGTAAACATCCAAACATGTATGACTATCTGAAAGGAAAGAGTTGGGAAGAGGGATGCAGGGAATTCGAGAGAAGAGAGCTTTATGGTTTGAAGCTTCTTCAAAGAAAGTTTGGACGAGTTGTGTGTTTCGGGCATCCCGGCCCAGCTTGGGCTGCCGAAGCCTATCCGGCACTGCTGAAATGGAATGTTCCGGTATATTTGGATTCGAGTTCTATCCTAATGTTGAATGGTAAACCATACTGGTACTGTAACATACTTAACCTGCAAGTCTCTGAGAGGTATTTCATCCGTATCGATAAGGCACTCCAGAATTCTAAATCACTGCAACGAGCGAAAATGAATTATCGAAGAATATGTTCGCGCCTTAAAACGGAAGGCCCCGGAATTTCCAGCATGCTGTTGCATCCCCATACCACCGTTACAAGGGAATATTGGGATTCGCTGAACTTCGCGGCCGGGAGGAATAGAAGAAAATATCGAACTCCGCCATTGCGAACTTCATCCGACATAGAAGGACGCCTCAAGCGTTTTCAGGCATTTGTCAATTATACTGCTTCTCAACCAAACACGAAGATGATTAATGCTACTGAAGCGGCAAAGATTTACGAGGATAGAGCAAGGCACCATTTATTTAGACCACGAGACCTCTCGCAAATAGCCTCACAAATTCGAAACCGACTTACTTTTGTCAAGTGCAAGGATTTCTACATTAGTCCAGCGGAAATGTTTTGGTTAATCGCAACTGCAATTGCTGGCTATCAGCAGAGAGGAGTAGCCCCAAATAACCTCAGATTGATCCCAATTTTTGGGCCGTCATTAAGGGCGACAAGAAGTGGACCAAAAGTGGTGCCTGTTTCCAAAATCCTGCAATCGTCGATAACCGTAAGCAATCTCATGAAACACGAAAAAAAGATTCCAGACGCAGTCAAAGTTGATTCCACGGTTATTACTCCTTCTGATTACCTTACTACTTCATCGAAAATTCTCTTGAGACTCCTAGCTAGACAGAGCCTCCCCAAAATGGTTGAGATTGATAAAACTCATCTGGACTGTGAGAAATACGTCAGCATAAAATCGTTCAACAGAGCGTTCAAATGGTATGTGCTTAAGCCCGGATACAAGTCCCCTACGCTTATAGAACATGCAAAGTTACAGACATGGACTCTGAAACCCGCAATTCCGAGAGCTGAATAGAAAGCGAAAGTTTCAAGCCCTGCCCTACAGTAAAAAAGGAAGCAACTGAACCAGCAGTTGGAGCCGGGGATGAGATTTCTGTAAGTATTGTTTGTTTCCTGTTGTTTTGTTGCCCTCTGTATGTGTTGCAGAAGAACTTGTCTGAGCCTATAACAAGTATAGTTGGTAGCCCGGGGGTTATCATTCCCTGATTGTAACTTCTACCATTTTTGTTTGTCACATGTTGAAATCGGCATAGGGGTTAATCCGTCAACTGCAGCAATATGTCGTTATGTTTGTGGATTGTGTGCAGCAACAATAATGGCGATTGAGACCCAGCATAATCATTCCTGTGCGGTACCTTGTGCCAGGTGGAATATGATAGCATACTTGATCATTCGGATCGCATTTGTGAGTTCCATTTTACCAAAGAATCTCACCACCTTTATGTTGTGATCTTCTCTTTTACGCCATGAGTTGAAAATTTGCAGGTGGGAATACAATTGGCACAGGACGGGCTAGCGTATCATGAGATTAGAGACATAGCCCTAGAGGCTGAGAGAACAGGACTAGTGTCCTTCTGGGTATTTGATCACTTGAACGCATCTCCGAGGCCTGACCAGCAACCACTCCTAGAATGTTGGACCCTCCTCTCGGCGTTAGCAGCTGAGACTGCGCGTATCAGGCTAGGAACGCTTGTACTCAACGTGAACAATAGGAATCCAGCGCTCGTTGCGAAAATGGCGTCCACCCTAGACCAGATTAGCGATGGAAGGTTAGAGTTCGGAATAGGTGCAGGCGGAATGAATAGGGCTCAAGATCAGAAACAACTCGGTTACGAGTATGAATTCGACGCATACGGCGTACCATTTCCAATGAGAACAATGGCGCGAGTTGAGAAGCTTGACGAGGGATTGGAAATTACGAAGAGAATGTGGACGCAGGACAGAGCGACTTTCAAGGGAAGATACTACTCAGTAAGGAACGCTATCTGTTTGCCAAAACCCGTGCAGAAACCGCATCCTCCGATATGGATAGGAAGTGCGATGGGACAAGAGATGATAAAAGTAATAGCGAAACATGCAGATGGATGGAACATGATGGGATCAACTGTCGAAGATTATCGGACTGGAAAAAAGTTGCTGAGTACCGCTTGTACCAGGGTTGGACGTGACTCGAACGAAATCAAGATATCTATGCGGGTAAACTGTTCTTTCAGAGAAGGCAGCCAAGAATTACGTCAGTTTGAAGAAGAAGGCCTAGATTTAGCGATACTACGGCTCCCCCAGAACCAAGAAATCACGTTTCTACACAATTTCAAATTACAATAGTGTCAAAAGAGAACTCGTTATCTCTTGGTCCGAATAACCTCTAGCCTCAAACACGAATTTGCAACAGCCACCATACTCCAAACAGTAGAAGTTACAACGTAAGAGTGGTAGCCCGGGGGAAAATCAGTAAGTATTGTTAGAATCTTGACTTGAGACCTAGTAACATGATGATCCATTGTTCGAGAAATACGAAGTGTTTATGGAACCGTTCTCCCACAATTGAGATAGCCATTTGACAGTGAGAAATGGGCGGATTCCAATACTCGTATACTAACAACTCTCGTTTCTGTACAGATTCCAAGCTGTTGAAGGTTTTTCTTTACCATCAAACCCTCTCGTTAGCTGACATCTGACGATTGTACACTTGGTGCGAATGAATGGATTCAAGCAAACTCACGGAGAAAAAGTTGCACGAGACGGATGCAAAAACCAACATTCAACTTGACCAAACCAGAGGCATAACTGGTTTCTTTTACAATATGTACATCCGTGACTCGCGCCGTTTTGCGATGCGGTTCGTGGGTAAAACAATACTTGACGTAGGAGCAGGTGACGGAATTATCCTTGCCAATTCAGGGTTAGCACCGATTGAGATGGATATTTCGGCGGAACGCTGCGCGCGGCTAAAGAAGCGGCAAGAGTACGTTCTTTGCGCGAGCGGTTTCAATTTGCCGATAAGGAGTGAAACAGTTGACGGCTGTCTGCTGATCGCTATCCTTGAACATACTCGTAGGCCACAATGTGTTGTTGATGAGGTTCATCGTGTTCTAAAGAAGGGGGGAGAAGTCGCAATACTGGTACCCAACGACGTTGCGTTAACGATAGGACGTATGCTATTGTTGAAGTATCCTCCCCGGTACCCTGGACATTTGTCGTTCATTACACCCAAGAGAATCAAGAGTTGGCTCAGAGAGAGATTTCGTGTGACACGCCAATATAATTTGCCGTTTCACAATGTAAGCTTCTGGCTCTCATTGTACCACTTCGTCTTTTTACAAAAGAAATAAACGACCCTGCGCTAGTTCCTACGATGCTTCAGTAATGATAATGTTTTGTCTTACTCGATCAGGTCTGGCATTTCTAATATTCTAATCTGACGTGCCTCAACGAGAAACTGGTTCAAACTCTTACGACCTAATAACACTTGGACGAGAGAAGAAATCATGTTGGTTAGGAACATCAAGCCACATAACAGAAGTACCAAAATCGTTGGAGATTCATTACTCGATTCCTTCCTGACCATCGCTTATACCCTCGGCATATTCACTATTGTAACCTACATCACCCGCAGTGAAGTAAGTGTCATGCAAGTCGTCCGCGTAGGCGTCGTCTTTTTCAACTATGTAGCCATAGCCTTGCGCGTTTTGGTAATATATAGGCATTCCTTGGGTCCAAGCGTGATCCAACCGTCTTGAAAGCTATCTCAATGACACCTTTCACGACTCTCCAAGCAGCTCTGGAAAAAGCGCTGACCTTGAAAGGACGAGACCCAGATATTCGCTAGTTCGTGATCTAGGCGTTGCTGTACCGATTCAGAAATAAATAGACCTATTACCTCCACGAAGTCAACAATCTTATATTTACAATTGATGGCCATAGAATCGGTCTCAAATTTGCCACAAAAGGAAGTTATCCCTCAAAAGCAAGGCCCAGCACCATCTGGGCCCTACTCGCCTGCGGTGAAATTTGGAGAGTTGATATTTGTTTCCGGAATTGCATCTAAGAATCGTGATGCTTCAATCGAGGATCAAGTACGTCAAGTACTGGAGAACATTAGACTACGTCTTGAAGATTCTGGGAGTAGCATGGATAGAGTTTTGAAAATGACAGTAATTATGCAAGATATAGGCGAATGGTCTCGAATGAATTCCGTATTCAAAGAATTCTTTCCAAAGAACCCACCAGCAAGAACAACCTTTCAATCTAATATAGCTTCCAAAGTTGAGATTGATGCTATAGCTTGCTAACCTTTCACTTTTGGTTGCCTACGTTTTCGGTTTGACGTAACGTCAGCCGCAAAATACTAGTGTCTTGATCTTGGTGAGATTTGGAATGGGCATGGCACCGACAGAATCCTTAAGTCGCAAATGTGGCGAAGCTTACTGAGAGTTACGGGCATACATTTTTTGGATAAACATTGCATTTGTAGAGAGAGCTTCAAATCCACGAACTCATACGGATCCTCTGAACACAGGCGACTAACCACCAACTCCATAGCTTTCACGCCTCACCACCCATTCTGTTGATTCAACCACCGCATCCAACCACGAAAACAAATCCTAGCTGCCTTCCGAGTACCAACATCCAACCGACCAGGCCAGAAACTCTCCGGATCCTCAGCAACCCGCGCCACGCGAGGCTCCAAAACCACACCCATAACTGTCGATATATCAGATTCCTAACCGTGAAAGTCGGATTCCAATACTCGTATACTAACAACTCGCGAAGAAAACAGTACATGATGGAGCCGGGGATGGGATTCGAACCCACCTCAGCGATTTTTCTATACTGCGGGTTGCGGCATTGCTTCTGCAGCCCGCCGCCTGAACCGTTCGGCATTCGGTGATCCTGACAGGATGAGGATCAACCCCGGCATCTTCCCCGGCAATCTTCAACTTCGCGAGTAGATCTAATAAACCTGCAGATCTTCGCAAAGGTCAAGGATGGTGGGTATGGTTGGAGGCCAAGTCGCAGCTCTTCTTTAGATTGTGTTCTGACCATTTGGCCATTGAAGCCATTCCTAGGAGCAAATTTGTAATTGACTTTGCAAAGGTTAGGCGGAGTCTCGAGACATGTTACACTTGCGTATTGTGGACCACATACTTCGTAGTACTGCGGAGTAGTTTAGGTGAAGAGATTACGTTGCGTAAGGATGGTCGTATGATTATTAGGAATGCGAAGTCCGAAGGAGCGGCGCACTCTGCTGCGCTGCGGCTTCTGACTCTAGTGATGGGTTAGTTCATAATGTTATGATTTGTGCACTTTCGAATGCTTTGTTGACCATCATTGGAATGTTGAGATTGGTTTCGATCTCGTCCAGTTTCTGTGTTCTCGCGCTTGTGCTGGGGTTTCTTGTTGGAACTCCGCACGTGGATACTCCGGGGCGTATGGAGATGGGGTAGGTTTCTATCTGTTTTGCGTATCGTTCGATCTGTAGTTTGTTCATTCCTACTAGAGGTCTTAAGACTATTAGTTTTTGAAGAACACAGTCAGTTGCTGTAATATTTTGTAACGTTTGGCTTGCTTTCTGTCCTATTGCATCGCCGGTCACTATTGCGTCGCAGCCTTCGTGGAGTCCGATTGCTTCTGCAATTCTGAACATTTGTCTTCGCGAGAGGATGCATGCAAATTTTTCGGGGCATTTGTTGCTTATCTCCTGAAGATCGGGTGAGTGCGGAATTGCGTACACTTTAGCAGCCTTCACTCCATGGAAGGCGCATACTTGTCTGATTGTATCGAGTGCGATTTCCTTGGCTGCCTGGTCACAAAGTGGGTAGTTGTCGAAGTATGCGAAGATTGGTTCGACTCCTTTCCTTATTAGCATTGATGCAGCTACTGGTGAATCGATACCGCCCGATATGAGGAATACTGCTCGTCCAATGAGCCGAGGTGTTGCGGAGTTAGTTGCGCATTGGACAGCTTGCGACATAATCTTCATCCCTCAATAATCTTGTTAACTTCCCTGTAGAGCTTTAGAGCGTCCTGTTCGCTTTCAACGTTTTTGATTAATGTTCTTCCCTTCTTGAAGATACTTATCTCGTGGCCGTGATAGTCAATGACTAGCACCACCGGAGTGGTGAGGAGAATCTTACAATGCTTAGCGAGTAATTGGTTCAGATTGTTCAAGTCCAACGTTAAGGGGTGCTCGGGGTTGACATTGACCGTATTGGATCCGCAAAGCCAAGCGAGCTTTGTCTCAATTGGCGTTGATTTCTGTTTAACCTGACAGACTGGGCAATCTTTTCGAATTCTTAGCGGTATGCTTCGGAATTCCGATTGGGCGAAATCGAACAGCATTAATTTAGTTTCAAAACTTCTATTTATTCCAGCTAACACTTTTATCGTTTCTAATGCTTGGAGTGATCCGATTATTCCGGTTGTTGCTCCGAGTACGCCGCGTGTGTCGCATGTGACGAGGTTTGAATCTTGTAACCCGGGCAGAACGCATTCTAGGCATGGAGTGGTTGGAGGTTTGAAGACGGCGACGTTTCCTTCCAAGCCGATTGCTCCTCCGAATACGAATGGGATCTGATGTTCAACGGAGTATCGATTGAGTAAGTATCGAGTACGCATGTTGTCGAGGCCGTCGACAATACAATCTGTCTGGCCGATAATTTCTTGCAGATTATCTTCATTAACATTATCCGCGATACTGATGAGTTTGACATCCGGGTTCACTTTTGCTAATTTGGAGGCTGCAACCTCAACCTTGGGGTGTCTGATGTCTGATAGTGAATAGATTGCTTGTCTGTGAAGGTTGTTCAGTTCCACTGTATCCTGATCGATTAGAGTTAGTTGTCCAACTCCTGCCAGGGTTAGGTAGAGTGCCGTTATGCTGCCTAATCCTCCTAACCCCACCAACGTGGCCTTTGACCTTCTAAGTTGATCTTGGCCGTTTGGTCCTAGTTCTGAGAGTGCGATTTGACGACTGTAGTACTCGTTCCTATGGAAGTCTGAGCTCATTATTCCACCGTTTCATGCCTGGTTTCGCTAGACGATACTTGAAGTATGCCCATGCGAGTTTTGCCTTGGCATCTCTATACCGAATTGACCCTTTCATTAACCCGATCTTTTTCAATCAAGAGTGTCTTGAGTCCGGATTTACTTGCTAATCTGGCTGCAGAGGTTCCAGCAGGTCCGGCGACAACTACGATTAGATCGTACATAATCTACTGCCGTAGTTACGGATTACTTGAAAGCCTATCCGGCTGCTCCGTAATCCGTTCATGTGTGTTATGGGAATTTTAGACCTAATGATCCGTGTGGGCATGCGTCGATGCATTCCATGCACATGATGCATTCTGGGTCATTGAATTTTTCCCAGGAAAGGTCAAGGATATTGATTTGCATTGGACACTTGATTTCGCAGTGAGGGCACTTGGTACATTTAACTGGGTCGCGCTTTATTCCTGCAAGACTATGTTTCTGTAAGATTGCCATCAAGGCGCCTGTTGGACAAATGTATCGACACCAGAACCTCGGGACCTTCCATGCGGCGCCGAAGAATCCTAACAAGATCAGGAGCCTGAGAGCGAGTAATGGAGGAACCTTCGTCAACTGGTTCCACACTTCTTGAATAGTTGGTGGTTTAGAAAGGATTGATGCTATGTTCTCGCTTGCTAGCCTGATTAGTGCTGGGACTGTGCCAAATAATGTGCCGTCTGGCGAGATAATTGTGAAAGGTCCGGTTGCGAAGGGGCCTAAGGCGTTCTTGTATTCTAGACCAGTGCCCGAGTAGAGCGCTAATCCGAGTGTGCCGCTGAATAGGAAGGTTAGGAAGAGGAGAAAATATTTGAATTTCTTGCCGCTCTTATGAGTTCTGGGCGAGACAAGATCAAGCTTGTTCTTTAAAGTCGTTATTATGTCCTGAATAAATCCTATAGGACAAATCCAACCGCAGAGGGCTTTGCCAACTATTGCGCCAATCAAGAGTATTGAACCTATGACGATCCAGGGAAACTCTGGTTGAGAAAGTTCCAGTTGCAGGAGATCCAGCGAACTATAGATTGCAGTGTAGGGGGAGTTTATGCTGGCCAATATTGGTAAGGCAAACGGAATAGGTTGGATCTTGATGGACGGGTAGATCAGCGTGATCGCGAGAGCATTGACAGCGACGAGTGAGAATAACTGGACAAGGAAGCGTGGAAGTGTCCATTTGTATTTGAACCTTCTTTGATCTTCTGATGCCATCTTCTATGCCTCACAGTAACTGCATGATGTATGATCGTAGAATCGTCGAGAGTAACTGTGGTTCATCAAGGAAGAACCCAATCATCGTGGCGGTGAGGCCTGCGAATATTATGAACGCTGTTGCTGTGCGTTTCAAAGAGTCAACTCTCGGGTCTAACAGATTTCGCTAGCGTTAGCTCCATCTAATTATACCTATCGACTCTCAACGAGGGGCTCTTTTTGTCACGGGCAAAGAAGTCAAGTTATCGGCCGTGCAAGACCAGCGATACTCACTCTACGTTACCTGCGAGAGATAGACGTCTTTTCACGTCTTCTATCAGGTGCAGGTACAAGGATTCCATACTCTAATATTCACAAGGAACATGTGCTTCGCCGGGTATGATGAGTTGGTGCAGTCGCGAATAGTTGATTTGAGAAGTGACACGGTTACGCTTCCAACTGAAGAAATGCTCGAATCAATAAAAACCGCCAAGTTAGGTGACGACGTTTATGGTGAGGATTCAACTGTTAATCGATTGGAAGAGCTTGCCGCTCAGAAGATGGGGAAAGAAGCTGCGCTGCTCACCACCAGCGGAACCCAGGCCAACCTGTTAGGCGTAATGAGCCAGACAAAGAGAGGGGATGAAATTATCCTCGAGAATGATGCGCATCTGTACTATTATGAGGTCGGTGCATTTTCTGCACTCGGAGGGCTCGTGCCTCGTATAGTAAGAGGAAAGCGTGGGGTTTTCACGCCAGAAGATATACGACTGGTTCTCAGGCCATCGAACATTCATTTTCCCCCTACAAGCCTAATTTGCATCGAGAACACTCATAACCGAGCTGGGGGAGCCATGTGGACGCCCTCCCAGACCAGAGCGGTATTTGACTTCGCCAAGAGTACGAATTTGAAAGTCCACTTGGACGGCGCTCGAATATTCAATGCAGCTATCGCGCAGAATATCGACGTACGCGAATTCACGCGTTACGTGGACACTTTGATGTTCTGTCTATCTAAGGGATTGAGCGCACCCATCGGATCATTACTAGTGGGAGAGCATGAAGTGATCGATCGTGCGAGACGAAATCGAAAGATGCTTGGAGGAGGAATGAGACAGGCAGGGATAATTGCCGCACCGGGAATAATTGCCATTGAAAAAATGGTGGATCGTCTCAGAGATGATCACTCGAACGCAAGAATACTCGCACAAGGGCTTTCGAAGATCCAAGGAATTAGCTTGGACGCCTCCGAAGTGCAAACTAACATTGTCATTTATGACGTCACTGGCCTAGGAGTAGACGCAGGAAGCTGGGTTACGAAATTACAGGAGTTCGGAGTGAAATCAGGGGCACATGACAAGACGAGAGTCAGAATGGTGACCCACCGGGGAATTGAAAGGGGAGACATAGAATACGCTTTACAAGTAGCTGAAAATGTCGCGAGCCAGTTTAGGAAATCATCCTAGCCCTTAATCATTGCTACCTGCGTGCTGAAGGGACCCGTGGCTGTACAGTGGTTTATCCACGACGAGGAGTAGCTGAAAACTGGACGTTAACGGCTACTCTATAGTTCGGTGGTTATTCTGGAACCAATGCATTGGCGTGTGGCCTGCTCGCTCACCTCTTCCCATGGCGATTCAGAAAGTTTCATACCACCACCATTTCGCACTCGACAGATATAATCGTAAAGTTTCCGATACGTGAACGCCCGACGTCAGTCGACAACGGCGCTGAGGTGGTGAATCGACTAAGGAAAGATGCCGTGGTTTCAGTGATTGAGGTCTCAATTATGATAATTCCTAGAATTCTATATATCCACCCTGAGCCGCGTCCGTTCTTGAATCAGTGACAGTAGGGAGACTTGTGGTGCGGCTCTACGAATTTCAGGCTAAGAGAATTTTTCAGCAATACGGTATTGCCATTCCTAATGGACACGTAGCTAAGTCAACCGGAGAGATAGTTGAAGCAGCACATCAACTGAACCGACCTCTCGTACTGAAGGCCCAAGTTTTGGCAGGCGGTCGAGTATTAGCTGGTGGAGTAAAGTTTGCACAAGAATCGGATG
>Ga0187784_10003576_pt1 | contig 12565 bp, 12 predicted proteins | sample 1015_SJ02_MP15_2_FD_132964 | JGI IMG/M metagenome (GOLD analysis project Ga0187784, IMG submission 132964) | Tropical peat soil microbial communities from peatlands in Department of Meta, Colombia - 1015_SJ02_MP15_20_MG | ecosystem: Environmental > Terrestrial > Soil > Wetlands > Peat | place... | reverse complement strand
CGTCTCCTCCATCATGGAAGGAGCGTCAGCCTCTGGCATAACGGGCAAGGGGCCTGCGATAGCAGCAATCTGTTCTAGCGACAAAATTTCGCGCCGGGTCGAACGTAGGTGGACGGATGAGAATAAGGATTGGAGGATAATTACAGCGCCAATATTGGGACGAAGGACGGGAGACTTATGACGACGACGGCTCACTCTGAAAAATTCCTCAAGATAGCCGGGCGGCCATCTAGATTCTTCGGGACCGTTAGATTGCCGCCTAGCAAGAGCTATCTCCATCGGGCGCTCTTTATTTCGTCGCTGACAACTACCCAATCGACAATTACGAACTGCGGGTCTCAAACGAATGACGATATTAGGGCGACAATTAGGGCACTGCGATTACTCGGTGCAAGAATTCGGGCTGTTCACTCGAAGGAAAGTCTGCAGGTTTTGATGCGAGTTCCGGAGAAAAGAGAAATTACCCTTGACGCAGGAGGATCCGGCACCTCTGCCAGATTCCTGATCCCCTTTTGCGCTCTCTCACCAGAAGGTACTTTTGTGAAAATCATCGGAAATGAATCATTATCAAAAAGGCCGATGAATTCGATCTTTCAACCGCTCTCACAACTTGGTGTGCGAGTGAAAGCTCTTCGCGATGACGACAAGCTTCCAATTTTAATCAAAGGTGGAGGAATTACCGGCGGCGAGTGCGAAGTCGACGGTTCAATATCTTCTCAATTTGTATCATCTCTATTGATTTCGTGTGTAAGAGCGCAGCAAGACTCGACCATTTCTATAAGAGATCCAGAAATTCAGGTGTCGACACCCTACATAGAGGCCACCATATCGGTGATGAAGTATTTTGGATTCAAAATCCAATTTCAAAGATCGAATTCCCACAAGTACGCCTCTTTCAAAATTCCGGGAGGGCAATCTGTTAAGGGCCGTAAATTTTCAGTTCCCGGGGATATGAGCAGTGCCGCCGCGTTAATCGGAGCGACTATTGCAGCCGGAGGCAAGCTTCGGCTGACTAACGCCGGTAGAAATCAATTCCCACAGCCAGACTCCACGATTATCTCTGTTGCCAAACGACTGGGCGAGAACATTATGAGGCAAGATGGAAGCATTATCGTGAATCAAAGAGAGCGGAGGATCCCTGGGCCGATTTTGCTTGATTTGAAAGATTCTCCAGATCTCGTACCGACAGTTGCGGGACTTGCAGCTGCGACAGCTTCGCAAGTATCTATAAACAACATAGGACATCTGCGTTTCAAAGAGAGCGATCGAATCAGTGTGCTGTCGAGAGAGCTCTCTGAAATCGGCGTGAAGACCGAAGAGACACAGTCCTCCCTAAGCGTGTTCGGTTCAGTATCATTTCCTCCAACCGGGGATATCCTGATTTCCCCAGAAGGTGACCACAGGATGCTAATGGCTATGACAATCGCTGCCCTTTCGGGAAGGTTTGGGACAATTTACATCAAAGATCCTGATTGCGTGAAAAAATCTTATCCATCATTTGTGGCAGACCTTCAAAACCTGTGTCACGGCTACTCTACTTTGAAAATTGTAAGGTCGATAAAGTCCCGGAGGTCTGAAGGCTGAATATGTCCAACAGTATCGGATCAGATTTCGTTGTGACTTCCTTCGGTGAAAGCCATGGAAGATGCGTCGGTGTTGTTATCGATGGATGTCCTGCGGGCTTGGAGATCGAAGAGCTCGACATCCAAAAAATGCTCGACCTAAGAAGACCAGGGCAGTCGATAGTCACAACTCAGCGATCGGAACCGGACAAGGTCGAGGTACTTTCGGGATTGTTCAAAAAGAAGACAACTGGAGCACCAATTTGTCTCATTGTTTGGAATTCCGACCAGAGAAGTTCGGATTATGACAAATTTTTGGACACTCCAAGGCCGGGGCACGCCGACTATCCGGCGTTCGTAAAGTATGCCAAGTACAATGACTATCGAGGTGGTGGGAGATTCTCCGGTAGAATCACAGCGGGATTTGTAATGGCGGGAGCGGTTGCACTAAAACTGCTGAAGAATCGTCTGGGCATGAAAATTATCGCATACACAGATGAGCTCGGGGGAATAAAGTCCGACATTTCTGCCCTCTCCATTGAGCAGGTGGAAAAGCTACGGTATTCTAACGAGGTTAGATGCCCCGATCTTGATTCTGCAGAGAAAATGAAGGCACTCGTGATCCGTGAAAGGGGGTCTGGTGATTCGTTGGGAGGAATTGTCAAGTGTGGCATTTTCGGAGCTCCCGTGGGACTGGGGGAGCCAATTTTCTCTTCTCTAGAGTCAGATCTTTCGAAGGCGGTCTTTGCTATCCCGGCTGTAAAGGGAATCGAATTCGGTTCGGGCTTTTCCGGGTCTGCACGAAAAGGTAGCGAGAACAATGACCTATTCGCAAAGTCAGAAAAGGGAAAGGTGATCACTCGAACGAATAATTCGGGTGGAATTCTGGGGGGATTAGCAACCGGCATGCCGGTTGAATTTAGAGTGGCGTTTAAGCCGGCATCCTCGATTGCGTCTCTTCAAAGGACGCTCAATGTTGCGACCATGGAGGAAAATGACCTTATTGTGCCCGGTAGACACGATCCAACGGTTGTCCCAAGGGCGGTGCCTGTAGTTGAGTGCATGGCGGCTTGTGTAATGGCTGACCTTGCATTAAGGGGTGGCTTCATTCCTAGAATTCTCGGTTGAGGCGTTATTGGAGAATAGCGGGTTGAGCATTTGAAGCAAGAGAAAAATGCGAATGAGGGAATTTCGCCAGAAGCATCTCTTGCCAAGTCCAGAGAAGAAATTCGTGAGATAACAAAGTCGATTTTAGATCTAGCGAATGCGAGACAAAAGCTTTCGCTGCAAGTTTCTAGAGACAAAGTATTGCTCGGTGAAGCCATCGCCAATCCTGAAATAGAGAGGGAGTTACTCACGGAATCTATCGAGTACTCGAAGTCTATCGGTCTTGACGAAGAGTTCGCGCGTGATCTGGTTTTGGAACTGATGCGATTCTCATAGATCGTACAATCTGCCGATATCCACAAGAGTCAGATCAAAGAGTTTCTAGATTCCACAAAAATCAAGTCTGTTTCTATTGTCGGTGCGGGTCGAATGGGGGTCTGGTTTGCCAGATATTTCAGTGACTTGTCTTGCAGTGTTTTCCTTTTTGACAACAACAAGGAAAAGTCGAAACGAAGAGCTGAAGAAATTGGAGTCCGTTACTTGGAATCTATTGAAAGAGCACCGGAGACTGACCTCGTGATTGTGTCTGTTCCGATTTCCGAGACCCCAAAAACAATCCGAGTTTTATCTAAAAAGTCTGACCAGTTGTCAAAGGCCCTAAAAATTATAGAAATTTCTTCAGTAAAGAATGAGATGGGTGGATCAGGTCTATTGAATCCAGACGCCCTAAGTGTCAAGGTCGAACTTTTTAGCGTTCACCCCCTCTTCGGCGGGTCGGCTCAGCCGTTCGAGTCGAATTCTATGATTCAATCCTTCCCGAAGGATACCACGTTTTTGAGAGGTTTGTTTCCCCAATTCAGCATAGTTTCCCTCGATTGGCCAGAGCACGATCGTCTCATGGGTCTTTTCCTCACACTCCCACATGTTCTCGCTTTGGTTTTCGCAGATACGATCAAGTCAACGTCAAGCAGCTGGCACGAAGCCATGGCCCTAGGGGGACCCAGCTACGTGCGATTACTGGATCTATCGAAAAGGGTGTTGAGCGAAGATCCTGAAATTTATTTCGAAATTCAGTCATTGAATCCTAACTCAGAAGCGGTGCTTTCCGAAACGATGAAATCACTTCTGAAGGTAGAGAAACTTCTCAAGAGTCGATCAGAATTTGTAAAGTTCTTCGAAGAAAAACGCAAGAGAATCGACCAAGTCGAGAAGCTTCGAGTATCCGAAGTTCCAAAGTAGAAAATCAGTTTATCACTGAGGTTTTGTCTACTTTTTTAGCTGCAAGCATCATGGTTTTTCTGGGTGCACTTATACCCGTCAAGATTTCAAAAGATCTCGCCGCTTGTTCCACCAGCATCAAAGATCCTTCTATCGCAGAGATGCCCTTCCGTTTTGCAGCTCGTAGTAACGGTGGATTTTTCCTGTAATTCAGATCGAGATATTTCATCCCCTGAGGGGCTGAGGTAAAGTCTACTTCAAATGGTATCTCTGCGGTCATTGGAATGGTGTTTACAAGCAAGCTGGCATTCTGCATTGCAACTCGCAGATTTTGCTCTGTCAATTCCGCATGGTTGATTTTCTTTCCGGGAAAGATTCCTGAAAAATGTCTCGCCACTTCAACGGCTCTCTTTTCAGAGCGATTGAGGATTGTCAAAGAGTCGAACCCATTTGTAAGCAGTGCATAAATGCATGCCCTAGAGGCGCCACCAGAGCCCAATATTACTCCAACTTGTCCCGAACGTCCTATCAAACCGAGCTTCGAAAGTGAAGCAATTACGCCGTCCACATCCGTGTTGAATCCAGTGAGCCTTCTTCTGTCGGTTGATATCACAACCAAGTTTACTGCACCCGTAACTTGGGCTCTGGGATCAAGCACTTTGATATGACTGATAACCCTCTCCTTGAAGGGAATTGTTACGTTAAATCCTATGATCCTGTCGTCCCGAATTATCTCCGCAAGCTTGGAATCGAATAGATCCTCGGAAATGTCACAGAGCTCGTATTCTATACCAAGCCCTAGCTCGTGGAAGGCTTTGTTTTGAATCGATGGAGATATGGATTTTGATATTCCTGATCCAAGGAGCAATACCTTCTTATTGCGAGTTTGATTGAGAGAATTGCCTTGAGACTGATCAAGTTGACGGGGCAAGCTATTTCTGATTCACCCCCCATGAATCCAAAAGCACGGTCATCGTCTGAACATCGAGCTGACCCGGCGCAGTCTTCCTGTTGGGAAGCGATGCAAACGTGAATGGGCTGCCGTAACTAACGCAGGCAATTCTCGAAAAAATGCCTAAAGGACCTGAACAGAACGCGACCAACTTTGTCGGACTTATTTCTTGAGCAAGCTTGTACAGAGAAAGGATCCTCAAGTTATCGCTAAACTCGTTCGCCTGACGTACAACCTTTACGATGCTTGGGGAAAATCGATGTGCGGCAGCTATCACAAGACTCTCGAGTTCACTCTCCTTCTCGATTCTTCTAAAGTTGTGTGAGGATGCAATCAGTTTGGATTCGAGCGAAGAGTTTCTCAACGCATTGAGAATTTCAGGACTGGATTTGAGAGTGTTTATTTCGACATCGATTAAACTTCTCGGATTGGCCGAGATCACTTCCAAAAGTATGTGTTTTCTGGTTCGATCAGAAACTCTTGACACCCCTCCTTCATTTTGCGATCGAAATGTCAGGATCTTGTTTGTATTTTCGTCCGTGTTTGGTAATTCTGCAAGACTTTGCCCTGCAGCACCCAGATAGTCCAACCTTAACTCAAGAAAACCCGGGTGAAATGTTAGGGCTTCACTCGCACTCCTTTTTAGATCAGCAATTGATCTACCAAAAATAGAAACGCATACAGAACTCGACTGACCGCATCGGCGCTCTAGATTCAATGGATGGAAAAAAGTCATCACCGAAAGCTTTGTGGCAAAGCCACCACTACGATAGTAATAAGAATAATATTATTTTAGAAATTAAAACTACTTTCTATTGAGCTTCCAAGACAGCTCGGAAGCGATCTGCTCTTTCGTTTTGCCTTGGGTGTCAATTCCTTCCCTTTGAGCAGCAACCACCAGTGGGTCATCAGGTGAAACCGAAGTTGCCACCGGTACAGCTTGTGACGCGACTGCAGGCTCTCCCTTAGAGCCCTTTTCGAACTCTCTTCGGGCCTGCCCAAGCGATCTTGCAAGCTGGGGAATTCTGCTAGCTCCAAAAATCAGCACCACCACCGCAAGAATTAGGATAATTACGACAGGATCGTCAAAACCCAAATACTATTCCAGCTTGACCAATCCCTATCATCTTACTTTCCAATATTTAAATTCTGACCAAGATTTGAGAGAAATTTAACTTCGATAGCTCGGCCTGCGTCTTTGTCTGCCGTTGAATGGTCGGGTATCATTCGGGCGATCCTGGTTAAATCTTGGCCTATCGTTCCGTTGAGGGAAACCACCCCCTCGTGCGGTGTTTTCAGTGAAACTGAAGGGACCTCCTTGACGATTCTGAGGTCTGTCTCTTTGATCGCCTCCCCTGCTATGGGGATGGAAGTCCCTGTTTCCCCGGTAGTGGTGATTTCCTCCTCTACGCCCGTATTGATGCTGTTGTTGAGATTGATCTATGGGAGGAGCTTTGTAACCGGGGGGAAGAATATCCGAAACTCTCTTGATGACGGCCTCAGTCATACCTGCTATCCGATTAAAATCGGGGTACTCTGAGTTCGATACTAGAGAAATGGCTTTTCCAGCTCTTCCCGCTCTCGCAGTTCGGCCGATTCTGTGAAAGTATGTTAGCGGATCCTGTGGGACATCGTAATTTATCACATGTCCCACTGCCGGTACGTCGATCCCACGCGCAGCCACATCTGTTGCAACCAGAATCTCGATTCTTCCATTTCTAAAATTCTGCATGGCGTGTTCCCTCCTGTTTTGGGAAAGATCACCATGGATTGGAGCCGCTCTAAATCCCTGGATTTGAAGTCGTTCGGCCAACCTTTGAGTCTTGATCTTTGTAGCACAGAATATGATACCGGAAGATATCTGGTTTTTCCGAATATATTCCACTAGAGCCTGGAATTTGCTTCTTTCGTCGACGATAGCGTAAGATTGATCAATTTCATCAAGTGAGAGCTCGTCGCTATCAATCAATATCTCGACCGGTTTGTTCATGTACTTGTCTGAGAGTCTTACTATCTCGCCGGGCATAGTAGCAGAGAATAGAGCGGTCTGGCTGTCGTTTGGCAGTTTCCTCATTATGTAATCGACATCCTCAATGAATCCCATGTCCAGCATTCTGTCAGCCTCATCCAGAACTACAAACCGGACATCGCGAAGGTCGATAGTCCCTCTCTCCAGATGATCTATTAGTCGGCCTGGAGTAGCGACGACTATTTGTGGAGTTTTCTTCCGCAGCCTCTCAATTTGCGGAGTGATCGCTTGGCCGCCGTATATTGAATATGCCTTGACGGTCTTATGACGCGCGATTTTGTTGAATTCATCTGTTACTTGCAGAGCAAGCTCCCTCGTTGGTACGACCACGAGGGACTGCACGTACGGCTTTGTCCCATCGACCTTCTCAATAATCGGAATGGCATATGCGGCAGTCTTGCCGGAGCCCGTATGAGCCTGTCCGATGACATCTCTTCCTTCTAACAACGGAGGAATAGCTTCCGCCTGAATCGGGAACATACCCTTGTATCCAATCTCGCGGAGACTCCTCAAAACTTCTGGAGAGATTTTTATGGTCTCAAAGCTAGCAACCGGAGCTTCCAACGTCTTTTCATTCTTTTCAATAGTGTTTGTTTGCAATTTGGTTCTACTCTTGTTTTCTAAATCCAATCGAACTTAGGAATACGGATTGCCATTAGAGAAGTGAACCGAGCCATCGTTTGTCAAACCGACTTTCACCTTTCACTTTACTTCCGCCAGTTCCCTAAAGGCGGCGTTCCTCGTCCAATTTTCAATTGTTGGAGCCTCTGAATGAGGCAAACCAAAAATCTACGATTAAGGAGCTAATGTTTAAGCATCAAAAATCGTCTTAATCGGTCTGTCGCGTTGTTTGCAGGGGCTCTTTAATTTAGTCTTAATTGGATTAGGGCCTTCTTAGATATTTAAAGTTTAAAGTGACTCTGTTGTTCACCTTTTTGCTTTTTTCAATGCCAAGGATTCCCAAGAATAAATTTTGGATACTCGAAGGAATCACCTATACTGCCGATACTATATCCCTGCTAAGTTCCTCGGATAGTTAGGCGCAGAAGGCAATTTAGTCTCTTTTGCTGAATTTAGGCAATAGGTAGGAATCAGTCCATAGTGCGGCAGGAATCGGAATTGATTCGACGAATTTTTTTTGGTAGGAAGGATAAACCATATATTGCGAAGACGCTTAAACAGTTCTTGCCCTAAAATGGTAACAATATGCCCAAAATGCGGCAAGAAAGCCTGGAAGCCGTACAAGTTTGTTATTAAAGGAAAGAGTGGGAAGAATTACACCTACCTCGTTTATCGCCATAATGAGAAAAAGAGACACACCCCGCGTAAGTGCTATGTAGCTCAAAGGAAAGTCGGAAAGCCGGCCAAGAGGACTGCTAAGAGTGCCTCTCCCTCACGACGGGCAGCTCGACCTCGAAAGCGATAGCCCTGCAAATATCCCTCCGAACTAAGAAACGGAGGGCGTCTTTTCTTCAGCTTGCCTAGACGAAGCTACTAGCATGGACGTGTTCTTCTTGATGGCGTCTGTATAATCAATCAAATTTCGCAACTCATCCTCGTCAAGCACTTTCATTAATTTCGCTATTTCTCGTCAGTGAGAACGGAAAATCTTCTTGTAAAGCTTTGATCCCGTGTTCGTTAATTCGACTTTGACCAATCGCCTGTCGCGAGGATCTCTTTGGCGCCTGACGTAGTGGAGTTTTTCCCAGTTATCTACCATCGTAGTAATATTTGCGAAAGTGACGATCATTTCTTTTCCAATTTCACTCGTGCTAAGTCGTTTTGATGGAGATTTTCCGATGACGCGCAATACAATGTATTGTGGAGGGGTCAACCCATATTGTCGAAGGTCAGACATTACGTACGAGTAAACTATTTTGTAGGTGTCAACGAGATTACTCCAAGCAACATTCTCTATCGGATCCTCATTCTTGATAGGACTTTGGCGATCTTCGATTCTTTGCAACTATTATCATCAAACGTTACTTAACAAATTGAAATCTGTTAACTTTCTTTGTTGTGTTGCTTGTTTCAAGAGCTCCGAATTTTCAATCCAGTTGTCCCTGGAAATCAAGAAATTCGAACAGGCGAACTCCAGAGCTTGGCTAATCGTGTCGAACTTCCTGTAGTCTCCTGTGAGCAAACTTCTGATACTTTCTCTGACGTTCCAGACTCCCACTGGCAGGATGTATCCTGGATGAATCTCTCTGAGCATTATCGCCCCTGATTGTCGACGAATCCTTGAAAGATACTCAGAAACTGCCAATCTTGTCGAGTAATAGCATCCGCCAGGTTTTGCGTAGGTCTTTCTTCCATTGTATCCTTCGAAATCGCCAATCATTTCGGGCCGCGAGCCAAACTTGTTCCACGCTGTTCCCGAGTGCCAGGCTTCAATCCACTCAAATTTCCATCTTTCGGGTGTAAGAATCGCGACATAGACGTTATCAAGATTAGTCATAGCAAAAACCCGAAATTCGTCTATTGATTCATAGTCTTTGATTTCCTCCATTAGTCTGAGAGACAATGTACTGTCTAGGGCAGTGATGCTCCATCGGGTTGGGACCAGTTTTCTCCTTTTTTTCTCCCCAAAAACTCCCACGGAAAATGCCTTTTCCAGTCGGGAGAACAATACGCCTTGTCTGTACAGATCGAACACCGCGTCTGCTGCTTTTAGATCATTGTCATAGTAAGCTTTCTCAATTCGCTGGTCTAATGTAATATTTCCAGTAGGCTTGAAATCCTTCATAGGAGCGCTCGGGCCAAATGGTTGGCTGTTTTCACTAAAGGAGATTCTGTTCACCGGCTTTTTAGCGAGTGAAAGTTCAGAGTCGGCAGGCTTTGAGGACATTGCAATTTCTTGCAGTGTCTCGACAAGTCTAGTTCCAGTCTGTGCGTCAGTTATGCTGGCCCTAAAACAACCTCGAACAAGGCTGTATCTATAGTCGACGATTTCTTCTATGGTCTTACCTTTCCACAATTCAGGCGTGTCGAGAAAAGATGTTTCCCCGTAAACTGCTGGAACCATCGGTCCAATGAATACCTTCGGGTACCCAAACCGTCCGACGAAGACTCCCGGTGGGGAGGATCCCTGAATCAGTTCAGAGTTCAAAAATGCCTGTGCGTTCTTTGCAAACCCTTCAGCCTTAGTAAGTATTGGACATTTAGGCTTCCCGCAAAGAAGCTTCGCGCCACGACATGCAAGACACATCTCGGCTGTCGGCCTTTCGATAACTAGCTTCGTTCGCCACCTAGGGTTTGAATACAAACTGCTTGGGACAAACCATGAAATGGGTGACATTCCGGTCGTATTCACTTTCTCACCTCACAATAGAAGGTTATGTTCAGTTTATCAATCTCTTTTATCGTCGGCTGAAAATTTCGAACTTCGCGATTCGTGATTATCTTTCGAACCATCACTTCGATCTAGTTCGTCGAGGAATTGCCTTTTCATCTGGGATTTTTGAATTGAAATCAAAATCTCGGATACGGCGAGGATTACAACTGCCACTGCCGCAAGAATCGCATACAAGTTCATTTTTTCTAATCAACGCCGGTGGGGATCGAAGAGAAATCAAACGAAGAAGCTATCCCTAGTTGCTTGTATTTTTCGATGTAATCCAGTGCAAACCTGTCAGCATTCTTTTCAGTTCCCCGGTGGTGACCTGATCTTGATCTGATGCAATGGTACATCTCGTGAAGGACAACAAATGGATTAAAGAAGTGCTCTTGATCTGCGAATGTTATCGAGTTTGCGTCAACGGAGTAGACAGCTAGTGCAATTTTTTTCCCCTTTGTGTGACCTATTTCGAGCTTTGGAACTCTCAAGTGGAATTTTTGACAAAGCAACTCTACCGCCTTTTCGGTATCTTTCGAGAGAATCAAACCGACGACAACCGCCTTGAACCGGGTTTCATCTAATTTTAGCAGATCGTCAATTGATTCGTTAAACATATGAAATCGCTCAAAATAATCTCCATTTACTAAAGTGGGAATTCTCAAAATGAAAAATTCTTGGTGAATCCACTTCTTTGCTATCTCCACGAGATGATGAACGGAGTATTTTCTTTATCGAGTAATCTTCCTATAAAGTGCTTGAGGTAGCGATCAATGTTCAATTTCAATGCTTCCCGCGGGGTAACCCAAATCGTACTCTGAATCTCGTTCGAATCCACAACCGGTGTTTGGTTTCCTCCAACGCTACAGAGGTAATCGAAGAAAATAAAGTGGGCTCTCTTCCAAAACTCTTTGGGATAAATTACCTGCTGGATGGAAACGAGCTCTAGGACCTGGATGTCAAGACCCACTTCCTCCTTGATCTCCCGAACAAGTGCGTCCTCGCAAGTTTCACCCAGCTCGACGTGACCCCCGGGTACGGTATAGAGACCGGGCCACTTGTGCGAATCGCATAGTAGCACCAACCCATCATCTCTCTGTATCAAACCACCGACAGTCGGTTCAGGAAAAACCTGAGACATGCGATCTTTGCTCATCTTAGTTCCCACTATGTATGTATGACGACTGGCAATAAGCAAAGTCCCTCTCAATTTATCTACGCAAGGTATAAATTACTGTAACTTTGCAGTAAGGATTCCAAAAATGACCGTAAGCCAGTTTGAAGTAGAGCACTCAGCCGAGAATGGGGAGCAAGGAGTGATTTTCGAGGATAATCCGAAGGTTGCATCTTCGTCGTCGAGTGGAGCTCAAGGCAGAAGAAATCCACCTGCTCGAAATACCTCCAGATTTTGGTTTGAGCGATTTCTCGCGGTTATTCAAAGACAGAATCCGTCTGTGATAGACGCTTCGTTCGTGAGTCAGATAGCTCCCAGTAACGAAGGCAAACTTTTGGCGCAGCTAAAATTTCTCAGAGTTATCGATGAACAGGGAAAGCCAACGAACGTCCTTCCAATGTTGAACATGGTAGGAGACGCGCAGAAGAAGGCCTTTCAGCAAATTGCAAGTGAATCGTACAGGGAGCTTGAAGTTGAGATAAAGATAGACAAAGCAGTGCCTGACGATGTCGTTAATTTCTTTATTCGAAAGTACGCATTTACAAGGGATAAAGCAATCAATGCGGCGAAGTTCTATCTCTACCTTCTGGAAAAGGCCGGGATTCAAGTTTCCGGAGAGCTTGGATCTTTTCTGAACGAAAAGGTGTCAGGTTCTGGACAGACGAGCTCAAACTCCTCTGTATCATCTAACAAGTCTATCGAGAAACCTCCAATAAGAGTGGCTATCAAAGATCCTAGAGGTACCAGTTTTCCAAACACAAGTCGTCTTAATCAAAATCGTAAGAATCGTGCCAACGAAGTTGAAGAACGCGCTCCCATTCAGGCAATCATCAGTATTAAATTAGAGAAGGATACGCCAATAGAGTACTGGGACAGAGTTCTCGCATTACTCGGAGAAAGACGACAAACAGGGTTTTCCATAGTCACTACAAATGAATCCGGCTCAGACCATGTCGAGAACTTGGATCAAGAACTGAGTGGAGACGCCGCATTTACTTAGATTTTTTTCAAAACTATTCGCAACTAACTTTCTGATATTCACCGCCTAAATTACGCGACTCTCGAATCGGGAGAGCCTCAGCTGTTGTTCTTTACGGAAACAGTTACTTCCTGAACAACGGGTTCGGTGACAGTGCTTTCATTTTTTGCGTCTCCACCATCGACCCACGCCATCTTCCTTTGAAGCGTG
>Ga0187784_10003574_pt1 | contig 12566 bp, 13 predicted proteins | sample 1015_SJ02_MP15_2_FD_132964 | JGI IMG/M metagenome (GOLD analysis project Ga0187784, IMG submission 132964) | Tropical peat soil microbial communities from peatlands in Department of Meta, Colombia - 1015_SJ02_MP15_20_MG | ecosystem: Environmental > Terrestrial > Soil > Wetlands > Peat | place... | reverse complement strand
CGGGTCCTGGTCTGCCCCCACTGGGACGAGGACCGGTTTCGGGCCCCCGAGCTCCGGGAGCTGCGGCATGAGGATGTCCCCGGCCTGAATCAACGCCGACAGGTAGAGACCAATCTGTCTCTCTCCGTAGATGGCCTTCAGCGTGTTGTTCGTCACACCGCGTGAGAAAATCGTCGAGAGCCGCATGACGCGCATCTCCTCGCTCTGCTTGTAGACCACAGCCCGGTCAGGGTCGAGGCCAAGGGCGAGGATGTCCGCAGCGTTCCTGATTGCAGTTTTCGAGGTCTCGGCGAACGAAAGACCGTTGTCAGCGTACGCTTCCACATCTGCGATCGCGTAGAACACCCTGGCTTTCTTCGAGAGGGACTGGAAGTAAATCATGTCGTCGGCGGTCATCTTATTCCCCAGGTGGAACGCCCCGTCGGGCTTGATGCCGCTCATGACGGCGTAGGGTCTATTGTTATCCACTGCGTCCAGGATGCGGACCAGATCCCTCTGGCCGAAGTCTATCCCGCGGCTCAGGTGGGGGCTGGGCTTCTTGAATCGCGAGAGCAGCGGCTCCACGGGGGCGATGCCGAACTCGGACTGAAGCCGACCGTAGTCTTTGACCGAGCTCGTCCCCCAGGGGTCCAGCCTATCGTCGTTCAAACTACTTTCGCCTGCAGAGGTTCTGATTTAACCACTCGGTAGCCTGCGCTTCTCTCATGAGCCGCGGCCGCGCCTGGACTTCCCTTCGGCGTCAATTTCCCCCTTCCTAATCCGAGTAGATGAAATGGGCTTCGAGTCTTGAGCCAGGACGAAGTCCACCACGACCGTCTCCAGTGGTGGGTATCCCTTCTCCTTCCGGAGCGCGTTGGCGATGACCACCCTCTTTGCGGTCTCTCTGCTCACCACTATAGCCTGCACGTCAGGAGACGCTATTCCCGGGCCGAAGTAGTCGTCCAGCTTGGCGATGACGTACATCCTCCCGGGGAAGTGCTTGTGGATAAACGCCTCCAGGGCCCTGACCCGCTCCGCGTAGCTCTGGTCGGGGTTCTTCCCTTCCTTGCGTGCGAAGGCGTCTGATGTTACGCCGATGACGACCGCGTCTCCGACCTCGAAGCTCCGACTCAGCAGAGCAACGTGTCCGCGATGAAGGTGGTCGAAAGTCCCCCCTGTGGCGACCATCTTGTACTTCATCGGGGAACCCCGACTCCCCAAATCAGTTGAAATACCACGGACGCGGCCGCTGTGCTCCGAACGAATATAGGATTTGTGAGCAAAAGTGTCCCTCATCCCCGAGCAGTACAGGAAGTCCGGGAGCATAGTGAGGGAAGTGAAACCGCTGGTGGAAGCTGCGGTAAAATCAGGAACGAGCTTCATAGAGGTGTGCGATCTGGTGAGGAAGGAGGTCGAAGCAAGGGGAGGGAGGTTGGCTTTCCCCACGGGCATCGGCGTGAACGAAGTTACAGCTCACTACGCTCCGCAGGAAGGGGACGAATCTGTCTTCACCGGAGAAGACCTTGTGAAGGTGGACTTCGGCGTCCACGTAGACGGCTACGTTACGGACACTTCCGTGACGGTGACCCTGAACCCTGAGTTCGACCTCCTGCTTGAGGCGACCCGAAGGGCCCTAGATTCTGCCATAGCCACTGCCAGGAAAGAGTGGCGCACCGGGGAGATAGGTAGGGTGATACATGCAGAGGCCGCGCGTTTCGGGTTCAAGACCATCGAGAACCTGACGGGACACACCCTGGAAAGATACACCGTTCACGCAGGGAAGAGCATCCCGAACATCTACATGCCGCACATGCCCGATCTTAAGAAAGGGGATGTCTTCGCCATCGAACCTTTTCTCACCCTGGGGAATGCCGCGGGCTACGTCGTCGATGCGCCCAGCCAAACCATATTCTCGATAGTTGCACGGAAGAGGACAGGCGACTCCAGGCTCGACGCCTTTGCCGAGAGTGTGTGGGCGGAGAGGAAAACACTTCCTTTCACACCTAGGTGGTATGTTGGTGAATTTGGGAAGGAGAACGTTTTGGAAATGGTAAGGAAGCTCGTTTCGAAGAGAGTTCTTAGGGCCTACCCAACGCTGGTGGAAGCTTCAGGGAACCCCGTGGCGCAATTCGAACACACCATGTCCCTGGATGAAGGGGGGCTCGTCGTCCTAACCTGAGGGCTTCGAGCCTTCCGCGTAGATCAGCGTAATCTTGGTCTGGTTCCCGTCCTTCGTGCACTTCGCCCCGTCCTTCGTCACGTAGTCGCCGACGGTGAACGCGCGCTTAGTTTTCTGGCCGCACACAGGGCATTCTTCTATGGTATAGACCAACAGCTTGGTCTTCTTGTCCGGTCCAGGCACGGAGCTCATCATTGAGCGACGCCTAGTGTATTACCTATGCCTGCGACGACAACGTCGTCTCCCTCTTTCGTCTTCTCCTCGATGACCCTGTTGAGGACCTGGGTTGCCTTGTCAGCCGCCTCGGCTATCTCCTTCCTCATCACTGTGATGGCCTCGAGTATGCTCTGTTTCACAAGTATGGCGTAGAGTGGGACCTTCGCTTTGGTCGCAGCTTCCTCTATCTGGAACTTCTCGACCCCTATCCCACCGATGGCGGCGCCGACGCCTTCTGCGATCTCGCCTGTCTTCTCACCTTCGAGCTTAAGGGCTGCGTCGATCATTACGATGGCGCTTGGCTTCACCCCCATCTCTTCGATTATCTTCGTGATGGCTACGCCGGGCTGGCCTACGTAGGCCATGGGCCCGTCTGCCTTCAGAATGTAGAGCTTTCTTCCCTTGTACTCAGAGATTGCCATGACCGTGTCCTTGGCGATGGCCCGTTTCTCTCCGGCCGCCATGTACTTCGAGACTATTACAGGGCCGATTCCGTCGCCGACAGGCTGCCCGAGTTTGAACGAATCTACAGCGTTCAGGAGGGCGTCCGCCTCCTGGATGATCATAGGCATGAGCATCTGGAGTTGAAGGAGTGTGATGTAGGAGTTCGTCTTCTTGCCGAGAAGGTAGTAGTGGCGGACTATCTTGTGAATCTGGTTGAGGGAAGTGGCTACCTCGAGAAGATTCTCTGAGATGGATACGGTGACCGGATTGCTCTGGCCGCCGAGGAGTGCGCCGACCTCAGCCCGCACTCTGTCGTTGTTTGTGGTCACAACGTGGTCTATCTTGGGCATTATCCCCGACGGGTCTGTCTCAACAGGCATTATAGTGACGTAGTCGAGGAACTGGTCCACCCTTTGGGCAGGATCGCTGGAGGCCTTCCCGACATTGACCAGATAGTCGATTGCCTCCTTCCTCGATTTGTCCTTCATCACCTTGAGCTTGTTCAGCCCTCTGCTGATGTCGTTGAGGGCCATATAGGACTGGAGCCTGGCCTGATAGAAGAAAGTCACAAAGAAGAAGCCGACCCAGAAAATCAGGAAAAGGGTGTTGCTATCAAGGGGCAGTGCCTGCAAAGCGTTGCCTGAGAGCATCTTTACGGAACCTCAAGAATCGCCATCGCGAGCTCGGACTTAAATGTTCTGTAGTATTGATACAGCTTTTAGTGAAATTTGGATAAAGTGCCAGCACCTCGGCTTCCCGACTCCTCTCGGAAGTCAGTAGCACCGAGGCGACGTGTGGTTTGACTTCTGGGATCGGAGCGAGTCCAGGTCGGACCCACACGCTATGGCCGGCTGGACCCCGGCGGACCGTGCGCGGTAGATTAACGTTTCTGCAGGCACACAAGCGTTTTTTTACGGGACGTGAGCCGAGCGGGCCCATGCAGAGGAGGCTCCTTGACATACTCGCGTGTCCCATCGACAAGCACTATCCGCTTGAGTTGTTGGAATTCGAAGTGAAAGGGGAAGTCATAGTCGAAGGCGTCCTAACGTGTTCCGAGTGCGGCCGATACTACCCCATAATCGACGAGATCCCCGTAATGCTCCCGGACAATCTGAGGAACAGGAAGGAGGACATGGGGTTCCTAGAGAGATGGAGTTCCAAACTTCCAGAGAAGGTCGTTCATGGTGGAAAGCCATGGAGTCTATGATCTAGCTAGGAAGCTCGCGCCTGCACCCGCGGGGCGCTTCTCCGGTTGAGGGGAACTCAGCCCTTACTCTTGGCCATAGTTTAATTAGCGTAGAACTTCACGCAACGAAACGGGTGGGGGCGTAGCCCAGAATCTTGACGTAGGTGAGCAGCATGGCAGGGCGACAGGCTCCAGTGAATAGCCAATGGCTGACACGGAAACGTGGATGACAGAACAGTGGAGCGGCCTAAGACACCTGTAGACCGTCGGTTCAAATCCGACCGCCCCCACACAACCTAGCTTTGCGCTTGTTTCAGGAGAGACATTCTGTTCGAAATATCACGCTTATCTAAGCAGAAATGCTTCACGCATTGCCACGGTTTGAGAAGGGTATACCTCCGCTTAGGCGGTGACGTCCGGATTCGTTTCACCACATGGTTCGGAGCAGCGGTCGCCCTTTCTGCACTGACAGCCCCTAACTTCCCAACTCTCGCCGACCAGTCCGTGGGTAATGCCTTCGATGGCCTTTTTGTGGCCATCCCCATCGCAGCCCTCCTCACCCTAATCTTTGTCATTAGATGGAAGGAGCTCGCGCACTTACTGAAGGAGGAGGGAGGTGGCTCGTCACGGCTACCGGTCCGTCTTGTTGGGGGTGTCACCATTTTGGCCCTGTTCGTACTTGAACCGGTAACTGGCGAGAGTCTGGCCACGTCTGGAATCGCCGTGGTCCTCACATTCTACGCCACTGCGCTGGTGGTGAACCCCTCCACCGCCCGCTTCATGCTCCCCTACGCCGCCATCTACGGTGCTGCTGTGGGAGCTCCCGCAGCCCTCCTTTGGGCCTTCGGCGAGCCGCTGGCGGTCTTGTCTTCGGGGTTGTCGGCGGGGCTCGTTCGCTTGGCGGGTTTCCCTGTGGCCTGGCAGGGGACCGGATTCCAGCTCGTATCGAAGGCCGGGGACGTCGTGAACGGAGCGGTGACGCCGGGCTGCTCCAGCGTGTCGTCGGTGACGATGTTTCTGGGACTATTGGCGCTGATGCACATTGACATGAAGAAGGATTCGCGCACCACGGCAAAGGTCGCTGTTGTGGGGGTGTTGTCCCTCGTTCTCCTGAATTCTGTGAGGATTCTCATCCTTCTCTGGGTGGGGTACGAGTACGGGTCAGCTGCCCTTTGGGGGGTGCACGACTGGATTGGGTATGCGTTCTTCCTCGGGTTCTTCCTTGCGGTGCTCCCCGTTTACACCCGGATGGGCAAACCTAATCCGGTTGTAGCAAGTCCCGTCACCGTATCCGTCTAAGGGCGGCTTATCGCTTGGTTCGGTCGGCGCGCTCTATTTCAGCCATACGCTCTACGTCTTAGCAGGTACTGGCGCCATATCAGGACGTTAGCGAGAGCAGTTGCGACCGCCACGCCTACGAGGAGATAGAGTAGCGTAGGGAATGGCGGGGGGTTCAACTCGAGAGTCGCCGAGGTTGTCTGTCCGACACCAACATCGACAGCCTCGCTGGTCGAAGTCCCCTGGTAGGATGCGGACACGGTGTAGTTTCCAGGGGGCAGTTGGACAGACAGAGTCCCGAGCGAGTTTGACTTCACCGCAACCGGGGTGGCTCCAGTAGTCGAGAGAGAGTAGGTTGCGTTGGCCACGGCTTTTCCCTGATAGACTACTGAAGCCTGAAGGGTCCCTGCCTTGATCGAAAGCGTCTCAGGCCAGTATGAAGTCGGGATTGTTGTCTTCACCACCTCTGTGACCACGCCTCCAAACGAGACCTCAATCGAGACGGTGCTGGGGAAGCTGGGCGCCAGTAGGTACACAGTGCTGTTGTAGGCATCCCACTGCCCCCCCGTGATGCCGGGAGCAGAGGCGTTGATCACCACTCCCGTCAGTGGTCTATGAAAGGGATAGTCTGTCAGATGGATGGCAGTCTCGTTTGCGGCAACAGGAGCGACCGAGTAGGACTCGACGCCGGACTGGTCGTACATGGTGTAGAGCTGCCTCGGCCAGGTGGAGTTCGACGCATCGAGGCTGGTTGAAAGGGTGAACACCCCGGATGAAACGTTGACCATCGATGTGCAGTCCGAGAGGGCAATCCATCCGCCGGAAGCGGTCCTAAGGAACGGAGCCTCGTACAGGGAAAGGCCCGAGGTGGTCCTCACATAGACCCGCAGGTCAAATCTGCCGTAGTGGAGGGGCATCTGGTTAACCCATTGAAGTACCACGCCCGTTGACGGCGGGGAGATTGTGAATTCCTCTGTCTCCGAGACCAACAGATTCTGGGAGACCATCCCGCCTCCCCCCACGACGTAGGTGTATTGGGAGTACAGGTCCAGCCAAACGGCCAGGGGGTAGGGGACTTGAGAGACTGAGACGCGAGACGAATTCTCGCCAAGAGACACGTCAATCGAACCGTTCCTCCCGCCTACCAGCCCATAGACCACAGAACTCCCCAGAGATTGGCCCGCCGCGCATGCCTGAATGTCATAAGCGCTGGTCTGGGGAAGCTCGAAAGCTTGGTTCAGGAAGTTGTCTGAAAGGCTGGACCCCACGTAGCGAGGGACGAGAGAGGTGTTGGCCGTGACGACTGTGAAGGGAATGTTGAAGTTTCCGAAGGTGGTCGTGATGGTAAGGTTCCACTGGCCGGGGAGGTCGGCTGATCCGAAGGTATAGGCGTCGTATACCTCGTTGGGATCGAGGGTGACCAGACCGTTGGGAACTTCGCCTCGCGGATTCTCCAGTTGTATGATGGCAGTAGTATTGGAATAATACGATTGAATCCACATCTGATCCCCGGCCGTGTAGACTGGAATCCCACTGGCGACTGGCTGAACGGTGGCGGGGTTGTACCCCAGCCCTATGAGAGGGGGGGAGACGGCGATGGTCGGCCGGATCTGGGGAAGAATGGCACATAGGAGGAGCAGGAGACAGAGTACGGCAGACTTTCTAGACACCACGTGTAACCCACCAGATTAAACCAGCGGCCAGAAATGTCGGGGGGAGCACGATGTACACCATTGGGAGGGAGAACTCCGACGCCAAGTATGCTGCGGAGTAGGTAATGATGGAGGCGAAGAGAGCAAGAGCAGACGCCCGAGTTAGGCTGCTCGAGCCCAAGTCAGGGGGGAGGAGTGCGTGGAGGATAAGCGAGACGTACAGAATTGCGAATATGACGATGGTATAGGTGTTGAGGGTCAGGACCCCCTTTCCTACTAGGCCCACACTGTATTGGAGAATGGCTCGAGAAAGCCCGACGAGCCCGCTCCCCGAGTTCGCGATCAAGTGTGCTCCGACAAGCATCAGGACGATCAGTTCCGAGAGAAAGATCGCCGAGGGGAGAACAACATACAGCCTCTCCCTTTTCCACATGCCTCGGGTCAGCCTGTATATCCCATAAGGAGCCCCGGCAATTGTAACCCCCGCGACCCAGGCGAGGAAGACCTGGTTCATCAGGTTCGCGATTGAATGGCTCCCGAGGTCCAGGTAGAGCAGAAGTAGCCCGAGCAGAAGGAACGGGAGCTCGGCGCCTGCGATGTTGATGTAGTTTATCAGGCGAATGTTTCTGAGACGCCTTACACCGCTGATTAAAGCGACCTTACCAATTTGGATGCCGAGGATACCAATCTCGAGGGGCGTGGCTCGGGAGAAGACCCCCGAATCAGCAAGGGTGTATGCAAAGTCAACATAGAGGAAAGCCAGGGCGGATGCGGTGACGAGCGGGATGAGAAGGGCGTACTTCACCTGCTCATCACCTGGTAGACAAGGCCACTGATGTTCTCGTTTCCTGTGAAGAAGACGACCCCCGCTCCGCGCGTGACCCTGCTGCTCGAGTAGCTTAGGACAACCGAAGGCTTCCTTGAGAGAAGAGCGAAGATAGAGGGATCCTGTATCTCCGCCTCCCCTGTAATCACGATCCCTGCGTCTGTCGCCGTTTCGGTCGTCCTCTCTTTATGGACATCGTCCCGCCATATCCAGGCGAGAGAGTCCGCTAGACCGGAAATGTCTCTGGCCTCGTCCACCGTTGCTTCTTTGCCCTCCTGGTGGATTATCCGCACGGTGGAGCGGGTCCCTATGATTGTCAGGCCAATGACGGAGATTGCTTCTGAAGCCAGGTCCATCCACGGAGGGAGCTGTTTCGGCGGTCTGCGTTGGGATTCGAGGAAGCAGATTGTGAGGGTTTCGGGAATGTTCGCTTCTCCTACCCTTACCATCAGGTTGTTTCCTTGGCTCTCGGCGAGCCGTTTCCAGAGAATCCCCTTGGATTCGTGGGCGGAGTCGTATGGTTCGGCGGCGTAGAATTCCTGGCCCGAACCTCTGCTTCCCCCCGGTCTATCCCCCAGGATGGCCGCGGCGACACTGATCTCGCTCCTCGGTGCGAGGAGCGACAGGGGAAGGAATTCGGCGACCAGGTCGAGCTTCCGCTCCTCATACCTGACAAGAATGCCGATTGGATCGTAGACACCTACCTTTAGGGAGAAGCCAGAGTAGGCTCCGGAGAACCGCGAATTCAGCGTGAGAATCTGGCCGTGCTCCCCGTCAGATACCAGGTCGGCGTGTATCCCCTCCGGGACGGTCAACAACTTGACATGCGCGGTCTGCTCTTCCCGCGAAGAAGCGAAGACGAGAGGATACTCGAGGGTTCCTCCCTTGAAGACTCTCGTCGGTGCGTCTTTCAGGGTCACTTTGAAGACCCTCTGAGGGACGAGCCGGAGGGAGACGAAGGAGACAACGGCCACGATCGTGAGAGAAAGGGCCAAAGCCAGCCCCCATTCGAAGCTCCCGAGGCTGCCTATCACGGAGACGAAGAGCGCCGCTTTGATGAAGTCCTTTCCGCGGCTTGTAAGGCCTATCGTGGAGGTCTCACTTTTGTGAAGATATCTCTTACAACTTCAGCAGGATCGACCACGTTGCCCGTCAGCACGGCCGACTGGTCGAGCTTTAGACGGTGGGAAAGGACGAATGACGACATCTTCTTGATATCTTCAGGCGCAACATAGTCTCTCCCGCTCAGAAATGCATTCGCCCTGCTGCAGTGGATGAGATGGACCATGGCTCTGGGACTCGCCCCGAGCCTCAACCTCTTGTCCTTGCGCGTCTCGGCGGCGATGTTAGCGAGGTAGTCGATTATCTCGTCTGAGACCCGTACTTCCTCAACCTTACGAAGCACCTCCCTTAGCTCCTCGTCGGTGAAGACTGGTTCCAAGTTGACAGTGTCCATGTCGCTCAGGTTCCTCCGAAGGATCATCGATTCCGTGGGGATATCGGGGTAGGGGAGATCGACCCTGATTAGGAACCTGTCGAGCTGGTTCTCCGGCAACGGGTAGACTCCCTGGAATTCCTGGGGATTCTGTGTGGCAATCACCATGAACGGGAAGGGGAGCTTCTGCGTAAGCCCCTCGACCGTCACCTGCTTCTCCTGCATGGCCTCGAGGAGAGCGCTCTGGACCTTGGGAGGCGCCCTGTTGATCTCGTCGGCGAGGAGGAGGTTCGTAAAGACGGGGCCCTTCCTGAACTCGAACTCCCTTTCCTTGGTGTTGAAGACGAATCCTCCAATCATGTCGAGGGGGAGCATGTCGGGCGTGAACTGTATACGCTTGAAGTCGAGGCCCATGCATCGCGCGAATGATTTCGCCAGAATCGTCTTGGAAATCCCAGGTACACCCTCCAGGAGTACGTGCCCGCCAGAGAGGAAGGCGACCAGGAGGAGGTCGGCCTCCCTGTCGCGCCCGATGACGACCGTCCTAATCTGCGCTAGGACCCTTTCCTTTATTGCGATATCCAACCACATTCCTCCGAAGAGTCGTCGCCAGCCGAACCACTTCAGGCTCTACCCCGTTAGACATCTGGTGGCCCCCGTATCTGAAGGCTTCATACTCGTTGAGACTTGTCTCGAACCTCCCCCAATTGAGCTTCACTCCTGATTGCTTCAGTCGCTCCACAGCCTCCCCCCAAGTGAATCCAGCTGGAAGATTCGGGACGAACTTCTCGATTGATCTGTCCAGGACCTGGAAGGCCTCCACGGGGTTTGACATGGCAGGAGGGCGCGCCCTCCTTAGCGCCGTGAATCCCAGGATTGATGCGGCTGCTAGTGCGAGGTCGATGACTGCGAGCGCGTCTTCGGCCGTCAGGGGCTCAGCCGGCAGTGTAATTCACCCCGTACACTGGCCTGAACTGGAATAGAACAATCCCCAGAGTAGGAAAAGTGGAGTAGGGCCCAGATGGGGACAGGACCACAAATGACTCCAGAGAATTGGAGTACGAGCCAAGGATTGTCGAATTGACTGCGACAGTGGCCCCACTCGTTACTTCTGGGTAGGTCGATTGGAATCCCACAAGCTCCGCGAACCCGGTGCTGGGAATCGTTTCGTTGGCGAGGAGGGCGTAAAGCCTGGTCGTGGGCTCGAGCCCGACCACGGAATCCTGAGATACGATTCTCAATGAATCTATTTTCGTGGGGGAAGGCAGGAGTCTGATGCTCAGGATTGTTGTGGTGTTGTCGTAGCAGGAGATGGTCGTGTTCAGTTGGACATAGTTGGTCTCCACCTGAACAGAGTAGTTGCCCTGGTCGGCGAGGGCTTCCACAGCTCCCGACGAATTTGTGAGGAGGATGCGAGCCGGACCGTACACTTGGCTAGACGCGGCATGGGCCGAAACCTGTTTGAGGACGATGCGGAGTCCCGCCAACGGCACGAGCATGGAGGAAGGTACGCTAGGGTAGAACGAGGATTCGTACAAAAAGTGGGGGCTTATTCCCTCTGCTTGTACCACAACCGTCGGGGGATTCCCAGATGGCCCCTTGGATGCGAACAACTGGAAGAGCCCAGGATTCGAGGCCGTCCCAGCCAGCCCGCCTCCTCCAAAGACAAGACCGAGGGCCAGACTCACAGCGAAAAGTACAGCGATGAGTGTCAGGCTCCGAAGGCGTTGCCTCATCTGTTTCGTCCGCCGTTTGAAGGAACCGCCTTAAAGGGTTCGCTTTTTGTCGGGACAGAGAGGCTTGTCTAGAGACGAGAACTCGTGTGCGAATGGTGAACACGCCTCCGCCGTCACTCGACGTGATAACGTCCCAATCGTCGTTCCTCCCGTAAGGTTGACCAATAGGAAAGTGGGCGGGTCCAAGGGGGGAAGGGAAACGAGACTTCAGCGAAGTTTTTTCGCAAGGTACACGCCAACGGTGGCCAGGGAGCTGGTTGGATGTCGGTTGGTGATGATGAATCGAGGAAGAAGGCTGTCGGGAAGGATAGTGGAGACGGAGGCGTACAGAGGAAGCGGAGACCCAGCAAGCCATGCGTACCCCGGAAGGACCAATAGGAACGCCGTCATGTTTGGGGAGGCGGGGCATGCCTATGTCTTTTTCACGATGGGCATGCACTACTGCCTCAATGTCACCACAGAGACTCCCGGGACTCCGGGAGCGGTCCTCCTGCGGGCGATAGAACCGGTGGAGGGAGTACGGCGGATGCTCAGGAACAGGGGGCTTGGCTCCGCTGTTCACGTAGCAGATGGACCGGGGAGGCTCACGGAGGCCCTCGGGGTCGACAGAAGTCTGAACGGCGTAGACATGGTAAACTCCAAGATCCTATTCGTTGAGAAGGGGACCCGGCCGAAGAGGATTGGCAGGAGCAGCAGGGTGGGAATCAATGTGGCGACGAATCGCCAGTGGAGGTACTTCATCGTAGGCAGTCGGTTCGTGTCTCGGGGAAAGCCTTCCGGCCCACCCCCCAGAATCCATAACTAAGCCAAAACGGGACGGCGAGTTGTGGGGTCGTCGGCTAGTCTGGTCTAGGCTTCAATCAGGGTGGAAGATGCCTTGGGATCCCCGACAGGAACGCTTGAGATCCCCGGTTCAAATCCGGGCGACCCCATCTTCCATACACTCGGAAATGAACTCTGTTTGACCGGCGGGGCTTGATTCTGACGGATTACATTGGGCAGCAGACTCGGCTAGGGCAATGAGTCAGTGGCGCAGCGCCGAGCTACGCAAGACATCAGGGTTGACGACGTTGATCGGGGCACCCTTCTCGAAGGCGATGATTTGATCGAAGACATCAGAGAACTGTAATTCAAACTCGTCACGAGTCACATATCCAATGTGCGGGGTACACACGACATTGTTCATCGATAAGAGAGGGTATTCTTTGTCAAGGACGGGTTCAGACTCATAGACATCGACTGCCGCCATTCCTGGCCGTCCTGCTTGAAGCGCGGTCACCAGCGCATTCGACTCTATTAGGCCAGCACGACTCGTATTCACCAGAAGCGCCGTTGGTTTCATTTGGGTAAGATCAGCGGCGGTCACAATACCTCGCGTCGCGTCAACCAGGCGCAGGTGCAATGAAAGAACGTCAGATTCACGGAAGAGTGTCGCCTTGCTACTTGCTGTCGCGTAACCATCCGTGTTCGCTTTTGTGAGTGATTGTTCACTCGCCCACACCAAGACACGCATGCCGAAGGCTCTCCCGTAGCCTGCAACCACCTGTCCGAGCCTGCCATATCCAAAGATTCCCAGTGTTTTGCCTCGTAGTGTGTCTCCTATTCCAACCTGCCATGACCCAGTCTTGAGTGCAT
>Ga0187784_10003573_pt1 | contig 12571 bp, 13 predicted proteins | sample 1015_SJ02_MP15_2_FD_132964 | JGI IMG/M metagenome (GOLD analysis project Ga0187784, IMG submission 132964) | Tropical peat soil microbial communities from peatlands in Department of Meta, Colombia - 1015_SJ02_MP15_20_MG | ecosystem: Environmental > Terrestrial > Soil > Wetlands > Peat | place... | reverse complement strand
TCAGCGATCTGCTGGCCAAGCTCTCCACCGACAAAGTTCGCCTTAAAGTGCTACGCACCGGCGTGGGCGCCATCACCGAAAGCGACGTTCTTCTGGCCTCAGCCTCCAACGCCATCATCATCGGCTTCAATGTGCGGCCGGAGCGCAAGGCGCAGGAGTTGGCCGAGCAGGAAAAAGTCGATATCCGCCTGCACTCGATCATTTACGAACTGCAGGATGAGATCAAGCGCGCCATGACCGGCCTGCTCGAGCCGACTATCAAGGAAACCTACCAGGGCCGCGCCGAAGTGCTTGAGACCTTCCGCATCCCCAAGGTTGGAACCGTGGCCGGATGCCGCGTGGCCGACGGGTTCCTCAAGCGCGATTCCGAAGTCCGCCTGCTGCGCGACAATGTGGTGATTTTCAAGGGTAAAATCGCCTCGCTGCGCCGTTTCAAAGACGATGCCAACGAAGTGCGCAACGGCATGGAGTGCGGCATCTCCATCGCCAACTACGGGGACATTAAAGTCGGCGACGTGATCGAAGCTTTCGTGACCGAGACGATCGCCGCGGAAGTGCTCGCCTAGAGTGCAGTAGTCAGTCAGTGGCCAGTTGTCGGCTGCACGTCCTACCAGTCCCCCGTATCCAGTTCCCGGCTCATTTGCCGTAGCTCTCCGTATAAGCCTTGTCTGACGCTCTCGGAAGCGTATCCCAGCACTCCCAGGGGTGAATTCTTTTCCGCAGATCTACGCCCTGTCAGTCCTCCATCCGCCCAACCCTCCTTCGTTCCTTACGGACGGATTACGGGAATGCCGTACGAGCTCATCGGCCCGGGCTACGCCTCTGCGGCGGCTTGGCCGCGCCGCTGCTGCCGCAATTCTCCCAGGAAGGCCTCGGCGGGCAGGTGATGGGAACTGTAGAAAAGGTCCAGCAGCGGATCGCTGCCATGCTCGTATGCAGTTGCGGAGGTCGCCGTCGGCTCGTCCTCTATCCCCTCGGGACGCACTTCCAGTTGGGGCAAGGCTGACTGGCTGTGGATGAGCGTGTGAATGAACTGTTCCAGATTCTGCCTTTGCGAACTGGTGGCCTGCACGAACTCCACGCCCATGCCGGTTTCCGGATGGGCGACGCGCACCATGCCCTCCACTTCCACCCGCAGCTCACCGGCCCGCATGGCCAGCGTGACGCGGGTCCGCACCGGGAAAGGCGCCGCGATGTCCACATAGCAGCCGCCCGGGCTCAAATCCGTCAGCTTGCACGCCACCGGTGGGTCATCGCTTTCGAGATCCGGCAGGTGCGCTGCCAGCCACGCCCTTAGACGGCTCCGGTCCTCGCTCACCATGTCGACAAAACGAACCCCCGCCCGCGCCGAATTATCCTCCCACGCCATCTCCGCCGCACATTCGATTGGCCGCTCGTCCTCAGGCAGGGCGAAGCTCACGCGCATTGGGCCTTTCCTCCGGAACTGGCGGGCACAGCGGGTGGCCATTCCTCCTTCGCTGAGATCGATGGTTGCGGCCTCCTGCCGCCCTTCTCCGCTGGCCGAGGAAAGTGTGACCGGCAATTCAATGGGCACGCGGGCGTTGCGCCGGCGCTCACATTTCATCAACGCACGGATGGCGCGAAAACAGCTTCTGGCCCGCTCCGCGGAGATCGGCTTGTACAGCACGAAATGCGCGCCCATGCTGAAGGCGCTTCTCACCGCCTTCTTCCCATCCAGCACTGCCACCGCGACCGCACGTTGGTTACACGGCGCCAGGCGCACGCTCTTCAGCACGCTGGCCGCCCGGTCTTCATGGTCGCAGTCCACCACCACCGCTTCGAAGCGCTGGCGCGTGAGCTTGCGCACCGCCGCATCGGGGCCGGTACAGTGGTCTGCGTCGATTTCAAGATCACTTAATACCCGGCGCAGCACGCGCAGGATCTTGTCGTCGGAACACAACACAAGCGCTCGCAAGCTCATGACGAGACTCTCGGTTTAACCCTTGCCCGTGGGCGCAGACGTAGCCTTGTCGTCTGCTTCTTCGTGCAGCAGGTGGGCCACGCCGCGCAGCATCTCAGCCGCGCCCTGCAAGGCTTCGATTTGTTTCCCAAGCTGGGCCTGCTCAGCCTGTTTCCGGCGGATCACTTCATGGATATCTTTCACTGGATTCGCTCCTCAATGCACTGTAGGTTGGCCCGGCGCAGGCGTCAATCAACAGCTTTGCTGGCCGGGTTACCGCCGTAATTCTGGGCGTGGACGTTGCTGGGCGCGCGAAATGTCTCGGGTGTTCTCCCCGCCTCCGCGAAACAGACCTAAGTATTACTGCATGAATAGGATGCATCGGTGAGCCGCGGTTTACGGTTGACTACTCGCTGGAAATCGTGTAGATTCTATCACTTCCAGTTACCATAAGCTTGATTGGGCCGGTTTGGACGTTGCGCGGGAATCCGGAAGCGCTCACCGTGAATCTAAGCCTGGTAAAGGGAACAGAGTTTATTTCAGGTTTGAGGCAAGTCATTCATGGCAAAGCGACGTGGAAATCCTAATTGGGGGAAGCCGGAGCCGATCGGCCCGATTGTCCCCACCGTGACTGAATTCGAGCAAGTGGTGAAGGAATATAAGCTTACGCCCGACCAATACCTCCGCTCGACCCGTCTGCGGGAGTGGGCCCGGCGCAATAAGAACTCCAAGTACATTCCCGAGCCGCTTCTGGAAGCTTGGGGATTTGAGATCGAATCTACTCTTTGATCGCTAGTTTCATCGCTAGCCAGAACGTGGCGAGCGGTCGAAACGAGGATCATTATCTTCTGCAACTCGCTTGGCGACGACAAGCCTGGACTTTTGCCTGCCAGCCTCGTCTCCACATCGCTGTTAAATCGCTGGATCGCGTCTGCTCCTTCGTGGTAGCATCCCTCGAATAGAAAAAAACGCAACTTCGTGGACTAGCCAGGGTTCAAACCCTGGGTAGTTCAAATCAATGCAGTGCAACTTCAAGGAGGAGAGATAACATGAGAAAACTGCTTTTGGGCAGCGCTCTGCTGGTGGCCCTCTTGTGTGGCGGATTCGCACAGGCACAAGGGGGACAAATGGGAAAAGAAAAAGTCGGCAGCAGACATCCAAACTTGGCCGCGGCACAGCGCCATATCGAACAAGCTTTGACCAAGCTTGACGAAGCGCAGAAGGCCAATGAGTTTGATCTGGGCGGACACGCAGCAAAAGCCAAGGAATTGCTCGATCAGGCTTACAAGGAATGTAAGGAGGCGGCCCATTCCGCTAACGAAAGAGGCAAGAAGGGCCAGCCACAGTAAAGCTCCGCCCTGTTTCACACCACGCCCTGCTGCTCGGAAGTCATTCCGTGAGCAGGGCTTTTTCATCTGGTTTAGCCCTTCTGGACGGACGCAGTCTCCGAAACCGGCAAGCCAATCCGCCGCTTGGCAGGTCACCCAAAAGGCAACTGCATCATTTTTGCTACAATCGCCTCATCATGAGGGCGTACTCCCCGTTCACCGATGTGCCTGCCGCGGTGGAGGAAATCCGGGCCGGCCGCATGATGATTGTGGTCGATGACGAGGACCGCGAAAACGAAGGCGACCTCACCTTGGCCGCCGAGAAGGTCACCCCGGAAGCCATCAATTTCATGGCCAAGTACGGCCGCGGGTTGGTTTGCCTGGCCATGACCGAGGAGCGGCTGGACCACCTGCATATCGGTCCCATGACCGCCGAGAATACCTCCATTTACGGCACCGCGTTCTGTGAAGCCATCGACGCGCGCCAGGGAGTTTCCACGGGAATCTCGGCCTACGATCGCGCGCGTACCATAAAGGTTGCTATTGACCCGGCGACCCGGCCCTCTGATCTGGCTCGTCCCGGCCACGTGTTTCCCCTGCGCGCCCGCAAAGGCGGGGTGTTGCTGCGCGCCGGACAGACGGAAGCCTCGGTCGATCTGGCTCGCATGGCCGGCCTCATTCCGGCGGGCGTAATCTGCGAAATCATGCGCGAAGACGGCACCATGGCCCGCGTGCCCGACCTGATCGAATTCTGCCGGACCCACAGCATGAAAATGCTGACCGTGGCTGAGCTCATCCGCTACCGCATGCAGCACGAGCGTTACGTCCACCGCGTCGGCGAGGCGCTCATCGGCACGCCCTACGGCGAATTCCGCTTGATCGCCTACGAAAGCGAGGTGAATGGCGGCGAGTCGCACGTCGCCTTGGTGCGCGGCGATCTGCAGGCGGGCACGGAGCCGGTGCTGGTCCGCATGCACTCCCACTGCCTGCTGGGCGATGTTTTCGGTTCCACCGCCTGCGATTGCCACGCCACCATGCGCGGCGCGATGGAGGCCATTGCCCGCGAAGGCCGCGGCGCCCTGATTTATCTGCACCAAACTTCCAAAGGCTTCTCCGTGGATCGCATCGACGATCGCCCGCTTCTCACTTTCCATCGCGACAAGCGTCTTCCCGCTTTGCCCGAGAGTGAGCGCAAGACCCAGCGCGAAATCGGCATTGGCGCGCAGATTTTGTCTGATCTGAATTTGCGGCGCATCCGCCTGCTGACCAATCACCCAAGAAAGGTTCCGGCACTCGAAGGTTTCGATATTGAGATTGTCGAGCAAGTGCCGGTAGCGCTCCACCGTGTGAAGGCGGGAAAAGAGTAGCGCTTGCGTAGCGGAGGGCTTTAGTCTCCCGGCTGTGGGGTGGTAACTGAAATTTCCTGGTCACGCCACCCCCGGGACGTAAAACCACTATCCGCGAACCGGTGAGAACATGGTGGACCGATTCCCCGGCGCCCAGCCGGTAGTGATAGACTCTTATGCGAAATCTGCTGTAATCAACTTGAGAAGAGGAGAGACCATGAAAAGGATACAAGTGTTCACGGTGATTTGCACACTCGTGTTGTTCTGCGCTCTGACCGTAGCCCAGGACCCGGTGGTAACCATCGACAAAAAGGCGCATTTTAACCTGTATCAGGCACAGAGTCTTGTGGTGCAGGCCAATCACTACGTAGCGGAAGCTCAAAAAATCAACAACGATGACATGCAAGGGCACGCGCAGAAGGCAAGAGACCTTCTAGTTCAAATCAACGAGGAACTGAAGGCAGCCGCTCAAGCTGCTGACGCTGCCAACGCTGCCAGAAAAAACAAGAAATAGTTCGGAGAACAATGAGCGGGCGATAGTTGAGCGAATGCCGCATGTCTCCACAGGCTTTCCCGCCTTGACTTTCTGTTGTTGGGGAGTCAGGGCGGGCGGCCCGTGTCCAACCACGAAGAACCAGGGAAGTTCGCGAGTGTGGGCCGAGCGTGGCCATTTTTTCACTTGGACTATACCCCGAGGGCGCTTGCTATGTGCCAAGGGCTTTTGGCGAAAAAGGGAAATCTCATTTCCCTGCGGGCCGAAGCAGGCTGAGCCAGTTGCTTAGAGTCACAACTGGTTCTACTCCAAGCTGGAGCCCATAGGTTGGTACCGGTATTTCTTGCCGTCCCAGAACAGCACCGACATCACGCCAGCTCCACCGCTTTCCTCGACGTAGATGGCCATCTGAGTCTTCTTCTTTACCGTGAGCTTCTTAACGATCATGTAGTCGAAGGGAAGATTGACGACCATGAACTTCGCCTTCGGCTTGGCCGCGCGCCAAGCATCCGGGCCAGCCCCGTGAATGATCAGCAGGGAGTAGCCACGGCGTTGTGGGTCCTCGGTGGAAAACTGGGTGGTGATGGCCGGATTGCCGTATCCGTAGAAAGCACTGAAAGGGTCGATCACTAGGTAGCTGTTTTCGGCTTGGTCTTGCAAAGGGCTGGTGCATCGCGCGGGGATAACCACGTCCTCGACGCTGTCGCCATCCAAATCGCCGGTCGCTGGCGTTTGGCCAATGAGGGAGCAGTTCCAGCCAAACTGTTGGTGGACGAAGGTATCGTCAACCGGAGCCGCAGCATGAAGCGCGGGAGCCTGCTGGCCAGTTGCGGCCACGGCCAAGGACAGCAACGTAGCGGCGAGAAGTATGCATCGAGAAAACGGCATATCGCTACTCTAAAACGGCGAGGCGACAGCGGGTATTGAAATGCTGACAGGCGGCAGCACGAAAGTCACTAGCCGACCCCCGGGGCCCGTCGTGGGTCGTCCGCCGTTCAGCAGGGGTCGTACGAACGACGAACCACCGGCTAGCGGTTGAAGTACTGCCAGCCTTGCGGTTTCAGCAGTACGCGTCGACCCTGGCTCATCAGGTACAGCCCTGAACCGCGCCGGATTTGGCCGATTTCCGTGACGGCCACACCTTGGATTCTTTTCGGGACTTTCTTCTCTTTTGTAGCGGTGAACAACAGTTCGTAGTCTTCCCCGCCGTGCAGGGCGAACCTCATATCGACCTGACGCGCTGGTCTGCCGATGCTGGCGCAAGGGAGAGCATCGGCATCAATCTCGGCGCCGACTCCGCTTTCCTCGCAAATGTGGGTCAGATCGGTAGAAAGACCGTCGCTGGTATCGATCATTGCGGAGGCGAACCCGTGGTCGAGCAGCCCGCGTCCGACCGCAAGCCTGGGGATGGGATGGTAGTAGCACAGGTAATCTGCGACGCGCAATCTGCGTCCCGAACAGAGCAAATCCAGCGTGGCCGCAGAACCTCCTAATTCGCCGGTGATGTAAATTCGATCTCCCGGCCGGGCGCCAGAACGACGGATCGCCTTGCCTTTCGGAGCCGCGCCGACTATTACAATGTCAGCCAGGATTCCGGCTGGGGATTCGGCAGTGTCGCCGCCCGCCAAGGTCACGTTGCATTCGTCAGCTAGTGTGAGCAGGCCGGCCAGAAAGCGGTCCACCCAGGTTTGAGGAAGCTTCGACGGCAGCGCCAGAGACAGAAAAGCGGCCATTGGTTCCCCTCCCATGGCGGCAATATCGCTGAGGCCACGAACCAGGCAGCGATGGCCGACCACCTCTGGCGAATGCCACTGGCGGCGGAAATGAACCCCTTCCAGGCTGAAGTCGGTTGTGACCAGCATCTCCTGGCCGGGGGGGAGGCGGAGAATCGCACAATCATCGCCGATGCCTGCCATCACGCCTTTACAGATCGGGGCACGGCTGCGAATTCGGGCGATCAGCGACTTTTCCGGGAGTGGCAAGATGACCCCACTATAGCAAGTTGAGGCGTCTAACGGGCGTGAGCGAAGGCGAAGCCGAGCGGGATCCCGAGTGCCAAGATCCTGAGCCGCGTCCTTTGCGGCGAAGGCCCTCCTAAGGGTCTAAGGGTAAGCAAGACGGAATCCGTACCATCCTGCCTCCGGCGGGTGCTTTGGCTCACAGTGGCCCCCCGGCGACCCTTAGGGGGCCAAGGGCCGGGCGCTTCCCCCTGCCTTCCGTAACCAAAGATACGTGCTTTCTGTCGTTGACATAAGTGAACCAAGTTTGTTAACTTGACCACGCTGGCTCCATATAGCTACAAACTGACCTAAGTTCTGCAATTCCGTTGCGGATTGCATGGGCGCGGCACATTCTTAGTTGGCCCGGTTCTGGTAGGGCAAGGGTTGTTGTCAGTTTTGGCCAGAATAACGGGAAGCAGTAGAGTTCATCGGGTTTTCACAGGAACCGGGCGCTCCGAATCGATTCTGGTTATCAAGGACTTTTACTTTTGTCCAAGCGATTTTACATTCTTTTTGTAGCCCGTGGCGATGATGGACAGTTGCGCAAGATCCGCATCCCCTTGCGCTATCTTTACGTGCTGGCCGCCGGGGCGCTGATCGGGGTACTCAGCCTGACCGGCATTGCCAGTTCCTACGTGCGGATGCTGCTGAAGGTCTCCCACTACAACGAACTGCGCGCCCAGAAAGAAGGATTGAAGAACAGCTACTCCCGGCTGGAGCAGGTAGCTAAGGAGCGGGATATCCAAGTCGCATCCCTGGGATCGCTGGCCAGCGAGGTCTCTTCCATGTACGGACTGAAGCCGGAGCCAATCCTGGCGGCCGGCGCCGCTGGTGGGGCGGAGGATGAGCAGGTCAGCTCCTCCCTGGACCGTTTTTACACTCTGCGAAATACGGCGTTGAGCGGCGCGGCGACGGTTGGCATCTCCTTGGGGCTTACGCGTGACGTTACCCCGGCGGATTGGGCGCGCGCCAGTTCCGTGCCCAGTCTGTGGCCAGTGGAAGGGCCGATTACCGGGCCGTTTGGGGAACGCATGGATCCGTTCAACGGCGAAGGGGCTTTTCACTGTGGGGTGGACATTTCGGCCTCGTTTGGCCAACCGGTGATTGCTCCCGCGGAAGGGCTGGTGGTGTTTGCCGACCTCATGAGCGGATACGGGCGCACCATCATGATTGACCATGGACACGGCATCAGTACTCGCTTCGGGCATCTCGCTAGCTTTGCGGTAGTTTCCGGGCAGCAAGTGCGCCGCGGCGATACCATCGGGTACGTCGGCTTGAGCGGCCGCAGCACCGGTCCACATCTGCATTATGAAGTCCGCATCAACAATACCCCCGTCAATCCTCATAAGTTTCTGCGCCTGACCGTCGCCCATGGCGGCGGCTTTGCCGCGGGCAGCTAGAGAGCAGTGGCCAGTTCCCAGTTGTCAGTGGCCAGTTCTAGGATCCCATCCCATCTGCCTTGGACGCCTCGTCTCATCGAGGAATTCCGTCAACAAGCTGGCAACTGATCACTGTCAACTGGCTACTGCCGTAACCCTATCCAGCGTTCCGAAACGACGAGGGAATTGCCTGGATTCTGGGGATCGTAGCGGACTGATGTCGGCAAGCCAAGGCGGCAGGAATGAAGATTGATCCAATGCCGCAGATGGGTGACGTCCTGGGAAGCTTCGTAAGAAACGCCAGCCACGTCGTACTGGAAAATCAGCATGGTAGCGGGCGCGCGCCCATCGGAGCGTAGTTCTTGCACGTCGATCACAGTGCCGTCGGTGATGCGCCCCACCTGATCGAGCCACTCGCGGCGTTCCCGCTCAATTTCTTTGGACGGCTTGGGTTTGCGACGCAGCAGCAGATAAGCCGCCAACACAACACCCAGGGCAGCCAGAAGCGAACTGTACCATCCCATCGGATTCATGACCTGTGGAGACGAAGCGCCGGCGAGCGGCAGCTCCTAGATACAGCATAGAACCGAAACCGCAATCAAGGAAGAGGCGAGCAGGTAACGAAAGTGGCCCTCACCGTGGTTTGTGCGAAGCTGGTGTTCCGCCCACGCCGACTCGTTCTTCTTTGACGGCGAATGTACAATGCAGAGTCCTCCCCGAGGCGACAGTGAACCGCTGGCTGGATGGCGTTTTTGAACTCTCGCGGTACCAGACGACCGCGCGGCGCGAGGTGGTCGCCGGACTGACCACTTTTTTTACGATGGCCTACATCGTGGCTGTCAACCCGGCGGTTCTGAAGTCTGCCGGGATGCCGGTGGGCGCTTCCCTCACCGCCACGATCCTCACTGCCATTGCGGGCACGCTGCTGATGGGCCTCTACGCCAACCGTCCTTTCGCCATCGCTCCGTACATGGGCGAAAACGCCTTCATCGCCTTCACCGTGGTCCAGGTGCTCGGTTATACGTGGCAGCGCGCACTGGGCGCCCTGCTGGTAGCAGGAGTTCTCTTCGTTTTGCTGACCCTGTTCCGGCTGCGCCAGTGGATGGTAGATGCGGTTCCCTCCTCGCTGCGCTACAGCTATGCGGTTGGGATCGGGCTGTTTCTGACTTTCATTGGCCTGAACCAAACCGGCATCGTCACCTTGGGATTCCCAGGAGCGCCGGTGCGGTCGGGCCATTTGACCTCGGCTTCCGTGCTGCTTTCAATATTAGGCTTCCTCCTCATGACAGCGCTTACCGTCCGCCGTTTTCCTGCCGCGATCCTTACCGGCGTACTGGCCACGGCTTTGCTCAGCTTTGTTACGCACGTGGCTCCCGCGCCCACCGCCTGGGTCAGCTGGCCTCCCAGTCTGCACCCGGTTTTCCTGCAGTTCGATTTGCATGGTTTGCTTAGTTGGAGCTTTTTCCCGGTCGTGCTGACGATCTTCGTCATGGCCTTCGTGGACACGATGGGAACCCTAATTGGGGTTTCAGCGCGAGCGGGATTCCTCGACAAAGATGGCAACCTGCCGCAGATCGAACGCCCCATGATGGCCGACGCCCTGGCCACGACGTTTGCAGCGCTGGTGGGAACCACGACTTCCGGCGCCTATATTGAATCGGCAACCGGAGTGGAAGCAGGCGGGCGGACCGGCCTGACTGCGGTCACTACCGCCGTCTGCTTCTCTGGGGCACTGTTCTTCGCGCCTTTCATCTCGGCCATTCCGCCTCAGGCCTATGGGCCAGCGCTGATCTTTGTCGGACTGCTCATGCTGAGCCCGATCACGCGGATTCCCTTTGACGATCTTACGGAGCTGGTTCCGGCGTTTGGGGTCATCGCCTTGATGGCCTTCACCTACAACGTGGGAGTGGGCATGACTGCGGGCTTTGTGCTCTATCCGCTGTGCAAGCTGCTGGCGGGGCGCGCCCGGGAGATTAGGCCTGCCCTGTGGGTTCTGACCGTGCTTTCGCTGCTGTTCTTCGTGTTCTATCCCTACACGTAGACCGTTTCTAGGACCGCTATCTTCGTTTGCGCCTGTCATCCCGAGCGAAGCACCGCCGTTCGTTCTGCGCACGGCGGCGTGAAGTCGAGGGCGTTCACCGAAGCTCGAAACACCGATAGGTGCCTGCGTCCCTCATACTCACGGCGCTGACGAGGTGTGATCGTGGACGATCTTCCATCCCTCGGGGAATTTGCGGAAGATCAGGGTAAAAAGCCCATGCGGCGTTTTGCCGTCGGACATGGTGAGGTGATACGAGCCACGCACAAAAGCGGCGTCGGGGCCGAGTTCTTCGATCTGCAAATCGCCAAACTCAAGCTTCCCCATCTCGTGGCCCTCGCTCTGATAACTCTTGCGGTAGCGGTCGAGAGTTTGCTGCCAGCCCGAGGTCACGGTGGTAGTGGAAAAGAACGTCAGGTCGGGCGAGTTCCAGTAGCCGGACATGAAGGCCTCCAGATCATGGCGGTTCCAATCCGCTTGCTGTTGGTCCAAGACTTTCTGGATGGCGGTCTTGACATCGCTGCCAGAACTTTGAGCTGACCCTGTGACGGGGATGAAAGCTAGGAAGAGTGCGAAACCAATTACGAGTTTGTGCATGATTGAATCCTCCGGCATTGGCGCCGCGGAGCGTGCGGGCAGGCGAGAGTATAGCAGCAGAGCTAGGGGTTTATCGATTCGAACGTTTGCCGTGCGAAACGGAACGCAAAAGAAACCTACGCCCGGCTCTTCTTCATCGCGGCGGCGGCCAACGCTCCAGCCTTTTCCCAGGGGCGCTTAGGACGCTCGGCCTCGGCCTTGTCGCGGTTCTCAATTCGGTCGTAATGGTAGGACTCGCTCACCGTTCCCAGCGATTCGTTGTACAGGCTGGGCAAGCCGAGAGCTTCTTTCATTTCTTCACTGAACTGCTGCAGCGCCTTCAGGTGGTCGGCCGTAGCGGCGATTTCAGTTTTGGCAGTCTTGAGAAACTGCTGGTATCCGCGATTGATGAGCTTGGAGATTTCGCTGCCCACCAGATAGCCGGGGTACGCGAAAATCTTTACCCCGTTGTCGCCATTCTTCTGGATGGCGGCGGAGCAGTTGTACTTCTTCAAAAACACGCGATTCTGGGTTCCGGGCGCTTCAATCACATCAAAGCCATGATCGCGCAGCCAGTTCACGGCCTCTTCATAAGTGCGTTGTTCTGGGTTGGTCGCCATCGCTTCCTTTGTCTATGAACATTAGATGCGGCTAACAGCCAAACGTTTTCGCTGCCGCACCCGAGTTGTACAATTCAGTCCTTACTTATAGCTCAAGCCCCAACACTTCGCAGCCGATTTCACCGCCAGCTTACATTACGGAGGTCATGGGCTGCGGTTCAGTGCGGTACGTCACATCGCATGAAAATCACAAAAGTGCCAAATTCTTCGGCAGATACGGGCAAATTCCAGCGCTTTCTCCACAGGCCGGTTCCTGACCTGGCTCAACCGGGCCGTTTCCTCAAGGATCGTACAACATCGTGGCACAGGACTAGGCTGACGGCAAATTAACACCTGGCGAAAAGTCAGCGACAGTTACGCTATGTGTGAAATTTCAAGCTCGACGTTGCGGATTGGGTTAGCAAGGCTCCATTTGTCGGACACAGGCGGGCGTCCCGATTGGGGGATTTTGAGCGCAATTGGGATTTTCCACAACTGACTTTTCAGGCTTTGTTCAAGTCCTTTTTGTTTATTGACTTGCCCCACCCCAATCCGTAAGATTTCAGCCCAATGGTCGGGGAGACAATCTCGCACTACCGCATAGTCGAAAAACTCGGCGGCGGCGGGATGGGTGTGGTCTACAAGGCCGAGGATGTTAAGCTGCACCGCTTTGTGGCCTTGAAGTTCCTGCCGGAAGGCGTTGCTCGCGACCGTCAGGCGTTGGCTCGCTTTCAACGTGAGGCTCAAGCTGCCTCGGCTCTCAATCACCCGAACATCTGCACGATCCACGAAATTGACGACCAGCACGGCCAACCCTTCATCGTCATGGAGTGTCTGGAAGGCGCGACGCTCAAGCACCGGATTGCCGGCAAGCCTCTGGAGACCGAGGTG
>Ga0187784_10003571_pt1 | contig 12572 bp, 10 predicted proteins | sample 1015_SJ02_MP15_2_FD_132964 | JGI IMG/M metagenome (GOLD analysis project Ga0187784, IMG submission 132964) | Tropical peat soil microbial communities from peatlands in Department of Meta, Colombia - 1015_SJ02_MP15_20_MG | ecosystem: Environmental > Terrestrial > Soil > Wetlands > Peat | place... | reverse complement strand
TTCTCGGTGAGCGCGAAGACGTCGACGATGTCACGCGTCTCGCGATCGGAGATCTTGACGCCAACCGCATTAGCCATGATGAGCCGCGACAGCCGTGCCGTCGACTTGACCGCGATCTCGGCGGCGATCCAGGCGCCGAGCGAGACGCCGACAACCGTCACATCGCGCAGATCGAGCTGATCAAGCAGGTCGAGATAGAAGTAAGATAGATCGTCGACGCTGCGCATCCCCTTGGGCAGTTCTGAGCGGCCGAAGCCCGGATGCGTGGGCGCGATCACGCGCGCCGACTTGGCGAGTTCGTCGATCGCTTCCCGCGCCGGCTCGATGCCGTTTTCGGCGTGCAGAAAAAGCAGAGGACGTCCTGCACCGCGCTCAATCACGTCGATCCGCGTTCCGTTGACGACGAGTGTGGGCGCCGCGCTTTCAACCGTCAGCGACATCCTCCCTCCTGCTCCATACAAACTGGGCGCATTTGCAGCCCGAACGGTCGTTCTAGCACGGGGAATGCGTTTTGCCAGCGCGGGCCCAGTATTGGCGGCAAGGGGGCGTTGCGCCATAAGCATGAGCGCCGCATTGTCGCGGCGTGCATGATGCGGCGGACAATAGCCAAGGGGTGGATCAATGGCCCAATCGACCGCGCAAGACGGCGTCACGACCGAACTCAATGTCGCCTACGCCAATCACGATGGCGTCGAGCTTGCCGGCGACCTTTATCTGCCGAAGGGCAAGACCAGCACGCCCGCGCTGGTTGCCGTGCATGGCGGCGGCTGGGTGCAGGGTGCACGCACGGCGTTTCAGTATTGGGGACCGTATCTCGCGGCGCGCGGTATCGCGATGTTCTCGATCAGCTACCGGCTCGCGACCAAGGGCAAGACCTTCCCGCAGGCGGTCCAGGACGTACTGGCCGGTGTGCAGTTCGTGCGCGGCAAGGCAGGCGAGTTCGGCATCGATCCGCAACGCATCGGCCTCATGGGCGCATCGGCCGGTGGGCATCTCGCGTCGCTCGCCGCGTTGAGCTGGTCAACGGGCAAGTTCGCCAAGGGCTATCCGCAGGACCCGTTCGCGTCGGTCGATGCCGGCGTGAAGGTGCTGATCGGCGTCTATGGCGTCTATGACATACCGGCGATGTGGACCACCTATCAGCTGCAAGGCGGCGCCGACAACAACATCCAGAAATTCATGGGCGTGCCGCTGATGGAAAACCGTCAGCTCTATTTTGACGCCACGCCGATCAGCTACGCAACCGTGTCCAACAACAAGATCGCCGTGCTGCTCGCGACCGGTACCGAGGACGATCTAGTCGATCGCAAGGCGCATACCGAAACCTTCATGCTAGCGCTCAAGCAGGCCGGCTTCTTCGTGCGCCCGTGTATCGTCCAGGGCGCGCCGCATTACTGGATGAACGACCCGATCGACGAGGCCGGAAGTTATTCGGGTTTTCTGGCGCCGCGGCTGATGCGCTTTCTGGCCGAGAAATTGTGACGCCAGCGGCGCGCAGACTGTCACGATAAGACGGCGGCGCGATCAGCGACGGGAGGTGCCCATCTTTTGCCGGCTTAGAGCGACTGTGGTTGCGCTGGCGCTCGGGGTCTTCGCCACAGCGCCCGCATTGGCGCAAAGCGAAAGTTTTGCGGGCAAGACCGTGACCGTCGTCATCGGCAACCCGGCGGGCGGTACCTTCGATCTGATCGGCCGGCTGGTGGCGCGGCACCTGGGACCACATCTTCCTGGCCATCCCACCGTGATCGCTGAGAACATGCCGGGGGCCGGCAGCTTCCGCGCCGCAGCCTACATCGCCAAGGTCGCGCCCAAGGACGGCACCGTCATCGGCATCGTCAGCGAAACACTCGCCGTCGAACAGCTGCTCGGCAATCCGGCCGTGCAATTCGACGCCTCAAAGCTCACCTGGATTGGGCGCGTGGTTGCCGGCAATGCGGTGCATATCATGTGGCACGCCTCGAAAGTGCACTCGATCGAAGATGCCGAGCGCTTCCCATCGACCGTCGCCGGAACTGGAACGGGCAATATCTCCGAAGCGGTGCCTGCGCTGTTCAACGCCGTGCTCGGCACGAAGTTCAAGGTCGTGGGCGGCTACCAGGCGGCCAACGAGACGATGCTGGCGATGGAGCGCGGCGAAGTCGAGGGCGCCGGCGTCAACTGGTCGATGGTGAAATCCGTCAAGGCGCAGTGGCTGCGCGACAAGAAAATCGCCGTCATCCTGCAGGACCAGCCGACGCGCCGGCCCGATCTCGCCGACGTGCCAGCGCTGGGCGAACTCGGCGACACTGCCGACGCCAAGCAACTGCTCGGGCTTTATGCCAATACTGCGCTCATCGGCCGGGCGTTTTTTGCGCCGCCCGGATTGCCGCCAGTCACGACCGGCGCGCTGCGTCATGGGTTTATCGCGATGACCAAGGATCCCGACTTCATCGCCGACGCCAGAAAGGTCAGCGCCGACGATCTCGATATCGGTACAGGCGACGAGGTGCTGGCAGCGGTACAGCGAACGTTGGGCGTCTCGGCATCAGTGCTTGCGCGAGCTCACGCGATTCTTGGGCGTTGAGCCTCCGCAGGCGTCACTTCTTCTCCAGCATCAGCGTGCCTTCGCGGCGGATGAGCGGTTGAATCTTTTCGGCGAGCTTTACTAGCAGCCACGGCAGCGTGACTTGCAGATCGACGCGATCGTCGAAGACATCGACCGTGCCGCCGACGATCTGCCCCAGCGCACTGACCCGGAACGCCAGATTGTTACCGCTCCAGATTTCCTCCTGGACCGCAAACAGATGACCGAAATGCGTGCGCGCGTTGGCGAGGCCGGATTGGAGCCGGCGCATCGCCTCGTCCTTGCCGAGATGGTGCGGAATCGAAACAAACAGCGGCTTGGACATGCGGCCTCCACAACAGCACGCCCCCGAATATGGGGAGGCGCGGGCGCGGCTGCTATTCGGCGGCGACGCGTTTGCCGATCGCCGCGTTGATCGCCGGCATGACCTTCTCGGCCATGAGTTCCATCGAGCGGCGCGACAGCGCCGGATCGGTCCAGTCCTTGCCGCAATAGAGTAGTGTGCCGAAATCGCCGATTTTCTCGTGCAAGGCCAACAACGAATCGACGACACGGTTGACGCTGCCGCGAATGACGACGTTGTCGAAAATGTAGTCGAGCGTCAGATCGGCATCGGGCATGTCGTCGCTTTCTTTGAAGCCGCCGAGCTTGTTGCCCTTTTTCAGCTTCGCGGTGAGCTGATTCATGTAGAAGCGGTACGGGCTCCTGGCATCGTCGCCGCCATAGGCCCGCGCCGTCTTGTCGTCATCGGCGACGAAGATCGAACGCGCGACGCGCCAATTGGCGCGATCGGCGCGATGGCCGCCCTCGGCACAACCCTTGGCGTACTGGTTCCATTGGCTGAGCAGCCAGTTGGGATGCAGAAAATGCGAAGAGATTGGCGACCAGCCGCGGCGGCCGAGCGCGACCAGGCCCTTGGAGAACGGATCCGTCGCGGTGCCGAGGATCGGCGGATGCGGCTTCTGATAAGGCTTGACGACTCCGCCGAGCCCGATCTCCGGCCAGCGCGTCTTTGCGGTCGAGATGTTCCAGAATTTGCCGGTCAGATTGTACGGCGCTTCGCCGGTCCACAGCGCCACGATGTGATCGATCGCCTCCGCGAACATCGCATTGCGATCGGCGTCGAGCAGTTCCGTCGCTTCCATGTCGGTGCGCAGCACGCCGGCGCCGATGCCGAACATCAAGCGGCCCTCCAGCAGATTGTCCACGAGCGCGGCCTGCGTCGCGAGCAGCAGCGGATGGTTGAATGGCAAGTTGGCGACGGCGGTGCCCAACCTGATCCGCGACGTATAGCCGGCCAACGAGCCGATGAAAGTCAGGCTCGACGGGATGTTTTCGGCGAGATCGGTCAGATGCTCGCCGCAATAGCCCTCGCTGTAGCCGAGCTTGTCGGCCAGCACAAAGGCTTCGCGATCCTCGCGCAACGTCTCGGCGTAATTCCGCGTCAGCGGATGTACGGGCATGACGAAAAAGCCGAGCTTCATATCGTTTCCTCCGGATGGCGCGGACCGCCGGCGCGCGCAGGTTATGCGATCGCGCGGCGAGGTCAATTCGCAAGCGAAGCCGGGCGGCGCAACGCCGCCCGTTCTGGAGGGATAGCGCGGCTGGCTCTCGTCGGAAAACCAGCCGCTGCGGCTTTGACGAGCTTCAGGCGGCTAGCTTGGCCTCTTGCGGCGGCACCTCGCCGACGAGCTCACTGAGCGGACGGTAGGGGAAGAACAGGATCATGGTCGCGGACGCCACGAGCATGATGCAGACGGCAAGCACAAGCGGCGCGACGAAGGCGCCGGTTGACTGCGCGATCACACCGGTCAGGTAGGGCGACAATGTCGCGCCGAGGATGCCGAAGAAATTCATCAGCCCGCTCAGCGTGCCGGTCTGGTTCGGCGCAATGTCAGTGCATGTCGTCCAGAACGGAACCACGTAGAACGACAGGCCCGCATTGGCGATGATGATCATCGTCACCGCCAGCGTATTGGACTCGGTCGTCGCGGCGATCAACGTCGTCGCGGCGTAAGTGATGGCGCCGAGGCCGACGAAGAATTTGCGGTGGAAACCGCCCTTGGTCCAGCCCGCCGACGCCAGCCAATCCATGCCCCAGCCGGCGAAGTTCACCGCAACGAACGCGACCAGGAACGGCAGCGCCGACAACGAACTCGCCTGGATGAGCGGGATGTGCCGGTAATGGCTGAGATATTGCGGCAGCCAGGTGAGGAACAGGTATTGGCAGTAGGGCAGCGCAAAATAGCCGATGTAGAACGGCCACAGCGCAGGCGTAGTGATCAAATGCCGATGCGCCACTGGCGCTTGCGCAGCGCGCGCTTTGGCCTCGGCCGTCTGCGCATGTTCGCCCTCGGGGATCGAATCGGTAAAATTGCGCGCATAGCTCCACCACGCCGCAGCCGCCACCAAGCCTAACAGGCCGAAAATCACGAAAATCCAGGCTGCGGAGCCGGTCGTGCTTAGGATGACGCCGGCAAAGAACACACCAGCCGCTGGGCCGAGCTGCGCCCCGGATTGCACGAAAGCTGAGAATCTGCCGCGCTTGTGCGCCTGCGGTATGGCGCGCGCCACCGCAGCGACGCTCGCCGGGATGTACGGTCCCTCGAAGGCGCCGAGCAGGACCCGGAACGTGGCGGTAAGCCATAGCACCGACGGCGCGAGCGGCGTCAGCAAGACCCACACCGACCAACCGGCCATGGACCCGGCCAGTGTGCGGCGCGCCCCCGCCTTGTCGGCGATCCAGCCGCCAACGGGCTGCAGAAACAGATAGCCGAGCGAGAACGCGCTCAGCATCATGCCGATGGTCGCGGGTTTCCAGGCATAGTCTTTGGCCCAGGCAGCGGCGGCAACACTGAAATTAGTGCGGTCCGCCCACAGCAGCACGCTGCCGGCGAAAAACACCGTTGCCGTCACGCCCCAGTTCATTGGTCGCGCAGATGTTCCGTTGTCGCTTGCTGACATGGTGTTCTCCCCATCCCGGACGCGCTCCACGTTGGGAGCTCCGGGCTTTTAAGCGGCGCGGTTTTCATATCGGCCGTTCAGGCCGTCGCCGTTGGGGGCAAGGATGGTACGGATTTTTACGCAAGTCCACTGCGCCTAATGTCCCGGCCGACTGGGTCGCGAGGCAATCGTCCGAGCCCGCACGAAAAGAGGCCGGGTTTTTGCCCGGCCTCGATCCGAAATCGCTGATTGCGACGAGAATGCAGTTACTTCGCTGCAGTCTTCCAGGCCGCCGGGATTTCCTTGGCCCAAGCCGCCTCGATCTGCTTGACTACTTCGTCGGGCATCGGAACGTAATCCAGCGCCGTCGCCTGCGCTTGGCCCTTCTTCAGGGCCCAGTCGAGGAACTTGAGCACGAGATTGTTCTGGTCGGGCGGGCTGTCCTTGCGCAGCAGCATGTAGGTCGCTGCCGTGATCGGCCAGCTCTTGTCGCCGGGCTGGTCGGTCAGGATCAGATAGAAGTCCTGCACCTTGGTGAAATCGGCATTGCCCGCAGCGGCTTGGAACGCATCCATGGTCGGCTTGACGCGCTTGCCATTCTTGTTCACCAGATCGGTGTAGATCAGCTTGTTCTGGATCACGTAGGCATACTCGACGTAGCCGATCGCGCCGTCGACCTGCTGAACGTAGGAAGCAACGCCGGGGTTGCCCTTGCCGCCAACGCCGTTCGGCCAGTTGACCGCCGTGCCCTCGCCGATTTTGCTCTTCCAGTCGGCGCTGACCTTCGACAGATAGTCGGTGAAGTTGAACGTGGTTCCCGAGCCGTCGGAACGGTGCACCGTGGTAATCGCCTGGTGCGGCAGCGTCACACTCGGATTGAGCTTCTTGATCGCCGCGTCATCCCAGTAAGTAATCTTGCCGAGAAAGATATCGGCGAGCGTGGGGCCGTCAAACACGAGATCGCCGGCCTTAACTCCGGTCAGATGCACGACCGGCGTGATCGAGATGAACACTTGCGGGAACTGAACGAGACCCTGCTTGGCCACTTCGTCCGGCTTAAGCGGCATGTCGGTGTTGGCGAACAACACCGTCTTTGATTCGATCTGTTTGATACCGCCGCCCGAACCGATCGGCTGATAGTTGATCGTGTCGCCGACGTCCTTGGCGTATTGGGCTGCCCACTTCGATAGCACCGGGTAGATCGCCGTGCCGCCAGCGCCGGTGAGATTCGCGGCATGGGCGCTCATGGTGAGCGATACGGTTGCTGCAGCGATGGCTGCAACGAATTGCGTTCGCATGCGGTTGCTCCTGCTGAACTCGGAGGTGAATCGGTGGTCTCTTCGGAATCTTTGCTTGATGTCGTCGCCCGAGACCTGTCGCGCGCCCTTACTAGGGTTCATATTATTTCAGTTTGATGACAGCGCCGTGGCCGCTCTGTGCTGCGCTGCACATATCGTGCGCGCCCCAAGATTCATTCAGTATTTCCAGTGACATCGGTACAGAAAAAATCCTCACCGAAGCCTCCAACTTTCGGAACCGGGCGCTATTCATGCGTCACTCAGTCGCGAGGCTGAAGCGGCTAGCTTTGGCGTCTCTCCGAAGTCCGCTTAAAGACAATTTTTTGCGTTTTTCCAATGGTTTATATTGTCATCTAACTGTCATCTAGCGCTTCTAGAACATCAAAACGTGGCGGGGCGCGGAGTGATCCCGCGCGTCGAGTTTCTTTCCCTGCGGGGTGGTCTAACAACCGGCAAGCAAGATTCAGTCTCGTAATCGCTGCATGCGACGCGGCGCGTTTGTGTGCCGCGAATTGTTCATCCCCAGAGACGGCGCGGGTGGCCTTGCACCGCGACCGGTTCCTCGTTTGACTGACCGCTCCAGCAGTCATTCGTGGGAGTGCTTCATGGAGCCTGCGCGGAGGCGTTCCGTGGTTGACGTTGCATTGCAAGGGGGAGCCGTGGGCTCGGTCGAGGCGGGAACCCGCGCCGCTGCGCTGGGGCGGCTGCGGCTCGGCGAGGCGATCTTTCGCACCCTCACCCGCGCTGCGGCGATCGGCGTGTTGCTGCTGCTCGGCGGCGTCATCCTCGCGCTTTTTGTCGGCTCGCTGCCGGCGATCGAGAAATTCGGCTTCGGCTTCCTGGTTTCGCAGCATTGGGATCCGGTGACCGACGAGTTCGGCGGCTTGGCGGCGATCTACGGCACGATCATCACGTCGTTCATCGCCATGCTGATCGCAGTCCCGATCGGACTGCTGGTCGCATTTTTTCTCACCCAACTCTGTCCGCTGTGGCTGCGTCGCCCGATCAGCATCGCTATTGAGCTGCTCGCCGGCATCCCCAGCATCATTTACGGCATCTGGGGACTGTTCATTTTCGCTCCGTTCCTGCAGCAGACGCTGCAGCCGTTCCTGATCGACACCCTCGGCGCTACACCGCTGATCGCGCCGCTGTTCGCGGGACCGCCGTTCGGTATCGGCATGATGACGGCCGGATTGATTCTCGCCATCATGGTGCTGCCGTTCATCACGTCGATCACGCGCGAAGTGTTTGAGGCCGTGCCGGCAGTGCTCAAAGAGGCCGCCTACGGTGTCGGCTGCACGACCTGGGAGGTCGCGCGCTATGTCGTACTGCCCTATGCGCGAGTCGGCGTCATCGGTGGCGTGATGCTCGCGCTCGGCCGCGCGCTCGGCGAAACGATGGCGGTCACGTTCGTGATTGGCAACGCGCATCGGATTTCCGCGTCACTCCTGGCGCCCGGCACCACGATTTCCGCCGTCATCGCCAACGAGTTCACCGAGGCGGTCAGCACGCTTTACACGTCGGCCTTGATCGAACTCGGCTTGATCCTGTTCGTCATCACCTTCATCGTGCTCGCTATCGCGCGTTACATGCTGATGCGCATCGAGCGCCGGATTGGCTAACGCCGGATCGGACAACACATGGCCACCCGCTACGCTATCCGCCGACACCGCAATACCGCCGCGACTGCACTCGCCTTGGCCGCCACCGCGCTCGGGCTCGGCTGGTTGGTGCTGATCCTGGGCTCGCTGCTGTGGCATGGCTTCGCTGGTCTGTCGCTGTCGGTCTTCACCCAGATGACGCCGCCGCCCGACGCCGAGGGCGGACTGCTCAATCCGATCGTCGGCAGCCTGATCATGACCGCGCTCGCGATTCTGATTGGCACGCCGATCGGCATCCTCGCCGGCACCTACATGGCCGAGTATGGCCGCCACAGCCAGCTCAGCAGCGTCGTCCGCTTCATCAACGACATTCTGCTCAGCGCGCCGTCGATCGTCGTCGGCCTGTTCGTCTATCAGGTCCTGGTCGCACCGATGGGGCATTTCTCCGCGCTCGCCGGCGGCGTGGCACTGGCCGTACTGGTGATTCCGGTGGTCGTGCGCACCACCGAAGACATGCTCAAGCTCGTCCCGACCTCGCTGCGCGAGGCGGCGGCCTCGATCGGGCTGCCGCAATATCTGATGATCATGCGCATCTGCTATCGCGCCGCCCGCGCCGGCATGGTCACCGGCGTGCTCCTGGCCATCGCCCGCATCAGCGGCGAAACCGCGCCGCTGCTCTTCACCTCGCTCAATAACCAGTTCTGGAACGCGAGCCTCAATGCGCCGACCGCGAGCCTGCCCGTGGTCATCTTCCTGTTCGCGCTCAGTCCTTACGACCAGTGGAAATCGCTGGCCTGGACCGGTGCGCTGCTCATCACCATGGCGGTACTGGCGCTCAGTATCCTGGCGCGTGCGCTGGTGACGTCGAAGCAACAGCCGATGTAACGCGCGGCGCGGATCGCATGCCGCGGTCACGCGCCCTCCATCACCGGCAATGTCAGCGCCGACGGATGCTGCGCCGAATGATAGATGGTGTCGGCGCCGATCTTGTCGGGCGTGTAGTAATGCGTCCACAGCACGTCGGTCACTGCCGAGTCGCCATTGACGATTTCGAGCCGGATGCGGCTGCCGGCCTTGAAGCGATGCGCCATCGGCTCGACCGAAATATCGAAACGGTAGACTTTTCCGGGCTCGATCGGCTGCGGATCGGCATGCGTGTGGTAGGGCTCCATCTCGGTCGACTTTTGCGGATCGAGCGCGCGATGCGAGGCGCGCAGCCAGCCCTTGGTGATCCAGAATGACGCCGGATTGAGACCCTTGGCGCGATCCTCGGCCGATTGCGGCATCTGCTCGGAGATTTTGACAAAAAAATCCATGTCGTTGCGCGTCGATGCAGCGTGCAGCGTGAGCTTGATAGGACCGGCGATTTCCAGGTCGCGCTCGAGCGCCGCGGTGGTGAAGGTCAGCACGCGGCGCGCCGGATCGGGCTGGTTGTTCGGACCGAAGCCGATGACGCCGAGCATCCAGCCCGGGTCGGGATAGCGGTAGCTGGTTTTCTCCTCGCCCGTTGCCGGCTCGCGCGTCAGCATGCCGTCGTTGAGTGAGGTAACGCTGCCGGATTTCTGTGCGCTCAAATTCCAGGTCAGGTAGCGGACGCCGGCCGGCGGCCAGGTCTCGGCGGCGCGCACCGCCTCGGCGCCGCGCACAAAATACTCGACCGCCGGCCGCGACGCATACTCGGTGTCCTTGCCTTTCAGATAATGCTCGTAGAACGGCAGCAGCAGTTTTTCGTGCAGCTCGACGCTGTTGAACTCGCGGTTGGCGACGAAGGCATTGATCGGACCGACCATCTTCAGTTTCTTCGGGCCGCGGGCGCGGCGGTAGCCGTCGATGTTGCCGCGGGTATGCAGATCGACCTTGCCCCAGACGCCGACCGAATAGAGCGGCACTTCGATCTCCTGCAGCCGCTCGGCAGCGCAGCGTTCACGCCAGAAATCGTCGTAGGTCGGATGCTGCGCCAAAAGCAGATTGAGATCGCACATCTGCTCGCGCGGGTGCTCGCCGTTGGCCGGATTGCGATTGATGATGCGATTCTGATTCCACCAATAGCTGCCGAAAAAGTCGCCGAGGATTCCGCCCTGATAAACCAAGGCGCGGTAAGGATCGTTGAGCCCGTCGAAGGCGGCGATGCAGGCGAGCGACGGCGGTTTTTGGATCGCCATCCACCATTGCGACATGCAGAAATACGATTGCCCGATGCCGCCGACCTTGCCGTTCGACCACGGCTGGCGGCCGAGCCATTCGATGACGTCGTAGAGATCCTTCTGCTCGTTGCGGTCGAGCAGGCGGAATTCACCGCCCGACTTGCCGCAGCCGCGCACGTCCATATGGGCGTAGACGTAGCCGTGCCGCTGATAGAAATCGATCGGACCGGTCTCGCGCCAGAGAAACTGCGGCGATGCCGGCAGCGCGTTGTTGTCGTAGCGATACGGCGAAGGCGCGAGCAGCACTGGAAACCGCCCCTCGCCCTCCGGCATGTAGAGCGCGACCGCGATCTCCACGCCGTCATGGACACGGATCTTGACTTCGTGCGGCCTTGCGAGCGGCATCGTTTCTCCCCCCGAACAGTCTTGCAGTGAACAGTCTTGCAACCAGCGGCTGGATCGACGCTTAGCACGCCGCGGGCAGGCGCCCTAGAGGCGACGATGGGAGGACAATCGTTGCGTCCGCGGGCCGCAATGGAACCCAATACGGCCTGTGTTAAGGTTTGGCGTTCGACCCCGGCCCCACTCAGCACGGCCTGCCGGCCGCCACTGCCGCCCCTTGCCTTCAGAGACAGGAGAGTACCATGCGCATGCTCCGGCTCCCCCTCATAGCCGCCGCAGCAACGATCGCGTTTGCCCTTTTGCCCAGCGCCGGCGCCGGCGCGCAGACCAAAGTCACGATCGGCAAGATCATCGGCGGCGACGGGTTCCATGTTCCGACCTACGTGGCGCTCGACGAGGGCTTCTTCAAACAAGAGGGCCTCGATGTCAGCCTGCTGGAATTGCAGGCCAACGCCCAGGTCACCGCGGTGCTGTCCGGCAATCTCGACTGTTCGCCGCTGCCATCGGGCGGCGCGCAGGCGGCACTGAGCGGCGCCAAGATCGAGTACATCGTCGGCGAGTCGCTGAAATCGCAATGGACGATCACGACGCGCAACGACATCAAGTCGCCCGAAGACCTCAAGGGCAAGACGCTGGGCTACGGCCGGCCCGGCAGCGCCGATTACGACGAGGCGCAGGCGGTGCTGCACCGCTTCTTTCACATGGACGCCGCGCGGGACTACAAAGTGATTTCGTTCCAGGGCGAGGTGGAACGCATCGCCGCCCTCATCAACAACGATATCCAGGGCGCTGCGATCTCCATCCCCCACGCCGTCGTCGCCCAGCAAGCCGGCCTGAAAGTGCTGCTGCGCACCGGCGACTACATTCCGCGCGCCGGCGGCACGATCTTCTGCATGCAAAGCTTTGTCCAGCAGCATCCCGACACGGTGAAGAAAATCATTCGCGCCATCGCCAGGGCGGTCATTTATTTCCGCACCAACAAGGAAGGGTCCATCAAGGTGCTCGAACACCACATCGCCAGCATCAAGAACGACAAGGACGCGGGCCTGATCTGGGATCAACTGCACGACTCTTACGGCGCCGAGGTGCCCCCTCCCCTGTTCCGCGAAATCCTTGAATCGCGCCGCCAAACCATGATCGCCGCACGGCAATGGCCGGCCGACAAGCCGCTGCCCGATCCCGAGCAGTTCATCGCCCGCAAGCTGCTCGATGACACGCTCAAGGAGATGAACTATGTGCCGGCCAACCTGACGGCACCGGCGAAGGCGAACTGAACATCGGCTGCTCCACCCCCCCCTCTCCCAGATTTGCAGGAAAGGGGAGACAAAGCTTTCCCGTTCTCGCGGCGCGTTTCTTTTGCGCGTCCGAGCTATGAGGCACGCCATTCCCAAAAACGACGCCGCCAGCCCGACCTTCGTCAGATGAAACCGGCCGTGGAAAAGGCCGGAGGCATCACGATCGGAAACGGCGCAAGCTACAAAATCTTTTTAGACTCGCTTCCGGCAATAAAAGGAAGCAGAACGCCGACAGACGCGGGTCTCCCTGCTGCACCGGTTAAGGCGCAGCGCGCACCCTGCGCAGGGCGCGCTCGCCTGTCGGCGTTCCACAGCGGCTCTTCCCT